>Ga0208736_1000222_pt1 | contig 17332 bp, 20 predicted proteins | sample AntDryMetagUQ255_FD_188090 | JGI IMG/M metagenome (GOLD analysis project Ga0208736, IMG submission 188090) | Polar desert microbial communities from Antarctic Dry Valleys - UQ255 (SPAdes) | ecosystem: Environmental > Terrestrial > Soil > Desert | place: Antarctic Dry Valleys | collected 2008-12-31 | reverse complement strand
GGTTTTTTATTAAGATATTTTATTCCAAAATATTCTAAAACAAATGCGATTTTCATTTCTTATAATCTACCCGCGGACTTTTGCACTATCATGATTGATAACCTGCAAAGCCTTGCGGGCAGTTCAGCTAACACATCCATTTTAGCGCAGCAATTGAATATTTCTGAAAAATTAGCTGCAGATATTCATTCTATTTCCGCGGAATCGCTGGACAGCCTTTCTTTTATTAATGAAAAGGATACCGCAGGCCTTTTTATTGGAATAAACACGGCTAAGGAGTACGAAACAATGCAATACGCATATCACACCACAGGTTCAGCTTTTAGACTAAACCTGATAGTAAAAAGTAAAGCTGATATCACTGAGGTCCAAAAGGGGTTACAATATTTTCTCGAAAACAATGAGTTCTCTTTAAAAAGAAAGGAAGCTAAAAGGAAAACATTGGAGGCACTAAAAAACAATTTTATTATAAGAGGCAAAAGCCTGGATAGTCTTAAGGGAATTGTCAATTCCTTTCTTATACCTCGCGGCGTGGAGCAGGGAAGCATGTTAGGAGAACCGGTTAGTCCCATACAAATTTATAAACTACAGGAAACTTATTACAGGCAACAATTAGATATTGAAGCAGAGTTGGCATTATTGAACAATATTGAAATAGTGCAGCCTTTTTTCAGAATAAATAATTCTAATTACCCCGATTTTAATGAACTTTTTTTTTATAGTTTATTTATCGCGTTTTTAATTGCTGTAATTGTTACCCCGCTCATTGGCAAAAAATATTAATTTTTGCATTTTAAACAGAATCATTATTTAAGATTTCTTTCAAAATAGAATACGCTTGTTCAATATTTTTTTTACTATTGTTCCTTTGCTGTCTCCCTTCCGGGATATTGTAACAATGTTAGATACAATGGAGCCTACCAAATATTTCAAAACTATTTTAGAAAAATGAACGCTTCTTACGTTTATATAATACAAGCCCTAAAGCAATGGCAAAAGCTGAAATGCCAATAGCAGCCATGAGCCCATAACTATATCTTACAGGAGGTACATAAGTAATACCATCTTCATTTGCCAATGCCGGCTCTTTTACATAACGCCCATGTGCTGGCATCCCCTGTTCCCAAAAATCTTTAGCCAGCCTGTTCAATGCTTTCCGTACTTCCGGTCCATACATAGCTTGCCCATGACCCGTTGCCACCACCTGTGGTTGTAAAGCAGATAATTCTTTTACAGACCGGGCAGCCGCACCCCAATCCATTGTAAAACATGTAGGAGGACCGCACAACTCTTTCCGCTGTGTTATCACAGAAATGGCTGACGCCATGTCAATCGTTATAAAAGCATCGCCGGCAATTAAAACACCATCTCTTTCACGGTATAAACTTATGTGCCCGGGAGAATGTCCCGGTGTATGCAGCCATTTCCATTCTGAAAGATCAGGTATAGATCCATCTTCCGGTAGCTCCTTTAAATGTTCCTGCACATTAATGGGGCCACGGGGAAACATAAAAGACAAATAAGCCACTGCACCACCGCCTACCGTTGGGTCGGGAGGTGGATATTTAGATTTTCCGGTTAAATAAGGCACTTCCATGTGATGGCAATAAAAAGGCACGTTCCATTCATCTGCCAACTTTTGCAAAGAACCCACATGGTCAAAATGACCATGAGTAATGATAATAGAAGATGGGCGGCTACTTGACGACCCAAAAACTTCAGCGGCCATTGCTTTTATTTTAGGTGCAGAAGTCTTTAAACCTGCATCTATTAAAACCCAGTTAGTATTATCGCTATTCTGTATAATATAAACATTTACAAAAATGTCTTTCATACGCCAAACACCGGGGGCAACCGAAAAAATATTTCTTGCAATTTCACTTTCGGTTGTAGCGGAAATTTCCCTGTTGGCTACAATTGCTTTCCCTGCCATAGTATAATTTTTACTATCAGACACAAATAGCATACCACCACATTGCTTCTTTTCAAATGTCAAAAAACCAGATTATTTAAAAAGGATAAATTTTCAAAAAGAGTAATAATTAAGAGCCTATTTAAAACTGATATTTGCGATCAGGATGCGGAGACGTGCCACGGTTGTATTTCTTTTCTGTTTTCTTAAGTGATCATTAACCCTGGCACGCCTTACGAAATTTTACTTACCAGATTGTGAACAGGCGCTTAGATGTTTAAAAAAATCTAAGCCCGTAAGATTTTTGATGTTTGAACATTAGAATACTAAATTAAAAATACAATTTATGGCAACGCAACAATGGAAGACAGACCCCGTACATAGCGAAGTTCAGTTTAAAGTAAAACATCTGATGATAACAACGGTAACAGGCCATTTTAAAAAATTTGAAGTAATTGTTGAAACTGAAAATGATGATTTTACTGAAGCATCTAAAATTGAATTTACTGCAGAAATAAATTCAATCAGTACTAATAACGAGCAACGTGATACACATTTAAAATCTGCTGATTTCTTTCAAGCTGAACAGTATGCTGAGCTTAAATTCATAGGCCGCAAATATGAGAAAGCAGGCGACGCGTATAAATTGTACGGAGATCTTACAATTAAGGACATCACAAAACCTATGACAGTAAATGTAGATTATGCTGGAATTGTGCTGGATCCATATGGCCAAACTAAGGCAGGTTTTACCGTTGAAGGAAAACTTAGCCGGAAAGAATTTGGGCTAACATGGAATGCCGTTACAGAGGCAGGCCAGGTTGTAGTTAGCGATGATATAAGGCTTCATTGTGAAATACAATTAGTAAAGCAAGCAGAAATGTGAGAAGTAAAGAGACGTGAAATGTTAGACTTGAGAAATGATAAGCTTTGGGCTTTAAAGTCTTGAGTTTGGGACTTACGTTTCACGTTTGACCTAACCTTAATTGCAACCCAGTAATTCGCAAAGCTTTGATTCAAGTTCCGCACCACGCAGGTTTTTTCCTACGATCTTTCCATTTGGATCAACCAGGAAATTTTGCGGGATACCTTGTACATGATACATAACAGCAGCAGAATTGTTCCAATATTGAAGATCACTGACCTGCGTCCACTTTAAATTATCCTTTTCAATTGCTTTGATCCATGGGTCTTTTTCTTTATCAAGAGAGACACCAAGAATAGTAAAATTCTTTGTATTGAACTTATCAAACGCTTTTACAACATTAGGATTTTCGTCCCGGCAGGGTTTGCACCAACTGGCCCAAAAATCTATCAATACATATTTACCTTTTAATGAAGAAAGTGAAACAGCATTTCCTTTTATATCCGACTGTGTAAAATCCAAAGCATCGGAACCAACGGCTCCAACTTTATGATAAGCAACAAAATCAGCCAGGCCTTTACCTATTTGGGATTGACGAATATTACTATCCAAAGAAAGGTAACGTTGCTCCATCAACAATGGATCATCATATAATTGAGCAGTGATAAAAAGCAAAAAGGGAGAAACGTAAGAAGATTTTTTGGCCGCAATAAATTTACCTACTTCCATATTGATTCGCCTGCTGATAGAGTCGTAATCCTTCATCAGCGCTTCTCTCTTTTTCTCATCCTTTACCTGGTTTGCCTGCGCAGCAACGGCATTCAATTCACCAACCATAGGATTAAATACTGTCCGGAAAATTTCAAAATCCTTATGCGATTTTGAACCTTCAACCTTTATATTTTTAATATCTTTTTTTGTACCTGTAACTTTTATTGCACTGTTCTCTACATAAATATGCTGGGCTTGTTCCTTTCCCACTTCTAACCAATACAACCCAGGTTCAGGCACTTGCCCTGTAATTGTAAATGCACCGGCTTTGATTATTGATTTAGCAATGATTTGTTTATCCTGCTGAGTTGAAGTAATTCTTGCCTCAATACCTTCAGGCAATCCGGCAATTTTTCCTGAAATAACAAACCCATTTGTTTGAGCGAATAAAAAGAGGGGGAAAAAGGAAAATGCTGATAAAATATTCTTCATATTATTTAGGTTGATGTCGTTGCTGCAACACTGTTACGACGTCTGCCAGTGAACAATCTTTCGCTTGCAATAATAATAAATAATGAAACAAAAGATCAGCCGCTTCACCCAAAAATAACGCCCTGTTAACGTCTTTTGCTTCAATCACTAATTCAATTGCTTCTTCTCCAACTTTTTGCGCTACTTTATTAATTCCCTTGTTTAAAAGGGTTTTTACATAAGAGCTTTCATCGGTACCATTTTTTCGTAATTCGATGATATGTTCTAAATAATATAAAAAATCTTCCTTGTGATTTTTTTCGCTCCAGCAGGTATCTGCACCGGTGTGGCAGACAGGACCCGATGGTTCGGCTTTAATCAGGATGGTATCATTATCACAATCAATCAGCATTTGTTTTAGTTGTAAATGATTACCACTCTCCTCACCTTTTGTCCACAATCTTTTTTTTGTTCTGCTATAAAAAGTTACCAGGCCGCTTTCTTCGGTTTTTTTCAATGCCTCTTCATTCATAAACCCAAGCATCAACACTTTTTGTGTAGTAAAATCCTGGACTACAGCCGGCACTAATCCATCAGCATATTTTTTAAAATCGACTTTCATTATTGCAAATTTATTTTATTATGTAGCCAACTGCACTGCTACTATCATCTTTTGTTGTGTCACACCCTTTTACAACAACAATTCTATTCGGCATTTTGCATGTATCATTCCTTTTCAGTCAGAAATTCATTGTGAGTCATTGAGATCCCTCCTTCGTCGGGATGACAGACGCAAAGTAAAAAGTCCTTTTGGAAGGCCTTTTTCACCCTCAGCTTGCCGAAGTGCTAAATTCTTATAGCAATATTTCTATTTATTAAAAATCTCTTCAACTCAGGTATTTCAATTTCTTTAAAATGAAAGACACTGGCGGCAAGGGCTGCATCTGCATTAGCCATTTTAAATACGTCTGCAAAATGCTGCATCTTTCCACCTCCGCCTGAAGCAATTACAGGTATAGATAAACTTTCAGAAAGACGTTTGGTAATATCCAATGCAAAGCCTGACTTTGTTCCATCATGGTTCATAGAAGTTAATAAAATTTCTCCTGCACCTAAGTCCACCACCTGCTTCGCCCAATCAAAACATTTAGCTCCTGTTTTTGTTCTGCCTCCATTTAAGTAGACATACCATTCTCCATCATCTTCCTCTTTTGCATCTATGGCTAACACTACGCATTGGCTGCCTGCTGTTTTAGCAATAACTGTAATAATGGAAGGATCATGAAAAGCTGCTGTATTAATAGAAATTTTATCTGCGCCATTATTTAATAAAACAGAAACGTCTTCAACCGTTTTAATACCACCGCCAACAGTAAACGGAATATTGATAGTATGCGCAACAAGCTTTACCAATTCCGCTAAGGTCCTGCGTTTTTCCACAGTAGCAGTGATGTCTAAAAAAACCAATTCGTCCGCACCTTGCCTTGCATATTCCGCAGCCAACTCCACCGGGTCACCGGCATCGCGTAAATCAATAAAATTAGTGCCCTTAACAGTCCGGCCATCTTTAATATCCAGGCAGGGAATTATTCTTTTCGCCAGCATATTATTGTTTTGAAGTGAGGGCTACTTTAATTCCTAAGCCTATTAATACAATTCCTGTGATTCTTTGTTGCAACAATATAAAGCGTGAAGAATTACTAAGCCAGCTACCAATTTTTCCAAACAACAATGCAACAATTATATTGATCAATGTTCCCTGAACATTGAACCAGCTTCCCAGGAAAAGTATTTGCCAGGAGGTATTTGTGCCATTAAGATTTATAAACTGCGGAAGAAAGGCAAGGAAAAAAAGCGCCACTTTTGGATTAAGCACATTTGTTAAAACGCCTTGCCAAAAAATCTTTTTCAACGATTCTTTTTTGTTTTCATTTTCAATATTCAGGTTTGCTTTTTTTGTAGCAAGTGCTTTTATACCGAGAAAAATTAAATAACCGGCACCGATAAATTTGATGATCTCAAATGCAAGGGCTGACTTTGCAATAATTGCTGACAAGCCAACCATGGCCAAAAAAATATGCACCATGCAACCGACCATTATACCCAATGCAGAAATAATTCCTGCCCTCATGCCCTGCCCTGTGCTGCGTGCAGCAACATATAGCATGTCATTACCCGGCGTAAGATTTAATAATAATGCCGCCAATACAAAAACCCAAAAATTTTCTATCATAGAAAAGGTTTTAATTGCGTGAACGAAATTCTTCCTTCGTAAATAGCTTTTCCAATTATCACACCTTTACAACCAATATCCTGCAACTGATGCACATCATCAATAGAACTAACACCCCCACTTGCAATAAAATGCTGCGTCGGAAATTTAACAACTATATTTTTATATAGCTCAATGGACGGACCTTCCAATGCGCCATCTTTTGCTACATCTGTGCAAAAAATCTGCGTGATGCCTTTATCCATTTGTTGCTGAATAAAATCATATATCCAAATATCAGTTTGTTCCGTCCATCCGCTGATCGTTATTTTTTCATTCTTTACATCTGCACCTACTAAAAATTTAGTTGCACCGAATTTAGTTAGCCAGCTTGTAAAAAGTTTTTCTTCTTTTACGGCTATACTGCCTACCGTTGCAAAAGCAGCACCTGAATTAAAAACGATCTCCACATCATTTTCAGTTTTTATTCCCCCACCAAAGTCAATGATCAAAGATGTTTTTCCGGCGAGGGTTTCTAACACTTTCCAGTTTTTTACCTTACCATCTCTTGCCCCATCCAAATCAACCAGGTGCAAACGTTTAATACCTGCATCTTCAAACTGCTTGGCTATTTCAAGCGGGCTTACATTATATATTTTCTTTTGAGAATAGTCACCATGTGTTAGCCGTACGCACTTGCCATCAATGATATCAATAGCCGGGATGATGAAGCCCCCATCCCCTGAGGGGGGGGTGTTGCCCCTATCTCCTAAAGAGGGATTTCGACTAGAACTATTATCTGAAGATTCTTTACTCATCCAATTTTATTTTCTGATAAGAGAAATTATTATTTTAATCACAAAAACTCCTGCTCTACACCCCTTAGGGGATGGGGGCTTCTAAAAAATTTTTAATGATCTTATCTCCTGTTGCTGCACTTTTTTCAGTATGAAATTGCACACCGTAAAAATTATTTTTCTTAATTGCGGCTGCATATTCTAATTCATAATTACACTTGGCTATTGTGTATTCACTGTCCTCTACATAATAACTATGTACATTATATATATAGCTATTCTCTTCCACGTCCTTAAACAAATCAGTTTGCAAATCGAAAATTGTATTCCACCCTACCTGCGGAATTTTGAACCTCACCCTCTGCCTCTCTCCATCAGAGATGGAGAGAGGCGTTGGAAATTTCTTCACCCGTACCGGCACTATTCCCAAACAACCTGTATTACTTTCTTCAGAATGTGCACATAATAATTGCATACCGACACAAATACCCAATACAGGTTGTTTTAACTCTTTTATTACCTTATCAAGATTATTTTCCCGCAAACTTTCCATTGCACTTCCGGCTTCGCCTACACCCGGAAAAATTACTTTATGAGCAGCCTTGATTTTTTCAGCATCATCAGTCACTTCAGCATTGTAACCTAAACGTTCCAATGCAGTTAATACCGATTGTATATTGCCTGCGTTGTATTTTATTATTGCGAGATTCATTGTAATTTCAAATACCATTTTAATTAGCGGAAGTAGCTCACCTGGTAGAGCGACAGCTTCCCAAGCTGTAGGCAGCGGGTTCGAGTCCCGTCTTCCGCTCTTTTTTGTTTACTTTAAAATTCCATCGAGGAAATTCTTTGTTACTGTTTCTATATCGGTGCTGTTTTCCAATGCATTTATATAAGCACTTCCTATGATAGCCCCATTTGCATGCTTGCAAACTGCCTCAAAACTTGCTTTATCCTTTATTCCAAAACCAACCAAAAGGGGGTTCTTTAAATTCATCGCTTGCAGACGTTTCAAATATGTATCTATTGTCAAGAAATCCTTCTCTGAACCAGTAAGCGAGGATGACGATACTGCATATAAAAACCCACTACTTAAACTATCTAATTTTTTAATTCTTTCTTCTGGTGTTTCTGGTGTTACCAAAAAAATAAAATCAAGATTATATTTTTCTACTATCGATTTATATTCATGTTCAAATTCATATACAGGAAGATCTGGAATAATTAAACCATCAATACCAACTTCAAAAGCCTTCTCACAAAATTTTTCAAAACCATATTGAAGTAAAGGATTTAGATAGCCCATTAAAATAACGGGAACATGCAGGCCCCCATCCGCTAAAGGGGTGTTAGGTACATTCTCTATATGAATGTTAGACCCATTTCTGAAAGAGAGCATTCTAAAATCTTGCAGTTGATCAAAGAGCTTTGTAATAGTCATTCCATTTTGTAAAGCTTTTTTGCCACTTGTCTGTATTACAGGGCCATCTGCAAGAGGATCGCTGTAAGGCATTCCTAATTCAATAATATCTGCACCAGCACTGTGTAAAGCTTTTATCACTTCTATTGTGCTATTCAATTTTGGATAGCCCGCTGTACAATAAACATTGAGAACTCTCTCCGGTTTTTTTTTAAACAATTCTTTTATTCTGCTCATAATTTCACGCAACTCCTTTTATACATACTATAATTCATTATAAAAGCCTGCAACATTTTCCCATTGCCTGTCCTCTTCAATTTCAAATCCATTTTCTCTTTCAATGGTTGATAAAAAATATCCTAAGAAACCTTCCACTTTCTCTGGCTCCTGAGTATAAAATATAATCTCTCTTTTACGGTAAATGGTGGTATGGCCTACATGCAGGCTTTTTGTCTGGGTTTCCAAATAGTCTATAATCTTTTTTTCTACTTCGTTCAGGTAGTCAAATTCTTTTTCTCCAGGATGGCCGTCGTCATTATAATTATCGGGGATAATATCTATAAAAACAGAGTGATCATATTGAAACCTGTTTTCCAGACTTTTTAAATCCTGGTTAATGATAGCCATTGCAGGAAAGCCCATCACCTCAAATTTAAAACCAGCATATGTTGATTGCCCACTGTTCATAAATAAGATTTGAACGATGATTCCTCTGATCTTGAAGATCGGCGCAAATCATAACAATTTTAAAAATCTGCATTCCTCCCTTCCATCGCTTTCATATATGTTGCTAAATCTTTATCTCCCCTGCCACTGAGGCAAATTACTGCCGTGTCCTTTTCATTCAACTGCAATTGTTTTAAAGCGGCAAAGGCATGCCCGGTTTCCAATGCCGGAATAATGCCTTCTAATTTAGCCAACTCAAAAGATGCCTGCAATGCATCTTCATCCGTTGCGCTGAAAAATTTTGCACGGCCACTCTCATATAAATGTGCATGCAGCGGGCCTATGCCGGGATAATCCAATCCCGCTGAAATGCTGTGTGGCTCAACAACCTGGCCATCTTCTGTTTGCATTACCAAACTTTTACTTCCGTGCAAAATACCTTCCGTTCCTAATTGAGTGGTGGCTGCCGACATGCCACTATTTATTCCCATACCTGCGGCTTCCACTGCAATTAATTGCACATTTACTTCGTCGAGGAAATGATAAAATGCACCTGCAGCATTGGAGCCGCCGCCTACACAGGCAACAACATGCGTAGGCAATTCTGACTCTGTTTTTTCTTTTAACTGCCAGCGCATTTCTTTCGAAATAATACTTTGAAAACGAGCCACCATATCCGGATAAGGATGTGGTCCTACCACGCTGCCAATAATGTAATGTGTATCATCCGGATTATTGATCCAATCGCGGATAGCCTCATTGGTAGCATCTTTCAGGGTTTTACTCCCACTGATTGCCGGTATAACTTTCGCACCTAACATTTTCATACGGGCTACATTCGGTGCCTGCCGCTCCATATCTTTTTCACCCATGTAGATTATGCATTCAATACCTTTCAAAGCACAAACGGTTGCGGTAGCTACACCATGTTGTCCTGCGCCGGTTTCAGCAATTATGCGTGTTTTTCCTAATCGTTGAGCCAGCAAAATTTGTCCGACGGTATTGTTTACTTTATGTGCGCCGGTATGGCACAGGTCTTCACGTTTTAAAAAGATGTTCGTATTAAAATGCTTACTTAATCGTGTAGCAAAATAAAGTGGTGTAGGCCTCCCGATATAATCCTGTAGCAATTGCTGATACTCTTTTTGAAAGCCTGCTTCATTTATAATATCCAGATATTTTGTTCGCAATTCTTCGACATTGCGGTGCAGCATTTCGGGGATGAAGGCTCCACCAAATTTTCCATAATAGCCTTGTTCATCAGGAGAATAGAAGCCCCCATCCCCTAAAGGGGGGCTTTGCGAGGGTTTTTTTACGCTAAATTTTTCTTCGCTCATTAGACTTTTTTTTGTCTGAAGCATGATTTGGGGAGATTAAAGGATTCACAGGATTTGTACGTTTCCTCTAATCTTTTAATCTATATCCTGGTACAGACATTCAAGGTTCAGATTTTTTCTAATTCAGTTTTAGTTTTTTCATTAATCACATTTCCTGTATTCAAGGTTGTAGCAGGTTCAAACATCATCACCCAGGCTTCATTTTCGGCTACTGGCCTGTGTTCTACACCTTTTGGGATAACCACCATATCACCTTCGTTCAGCACAATTGTTTTATCTCTTAACTCCATATTGAAACTTCCTTTCATTACAAAAAATGCTTCATCTTCATTATCATGTTTGTGCCATACAAACTCACCCTGGAACTTTCCCAGCTTTATTTGCTGGTCATTTAACTCGCCTATAATTTTCGGGCTCCAATGTTCGGAGAACAGGCTGAACTTTTGATAAAGATTTATTTTTTCCATAATTAAAAATTTAGTTCGGCTATAAAACGCTGTACTTTTTCCATATCTTTTATTCCCGGCGATATTTCAAACCGGCTATTCACATCTACTGAAAATAAATAAGGATGTTGAAATGATTTTATCTTCTCTACATCGGCATGGCCAATGCCACCACTTAAAAAAAACAGTTTATTAATCTTTGCTTTTTTTAAAATACTCCAATCGAACTGGAGGCCTGTGCCGCCAAAGTGGCCCATCCCGGACTGCGTCCCCAACCCTTGGTTGCCTCCCACGGGGGAAGAGTCTGCGCTGCTAACCTCGCTTGTTTGAGATACTTTATTTATAGCAGTATCTTGATTAAGCAAGGGCTGTGTGGTGGCTGCTCCTTCCCCCGTGGGGGGAAGGCTGGGATGGGGGCTTGTATCAAACATAAAATAATGACACACATTTTGAAAAGGTCCTGTCAATTCATCAATATTTTCTTCGCCGGTTAACCTAAAAACTTTTATCACTTCTACTTTATCCATCAGCTCCAGGCAAAATTCATCTGTCTCATCACCATGCAATTGAATAACATCTAAATAATAATCTTCAATTGCTTTTATAATTGATTCGTATTTTTCATTTACGAAAACGCCAACTTTTTTAATTTTCTGACTTCTGACTTCCGACTTCTGCTTTTTAAATTCATCTCCGACAAAACGCTTTGAACCTTCATAAAAGATCATACCGGCATAATCAACACCTAATTCCTGCAGTTGTTGCATTTGTTTTAAACTTGTTATTCCACAAACTTTGATCTTCATTGTTCCTTTAGCTGTTTTACAAATTCAAGAAATTTTTCGCCGGGATCTGTTTCCTTCATAAATGTTTCTCCCATTAAAAATCCTTTGAAACCATTTTGCCTTAATAAATGAATCGTGTTTACATCACTGATGCCGCTTTCTGAAATTTTAAGAAACTGTTCTGGAATTTTTTCACCCAGTTGCAAAGAAGTTTCCACATTTACTTCAAAAGTTTTAAGGTTGCGGTTATTTACACCAACCATATCAACAGCATCGCAAAGATGATCTAATTCAGTTTCATTGTGAATTTCTAACAACACTTCTAAGCCTATTTGTTGTGCTTCAAACGCTAAGCGTTTAACCTGTTGCTTTGTAAGACAAGCTGCTATGAGCAGCATCACATCTGCACCCCATGCTTTGGTTTCAATTACCTGGTATTCATCAATAATAAAGTCCTTTCTTAAAATAGGTCCGTCCGTCAACAACCTTCCGTTCACCAGGTCATCGAGTGTTCCGCCAAAATAAATTTCATCAGTAAGTATAGAAACACCCGAAGCTCCATAAACATCATAATCACCAATTACATCAAGCACATCGGCCTTTTCATTAATCCATCCTTTAGAAGGCGACTTTCTTTTAAATTCTGCAATGATACCGGTAGCATCATCTTCAAGAAGAGAGTACTTTAAAGATGCACATTCCTCAAAAAAATCTTCTCTATTGCGTAGCATCATCTCCGTAATAAATTTTTTCTTTTGAACAATCTCCTTTCTTTTATCAGCAATTATTTGATCCAGTATGTTCATGACCTCACCCCGGCCTCCCTTTTGAGAGGAAGTAATTTTATTGTAATGAAATTAATTTTTGAAAACCCTGGTACGCTTTACCACTTTCCAGACTTTCCACAGCATTAAAAAAAGCATCATCGTAACTTGTAAAATCGCCGGTACATTGTAATGCCATAGCTGCGTTGGCTAACACCACCGCATTCTGCGCCCAACTTCCTTCACCCTTTAATATTTTAATAAATATTTTAGCTGCATCATCCACTGAAGTTCCGCCTTGTATATCTGTTGCAGACACCTGACGTTTTCCCAATTCCACAGCAGTATAAATTTTTTCTCCTTTATTGGTGATCACCTTCGTATCGCTGGTTAACGATATTTCGTCGTAACCATCAAGAGCATAAATGATCGTAAATGGCTTGCCGGATTGCTGCAACAAATAATTATAGATACGCGCCATTTCAAGGCTGTATACACCCACCAACTGATACTCAGGATTAGCTGGATTTACCATGGGGCCCAGCATATTAAAAAATGTACGGAAACCTAAATTTTTTCTTATATGCCCAACTACTTTTAATGCCGGATGAAATTGAGGCGCATGTAAAAAAGTAAAATTTGTTTCATCAATTTCATTTTTTAATTTTTCATTTCCGGTTTTGAATTTATATCCTAAAGCCTCCATTACGTTAGAAGCACCACTAATAGAAGTAGCGCCATAGTTGCCGTGTTTAGCTACTTTCTTTCCTGCGCCCGCCACAATAAAACAGGCAAGTGTGGAAATATTAAATGTATTTTTTCCATCCCCACCTGTGCCCACAATATCCATTACTTTATAACCATTTAAATCAACCGGAACACATAACTGCATTAATCCGTCTCTGAAACCCTGCAATTCCTCTATGGTAATGCTGCGCATTAGATAGACAGTAATAAAAGCAGATAATTCTGTATCGTTGTAAATGCCTTTTGCAATGTCAAGCATTATGTCTTTAGCCTGTTTTCTCGTCAGCGCTTTATGTTCGAATAATATTTGTAAAATCTTTTTCATGCCCCTATTCCGCCTGAGGCGGAGAATTTTAGTATTATAATCATGTCCTTCCCTATGCCTTACTCCCCTTCAGGGGATGGGGGCTTAACCAGTTTCTTATAATTGCTTCCCCATCTGGTGTTAATACACTTTCCGGATGAAATTGAACACCCTGCACATCATACTTTTTATGTTGCAAACCCATGATATAACCATTTTCGTCTTTTGCGGTGATTTCTAATTCAGCAGGAAAGTCTTCTTCGCTTACGATCCAGCTATGATATCTTCCAACAGAAATTCTTTCTGGAAGACCGGCAAACAATCTGCATTCTTCAATCGCCAATTTGCAATTTGTGGCTACTCCATGATAAACCGTATCGAGATTTATTAATTTTCCGCCAAAAGCTTCGCCAATTGCCTGGTGTCCTAAACAAACACCAAGAATAGATTTAGATGAAGCATATTCTTTTATCAATGGTAACAACATCCCTGCTTCGATAGGAATGCCGGGACCCGGTGATAAAATGATCTTATCATAATCTGCTACTTTCTTTAATGCAATTTCATCGTTACGAAAAACATCTACTTTGGTATTGGTGATCTTTTGTACGAGATGCACCAGGTTGTAGGTAAACGAATCGTAATTATCAAATACAAGGATCTTCATTTCTAAATCTTTAGTTCATTGATCATGGATAACAGTTCACGGAAATTCACGACCGTGTATCAACTACCAACTATCAACTATTTTCTCTGCTCTTTCTATAGCCTTTTTCAACGCATTCAATTTATTACCTACCTCCTCCAATTCACTTTGTGGATCACTTGCTGCTACAACGCCGGCACCGGCCTGGTAATACAATGTATTGTTCTTCGATAAAAATGTGCGGATAATAATTGCATGGTTGCAATCGCCATTAAACCCTACAAAACCTATAGCCCCACCGTAAAAACTTCTACTTGTTTTTTCATATTCATCAATCAATTGCATGGCCCTAAACTTTGGCGCACCGCTTAACGTACCTGCCGGAAAAGTTTTAAATAAAATATCGAATGGATTGCCGTCTTCAGGAACAATGCCCATCACCTCGCTTACCAAATGAATAACATGAGAGTAATAGTGAACATCTTTGTAATGCGTTACCTGCACGTTTTTACAAACAGTACTCAGATCATTTCGTGCCAGGTCAACCAGCATAACATGTTCAGCATTTTCTTTTTTATCCTCCAACAATTCCGCAGCCTTTTGCTGATCCAATTCATCATTACCAGTGCGTTTAAATGTTCCTGCAATGGGATGAACAATAGCTTTACCATTAGCAATAATCAATTGGGCCTCTGGCGAAGAACCCATTAATTTATAATCGCCATAATCGAAAAAGAAAAGATAGGGTGAAGGATTAATACTGCGCAAAGCCCTGTAGACATTGAATTCATCACCAATAAAACTCTGTTGAAAACGGCGGCTCAATACAATCTGGAATACATCACCCCGATGACAATGTTGAATGCCTTTTTTTACTATTTCGACATATTCATCATCAGTAAGATTAGACGTTTCGTCACCTACGGATTTAAAAGAATAGACCGGAATGTCTTTGCTGTTAATAATAGATTCTACTACTGCTACTTCGCTTTCTAATCCCGCTAATACATTTTCACATAAATACAATTCGTCTTTAAAATGATTTACCGCAATAACATACTGATAAAGACGGTAACGGGCAAATGGTATGATAATTCCTTTCTCCTCCAGATTGCTGAAGGAAACCGTTTCAACAAACTGCACCGCATCATAAGTAAGATAACCATACAAACCTTGTGCGAAACCGCCTTCTTTCTCAGTCGCTTTTTCTACTTCAAATCGGAGCATAAATCCATCCAATATATCACCTAAGTTTTCATATGCTTTCAGCGAAATTTTTTCTTCATTTTGATTGGGCAGTTTATATTCTAATAATTCCCTGCTTAAAATTTCAATACCGCCGATAGCATTGATGCATATAAATGAATAGCTCTTTTCTGCCACGTGATGATCGGTACTTTCCAATAAAATGGTGTCGCGGAATCGATCACGCAAACGCAGGTAAATACCTACAGGTGTATAAACATCAGCCAGCATTTTTTTTACGTTCGTGGTGATTTTAATTTTTTTGTTTCCCAGCCCTGATGTTGCGTTTCCCAATTTTTACAATTTGTTTCATTATTAAATTAAAAAACCCCGAAAATTCGGGGTAGTATATTGTGATTGATAAACAATAGCAATAGCGTTACAAACCCCGTTGAGTTATTACATGCCACCACCACTGTTTATTTATAAATGTCTTCATTGAGATGCAAATATGCGATACGCAAACGACTTGAGCAAAAAAAATAGTTAGCTTTAAATAAACAGCAATATGAGTGTAATACATAAAAAAGAAAATGGAAAGGGTTTATTCTTTATTGAAGAAGACAGTGAAATGGTCGCAGAAATGACTTATACCATGCCTTCGCCCGATAGAATGATTATTGACCACACAGAAGTTGATGAAGAATTGCGTGGTGGGCAATTGGGCTTTCAATTAGTAGAAGCTGGAGTTGAATATGCAAGAGCACATCATTTGAAAATTATTCCGCTTTGTAAATTTGCTAAAGCAGTTATTGATAAAAAAATGGAATATCATGATGTTTTGGATAAGTAAATTTATATAACGACTTAATTGAATGAACCATCTTAATAATAGTCATTTATAAGGTATGAGTAAAATAAAAAGCATCGCAATTTTTATTTTGATCTTTTTAGCATTCCTTTCCTCATGCTCAACTGCCACAAAAAATGTCAAGTCACACGAGGGTATGCCATATCTACCGGCATCAAAAGAATTGTTTGACGCCATTGCACATATGGACAGTGTTATGTTTGGCGCCTTCAACGCACATGATCTTGATAGACTAAAAACAACATTTTCCGAAGACCTTGAATTTTATCATGATAAAGGAGGCTTAGCCGACTATAAACAATCGATGGAAAACTTTAAATCTTTGTTTGAAAGAAATAAAAATACCGGATTGAGAAGAGACCTGGTAAAAGGTAGTTTGGAAGTTTATCCTATCAAAGATTATGGCGCTGTAGAGATATGTGCTCATCGTTTTTGCCATGTAGAAAATGGCAAAGATGATTGTGGCACATTTAAGAATATTATGATCTGGCAAAAAAAGGACGGACAATGGAAAGTAACGAGGGTAATTAGTTATGACCACTAAAAAATTATAAAGATGACTGTAACAGAAAACTCATGCAACATTGATTTTGCAGGCAAATATTTATGAGGCAAGCACTAATAACACCGATCTATTCAAACCGCATAAAATAAATAAATGAATACAACAAATTATCTTAACACATTTATAGAAGTTGCTGAAGACTGCCCTGTAATAGCGGCAGAAATTCCTCCGCAAAAGGGTAATGAAAAGACAGTAGCGAATATTCAATTTGAAATGATTAGCAACAATCCATACAAGTTCACTTCTGATGATATAATTTTTAGTGTTTACGCTATTAAAAACAATGTGAATAAAAAAGACCTTGAGAAAGAGCGAGAAAGATTTTTTTCAAAAGGACAACCCTGTCTTCGTTCTTCAACTTTAGCTAAACGTTACGGATGGGGAATTCACAGTAATGCAGAAGGGAAAGTAGGTGTAGTTGCAGTTGAAGCAGGTGAATATAAAAAACACTTGAATGACAAAAATCTAAAACAAATTAAAGCCATGCGTTCAAAACGTATTGACAAGTAATGAAAATATAAAAACTAAGGTTTGTGCTTTCTCCGTATTGCATGATCCCTACACAATCTTTTATTTCTCCGATAATGAAAATGTAATAGGCTGTTTCCGGTATGCTTCACCTTTTTGC
>Ga0208736_1000221_pt1 | contig 17362 bp, 18 predicted proteins | sample AntDryMetagUQ255_FD_188090 | JGI IMG/M metagenome (GOLD analysis project Ga0208736, IMG submission 188090) | Polar desert microbial communities from Antarctic Dry Valleys - UQ255 (SPAdes) | ecosystem: Environmental > Terrestrial > Soil > Desert | place: Antarctic Dry Valleys | collected 2008-12-31 | reverse complement strand
TACGAACAGCCCAGCCCGATCCAGGAACAGGCGATCCCCCCGATGCTCGAGGGCCGGGACGTCATCGGCCAGGCCCAGACGGGCTCGGGCAAGACGGCCGCCTTCGGACTGCCGATCATCGAGTACATCGATCCGACCGAGCCCGAGGTGCAGGCGCTCGTCCTCACCCCCACGCGCGAGCTCTGCATCCAGGTCACGCAGGCGATCCGCGCCTACGCCCAGCGCAAGGGCGCCGACGTCGTCGCCGTCTTCGGCGGCGCGCCGATCCGCACCCAGCAGGCCCAGCTGAAGGCCGGTGGGCACATCGTGGTCGGAACGGTCGGCCGCGTGCTCGACCTCATCAACCGCCGCTCGCTCGTGCTCGACAGCTGCCGCTTCGTCGTGCTCGACGAGGCCGACGAGATGCTCGACCTCGGCTTCCTCGAGGACGTCGAGAAGATCCTGCGCCTGACGCCCAACAGCCGCCAGACCGCGCTGTTCTCGGCGACGATGCCGCCGCCGATCCGCAAGCTCGCCGACAACTACCTCTACGACCCGGTGCTCGTGAAGGTCCAGTCGGCAACGCTGACCGTGGACTCCGTCGAGCAGTTCCAGGTCGACGTCAAGACCGCCGACAAGCCCGACAAGCTCGTCGAGGTGCTCGAGGCCGAGAAGCCCGACCAGGCGATCGTCTTCGTGCGCACGAAGATCCGCACCGATCAGCTCTACAAGAAGATGCGCGACCGCGGCTTCAACGTCAAGGCGCTGCACGGCGACATGACGCAGGGCTCTCGCGACGGCGTGATGCTCGGCTTCAAGGGCGGCCGCGTGCCGATCCTCGTCGCCACCGACGTCGCCGCCCGCGGCCTGGACATCTCGACGGTCACGCACGTCGTGAACTTCGACGTGCCGCGCTCGCCCGACGTCTACGTGCACCGCATCGGGCGCACGGGACGCGTCGGGCGCTCCGGCCGCGCGATCACGTTCGTCGAGCCCAAGCAGGAGAAGGAGCTCGAGGCGATCGAGCGCCATGTCGGCATCGCGATCTCGCCGTGGGAGCCGGGCGCCCAGGTCACGCCGCCGAAGATCGTCGTCGACAAGCCCCCGCGCCACACGAAGCCGCAGCTCAAGCACAACGGCGACGAGCCGTTCGCGAAGCTCATCGTCAGCGGGGGGCGGGCCGCGGGGATCGAGGTCGCCGACCTCGTCGGGGCGGTCACGCGCGCGGCCGCCGTCGACGGCGAGGCCGTGCGCAACGTCAAGGTGCTCGAGCACTTCGCGTTCCTCTCCGTGCCCGCCGACGACGCCGAGCGCATCGCTTCGGCGGTCGACGGCGAGCGCGTGCGCGGGCGGCGCATTCGCGTCGAGCCGGCGAAGGTCTGAGCGGGTCGCCGGGCGCGCCCGCGGCAGCGCGCGGGACGGCGTCGCACCCGGAGCCCCGCAACTCGAACGCGCGAGGCGCGTTACCCTGTGGACCGTGGCTCTGCTCCTGAGAGATCGAGACGCGCCCTCCGAGGTCGTCCCGACACCGCCCGCCGGCGACGCTCCGGTGACCGTCGTCGACTTCGCCTGCGAGTCCTGCGGCGCGGGCATGAAGCCCGGCCAGGACTGGTGCCTGGAGTGCGGTACGGCCGCGCCCGGGCGACTCGGCGCGCGCCCGGGATGGCGCTCCGCCTTGACGGTCGTCTCCGTGACGCTGCTGCTCGTCGTCGGCTCGGTCGTCGCGAGCTACGCGGCGCTGACCAGCGACGCCGAGCGCAAGGCCGCCGCGCCCTCCGCCGGCGACGGCCAGCCGATCGCCGCCGCCGGTCCGGCCACCACCGTGCCGGGCGCCCCGATCACGCCGGGCGCGACCGGCCCCGGCACGACGCCGCCCGCCGGCCTGCCGCCCGCCGCCGGCACGCCGCCCGCCGCCGGCGGCCTGCCGCTGAGCTCGCTCAAGCCTCCTGCGGGCGGCAAGCCGATCATCCCGGTCACGCCGCGGCCGCCGGCCACCAACACCCCCGTCACGCCCGTCAAGCCAGCCCCGCCGGCCGCCGCGACGCCGCCACCCGCCACCAGCTCGCAGAGCGCCCAGTCGACGGCGCCCAAGCCCGAGGTCATCAGGCTCAGGGCCGACGCCGCCACGACCTATGACCCCGCCAAGCGCGCCGGCGCCGAGTTCGGCCCCGGCGCCAACGCGGTCGACGCGAGCCCGCAGACCGTCTGGGACGTCACCGTGCCCGCCGACGGCAAGCCGATCGGCGCTGGCCTGCTGATCGACCTCGGCAAGCCCTACGCGCTGCGCGCGATCAAGATCGCGACCCCGACGAAGGGCTTCGAGCTCGAGGTCTACGGCGCCGTCAGCGCCAAGCAGACGCCGGTCGACATCCTCGACAAGCGCTGGGAGCACCTGACGGACCTCAAGAGCGTCACCGACGGCAAGCTCGTCTCGCTGCTGGGCAAGTCCAAGCGCAAGCAGCAGCTGGTGCTGCTGTACGTGACGATGCCGGCCGACACGACCGACCCGCGCGTCGCCATCGGCAAGGTCACCCTGGCCGGCACCCCGTAAGCTTCGCGCCATGTCCGTTGCCGCCATGAGAACCACAGAGGGCGTCATCGTCTTCGAGCTGTTCGACGACGATGCGCCGAAGACGGTCGCGAACTTCAAGAAGCTTGCGAGCGAGGGCTTCTACGACGGCCTCTCGTTTCACCGCATCATCAAGGACTTCATGGCGCAGGGCGGCTGCCCGCAGGGCACCGGCACCGGTGGTCCGGGCTACCAGTTCGAGGACGAGTTCAACGACCACAAGGTCGTGCGCGGCGCGCTTGCGATGGCCAACTCGGGGCCCAACACGAACGGCTCGCAGTTCTTCATCGTCACCGCCGACGAGGCATCGTGGCTGGACGGCAAGCACACGGTCTTCGGCAAGGTCGTCGAGGGCGAGGACGTCGTCGAGCGCCTCAACAACGTGCAGACGAGCGGAGCAGACCGGCCGACGACGCCGGTCCTGATCTCCTCGATCGAGCTCGGCGACTAGCGGCCCCGAGCCGCGACCTGCGCCGGGCCCCCGCGCCGCACCTCGCATTCCCGCGTGGACCTCCTCCAGGCCATCGTCCTGGGCATCGTGCAGGGGCTGACCGAGTTCCTGCCGATCTCCAGCAGCGCCCACCTGCGGATCGTTCCCGCCTTCGTCGGCTGGGAGGACCCCGGCGCCGCGTTCACGGCCGTGATCCAGCTCGGAACGATGGCGGCCGTCGTCCTGTACTTCCGCAGCGACCTGCTGCGGATCGCACGCGCCTGGCTTGCGTCGCTGCGCGACCGTTCACGGCGCAGCGAGCTCGACGCGCGGATGGGCTGGTATCTCGTCGTCGGCACGATCCCGATCTGCATCTTCGGGCTCGCGTTCTCCGATCAGATCGAGACCGGCGCGCGCGACCTGTACATCATCGGCACGACGCTGATCGTGCTCGGCATCCTGCTGCTCGTCGCGGAGAAGGTCTCGCGTCGCGACCGCGACATCGCGACGCTGACGCGACGCGACGCGATCATCGTCGGCTTCGCCCAGGCGCTCGCGCTGATTCCGGGCGTCTCGCGCTCCGGGGCGACGATCACCGCCGGACTGTTCCTCGGATTCGATCGCGTCGCGGCGGCGCGCTTCTCGTTTCTGCTGTCGGTGCCCGCGGTGGTGCTCAGCGGCGCGTTCGAGCTGCGCCATGTCATCGACGGCAGCGCCGAGGGCGCCGCCGGCATCGGGCCCACGGCGGTCGCGACGCTGCTGGCGTTCATCTCCGGCTACGCCTCGATCGCGTTCCTGCTGCGCTTCCTGACAACGCACACGACGGGCGTGTTCGTCGCCTACCGCGTCGCGCTCGGCGTGCTCGTGCTGGCGCTGGCCGCCAGCGGCACGATCGCTTAGTGCTGCCCGGTGCGCTCCTGCGACATGAGGGCACCGCAGAGAGCGCCGACGACGAGCCCGCCGCCGGCCAACGCGAGGACGAGGAGGGGGAAGCTCATGGCCGTCGGTGCACCGTACCCGTGCCGGCACCCCGTTGTGTGAGTCGCGCCACAGCGGCGCCGGGTGGCCCGCGATCTCGAAGTCGTGCGTCGTTGCGGTGTCGAAGATCTTGCGATCCTTCTCGATGACCTCGCCGTCGAGCTTGATCGCGCGGCTGCCGGAGGTCGCGCCGTGGTCGAGCTCGACCTCGTGGTCGGTGCCGTCCAGGGTGACGCGCCAGGTGTTGTCAGCTTCACTCATGCCGCGTGGTTGCCCCGGCGAGCCGATCGGCACGCGATGGCGACGGTCTAAGGTCTCTCGGACCGACGACCCGAGGAGCAGCGAACCATGGCCAGCGTCGACACGACGACCGCGCAGCGCACGAACGGCCACGGAGCCGGGGCCGAGATCCCCGTCGAGAACCCCGCCACCGGCGCGGTGATCGCCTACGTCGCCGACATGGACGCCGCGAAGGTCGCCGAGCTTGCCCGCCGCGGCCGCGCCGCCCAGCCCGGCTGGCAGGCGCTCGGCTTCGACGGCCGCGCACGCGTGCTGCTTGCGATGCGCAGATGGCTGATGGACAACGCCGAGCGCGTCGTCTCCACGATCGTCTCGGAGACCGGCAAGACGTGGGAGGACGCCTACATGGCGGAGTTCACCTACACCGGCGGCGCGCTGGGCTTCTGGGCGAAGAACGCGAAGCGCTTGCTTGCCGACGAGTCGGTGCCCGTGAGCACGCTCGCGATCACGGGCAAGAAGCTCATCACGCGCTACGAGCCGATCGGGCTCGTCGGCATCATCGGGCCCTGGAACTACCCGATGACGAACTCCTTCGGCGATGCGATCCCGGCGCTGCTGGCGGGCAACAGCGTGCTGCTCAAGCCGTCGGAGATCACGCCGCTGACGTCGCTGCTGCTGGCCGAGGGGCTCGCGGCGGCGGGGCTTCCGGCCAACGTCTTCGCGGTCGCCACCGGCCGTGGGGCGACCGGCTCGGCACTCGTCGACGAGGCCGACATGATCATGTTCACGGGCTCGACCGCGACCGGCAGGAAGGTCATGGCGCAGGCCGCGCAGACCCTGACCCCGGTCTCCCTGGAGCTCGGCGGCAAGGATCCGATGATCGTGCTCGCCGACGCCGACCTCGAGCGCGCCGCCAACGCAGCCGTCTACTACTCGATGCTCAACGGCGGCCAGACATGCATCTCGGTCGAGCGCGTATACGTCGAGGAGCCGGTGTACGACGACTTCGTCGGTCGCGTCGTCGAGAAGGTGTCGGCAATCCGCCTGGGCCAGTCGACGGGTCCCGCGACGGCGGAGGTCGGGTCGATGACGACGGCCGCCCAGCTTGGCATCGTCGAGCGCCACGTCGCCGATGCGCTCGCCAAGGGCGCGCGTGCGCTGACGGGCGCCAGGCGCGGCGAAGGCCCCGGCCTGTTCTACGAGCCGACCGTGCTCGTCGACGTCGACCACACGATGCAGGCGATGACCGAGGAGACGTTCGGCCCGACGCTGCCGATCATGCGCGTGGGCGACGCCGAGGAGGCCCTGCGCCTGGCCAACGACTCGCCCTACGGCCTCGGAGCGTCGGTCTACACCGGCGACGCCAAGCGCGGCCTGAAGCTCGCGCGGCGCATCCAGGCCGGTGCGGTGTGCGTCAACGACGCGCTGCTGAACTACCTCGCGGTCGAGCTGCCGATGGGTGGCTGGAAGGCCTCGGGGCTCGGATCGCGCCACGGTGCGGGCGGCATCCGCAAGTACACCAGGCAGCAGTCGCTGCTCGTCAGCCGCTTTCACCTCAAGCGCGAGCTGTTCATGTTCCCCTACAGGACGAGGACGTCCAAGCTCCTGTTCAGGGGCGTGCGGCTGATCTACGGCCGCGGCAAGCGCGGCTGACGCCGGCGGCCCAGCGAGAGCAGATCGGATGGTCGCGATCGTCATCGCGCTGGGCTCCTCGCTGCTGTGGGGGTGCGCCGACTACCTCGGCGGGGTCAAGAGCCGCACCTTCCCGGTGGCGGTCGTGCTCGCCTGCATGTACATCGCCTCGCTGTCGGTGATGACGATCGTCGTCGTCGCGAGCGGCGCCGGGGCACCCGGGGCCATCGGCGTGGCAGCCGGGCTGTGCGCGGGGGCGTTCGGGATCGCCGGGCTGTCGGCCTTCTATCGCGCGCTGTCGATCGGGACGATGAGCATCGTCGCGCCGATCGCGTCGACCGGCGTCGCGCTGCCCGTGCTCGTCGGGCTGGCGACCGGCGATCAGCCCGGGCTGCTGCGCTCGATCGGGCTCGGCGCGGCGATCGTCGGCATCGTGCTCGCGTCGCGCGAGGACGACAGCACGACCGTCGAGCCGCGCCTGCAGCGCCAGAGCATCCTGCTCGCGATCGTCGCCGGCGTGGGCTTCGGCACGTACTTCGTGCTGGCCGAGATCGCCTCGCGCGAAAGCGTCAGCTGGGCGCTGTTGCTGTCGCGGATGGCCGCGACGCCGTTCGTCGCGGCCTTCGCCGTGCTGGCGCTGCGTCGCGGCGGCCGGCCCGTGCGCGGCCGCCAGCTCGTCGTGCTGGCCGGCATCGGCATGCTCGACCTCGGCGCGAACGTCCTCTACAACTACGCCACGACGATCGGCGAGCTGTCGACGGTCGCCGTGGCGAGCTCGCTGTACCCCGTGATCACCGTGCTGCTGGCCGCGGCGCTGCTGGGCGAGCGCGTGCGCGGCGTGCAGCGCACGGGGGTCGTGGTGGCGCTGTGCGGGGTCGTGCTGATCGCGGCCGGCGCGTAGCCGCTGCAGTGCTCGATCCAGCGGGGTGACACGAAGCGTCAAGGCCAAGATGCATCGCTCGATGACCGAGCCGGAATCCGGCAGGGAGACGTAGGCCAGGACCGGCGGGCGGCGGCGCGCCGGCGCGCGCAAACACCGACCTGTCAGCATCGATTGCGATGCTCCCGCTGGCCGCCGCCGTGCAGATCGAGCCGCTGCAGATCGTGCCCGCGGTCGCCTTCGGCGTCATGTACCTCGTGCGCGCCCGCAGGCTCGCCGCGCAGGGTCGCCCCGTCGCGCGCTGGCGCCAGTCGTGCTGGTACGGCGGGCTGGCGCTGCTCGTGATCGCGCTGGCCTCGCCGCTGGCGTCGCTGGCGGACGAGCTGTTTCTCGCGCACATGGCCGAGCATCTGCTGATCGCCGACCTCGGGGCACTGCTGCTCGTGCTCGGCCTGACCGGACCGCTGCTCGCGCCGCTGCTGCGCACGCCGGGGCTGAGCTGGATGCGGGTCCTCGCCCATCCCGTGCCGGCGTTCTCGCTGTGGGCCGCCGACCTGCTGTTCTGGCACCTCGTGGGGCCGCACGAGGCGGCCGTGCGCAACGAGGCCGTCCATGCGCTGCAGCACATGCTGTTCGTCGGGCTCGGGATCAACGTCTGGATGGCGCTGCTGGGCCCGCTGCCCAAGCCGGCCTGGTTCGGAAACGCCGCGAAGCTCGGCTACATCGTCGCCGTGCGGCTCACGACGACGGTGCTGGCGAACGTCTTCGTCTGGACCGAGGCGCCGTTCTACGACGTCTACGAGGCCGGCGAGCGCGCGCATGCCATCACGCCGCAGTCAGACCAGGTCGTGGCGGGCTCGATCATGATGGTCGAGGGCTCGATCCTGACGCTGTGCCTGTTCTGCTGGCTGTTTCTGCGCAGCGCACGCGAGGGCCAGGAGCGCCAGGAGCTGCTCGAGCTCGCCGCCGCCGGCGGCGTCGCGCTCGACGAGCGCCGTGCCGCACGCGCGGTCGCGGCCGGGCGCGGAGGAGAGCTTCGAGCCCGGATCGAGGAAGGATCGAGTGGGTAGTCTCAACGGCATGTCCACACTCTTCAAGAAGCTGACGCAGCTCGCCAACTCCCCCCAGGGCAAGAAGCTTGCCGGCAGGGCGCAGGAGTTCGCCAACGATCCCAAGACCAAGGCGCAGGTCGAGAAGGCGAAGCTCAAGCTCGCCGAGATGCGCGCCGGCGGAAGCACCGGTGGGACCGGTTCCCCGCGCGGGCCGCACGACACACCCGACGGCCCGAAGGCCGCCTGAGCCGGCGCCCGGCGCGCCCCGCCCGCGATCAGCGGGCGCGCCGCGTCATGCGACGCACAGGCGCCGGGGCGCCCTCTGGGCCGCAACCTTGTCGCGCTAGGTTGGTTGCAATGCCCGTGCGCCGACTTCTCCCGCTGACCGTCCTGTTGTGCCTCGTGCTGTGCGCCCCCGCGGGGGCGTCGCGCTCGCAACCGCTGACCTTCGAGGCGCCCCGCGATCTCATGAACCCAGCGACGCGGCCGGCCGCGCTCGAGGAGCTCAAGTCGCTCGGCGTGCGCTCGCTGCGCGTCATCCTGACCTGGAGGGCTGTCGCGCCGGGTGCCGACCAGGCGCAGATGCCCAACTTCGACCCGACCGACCCCAGGGGCTATGACTGGGGCGAGTACGACCCGCTGATGGCAGCCGCCGCAGAGCGCGGCTGGCCCGTCCTGATGACGATCAGCGGCCCCGTGCCGAAGTGGGCGACGCAGGCCAAGCTCGACAACCTCACCCGCCCGAGCCCGGCGGCGTTCGAGGCCTTCACGACCGCGGTCGGGCGCCGCTACGGCGCCCAGGTCAAGACGTGGGCGATCTGGAACGAGCCCAACCAGCCGCAGTTCCTGCGTCCGCAATTCTCCCGCGGCGGGAGGGCGAGCTCGCCGGGGATCTATCGCAGGCTCTACAGCGCGGGCGTGCGCGGGCTCAACAAGGCCGGCCAGGGCACGGACAGCTTCCTGCTCGGCGAAACGTCGCCGCGCGGCAACTCGCGCGTCGTCGCACCGCTGCGGTTCCTGCGCGGGACGCTGTGCCTGAACGCGAAGTACAAGCGCATCGGTCGCTGCCGCGCGCTGAGCCCCAACGGCTACGCGCACCACGCCTACACCACCCGCCAGGGCCCGGCCTTCAAGCCGCCCAACTCCGACGACGTGACGATCGGCGTGCTCTCCCGGCTGACGAAGGCGCTCGATCGCGCACGCAGCGCCGGCGCCCTGACCCGGCGCCTTCCGATTCACCTGACGGAGTTCGGCATCCAGTCGCTGCCCGACAGGATCCAGGGCGTGTCGCTCGCGCGGCAGGTGCAGTACCGGGCGATCGCCGAGCGGATCGCCTACGACAACCCGCGCGTGGTGTCGTTCTCACAGTACCTGCTGACCGACAGCGACCCGACGGGGCCGAAGGAGTACGGCGGCTTCGAGTCCGGGCTGCGCTTCGCCAGCGGCAGGCCGAAGCCGTCGCTGGCGGGGTTCCGCCTCCCCATCGCCGTCCGGCGCCAGGGCTCGAAGGTGTCGATCTGGGGCCTCGTGCGGCCCACCGCCGCAATCGGCGCCTACCCCGGCCCGGGGGCCACGTCGGCGACGATCACCTACAGCGACCGTGGCTCGTCGCGCGTCCGGACGCTGCGCACGGTGCGCACGAACGCGCTCGGCTACTTTCAGTTCTCGGCGTCATACCGTGCCGGCAGGCGCTGGAACGTCACCTGGCAGGGGCAGACCGGCTCGCCGGTCAGTACCTACACGCGCTGACGCGTCTGAGGCCGCCGCGCGATCAGCATGAAGGTGTGCCCCGCCCAACGCAGGCCTGGCGCCGACCCGAGGCGATCGAGCAGGCCGACGGCGCGCTGCGCGCGCACCGGCAGCCGCCGCCATGAGTAGGTGACGGCATGCAGCCGGGGCTCCAGGCCCGCCGCGCGCGCCGCCGCCATGAGGCGCCGCGGCGACAGCGGGATGTCGTCGGGCGTGCCGTGCACCGTGACGCCGAGCCCGGCGCGGTTGGCGACCGCGAGCGCGGCGCCGACGGGGTGAAAGAGGTTCGGCTCGATCGCAACGAGCAGGCCGCCGGGTCGCAGCAGCCGGTGCGCCTCGGCGAGGCACGGCTCGAGCGGGCCACCGTAGGCGACGTGGTGCAGCACGAGCCGCTGCAGCACGACGTCGAAGGCGCCGTCGGGCAGTTCGTGCAGCGCACCGGCCGCGCCCACGACGCCCTCGTCGGCGCTGCCCTGCGCGACCGCGTAGCGCGGCCGCTCGGGATCGATGTCGGCGGCGACGAGACGCCACTGCGGCGCCGGCAGCAGATGGCGCCCCGGATGCCAGCCGCAGCCGATCGAGATCGCGTCGCCGCCCGCGACGCCGAGATGGCGGTCCAGCAGCTCGCGCTCGCGCCGCTTGCCGCGCTCGTACTGCTCGGCGAGCGTCGCCGGATCGCTGAGGCGGTCGAGCAGGTTGTCGGGCGTGTAGGTCTCGCTCATCGCCTCACGGCGCCAAGGCTACCTGCCACTAGGCTCAGCCCGGTGTCGCGCTGGGGCCCCGAGAACGTCTACGCCACGGCCAAGCCCGGGCTGCGCGCACGGGCTGCGTCGGTCGCATCGGGGCGTGCACGCAGGCGCCGTCACGAGCAGCTCTTCGGGCTCACCAAGGTCGACGCCGACAGTCGCATCGTCGACATCGGGTGCGGGCGCCTGGGCCTGCGCCGCCACGAGCCCGACCTCGAGATCACCGGCGTCGACGTCACCGATCGGCCCGAGTACCCGGGGCCCTTCGTGCTGGCCGACGTGCTCGACGGCCTGCCGTTCGCCGACGGCGAGTTCGACCTGGCCTACTGCAGCAGCGTCATCGAGCACGTCCGGCGCGGCGACCGCGCGGCGTTCGCGCGCGAGCTGCGGCGCGTCGCACGCGGCTGGTACGTGCAGACGCCGGCCTACTCGTTTCCGATCGAGCCGCACGCGCTGCTGCCGCTCGCGCACTGGCTGCCGCCGCGGCTGCGGCGTCCATACTGGCGCCTCGGCGTCGCCGGCGACTGGGAGGACGTCGCGCTGCTGCGGCGCGCGGAGATGGCGGAGCTGTTCGGCGAGCCGCTGGCCGAGCGCACCGGGCCACTCGTGAAGAGCTGGGTCAGCGTGCACCCGCCGGCCGGCCGGCGCCCCTAGCATCCGCCCGATGGCCCAGCAACTGTGGTTCCTGCGACACGGAGAGGCCGAGCCCCACGGCGCGCGGCCGGACGAGCAGCGGCGCCTCACGGCGCGCGGCGAGCAGCAGTCGCGCGCCGCCGGCAGCGCGCTCGCCGCGCTCGAGCTGACCTTCCAGCTCGTGGTGACGAGCCCGCGCGTGCGCTCGCTGGACACCGCACGGCTCGCGTGCGAGGCGCTCGGCGGCGAGCCGGTCGCGCACGAGGCGCTCAGCAGCGGCTTCGACGTCGACGACGCGCGTGAGCTCGTGCACGCGGCCGGGCCCGACAAGCGTCTGCTGCTGGTCGGCCACAACCCCGACTTCGAGCAGGTCGTCCACGACCTCACCGGCGCGCGCGTCGACATGAAGAAGGGCGGGATCGCGGGCGTGCGCCTGGAGGGCGCACGGCGCGGGATGCTGATCGCGCTCATGCGCCCGCGCGAGCTCGCGCGGATCGTGGGCTGACCGGCCGTCGCTACAGCTGCTTGGCGAGCGCCCGTGCCGCGATCAGCAGCGGGTCGTAGACGCCGCTGAACGGCGGCGCGTAGGAGAGGTCCAGCAGCGCCAGCTCGTCGACGGCGAGGCTGGCCCAGACGGCCGTCGCCAGCACGTCGATGCGCTTCGCGGCGCCCTCGACGCCGACGATCTGGCCGCCGAGCAGCCGCCCGCTGTGAGGCTCGGCGACGAGCTTGACCCAGATCGGGCCGGCGCCCGGGTAGTAGCCCGCGCGCGTGCGGTCCTCGATCGTCGCGTGCACGATCTCGATGCCCGACTGCGCCGCCTCGCGCTCGCTGATCCCCGTGCGACCCACTTCGTAGTGGCAGATCTTCGACACCGCCGTTCCGATGACGCCGGGAAAGCGCACGTCCCCGCCGGTCGCGTTCGTGCCGGCGATCCGGCCCTGCTTGTTGGCGTGTGTCCCGAGCTGGATGTTGACCTGGCGATCGAGCACGCGGTGGTGGCTCTCGGCGCAGTCGCCGGCCGCGTAGATGCCGTCGTGGCCGGGGCAGCGCTGATGGTCGTCGACGCGCAGCGCGCCGCTGTCGCCCAGCGGCAGGCCGGCCGCCTCGGCCAGGGACACCGCGGGCCGCGCGCCGGTGCCGATCACGACATGGTCGGCCGGATATGACGCACCGGGCGTGCGTACCTCGACCGGCGTCCCGTCGGCGGCGGTGACGATCTCCTCGACGCGGCTCTCGAGCACGACTCGGATGCCGTGGCGCTCAGCGGCGTCCTGGACGTGGGCCGCCATGGCGGGGTCGAGCGTGCTCATGATCTGCAGGCCGGCCTCGATCATCGTCACGTCCATCCCGTGGCTCACGAGGGCCTCCGCCATCTCGAGGCCGATGTAGCCGCCACCGATCACGACCGCGCTCATTCCGCCCCGCTCGAGTGCCGCGCGCAGGCGCTCGCCGGCCTCGATCGTCCGCGCGGGCTCGATCGCCTCGGCACCCGGGATCTCGGGCATCAGCGCCTCGGCGCCCGTCGCGACGACGAGCTGGTCGAACGGCTCGGTCGCCTCTCTGCCCTCCTCACGCACAGTCAGCGTCCGCGCCGCGAGGTCGAGCGCCACGACCTCGCAACGTGTACGCACGTCGATGCCGTTGGCGCGGTGCTCCTCGGCGCTGCGGCTGATGAGCCGGCCCGCGTCCTCGACGAGCCCGCCGACGTAGTACGGGATGCCGCAGGCGGAGTACGACGTGTGCGGACCACGCTCGTAGGCGACGATCTCGAGCTCGGGCGCGCGCCGGCGCGCGATGCTCGCGGCGCTCATCCCGCCCGCGTCACCGCCGATGATCGCCAGTCGCGTGACCATGGGTCAGAGGGTAAGGGCGCGGCGCGGCAACGGGGAACGAACAGTCGACCTGGTTGCGGAAGGTGGCCGTGCCGTCGAAGCGCTTCCAGCCATCCTTCTTGCAGTCCTCCTTGGTGAGCGGGAGCTCCTGCGCGTCGCACGCCGCTCCGATGCCGTCGCCGCAAAGAGGGACGCCGGGCGGCCATGGGGCCAGCACGAATCTCGCCGTTCGGTCTGCCTCGCCGCCTTTTCTCGACCGCCCTACTTCAGCAACCGCGACAACCGCCGGTCCTTCAGGACCTTGCCGCCGGTCTGCTCGCCGGGGCAGTAGCACATGACGTAGTCCTCGTAGTGCACGGCTTCGATCGTCTCGCCGCAGCGCGGGCAGGGCTCGCCCGACTTGCGATGGACCTGCAGCGGCAGCGGCAGCTTGTCGGGGATCGGCAGCTTCACGACCTGTTCGTAGTGCTCGATCGCCCCGTCGAGCGTGCTGACGATCGCCTCGCGTAGCGTCGCCGCCTCGTCCTCGTCGAGGTCGTTGCCGCGCTTGAACGGCGACAGGCGCGCCGTCCAAAGGATCTCGTCGACCCACGATCGCCCGATGCCCGCGATGACGCGCTGGTCGCGCAGCAGGGTGTGCAGCGGGCGAGCCGCCTTCAGCAGCGCCCGCAGGTCCTGTGGCGGCTGTGGCCAGGCCTCGGGGCCGAGCGTCGCGAGCATCTCGTCGGCGTCGAGCTGGTCGGCATGCACGAGCTTGACCCAGGCCGCCTGCTTGGTGCCGAACTCGCGCAGGCGCAGCTCGCGCCCGCCGGCGATCCTGACGAGCAGCCGCGAGGTGCGGTCGCGCGGCCCGGCGCGCTTGTCGTAGAGCTGCAGGCGGCCGGCACTCATGAGGTGCACGAGCAGGACGAGCTCGCCGGAGACCTCGACGACGAGCTGCTTGCCGCGGCGCCCGACCGCGCTGATCGTCCGGTCCGCCAGGCCTGCCAGCGGGGGGTCGAACGTCTTCAGCGCGTTGAGACCGGGGGCCTGCGCAGACTCGATCTGCGCTCCTCGCAGCGCGGCGTCCAGGCGCCGTGCCGTGATCTCGACCTCGGGCAGCTCAGGCACGCGACAAGGCTACGCGGATGCGGGCCGCGGCCTCAACGATAGGGGCCTGTTCCCGCTGCCGAGGTGAGCTGGTGCTCGGCGCTCCAGCCGAGCAGCACGGCGCTGCACGGCGGCGCCAGCGTCGCCACGGGCCGGGCGCCGAGCGCCCGGCAGAAGGCGATCAGGCGCATGTTGCGCGCGTCGCACTCGCAGACGACGCGCGTGATGCCCACCTGCCCCAGGAGCACGGTGACGAGGCGGCGCACGAGGCGCTGCCCGGTCCCGCTTCCGAGCAGCTCCGGCGGCCCGACGAGCAGGTTGAAGCCGCGATCGCCGGGCTGCGCGTCGTAGCGGCCGGCGAGTGGGTCGCCGGATACGACGAAGGTCTCGAGGTAGGCGACGGGCCGGTGGCTGTCGCTGGCGATCCAGCAGTCGCGGTGGCATGCGCCGGCGGGCGTAGAGGTAGTCGCGCGGGCCCGCCAGGTGCCACCACGGGGCGACGTGCGGCTGCTGCATCCAGCCGTGGACGAGGTCGATGTCCGCGGGGATGCGCAGCGGATGGAACACGATCTCGTCGAGCGTCGCCATCGCGTATCAATAGAGCGCCTGGCGAGGGGTGCGAACATTGCGGACGTGATCGAGCCCGGCGCACCAGCACCCGACTTCGAGCTGCCCGACCAGGACGGCGAGCCCGTCGTGCTCTCGGGGCTGCGCGGGGGCATGGTCGTGGTCTACTTCTACCCAAAGGCCGACACGCCCGGATGTACGACGCAGGCGTGCTCGATCCGCGATCGCGGCGGCGAGTACGCGGCCGCCGGCGCGACGGTCCTGGGCATCTCACCGGACCCGGTCGCGAAGGTCAAGCGCTTTCACGCCAAGCAGTCGCTGAACTTCACGCTGCTCGCCGACGCCGACCACGCGGTCTGTGACGCCTACGGCGTATGGGTGCAGAAGTCGATGTACGGCAAGATCTACTGGGGTGCCCAGCGCTCGACGTACGTCGTCGACGCCGACGGAATCGTCGTGCACGTGATCGCGAAGGCGTCGCCGAAGACGCACGACGACGTCGTGCTCGCGGCGCTCGGCGACCTCGCGAGCTGACTCAGGCGTCCTCCGCCCGCGCCGTGATCTCCTGAACGATCCAGCGGTTGGCGTCCGGATCGCTGAAGTGGGTGAACCTGAAGCCCGGCCTGCCGGGTCTGCCGCGCTCCTCGATCTCGCTCAGCTGGACCCCGCGGCCGCTGAGCTGCGCGTACGCGGCGTCCATGTCTGTGACGACGAGCTGCAGGCCCTGCAGCGATCCCGGCACCATGTGCGACAGCCCCGTGCCGATCGCGATCGAGCACGCGGAGCCGGGAGGCGTCAGCTGCACTGCACGACGCGCCGCTCCTCGTTGATCCGGACGTCGTGATCGGCATGGAAGCCCAACTGCTCCACGTAGAACGCCTTTGCGCGATCGACGTCGGCGACCGGCACCTGCATGACCTCGAGCCTGAAGTCCATCGCGTCCTCTCAGCCGGGTTGTTCGGGAGCATGGACCGGCTCGCGCCGGCGTGCGCGCGGACGGATGCCGGTCCGCTCGTCGCCGAAGAGCACGCCGACCGCAGCCGCCAGGCACGTGATGGCGAGCACGACCGTCCATGCCGGGAGAGCCTTCAGCCGGGCGAGTACGTCCGTGTCGTATTCGGTGAGCACGGTCGTCTACGCGGGCGGCGTCACCTTGATCACGGTCGCCATCGGAGAGGCCTTGTTTCCGGCGTTGTCGACCGCCTCGATCCCGAACTTGTAGCTGGTACCGGGCAGCAGCGTGCTGTCGCTGTAGGTCGTTGCGCTGATCAGCGTCATGAAGACGCCGTTGCGGTAGACCCTGTATCCGCGCATGCCGGAGCCGCCGGCGTCGGTGCTGGCATTCCACGCAAGGTCGATCCGGTTGGGGGAGACGGCGGTCGCCGTGAGGTTGGTCGACGTGGTCGGACGGATGGTGTCGACCCCCGGAGGTGGCTCTGAAGGGGCCCCCGCAGGCGTCGTCACGCTCACCGCCGCCGAGCTTGCGCTCTTGTTCGCGGCCACGTCGAACGCCTGCACGCTGTAGCTGTAGGACGAGTTGGCCGTGCGGCCGGTGTCGGTGTACGTCAGGCCGGTGGGCGAGGCGATGACGACCCCGTTTCTCAGCACGTTGTAACCGGCAACACCGCTCGCGCCGATGCCGATGTCGACGCTGAGCCCCCAGGCCACGTTGACCGAGGTGGAATTCGCGGCCAAAGCGGTCACGCCTGCGGGGACGCTCGGAGCGATCGTGTTGCCGGCAGGCGGCGGCTCACCGCCGTTGCTGGCCCTGACGCCGACGGTCACCGTCGAGACGTTCGGCGTGGTGGCGGTGTCATAGGCCTTGGCCGGCACCGTATGCGAGCCGTTGCTCAACGATCGCGTGTCGATCGTCCCGTTGTAGGGAGACGTCATATCGGTCACCTTCAGCGCGCCGTCGACCCAAAACTCGACCCTGCTGACGTTGAAGCCGTCGGCAGTCGCCGGCGGATCGACCGCTCTCGCCGTTGCCCTCAGGAGTCCCGAGACCGTCGATCCACTGTCCGGGGCCGTGATCGACAGCGCCGGTTTCGTGACGTCGGGCGGCGATGCGCTGGCGTTGTTGAGGATCAGCGTCATCGTCGTGGTCTCGGTGTTGCCGGCGCCATCGCGCGCTATCGCCGTCAGGTTGTGCGGTCCGTTGGCCGAGGTTCTCATGTTCCAGGACACGTTGTAGGGACTGCTCGTGTCCTCACTGCCCAGGCTGGCGCCGTCGAGCAGAAAGCGGACCCCGGCGACGGCGACGTCATCGCCGGCCGCGGCCGACAGCAGCGCCGTCGTGCCCTTGACGACGGCTTCGGGCGCGGGATTGGAGAAGCAGACCGTCGGCTTGGCCGTATCGACGAGCGGGCTGGGTGCGCGGTTGCGAACGCCGAGGGAGAACACCCTGGTGACCGCGGTCTTGCCGACGACGTCCACCGCCCGGGCCTGCACGGTGTGGCAGCCGTCCGAGACGCTGCGCGTATCCCAGCTGAAGCTGTAGGGGCGGGTGTTGTCGATGAACTGCTCCTGTCCGTCGACGAGGAACTCCACCCTCGAGACGCCCACGTTGTCGGTGGCGGTGGCGTCGAGCGTGGTCGTAGCGGAGAACGTCTTGGTGTTCAGGTACAGGTCGGGCAGCGCCACCGCGGGCTTCGCGGTGTCCGAAGGCGGCCAGCTGAACGGCGCGGCGCCCGGCGCGGTCGGCAGCGGATAGTTCGGGTTCTCGAGGCGCCTGTTCGAATCGGATGCACAGACGGCCTCGGTGCCGGAGAGGTTGATGCAGGACCTGATCATGAACGCGAGCTGCGTCTGATCCCAGGTGTTCCAGAAGTCCGCGTGCATCGTCCCCGGGGCTCCGGAGGAGAGCGTGATGCCAGGGCCCCCATAGGTGTCGTAGACGCTCTTCAGGTGCAGCCTGGGCACGGAGACGGGGTGGGTCGTGGGGCACGCGCCCTTCGATCCCACATAGGCCATGTGGCTGCGG
>Ga0208736_1000220_pt1 | contig 17370 bp, 23 predicted proteins | sample AntDryMetagUQ255_FD_188090 | JGI IMG/M metagenome (GOLD analysis project Ga0208736, IMG submission 188090) | Polar desert microbial communities from Antarctic Dry Valleys - UQ255 (SPAdes) | ecosystem: Environmental > Terrestrial > Soil > Desert | place: Antarctic Dry Valleys | collected 2008-12-31 | reverse complement strand
ACTCTAAAAGCTCAAAGCGACCGCGCGGCCGGCCTCGGGCCCGGTCCGCGCTACTGGGTGGGCGACCGGTAGCGGACCGGTCGCGGTCGGTCAGCTTTCGTCGGTCGTGATCCCGGCTGACGCGCCGGCCTTGAACCGATCGTGCCTTGCCTGGCAGGAGGGCAACCCGGGTCGCGGAACACTCCCCGCCGGGCACCCGTAAACTGCGCGCCCCGATGGCCGCACCCGCCACCGCGGAGGCGATCCGCGACGTCAACACGCGTTACCACGACGCTGCGGCGGGGCACTACGACACGAAATGGGGGGTCGACTTCGGTGACGTCGGCCGTGCCCAAGTCCGCAGCAAGCTGAGCAAGCTGATCGGCAAGCCGCTGCCGGTGTTCGAGCGCTCGCTGGAGATCGGCTCCGGCACCGGCTACTTCACGCTGAACATGCTGCAGGACGGCGTCGTCCGCGCGGCGACCGCGACCGACATCTCGCCGGGCATGCTCGACACGCTGCAGGCCAACGCGGCGCGGATCGGCGTCGAGGTCGACACCGTCGCCTGCGACGCCGAGGCGCTGCCGTTCGAAGACGATTGCTTTGACGTCGTGCTCGGCCACGCCGTCCTGCACCACCTGCCCCACCTCGACGACGCCTTCAGCGAGTTTCTGCGCGTGCTGAGGCCCGGCGGCGTGTTGCTCTTCGCCGGTGAGCCCTCGCGCACCGGCGACCGCATCGCCGCCACGCCCAAGCGCGCCGCGCTCGCCATGGCGCCCGCATGGCGGTGGCTCATGCGCGCCCGCGCGGCGGATGGCTACGACCGTCACGAGAAACACGGCGAATGGCCCGAGCAGCCCGGCGCGCTGGACGGCGAATCGCTCGAGTCGTTCGTCGACGTCCACGCCTTCACTCCCGATGAGCTGCTCGCGTGGCCGCAGCGCGCGGGCTTCGACGATGTCCGCGTCCGCGGCGAGGAGCTGCTGGCCAACTGGTTTGGCTGGATCAATCGCACGCTGGAGGCGACCGCCGTGCAGGAGGACATCCCGTGGTTGTGGCGTCAGTACGCCTTTCGCGGATACCTCGCGCTGCAGCGCGTCGACGTGGCGCTGCTCGAGGGGCGGCTGCCGCCGGCGATCTTCTACAACCTGATGCTCGTCGGGAGCAAGCCGGTCTGAGCGACGGCGACCGCCCATGCCGCCTCGGCCTGGTGGCGCTCGGCGACAGCATTACGGTCGGCGAGGGCTCGATGACGCTCGGCGTGACGCCGCTGTCGTGGGCACAGTGGCTGGCGCGCGCGCTCGACCTGCCCTACACGTCCTACGCGGTCAACGGCGCTCGCGTCGCCGACGTTCGGCGCGAGCAGCTTGCGCGCGTGCGTGCCGACTACGACGTCGCGACGCTCTACGTCGGCGTCAACGACGTGCGCGGGCCCGGCTGGGACGCCGCGACCTACGAGCGTGAGCTCGACGAGGTTGCCGACGCGCTCGCGGGTCGTTGCGAACGGCTGCTCATGCTCACGCTGCCGCTCGCCCTCGGCCGTCCGACGTCCGCCCCGAGGCCCGTCGAGGCGAACGCGGCTGTACGCCGCGTCGCGGCCGCCCACGGCGCCACCGTCGTCGATCTCGAGGACTTCGGCTCGTGGACGACGGTGCTGCCGGACGTGGTGCATCCAACCGCGCTCGGTCAGATCGAGATCGCCGATCGGGCCGCACACGCGCTCAACGCGCCGCTGGCGCCGTCGGCGCTCGTGCCGTCCTACTCCGCGTCGCGGGCGCGCTACGCGCCCCAGCATGCGCGGGCGCTCGCACGCGATCTCGCACGACGCGGTATCGAGCGTGTCGTGCGGCCTCGCTGACCAGCCGCCGCTGTTTCGCATGGGCTATCGCTGGCATGGCAGCGGTATGCCACAGGCGACCGGCGAGCGCTGGTTCGGCGCTCCGGCGTGGTTCGCCGCGCGCGTCATCTGAGTGTGCGCCGCGTGGCATCCTGACCCCAGATGGCACGGCTTCCAACCCGTCTGCGCCTGGCGAGCCGGTCTCGCGTGCGCGCCGGCCGCAGCGTCGTGCTCGGGCGAGCGGTGCGCTTCGACGTCGCGCCGGCAGCCGAGGTCGTGCTCGGCGACGGCTGCTCGCTGGGGGCGCGCACGCGCGTCATCGTGCGCAGCGGGCGCGTGCGGCTCGGTCCCGGCGTGACGATCGGCGAGCGCGTGACGATCGTCGCCCACGCGGGTGTGACGATCGGCGCGGGGGCGGTGCTCGAGGAGGGCGCGGCGATCGTCGACTTCAACCATGTCTTCGATGACGTCGAGCGCCCGATCCGGCTGCAGTCGTTGCAGTCCGCGGCGGTGACGGTCGGCGCCGGCGCGCGGATCGGTCTCGGCGCGAGCATTCTCGCGGGTGTGTCCGTCGGCGAGCGCGCGAGGGTGGGCCCGCACGCCGTCGTCACGAGCGACGTCCCAGCGGGGGTCGCCGTCGAGGGAGTGCCGGCGCGAGCGGTCGACAGCCTCGACTGACGACCAGCACGTTCGATCGTCCTACGAGATACAAAAGACCCATCGATTCCCTCCGCGGACAACTCCTGATCGCGGGCGCCACCCTGCCCGATCCCAATTTCTTTCGCACCGTCGTGCTCATCTGCGAGCACAGTGACGAGGGCGCTCTCGGGCTCATCCTCAACCGGCCGGGCGAGGTGCTCGTCGGCGAGATCGCCGGTCAGCTCGTTCCGCTGGCCGGCGAGGACACGGTCGTCGACAGCGGTGGCCCGGTCCAGCCCGAGGCACTGCTCGTGCTCGCCGAGTTCGACGACCCTGTGCAGCAGGCCGGCATGCACATCATCGGCCCCGTCGGGATCATGGGCGACGGCCTCACGATCGATGAGCTCGTCGAGCACACCGGCCGCGTGCGCGTCTTCGCCGGCTACGCCGGCTGGGGTCCAGGGCAGCTCGACGCAGAGCTCGAGCGCGATGACTGGTTCGTCGCCCCCGCCGGCGTCGACGACATCTTCGACACGAATGCCGAGCTGCTGTGGCAGCGGGTGCTCGCGCGCAAAGGTGGCCACTACGCCCTCGTCGCGCGGATGCCCGTGGACCCGTCGGTGAACTGAGCGGCGGCAGGTAGGGTCGGCACCATGACCGACACGACGAAGTTCCTGCTCTCCGAGGACGCGATCCCCAACCTCCCCAGCGGCCCCGTCCCTGGAGCTTGCCGGAGCCCGGTTCGCCGGTCAAGCGAGGGCGGTGCGGGTGCGACCGGGGCGCGCTCGTCACCGGCTCGGACTCAGTCGAGCCGGTCGCTTTCTGTCTACGCGCGCGCCCGGTACGCGATCCGCCGCCGCCGCAGCGAGCGCTGCGGCTGACGTTCGGCCGCGCGGATCTGCTCCGCGCGAAGTTGCAGGAGGTCGACGGCGCCGGCCGTCCTGAAGAAGGGGTCGGCGATCACGCGGCCATCGTCGAGCGACAGCGCCGCGCATGGGCGCCCCTGGCTGAGAGCGACGAGCACCGAGCGGGTCAGCGGTTCGGCGCTGTCGAGCGCGGCGAGGCCGACCAGCGTCGAGGTATCGGCGTCTTGCGCGCGCCGAATGATGACCGCCTCGACGCCGGTATCGGCCGACACCGTGTCGTACATCAGCGCTCGATGTTGTGCATATTGTATGACTGTATGAAGCCAGTGTGCGCGCATCGGCGTCCCCTTCTAACCCCATGAATGACCCGTGCGCCCTAATGTAGGATCCCACGCCGTGATGTCAATGTCCCACAAACTGAACGTGTTGGACCTGCAGCGGGGTGGCGGGATCTCGCTGACGCAGCAGCTCGTTGACCGCATTGCCGCGCTGATCGACAGCGGCGAGCTCGAGCCCGGCGAGAAGCTTCCAGCCACACGCGTGCTGGCAGAGCAGGCTCACATCAACCACCTGACGGCCGTGCGCGTCTATCGGCGGCTGGCCGAGCTGGGCTACGTATCGGCGGCGGTCGGGCGCGGCACCTTTGTGCGACAGCGTGTTCCGGTCGCCCCTGACGCCCCGCGTGAGAACGACGACTGGCAGCTCGGGATGCTCACTGAGCGCACGATGTCCTACGCCGAGGAGATGCTGCGCAACTCGCTCGTCAGCGCCATCAACGCCGATCGCAACGTCATCCCGCTGGCGTCGGGCTTCGCGGACCCGGAGCTGTGTCCATCGCAGGAGCTGGCCGACATCGCCGCGGCGATCGCCCGCGACGAGCCACGCGCGGTCACCGACTACCTCGAGGTCGAGGGCCTGCCCGAGCTGCGCGAGCGCTTGGCGTCACACGGCGCCAAGACCGGATTCGCGTCCAGCCCCGATGAGATCATCGTCACGTCCGGCGCCCGCCAGGCGATCGATCTCGCCGTCCGCTCTGTCCTCGGGCCCGGCGACGTATGCGCCGTCGAGTCGCCGACCTTCGCCGGCATGCTGGCGTCGGTGCAGAGCAGCGGAGCGCGCGTGCTGGGGCTTCCGATCGATGCCGAGGGCGTTGACATCGACGCGCTCGAGCGGATCCTCGCCCGCCACGAGCTCAAGCTCGTCGCGCTGCAGCCCTCCTGTCAGAACCCCACCGGCGCCGACCTCTCGCCGGCGCGTCGCGAGCGCCTGCTCGGGCTCGCCCGCACGCGCGGATTCTTCGTGCTCGAGGACGGTGTCTACGCGAACATGCGCTTCGAGGGCGAACAGCCGCGCTCGCTGCGCGCCTCCGCGCCGGCGCACGTCGTCTACATCGACTCGATGTCCAAGACGATCGGTGGCGGACTGCGCGTCGGCTGGGTCTCGGCGAGCGGTCCGATTCGCGAGCGGCTGGTGGCGCTGAAGCTCGATTCGGACATCCACACTTCGGCGCTGCCGCAGTACCTGGCTGCGCGCTACCTGCGCGAGGGCCGCCATGAGCAGCTGCTCGCGCGGGCCCTGCCGGTCTACCGCAAGCGCCGCGATGCGCTGCTGCGCGCGCTGGAACGCCACCTCGGTTCCGACGCCTCCTGGACGGTGCCGGTGGGCGGTCACCACGTGTGGGTGACCCTGCACGAGCCGCTGGACGAGCGCGCGCTGTATGCGGAGGCTTGCCGCGCCGGGATGACCTTCCTGCCAGGCGGCGCGCTGCAGGCCGAGAAGTCCTCGCGCACGAGCGTGCGGTTGTCGTTCTCGTTGGCGCCCCCCGAGGCCCACGACGAGGCGGTGCGGCGGCTGGCGGCCGCGGTGCGCGAGGTGCGGCGGCGAGGCCGGGGCAGCGCGACGAGAGCATTGTCCTAGCGTCCGAGCGCCAGGTACGATCAGCTGGTGAACACATGAAGATGGTCATCGCCTACATCCGTCACGAAGCCTTCGAGCCGATCCGCGCCGACCTGCTGACCAAGGGCTTTCCGTCGCTGTCGGTCAGCGAGGTCAAGGGCTCCGGCCGCCAGAAGGGGATCACCGAGCGCTACCGCGGCGCCGAGCTGACCAACTACCTGCGCCCGAAGGTCAAGATCGAGTGTGTCGTCGCCGACGGCGACGTGCGCATCGTCGTCGACACCGTGCTCAAGCACGCCCGCACAGGCGGGGTCGGCGACGGCAAGCTCTTCGTCTTGCCGGTGCAAGAGGCATACCGAGTACGCACCGGCGAAGCGGGCGAGGAGATCCTGCAGTCGCACCCGGACGCTCCCGCCGCGGCGTAGAACAGGCCATATAGCCGCACTCCTACGCGGCTCTCACGTACGCCTGGCACCTTCGATCGCCTGACCGCACCTGCAGACGATCGAAAGGACCACCCATGAAGGCTCGACGTATCGTCGCCATCGCGGCAGCCGGCGCGGTGGCCGCCGGCGGCGCCGGCGCCGCGATCGCCGCGGTGTCGAAGGACAGCCCGAAGAAGGCAGAGCAGGAGCTTCTCGACAACGCCGCCAAGCGCCTGGACGTCACGCCGCAGAAACTGCGGGACGCACTGTCGGCGGCGCAGGAACGATCAGCTTGATGAAGCCGTCAAGAACGGCGACCTGATGCAGGCGCAGGCCGACAAGATCAAGGCGCACCGCAAGGAGCTGGGCACCGTTCTCGCGCCCGGTGGCGGAGAACCGCTGCTGCTTGGCAAGCACCCGGGCGGCCCGCATTCCAAGATGTTCTTCGGCTTCGGGCTCATGCCCGACCTCGCCAAGGCACTGGACCTCAACGAGACGGAGTTCGCGGCCGAGCTTCGCGACGGCAAGAGCGTCGCGGACATCGCCAAGGCGCAGGGCAAGTCGCTCGACAGCGTTCGCAGCGCCGTCAAGGCCGCCGCGAAGACGCGCTCGGACAAGGCCGTCGAGGACGGCAGGCTGACGCGCAAGCAGGCCGACGAGACGCTCGAGCATCTCGACGAGCGCCTGAAGCACCTCGACATCAGCGAACTACCTTCTGTGGTTGAGCCGGTATAGCCGGTTCAGGTGCAGAGGTTAGATCTGGCGCGCCGCTGCCGCCGCGCTCCAGGTCTGCTGAGATGCAGACACCCATGAACGACCTGATCGACGAGCTGCGCGCCGCGTGCGGCGCTCAGCACGTTCTCACCGAACACGACGACCTGCGCACGTACGAGTCCGACGGGCTCCTGCAGTACGTCGCGATGCCGCGCGTCGTCGTCCTGCCGGGCAGCGCGACGGCGGTCGCGGAGACGGTGCGCGCGTGTCACCGGGCGGGCGTCCCGTGGGTCGCGCGCGGCGCTGGCAGCGGTCTGTCGGGCGGCGCGCTGCCGGTCGTCGACGGCGTCGTGATCGCGCTGACGCGGATGCGGCGCATCCTCGAGGTCGACCTCGTCGACGGGCGCGTCGTCTGCGAACCGGGGGTCACGAACCTCGCGATCTCCCAGGCGGTCGGGCCGACGCACTTCTACCCGCCCGATCCCTCCAGCCAGATCGTCTGCTCAATCGGCGGCAACGTCGCCGAGAACTCTGGCGGCGCGCACTGCTTCAAGTACGGCTTCACGACGAACTACGTGATCGCGCTGGAGATCGTGCTGCCCGACGGCCAACTCGTCACGCTCGGCGGCGACGAGCTCGACCGGCCAGGCTATGACCTGCTCGGCGCGTTCGTCGGCTCGGAGGGCACGCTTGGCATCGCGACAAAGATCACCGTCCGCGTCGTGCCCACGCCGGAGTCCGTGCGCACGCTCGTCGCGTTCTTCGATTCGACCGGCCGCGCCGGCGACGCCGTCTCGGCGATCGTCTCGGCGGGCATGGTGCCGGGCGCGATCGAGATGATGGACCAGCTCACGATCGGCGCCTCAGAGCAGGCCGCCCATGCCGGCTGGCCGCTCGATGCCGGCGCCGCGCTGCTCGTCGAGCTCGATGGCTCGCTGGCCGAGTGCGAGGCTCAGCTCCAGGACCTGCGCCGCATCTGCCACGAGACCGGCGCCCATGAGATCCGCGAGGCGCGCGACGATGCCGAGCGCGCGATCTTCTGGAAGATGCGCAAGGCGGCCTTCCCCGCGATGGGCCGCGTGAGCCCGCACTACTACGTGCAGGACAGCGTCATCCCGCGCACCCGTCTGACGGAGGTGCTCGAGCGCATCGATGAGCTCGCGCGCGAGTACGGGTTGCGCGTCGGCAACGTCTTTCACGCCGGCGACGGCAACCTGCACCCGCTCGTCTGTTACGACGGCAACGCGCCCGGCGAGGCCGAGCGCGCCGAAGAGCTCGCCGGCAAGATCGTCATCGCGTGCGTCGAGCTCGGCGGCTCGATCACCGGCGAGCACGGCATCGGCGTCGACAAGAAGCGCTACATGCCGACGATGTTCGGCGAGGACGATCTCGCCGCCTTTCAGAAGCTGCGCTGCGCGTTCGATCCCGACGGGCTGGCGAACCCCGGCAAGGTCATGCCGACGCCGCGCCTGTGCGGCGAGGTGCCCGGGCCCTACCGCGAGCACCCGCTGGAAAAGGCCGGGCTCGCGGAGCGGATGTGAGCTCGTCGAGGCAGGCCAGCCGCGAACGCGTCAAGCCGACCTCCCCGCAGGAGACGGCGGAGGCGCTGCAGGCCGCCGCTGCCGACGGGCGCAGCGTGCGCGTCATCGGCGGCACGACGAAGAGCGGCTGGGGCAATGTCGTCCCGCGCGCCGACGTCGAGCTGTCAACCACCGGGATGACGAAGATCGTCGAGCACAACGTCGGCGACCTGACCGCGGTACTGCAGGCCGGCGTGTCGCTCGCGCGCGCACAGGAGACGTTCGCCGCCGCCGGGCAGATGCTGTCCGTCGATCCGCCCTACGGCGCGAAGAAGGCTGCGACGATCGGCGGCACGGTCGCGACGGCCGACAGCGGGCCATACCGCCACCGCTTTCACGCGCTGCGCGACCTCGTCATCGGCGTGACGATTGCGCTGCCCGACGGCAGCGTCGCGCGCGCCGGCGGCAAGGTCATCAAGAACGTCGCCGGCTATGACCTCGCCAAGCTGATGACCGGCGCGTTCGGGACGCTCGGCGTCATCTGCCAGGTGTCGGTGCGGCTGCATCCGCGGCCGGGGCTGACCGCGACCGCGCACGCGCCGGGCGAGGACCCGGCCACGCTCGCCGCCGCCGCCGCGGCGCTCGCTGTCCGCCCGCTCGAGCCACTCGCGCTCGACGTCGACTACAAGCGCGGCAGCGGTGCCGTGCTCGCCCGCTTCGGCGGCGTCACCGCCGCGCAACAGGCCGCCGGTGCGCTGGAGATCCTGCGCGCGGCGGGCCTGCCGGACGCGACGCTCGTCGAGGACGACGAGCCGCTCTGGCGCCGCCAGCGCAAGGGTCAGCGCGCGGCCGGCGGCGGAACCGTGATCCGCATCGCCGGGACGCCACGCCGGCTCGCCGCCGCGCTGCAGGCCGCCGACGCGCTCGGCGCGCGGGCGGTCGCGCGCGGCGCCATCGGCACGGTCTGGATCAAGCTGCCCGCCGCTGACAGCGCCGAGCAGATCGCCGCGATCGAGGAGCTGCGTGCACGCGTGGCGCCCTCGCCCGCGACCGTGCTCGACGCACCCGACAGCGTTCGCGAGGCGCTCGATCCGTGGGGCGCGCCGGGGCCTGCGACGATCGCGCTGATGCGTCGCGTCAAGGAGCGCTTCGACCCCGGCGCGACGTGCAACCCGGGCATCTTCATGGACGGGATCTGACGCGATGAGCGGCTTCGATCCGATCCGTCCCCCCAGTCCCGACCTGATCGACGACTGCGTGCACTGCGGCTTCTGCCTGCCGACCTGTCCGACCTACGCGCTGTGGGGCGAGGAGATGGACTCGCCGCGCGGGCGGATCGTGCTGATGCGCGCGGGGCACGAGCAGGAGACGCTGTCAGACCAGCAGGTCCAGGCATGGGACAACTGCCTGGGCTGCATGGCGTGCGTGACCGCCTGCCCGTCGGGCGTGCAGTACGACAAGCTGATCGAGGACACGCGCTCGCAGGTCGAGCGCAACGTCCAGCGAGCACCGCTCGACAGCCTGCATCGCAAGCTGCTCTTCGCGCTCTTCCCCCACCCCGGACGGATGCGCGCACTGGCGCCGGTGATCGCGCTGCAGCACGCGCTCGGGATCGGCGGCGTCATGCGGCGTAGCCGGCTGCGCCGTTCACTGCCGCGACTCGCCGCGCTCGTACGCCTTGCGCCGCACGCGCCGCTGCGCGAGACATGGCGGCGCCTGCCGCGCCGCACCGCCGCCGTCGGGCAAACGCGCGGAACCGTCGGCCTGCTGCAGGGCTGCGTGCAGCGCGTCTTCTTCACCGCCGTCAACGAGGCCACGGTCGAGGTCCTCGCGGCGGAGGGCTGGGAGGTCCACGCCCCCCGGCTGCCGCGCTGCTGCGGCGCGCTACAGCTGCATTCCGGCGACGACGAGCCTGCGCGCGAGCTCGCGCGCGAGACGATCGCGGCGTTCGAGCGCTTCGACCTGATCGCCGTCAATGCCGCCGGTTGCGGCGCGGCGCTGAAGGACTACGCGCACCTGCTGCGCGACGATCCCGAGTGGTCAGACCGCGCCGCCGAGTTCGTCACGCGCGTGCGCGACGTCAGCGAGCTGCTTACCGAGCACGAGCCGCGCGCCGTTCGCCACCCGGTCAGCATCCGCGTCGCCTACCACGACGCCTGCCACCTCGCTCACGCCCAGGGCGTGCGTAGCCAGCCGCGCGACATGCTGCGCTCGATCCCCGGCGTGGAGATCGTCGAACCGGACGAATGGGAGCTGTGCTGCGGATCGGCCGGTGTCTACAACCTGCTGCAGCCCGAGCCGGCCGCCGAGCTCGGGCGGCGCAAGGCGCAGAACCTGCTCGAGAGCGGCGCCGAAGTGATCGTCGCCGCCAACCCGGGCTGCGCGCTGCAGATCGCCGCCGCGACGGCGCAACTCGGCCACGAGGTCACCATCCTGCACCCGATCGAGCTGCTGCACAGGTCACTGGCGCAGAGCGACCGGCAGCTGTGATTCGATCCGTCCTGTCCAGCCCGTAGCGTCGCCCTCGTGGGGTCACCCACGCGGAGATGGCTTGAGAGGAGCGGCAGTGGCGCAGAAGACATACGTGTTCGATGTCGAGCTCGTCGGGTTCGAAGAGATAACCCGCAGGATCTCGGCTCGCGGCGACCTGACGCTGATCGACCTGCACTACGCGCTGCAGGCCGCCTTCGGCTGGGACGACGACCATCTCTACTCGTTCTGGCTGGAGGAATCCTTCTGGGCGCCGGGCGCCGACCGCTACACGTTGCCCTGCCATGCCGCGCAACCGCCCGCGCCGGGCACCAATCCGAAGAGCGCGCAGATCCATCTCGACGAGCTCGCTCTGAGTACCGGCCAGGGCCTCGCCTACGTGTTTGACTTTGGCTCGGAATGGCGCGTGAGCCTGCACGTGCGTGAGATCGCCGACGACGACGGGTCGGCCTCACCACGGCTGCTGGGATGGGACGGCAGCGCGCCACCGCAGTACGGCGCGATCAAGGCTCACCAGCGCAAGCGCGCTTTCGCGAGCGCTGCCGGCGCCAGGACGTAGTACCCCTCTGCCTCGGGGCTGGACTCGGGGCTCTTGGCGCCGTGGACCTTGATCAGCGGGATCGAGCCCACGTCGCCCGTTGCCGCGAACCCACTCGTCGACCCAGTCCTTGTACTAAGACAAGGGTTCGGCTCACGCAGGAGTGGCCTTGGTGCACAGCGCGACGAAGCGCGTGATGTACCCGGTCGCGTCCCGGGCCTGCAGCGCTTCAAGCCCGGCTGAGAGCTGGGTCAGCTCGGCGTTGTTGCCCCGCGCCCCCGCGTCACGTGCCGCCTCGATCGTGTCGGCGAACAGCCGCGCCGTCCCGGCCGCCGGCGCGACCAGCTGCAGGCAGCCGGCCTTCAGCGTCGGGCGCACACGCTGCAGCTCGCGCTCCAAGCGTGCTTGACGCAGGCGAAACGCTCGGCCCAGAGGCCGCAGGCATACGCGCGCGTCGGACGCTGAGAGGCAGCGCGCGAGCTCCCGGCCGTAGTCCAGGAACGCCGTCAGCCAGACAGCGTACGCCGACTGGATCCGCGCCGCGTCCGTGCCGTGAAGCGCAACGAGCTGGGGAGCGCGCGCGACCGGCGGCAGCGACTTGCTGCGCATCACGAGCCAGCCGTTGACGTACGCGACGGCAACGTGGCTGTTCAGCCTGGCGCCGAGGTAGCGCGAGATCACGCCGAAGCCACCGTTGGGAGCGACGCCGACGCCGTTGTCGATGATCCGCGCGACGATGTAGTCCGTCGTTCCGGTTTCGGGCGAGATCTGGGCGGCGACGTCGCGGTGGGCCAGGCGCGTGATCACGTTGTCCTGTGCGGCGACCGAGACACCGTCGGGAACGGCTTGCAGCGCGCGCTCGGCATCCTTGGCGTACGCCGGGGTCTCATAGAAGCCGCCGCGCGCAAGGTCTGTGAGGCTGGGATTGAGGCTCGCCGTGAACGCGACGTTGAGTACGAGTACGACGGCCGCGACGCCGATGCCCAGCAGGCGCCGGGACGTGTCCGGCGCCCAGCGCAGGACGTTCGAGAGCCCATCGGCTGCGCCGATGAAGAGGATCGCCGCCATCGCCAGCGCGTAGTGACCGCCCGTATTCCAGTACGCGGAGTCGGTCGACAGAAAGCGCTGTGCCACCAGCGGTATGAGCAGGATCGCCGTGCGCGAGCACAGCATTAGCCCGAGGAACGGAATCGCCAGGTAGCGCAGCGTGTGCGTCTTCGTGCCGTTGTCGAACAGCGTGCGCACGACGACGTCGGGATGGGTAAGCGCGTGCGCGAGCGCCGACAGCGGGTCGTCGCCGAACTGCTCGTAGGACCAGTAGGCGTAGTCCCCGGTCTCTGAGAGGTGGGGAATCAGCAGCTTGAGGACGAGCAGGTACCAGACGATGCCCAGCGCGATCGTGATCAGCCCCTGGCGCAGCGCCCCACAGCTCACCACGTAGATCCCGACGAAGACGACGAGGATCGACAGGTCCTCCTTGACGCACAGCAACGCGATCAGCAGCGGGAAGTACGCGACCCAGCGGCGACGCTCGATCGCGAGCAGCAGCAACGCGATCAGCAGCGGCGCGAAGGCGAGCTCGTGGAAGTCGAAGCTCAGCGCGGACTGCAGGCCCCAGAAGGCGAGATAGGCGAGCGCGAACAGGTACGCCGCCACGCGCCCCAGCTTCGCGTTGACGTAGATGAAGATCGGCACGGCCGCAACCGCGAGCAGCAGCGCCTGCGCGAGCAACAGCAAGCGCGCGTCCTCCCAGATCCAATACAGCGGCGCGAGCAGCGCGAGGATCGGCGAGAAGTGATCGCCCCAGATGTTGTCGACGCCGCGGACGGAGTTGGCGGGCGTCTCGAACCGGCTGAGGTGCCAGACGGTCTGGTCGAAGATCCCGAGGTCAAAACCACCGACGTCGAGGTGCGCGTAGCGCACCAGCGAATAGGTCGCGTAGCCGATCGCGGCCAGCGCGACGAAGGCGACGAGCAGCGGCTCGGCGCGGAGCGCAGACGCACCCCGTTTGAACGAGATCCCCCCCATCGCGCGAAGCTAGCACGCGCGACGGGGGTCGCTACCACGCGATGCGCGCGGTCGTCAGTCCTTGCGCAGCATGTCCTTCACCTTGTCGGCGGCCTTGCCGATTGCGCCCTTTGTCTTGCCCGAAGCCTCGTCGACCTTGCCCTCGTTCTTGAGGCTGTCGTCGTTGGTCAGATCGCCTACGGCCTGCTTTGCACGGCCCTTGGTCTCGTCAACTTTTCCGTCCGACATGAGCTGTCCTTTGGTTTCGCTGGGGGGTGGTCGCGCTGGGTGTACCCAACAAGATGTTGGCGGAAATCTTGTTGGTTTGAGCCGAGCGAGCGTTGGGTCGATCGTTACGGCTCGTGCCGCGTAATGGTGTCGACCCGGTCGATCGAGCGATCGAAGGACACGATCTGTCCGACGCCGCTGGCCTCGGCGAGTGCGACGAGGTATGCCTCGGCGAAGTCGAGGCGGTCAACCTCGTACACGGCGAGCGCGCGAAGCAGAAGGTCTGCGTCGACGGTCTCGATACTCGGAAGGGCGATCGCCGCGCGCATGAGTTCGGCGACCCGAGAGCGCTCCACCTCGTAGAACGATTCGAGCACGTAGACGCATTCTGCGAGGACCAGATCGGTTAGGAGTAGCGGCCCTGGGCCACGGAGGGCTGCCGTGGCCCAGGCCGCCATCTCGGGCGGATCACCCGTGAGATGGCGGATCACGACGTTGGTGTCGAGGAACGCGGTCAGTGCCGGCTCTTGGCGCGCTCGGTACGAGTGCGACGCAGCACGTCGTCCCACGCGGTCCCACGCTTGCCGGCGGGCACAGCAACCGAGCCCGCCAGCTCGAGGAAGTCAGCCGTTTTGGTGACAACGGCGCGCGTACGCTCGACCCGGAACACCACCTCGTCGCCCGCGTGCAGATCCAACGCGTCCCGGACGCGCTTAGGGATCGTCACCTGGCCCTTGGACGTCAACCGCGCCCGCTCGTCCATGTGAGCTCCTTACCTCGACGGAAAGGTAAGGATATATCAGGGAACTCAGCGGAGCTATAACTCGACGAGCCGGCGGTCGCTTCGTGCCGCGGCCGCCAGGCCGCGGTCGGTGGTCAGGACGCGGGCGTCGAGCGCTCGCGCCAGCGCCAGATACGCGGCGTCGTACGCCGTGAGCGCCCGACGCAGCGCCCACACATCGCGCGCGAGCGCCGCCACCGGATGGCGAACCACGCGCAGCGCCAGCAGCAGGTCCAGGGCGCGGTCTGCCCGCTCAGGCGAAAGGTCACCGCGTCGCAGCAGACCTCGCAGCGCTGAGATCGCCTCGACGTGGAAATGCTCCGGAACATCGAGCTCGGCAACGGCGGCAAGCTCGGTGCGGATCGCCGCCGCGCCCGGCGCGCCCGAAAGCAAGTCGACGACCGCGCTCGCATCGGCGACCAGACGCGTCACGCGCGGCGCTCGTCAGCGATGACCTCCGCTGCCGGCGTCGGCGCGTCCTGAGGCGGCGGCAGGGCGTCGACATCGTGAAGCCACTGGCTCATGCTGGGTCGCCCGGCTGCGACGCGCAACTCATCAAGCACGTAGTCCGACAGCGTCCGTCCCTCCTGAGCTGCCCGAACCTTCAGCTGCCTGTGCAACTGCTCGGGAACGTTCCGAACCTGGATCGTAGACATGCAAAACAACATAGGTGCATGCTTATCGCATGTCAACTGTGATCGCGGCACCGACAGGCAGGAGTCGCCAACCACAGTTGTGGGCCAGCGCGAGTTGGTCCGCGATGGGGTCATAGATGCAATGACGAAGGTGGTTGAGCCCCCGTTTGCTTCCGACGATCGGAAGTCAGCGTTTCGGGCGCGACGTCGGCCAGCGGCCCCGAACGCCCGGCTTTCGGAGCGGGGGAGGAGGCCCCGCCGCAAAATTCGGGGGGGGTCGCGTTTCGCCTCCCCTGGCGACGTGCAGGTAGATGGGTACACCTACCCCGTCCAACCACGCGAGCGTGGCGCGACCTATCGCGGCATCAAGGTCAACACGGAGGACGTCAACCAAGCGTGTGGCGAGCACGAGGGAACCAAGCGCGAGGAGCTATCGAACGACGCTGCCGGCGACGAAGCTGCGCTGAATCGAGGAGTTCGAGCGCGTCCGGCGATTCTGCCTTGATGAGAAGAGTGCTCCCCGTGCCAGGTGATCGTGATCCAACCCGATCCGCTCGATCGCGACCCGCTGCTGCGTGTCGTCACCGCGCAGACCAGCCGCTACCGCCGCGACCGCTAGACGGGCATCATGTAGGACATGCCGCACGACGACGAGATCACCTCACAAGAGCTAGACACGCTCCTCGACGAAGCCGAAACGCTAGAGGTCACGCGCTCCGAAGAGCTGACCGAGGAACGACTGTACGTAGCCGTCGATCCGGAGACGCTGCACGAACTCGAACAGCGAGCAGCCGCTCGAGGCACCGACCTCAACGCCGCAGCCGCCGACGCCCTCCGCGCCGGCACCCACGCAGCCTGACCACCCACCCAACGCACTGTTGCGTCGCTCCATCTGGCATCCGCGGCGTTGGGGAGAGCAGCGCGGCGCGACGGCACGCGTCGCCCCGCCTGCTCCCCATTTCCCGAAGCCGCAGCGGTGGCTACTCCACGCTGACCTCGACGATCTGGCCCTTGGCAATGTGAGGCCGTCCGCCCTTGCGGTCGCTGATGAAGCAGACGAACGCGTACTTGCCGCATTTCAGCTCGAGCTCGGTGATCTGCTTGGTCCCGCCTTCGAGGGCCGCCGTCCCTGTGATGCCGGCGATCGACGAGATCATGCAGCGCAGCGACGCGCTGCTGTTCGGCCGCCGCACCTGGGAAGCCATGGCCGCCGCGTGGCCTGACCGCGCCGGCGATCCGTTCGCCGACCGCATGAACGCGATCACGAAGTACGTCGCGTCCAGAACCCTCGCCGAGCACGACATGACCTGGTCGAACTCGACCCTGCTGCCCGCCGACGACGCGATCGGCGCGGTGCGCCAACTGCGCGACCGGGAGGGCGCAGGGATCCAGGTCTGGGCAGCACATCACTCGCCAAGCAGCTCGTCGAGCACGATCTCGTTGACGAGTTCATCATCCTGATCGAGCCCCTCCTGCTCGGTGGCGGCAAGCGGCTGTTCCCAGACGACGGCATCGCCCGCCCGCTCGAGCTCGTGTCTGCCACGCCGGCCGCGACCGGCACGGTGATCTGCAGCTATCGACGCGTGCGCGACTGAGCTCGCGCGCAGGCGTACATCGGGCGTCACGTCCGCGGCCGCGACGCGCCCGCCCCCGAACTCGCGCCCTCCTGGCCGACCGCTGAGCACGAGCACGGTCCCCAAGACGCCCGCATTGCGCGAGTTCCCGCAGCGGCGCTGCGTCGATGCCATCCGCACGTCCTGCTTCGGCGCGTGAGCGGCATCTGGTCATGCCACTTCCAGCGACCTCGTCCGCCGCGCCCCGAAGATCTCGCGCCGATGGCGCGCTCGCCGCGCAACTGCAATCGTGGTGCAGTCTCTATTCACAACAGAGAGGGCGATGAGCATGACCGAAAGCGTGTACCGAGTGACCGAAGTGATCGGTTCCAGCAGCGAGTCGTGGGAGGTTGCGGCGCGCAACGCCGTAGAGACGGCCGGCGCGAAAGTCCGCGATCTGCGAGTCGCCGAGGTCCTGCGACAGGATCTCATCATCGAGAGCGGCACCGTCAAGGCCTTCCGAATCCGCCTGGCCATCTCGTTCAAATACGAGTCCGAGACCTGATCAGGGCAGCCTCGCCGGCGCGGTGATTTTCTCGAGCGACAGCATCCACGTTGGCAGCGATACGTGACGCCAACCGTCACATCGACTGGGTCGTCTGGATGCGGCTGGGCACGGTCGGCGCCTTGCTCGCGCTGTCAATCGCCGACCTCGGCCTCGACCCGCTGAGGTTCGTGGGACTCGTTGCGACGCTGTTCGTCGCAGCGGTGACGATCGAGCTGACGCGCGCGCCACCGGCGCCTGTACCCCGGCCACAAGGGGGTCCTACCTAGCGGGTGTTGAACATGGGCGCGTCGAACCCGCGATTCTGCGTGCGTGTCGCCGAGGGACTCCAGGAGATCGGGTCGCTCGGGATGGCGATCTGGTCTGTGGTCAACGAGGCGACGGCGGCTTCGCCGGCACATTCGGCACACAAAGCTCCGCGAACAAGATCGACTACCTCCTGCTGTCGCCTGACCTCATGAGCCGCGTCAGCACCGGCGGAATCCTGCGCACGGGCGTCTTCAGCGCCAGCGACCGTTGGCCGATGCTCTCCACCATCACCACGAAAGCTGATCAGGCCCAGACCACGCCGCGATCTGGGCCGAGATCGACCTGCCATAGGCCGGCGCAGCCCTCCACGTAGCAGTGCACGCTGGGATCTGCGCGGGGGGCCGCCGGCGACGGCGGTCCCTACCGCGATCAGACTTGTGGTCGGTTG
>Ga0208736_1000219_pt1 | contig 17536 bp, 19 predicted proteins | sample AntDryMetagUQ255_FD_188090 | JGI IMG/M metagenome (GOLD analysis project Ga0208736, IMG submission 188090) | Polar desert microbial communities from Antarctic Dry Valleys - UQ255 (SPAdes) | ecosystem: Environmental > Terrestrial > Soil > Desert | place: Antarctic Dry Valleys | collected 2008-12-31 | reverse complement strand
AACCGCGCCGACTCGCCGTACGCCGCCGTCGTCATCGCGGCCAAGCGGGCGCGCCAGATCAACTCGTACTACCAGAGCCTCGGCGAGGGCGCCTTCGAGGAGCACGTTCCGCCGATGGTCGAGACGACGTCGAAGAACTACCTGAAGATCGCCCTCGATGAGATCGCCGCCGACAAGCTGCGCTACAGCTACGGCGGCCGCTGAGCGCGAGCGAGAGCGGCCGAGCGCCGCGAGGCTGGAAGGACGGAGCGCGGCGTGGCCAGGGTCCTCTTCGGAGTCTGCGGCGGGATAGCGGCCTACAAGGCGGTCGAGGTCGTGCGGCTGGCCACCGCGGCCGGCCACAGCGTGCGCGTCGTGCAGACCGAGTCTGCTGAGCGCTTCGTCGGGCGCGCGACCTTCGAGGCGATCACCGGCGCCCCGGTGCTCGTCTCCGAGTGGGAGCACGATCCCGCCCGGGGGACCTACCCCGGCGAGCGCTCGTCCGGCCACGCGCCGATCTCCCACCTCGAGCTCGTGCGCCGCGCCGACGCGTTCGCGATCGTGCCGGCCTCGGCCAACACCCTGGCCAAGCTCGCCGCCGGGCTCGCCGACAACCTGCTGACCAGCGCGGCGCTTGCCTCAGGTGCGCCGCTCGTGCTCGCGCCGGCCATGAACGACCGCATGTGGAGCCACCCAGCCACCCGGGCCAACGTCGCCACCTTGCGCGAGCGCGGCGCTCACGTCCTCGAGCCCGGGGTCGGGGCGCTCGCCTCGCGCGGAGAATGGGGCGCCGGCCGACTGCCGGACCCGTCCGTCGTGCTCGAGGCCGTCGAGGCCGCTCTCGGCGTCGCGGCCCGACCCGGCGGCGGCGAGGGGGCAGGGGCGATCCGAGGACTGCGGGTGCTCGTCACCGCGGGTGGCACCCGCGAGCCGATCGATGCCGTGCGCTTCGTCGGCAACCGGTCCTCCGGACGGATGGGCTTCGCCCTGGCCGAGGAGGCGGCGCGTCGCGGTGCCGAGGTCGTCGTCGTGGCCGCCAACGTCGCACTCGACCGCGCGCCGGGGATTCGCCACGTCGAGGTCTCGACCGCGGCCGAGCTCGCCGAGGCCACGCGGGCCGAGCTCGCCCGCGCCGACGTCCTCCTGATGGCCGCGGCGGTCGCCGACTTCCGCCCGAGCGCCGCCGAGGCAGGGAAGATCGAGAAGGCGGGGCGGCACGGGCTGGCCCTCGCGCTCGAGCCCACCGAGGATGTGCTCGCCGCGGCCTCCTCACAGCGCCGTGAGGGACAGACCATCGTCGGCTTCGCCGCCGAGCACGGGCCGGGCGCCCTCGCGCGCGCGCGCGAGAAGCTCGACCGAAAGCGCCTCGACGCGGTGGTCGTAAACGACGTCTCGGGGGAGGGCATCGGGTTCGACGCCCTCGACAACGAGGTGACGATCCTCACGGCCGCCGGCGAGCGAGGAATCCCGCGCGCCTCCAAGCCGGAGGTGGCGAGGGCCATCCTCGACGCGGTCGGCGAGCTGCGGGCGCAGACGAGCGGTACCGGGCCACAGCCTCCGACCGCGAACGGTCTGCCGACAGACGGGCCTCCGGACGCGAGCGCGTCGGGCGCGGCCACGCCTCCGCGCACGACCGCAGGGCCAGAGGTCCATGAGCGACCCTGAGGGCACCGGTCCCGGCGATGGCGAGAACCCGCCGCTGCCCGAAGGCGCCGGCGCCACGGAGGTCTACGACCTCTTCCGCCGCGGCAGCGCGCTGCTCGCCTCGCGCGACTTCGCCGCCGCGACCGTGCCGCTCGAGCGGGCACGCCGCCTCGAGCCCGACAAGACCTCGATCCGCGAGGCGCTCGGGCGCGCCTACTTCCACGCGGGCCGCTACGCCGCCGCCCGCGAGGAGTTCGCGGCGGTGGTCGAGTGCTCGCCGGTCAACGACTTCGCCCACTTCTGCCTCGGCCGCGCGCTCGAGAAGACCGGCCGCCCCCTCGAGGCTCGCCGCCACCTGACCCTCGCGGCCGGCCTGCGCCCCGACCGTGCCGACTACCGGGCCTACCTCAATCGGCTGCGGGCGGCCTAGCCTCACCCGACAGCCAGGAGCGCTCGGGCTCCTCCGTGTCCGCAGCGGCCTCCGCCGCCGCGGAGGCGTACTCGCGCGCCATGACCGCCCCCTGCACGACGAGGCCGAGCAGCCGGTCGATGCCGCTCGCCTCGAGCCCGGCCACCGGCGCATCGGCGTGCACCCAGAGGTCGCCGGAGCGGGTCGATCCGAAGCGCACGAGCCGTGTCTGGCGGTTCCAGTGCAGGAGCATCCACGGATCGAGGGCGGGATGAGCGGGCACCGCGGGCGCCTGGGCGCGCAGGAGCTCGTCGGCGATCCGGATCCCGACGTCGAGCGGGTGGCCGCCGGCTGCCTCGGGCTCCAGGGTCAGGCCCCACTCGGCGTGGGCGAGGCGGCGGACCGGGCCGGGAAGCCCCGAGAGGTAGGCCTCGACGACCTCGACGGCGGACACGGGGGCGGACTGTACCCCGGCGCTCGCTGAACACCGGTGCGCGCGCTCGTCCAGCGGGTCTCCTCGGCGTCGGTCTCGGTGGCGGACGAGCGCATCGCCGCGATCGGGCCCGGCCTGCTCGTCCTCCTGGGGATCGGCCACGGGGACGGGGAGGAGACCGCCGACCGTCTCGCCCGCAGGCTCCTCGCCCTGCGGATCTTCGAAGGCCAGGAAGGCCGGATGGACCGCTCGGTCGCCGACACGGGCGGGGAGGTCCTGTGCGTGAGCCAATTCACCCTGCTCGGAGACCTCCGCCGCGGCAACCGCCCGAGCTTCGCCGCCGCGGCGCCTCCCGAGCTCGCCGAGCCGCTCTACGAGCGTGTCCGGGCCGCGCTCGGGGCCCAGGGAGGGCGCTTCGGAGCACGCATGGCGGTCGAGCTGGTGAACGACGGACCGGTCACCCTGCTCGTCGAGGTCCGGGTCCCAGAGGGGGCAGGCTCGGGGCTATAATCGCTCGCGCTGGGACTTTCATCTGCGGCGAAGCGGCGCCGCACCTGGAGGTGGGCTTCGCAGCCCGCCTTTTTTTTCGCCCGGATTCGACCATCGAGACCATCGTGCAACCCAACCAGAGCGACATCGAGAGCCGCCTCGCGGACGTCGAGCCCGACGTCGAGGTGCTCCTGTGCGAGCGCGCCGGCACGGAGAAGCTCCGGCTCGTCATCGATTCGCCCGACGGGGTCAGCCTCGCCCTGTGCGAGCGGGTCACCGGCCATCTGCGCGAGTTGCTGCGCGAGACCGGACTCGAGGTCTCCTCGCCCGGGCCGGAGCGCCCGCTGACCAAGCCGCAGCACTTCCGCCGCTTCGTCGGGCGCCGTGCCCGCGTGCGCACGCGCGAGCCCCGCGAGGGCCACAAGAGCTTCACCGGCGAGCTCGTCGACGCCTCGGAGGAGGCCGTGACGGTGGCCTCGCCGGCGGGCCTCGTGGCCATCCCCTACGCCGACATCAACCGCGGCAACCTGCTCGAGAGCTGAGCATGACCGAGCGATTTTCGAACACCGAGTCAGAGGGAGGCCTGAGCGCATGACCAAGGAGATCGTCGAGGCCGTCCACGGGCTCGAGCGCGAGAAGGGCATCTCGGCCGACCGGCTGATGACCGCTGTTGAGGACGCGCTTCTCTCCGCCTACAAGAAGACGCCCGAGGCCTCGAAGTACGCCCGCGTCGACCTCGACCACGAGACCGCGGACTTCCGCGTCTACGAGCTGCAGGTCCCGCCCGAGCTCGAGGAGCGCCTGCTGGCCGAGGTCGAGGTCGAGGAGCCGGCCATCGACCCCGAGACCGGCGAGATGACCGAGCCGGGCGAGCCCGAGATCGAGCCCGAGGTGCTGGCCCAGTACTCGGACCAGATCCCCGAGCGCGACGTCACCCCCGACGGCTTCGGCCGGATCGCGGCGCAGACGGCCAAGCAGGTCATCTTCCAGCGCATCCGCGAGGCCGAGCGCGACATGATGTTCGACGAGTACCAGGACCGCGTCGGCGAGCTGATCACCGGCATCGTCCAGCAGTCGGACAAGCGCTACACCCTCGTCCAGCTGCGCGAGCGCGTCGAGGCGCTGCTGCCCAAGTCCGAGCAGGTCGAGGGCGAGCGCTATGACCACGGCGGCCGCGTCAAGGCTGTCATCACCGAGGTCTCGGCCGAGGCCAAGGGTCCGGCCATCATCGTCTCGCGCCGCTCTCCCGAGCTGATTCGCCAGCTCTTCGAGCTCGAGGTGCCCGAGGTCGCCGACGGCCTGGTCGAGATCCAAAACGTTGCCCGCGAGCCGGGCTACCGGTCGAAGATCGCCGTCGTCTCGCACGCCAACGGGGTCGACCCGGTCGGCGCCTGCGTCGGGCCGCGCGGCTCGCGCGTGCGCATGGTGGTCTCCGAGCTGCGTGGCGAGAAGATCGACATCATCCCCTTCAACGACGAGCCGGCCCGCTTCGTGGCCAAGGCGCTCTCGCCCGCGCGCGTGCGCGAGGTGCTCGTCGACGACGACGCCCGCCAGGCCACGGTGATCGTCCCCGACGACCAGCTCGCGCTGGCCATCGGCCGCGAGGGCCAGAACGCCCGTCTCGCCGCCCGGCTCACCGGTTGGCGTGTCGACATCCGTTCGGAGTCCGAGTTCGCCGAGGAGGAGGCCAACATGGGCTACCAGGACGAGGAGGCCAGCGGGCGCTGCTCGGCCATCATGACCACCGGCAAGCGCTGCCCGAACGCGTCGCTGCCCGGCTCACGCTACTGCGGGCTCACGCCCCACCAGGCGCTCGAGGGCACCGAGACCGACGAGGTGGCGGAGCTCTCCGGCGAGGACGGCGGGGAGCCGATCGCCGACGGGGAGGGAGCGATGGACGCGCCCGTACCGGGTGAGGCCGCCGCGGCCTCGGGACCGGATGCGCCCGCCGAGGCGCCGCTCGAGGAACGGACGCCATAGGCGCCGCACCGCAACGGCTCTGCCTCGGCTGCCGGCGCTCGTTCCCGAAGGGAGGGCTGCTGCGGCTCGTCGCCCCCGAGGGCGAGCTGGTCACCGACCCCCCCGCCCTCGTGCCCGGGCGAGGCGTCTACATCTGCCCGCGGCCGGAGTGCCTCGGCGCGGCGGTGCGCCGGCGGGCCTTCGCCCGCGCGCTGCGGGCGCCCGTGACGATTCCCGATCAGACCCTAGACTGGATAGGCGAATGGCAAAGAAGCGCGTACACGAGATAGCCAAGGAGAGAGGCATCCCCTCGAAGGAGGTGATCGCCAAGCTGCAGGCGGCCGGCTTCGACGTGAAGGCCGCCGCCTCGAGCATCGACGAGCGCGACATCGCCACGGCCTTCGATCCGCGGCCGGCGCCCGCACCCGCGGCTCAGGCAGCCGCGCCGGCCCAGCGCGCCGCCGGCGGCGACTCGGCCCTACCGGCCTCGAGCGCCCATCCCGAGGCCCGCGGCGGCGTACCCGCCGGCGACGCGCCGCCGCCCCCCGGCGCCGCCCCGCAGAACGGCGGTCAGAGCTCGTCTCGCGCCTCGCGCCCCGGCCGCAGCGGACGCCTGGGCGAGCAGGGCGCCGCCGGCGGTCGCCGCCGCCGCGTGGTCATCGACTCGCAGGCCGCGCGCCCGCGCGGCTCGAACCCGCCGCCCCCGCAGCGCCCGCCGCGCCGGGGCCGGCGCCGGCGCACGCCGTGGGTCGAGCCCGACCTGACCCCGCAGGAGGACGTGGTCGAGGAGATCCCGATCACCTCGGTGAACTCGGGCGCCACCGTGCGCGAGGTCGCCGAGTCGTTCGGGCTGCCCGCCCCCGAGGTCATCAAGAAGCTGATGGCGCTCGGCGAGATGGCCACGCTCACCCAGACCCTCACCGACGAGGCGATCGGGGTGCTCGCCGAGGAGTTCGACAAGAAGGTCGACATCGTCCACGCCGCCGACGAGGTCGAGGCCGAGCCGGTCGCCGAGGATGCGGATGACACGCTCGTCGAGCGCCCTCCCGTGGTCACGATCATGGGCCATGTCGACCACGGCAAGACCTCGCTGCTCGACGCCATCCGCGAGACCAAGGTGGCCGCCGGCGAGGCCGGAGGGATCACCCAGCACATCGGGGCCTACCAGGTCGACCACGACTCGAGCAGGATCACCTTTCTCGACACGCCCGGCCACCAGGCCTTCACGGCCATGCGCGCCCGCGGCGCGAAGGTCACCGACATCGCGGTGATCGTCGTCGCCGCCGACGACGGGGTCATGCCCCAGACCCGCGAGGCGATCGACCACGCGCGCGCGGCCGAGGTGCCGATCATGATCGCGGTCAACAAGATCGACAAGGAGGGTGCCGACCCCAACCGCGTTCGCGGCGAGCTCGCCGAACAGGGCCTCAGCCCCGCCGACTGGGGCGGTGACGTCGAGTTCGTCGACGTCTCGGCGAGGACCGGCGACGGCCTCGACGGCCTGCTCGAGACCGTGGTCACGCTTGCCGACATCCAGGAGCTCAAGGCCAACCCCGACACGGAGGCCTCGGGTAGCGTGATCGAGTCGCGCCTCGACCCGGGGCGCGGGCCCGTCGTCTCGCTGCTCATCCAGCGCGGCACCCTCGGAGTGAGCGACGCGCTCGTCTCGGGCGCCCACTGGGGCCGCGTGCGGGCCATGCACAACCACCTGGGCGAGCGGGTGACCGAGGCCGGCCCGGGCGAGCCGGTGGAGATCCTCGGCTTCGACGGCGTGCCCGAGGCCGGCGAGATCGTGCGCGTGGTCGAGAACGAGCGCAGGGCCCGCGTGCTCGCCGCCGAGCGCGCGAACCGGCTCAAGACCGAGCAGATCGCCCGCCGCCAGGGCGTACGCGTCTCACTCGAGGACGCCTTCGCGCGCGCCCAGCGCGGCGAGACCAAGGACCTCAACCTCGTCGTCAAGGCCGACGTCGCCGGCTCGCTCGAGGCCCTCCTCGACGAGATCGCGCGCCTGCCTCAGGATCAGGTGCCGGTCAACGTCATCCACGACGCCGTGGGCGGGATCAACGAGTCCGACGTGATGCTCGCCTCGGCCTCCGAGGCCGTGGTCGTCGGCTTCAACGTCAGACCCGTAGGCGACGCGGCGCGCGTCGCCGACCGCGAAGGCATCGAGATTCGCACGTACACGGTCATCTATCAGGCGATCGAGGAGCTCCGCCAGGCCATGGAGGGCATGCTCGAGCCCGAGCAGGTCGAGCGCACCGTCGGCGAGGCCGAGATCCGCGCGACCTTCCGCGCCTCCCGGGTCGGGACGATCGCGGGCTGCTACGTGCGCTCCGGGACGCTTCGGCGCGGCGTTGCCCTGCGCGTGGTCCGCGACGGGACGATCATCTACGACGGACGCATCGGCTCGCTGCGGCGGTTCCAGGAGGACGTGCGCGAGGTGGAGTCGGGGTACGAGTGTGGCGTTGTGGTGGAAGGCTTCGCGGACGTGAAGGAGGGCGATGTGCTCGAGGGGTATGAGACTGAGCAGGTTGAACGCGCCCTGTAGCGGGCGCTTCGATCGTCCTCCTCTCGGGTACGCTCGCTTCGCTCGCTCAGGGAGCCCCTCGCTGAGGACCATCGAACCGCCCGCCTCGAGCGTCGTTGCTGCTCTTCACCCCGACTCGTTGGTGGAGGCATGAGCTTCTTGTGTCTCATCGAGATCGAGCTCTACTTCCCCGACGGCGGGAGCCTTAAGGGCAAGCGCAAGGAGATCGTGTCGCTCAAGGAGCAGCTGAAGCGGCGGTTCGGGGCGGCGGTGGCGGAGACCGAGCACCACGAGTTGTGGCAGCGCGCCACCCTCACGGCGGCGCTCGTGGCGCGCGATGCGCGGGGTCTCGAGGAGGCTGCGGCGGCGCTCGAGCGGCATGTGCTGGCCCGGTTCGGCGACGGTGTTCGTTGCGAGTGGGGGATTCGCTCCGCGGAGGAGGTGCTCGGTTAGATGGGTGCCGGTGGCTGTCAGTTCGTCCGTTCGCAAGCACACGCCCGCCGAGCCTTGACGCCCGGGGTCGGCCTCTAAGATGCCCGGCGCGCGCATGCGAAGGGTCAACGAGGCCGTTCGCGAGGTCGTCTCGGTCCACACGGCCGAGCTCAAGGATCCGCGCATCGGCTTCGTGACCGTGACCTCCGTCGACACCAGCCCGGACCTGCGCCACGCCCGCGTCTACGTGAGCGTGCTCGGTGACGAGACCGAACGCGACCTCGCCCTCGAGGGCCTGACCTCGTCCCGGGGCTTTCTTCAGGCCAAGCTGAACGAGGAGCTGCACCTGAAGCGCACCCCGACCCTGACCTTCGAGTACGACCCCTCCGTCCAGCAGGGCATGCGCATGAGCGAGCTGATCGACGAGGTCGTCTCCTCGCAGGACGGGGACCGGTGATGGTGGGCACCGAGCTCGAGCAGGTGGCGGACGAGCTGCGCGGCGCCGACAGGCTGCTCCTCACCACCCACGAGAACCCCGACGGCGACGCGCTCGGCTCGCTGCTGGGGATGCACCTGCTGCTCTCTCAGCTCGACAAGGACGGGGCCATGTTCCTCGCCGCCGATGAGTTCCCGCTGCCCCACGAGTACCGCTACCTGCCGCTCGAGGGCGTCCTCAACGCGCCGCCGGCCGACCTCGACGAGCGGCTCGTCGTCTTCCTCGACTGCGGGAACATCGACCGGATGCCCGCCGACTTCCTGCGCGCGGAGGGCATCCGCATCGTCAACATCGACCACCACCATGACAACACCCGCTTCGGCGAGGTCAACCTCGTCGATCCTTTGGCCTCTTGTACGGCGGAGCTCGTGTGGCGGCTCGCCCACGAGCTCGGGGCCGAGCTCACCCCGCCGATGGCCGAGGCCCTCTACGTCGGCCTCGTCACCGACACCGGGCGCTTCATGTACCGCAGCACCGGGGCAGAGGCCCACCGCATGGCCGCGGAGCTGATCGACGCGGGCGCCTCGCCCCATGCGGTCAACCGACAGGTGTTCGAGAGCCTGCCCTTCTGCCGCCTCGAGCTGCTGGCCCGGGGCCTCGCGCGCGTGGTCCGCTTCGACGACGGGGCGATCACCACGACGCACCTCACCCGCGACGACTTCGCCGAGACCGGTGCTGAGGAGACAGACTCCGAGGGGATCGTCGACCACCTGCGCTCGGTGGACGGGACCGCGGTCGCGGTGCTCGTGCGCGACCTGCTTGCCGAGGATCGCGCCGGCCTGCGCAAGGTGAGCATGCGCGCGGTCGACGGCGAGGTCGACGTCTCCCGGATCGCTCGTGGGCACGGCGGGGGAGGGCACCTCCAGGCCGCCGGCTTCACCACCGCGCTCGAGGTGCCCGAGCTGCTCGAGCGGGTGCGCGCCGAGGTCGGCGCGCAGCGCGGATAGGGCGCCGGCGCGGCACGGCCCCCTCGATCGCCGATGGTTCCCGCCGGCGTGATCCTCTACCCGAAGCCCGCCGAGGTGACCTCTCACGACATCGTCGCGCGCGAGCGCCGGCGGTTGCGCGAGGCAGGCGGGGGTGAGCGCGTCAAGGTGGGGCACGCCGGCACGCTCGACCCCTTCGCCACCGGGCTCCTGCTCGTGCTCGTGGGGCGGGCCACGCGCGCCCAGCGCTTCCTCATGGCCCTACCCAAGCGCTACCGCGTGGTGGCGCGGCTCGGCTGGCGCTCGGACACCGGCGACCGCGACGGCCGGCTCGAGCCCACCGGCCGCGTGCCCGAGCACATCGAGCTTCCGTCGGGGGAGATCCTCCAGCGCCCGCCGGCGTACTCGGCCGTGCGAGTCGACGGCGAGCGGGCCTACCGGCGGGCCCGTCGGGGCGAGGTCGTCGAGCCGGCCGCGCGGGCGGTGACCGTCCACGACTCACACGTCCTCTGGCGCGACGGCGAGCGGGCCGAGATCGAGCTCGAGTGCTCGGCGGGGACCTACGTCCGCCAGCTCGTGGCCGACCTCGGCGACGCCTACTGCGAGCGCCTCGAGCGCACGGCCATCGGCCCCTTCCGACTCGGGGACGCCGACGCTGAGCGGATCGTTCCCGTCGCGGAGGCGCTGGCCTTCCTGCCCGAGCGCCGGCTCGATGCGGCCGAGGCCGAGCGCGTGGCCCACGGCGTGAGCCTGAGCGATCCGGGAGAGCTCCGCGACGGCTTTCTGCGCCTGACTCACAGCGACCGGCTTGTCGCGGTGGCCGAGCCGCGCGACGGCGCGCTGAAGCCCCTGGTGGTGTTCGCCTCGTGAGGGTCACCTCGCTTCCCGAGGCCGAGCCACGGGCGCGCCGGGTCGCGGTCGGCACCTTCGACGGTGTCCACCTCGGTCACCGCGAGGTCATCGACGGCGCCGACACGGTGCTCACCTTCGACCCCCATCCGCTCCAGGTCGTCCATCCCGAGGCCACACCGAAGCTGCTCGACTCCTTTCCCATCAAGCGCGACCTGATCGCCTCGCGGGGGGTCGAGGAGCTCGTGGTCATTCCCTTCGACCGGGAGTTCGCCGCGCGCAGTCACGACGAGTTCGTCGAGGACGTCCTGATCGCGCGGCTCGGGGCGGAGCGCGTCGCCGTGGGGGAGAACTTCCGCTTCGGCCGCGCCGCCCGCGGCGACGCAGAGTACCTGCGCTCGCGGGACGAGTTCGAGACGCGCGTCGTCTCCCTGATCGAGGTCGACGGGGAGACTGTGTCCTCGAGCCACATCCGCGCCCTGGTGGCCGCCGGAGACGTAGGCGCGGCCACGCGGTTTCTGGGCGCCCCCTTCGCCCTCGAGGGCGAGGTGGTGAGCGGAGACCGCCGCGGCCGCGAGCTAGGCATGCCCACGGCCAATCTCGTCCCCGACGACCGCGTCGTCATCCCCGGGCATGGCGTCTACGCGGCCACCGTGGACGGCCGCCCGGCGGCGGTGAACGTCGGCGTGCGCCCGACCTTCGAGACCGGCCGGGGCGTCCTCGTCGAGGCGCATCTGATCGACTTCGAGGCCGATCTCTACGGCCAGACCATCCGCATCACCTTTCTCGAGCGCCTACGCGGTGAGCGCCGATTCGACTCGATCGAGGGTCTCGTCGAGCAGATGCGGGCCGACGTCGAGCAGGCCCGCCGGGCCTGTGCTGCTGCTAGCGTGTCGCCGCCGTGACCGTGACCGTCGACAGAAAGCGCGAGATCGCCGAGCGCTTCGGCAAGTCCGTCGAGGACACCGGATCCACCGAGGTCCAGGTCGCCCTCCTGACCGAGCGCATCAACGGCCTCACCGAGCATCTGCGCGAGCACAAGAAGGACCATCACTCGCGCCGGGGGTTGCTCATGCTCGTCGGCCAGCGCCGCCGGTTGCTGAACTACCTGCGCCGCCGCGACCTCGATCGCTACCGCACGCTGATCGGCGAGCTCGGCCTGCGCCGATGATCGAGCCGGGCACGCGGGCGCCTGACTTCGCGCTGCCCGACCAAGACGGAGACGAGGTCTCGCTGGCCTCACTCCGCGGCCAGACCGTGGTGCTCGTCTTCTATCCGCTCGACTTCTCACCGGTCTGCACCGACCAGCTCAACGTCTACCAGGAGATCCTGCCCGACCTCGAGGGAGAGGGTGTGGGCATGTACGGGATCTCCGTCGACTCGTCGTTCTCCCACAAGGCCTTCCAACGTGAGCTCGGGGTGTCGATCCCGCTGCTCACCGACTTCCATCCCAAGGCGGAGGTGACGAAGCGCTTCGGGGTCTACGACGAAGAGCGGGGAGTCGCCCAGCGCGCCCTGGTCATGATCGGCCCCGACGGCGTCGTGCGGTGGGCGTACGCCTCCCAGGGCCCGCTCGAGATCCCCGGCGCCAACCTGATCTTCGACGCGCTCGCGCAGGCCGCGCCCGTCGCCTGAGGCGGGCCTTCGCCCGGCGCGCGCCTCGTTGGTCGATCTCCGCAGCGCTCCGCCGCCCGAGATCGGGGAGGGCGACCATGTGCGCGGACCGGCCGGCGCTCCGCTCGTGATCGAGTACGCCGACTACGAGTGCCCCTACTGCGCGCGCACCGACGCGATGCTCGAGTGCCTCGCGGTGCGGCACGTCTTCCGCCACTTCCCGGTGCCGTCCAAGCATCCCCGTGCGCGCGCGCTCGCGTGCGCAGCCGAGGCGGCGGGGCTCCAGGGCCGCTTCTGGGACATGCACGACGCGCTCTTCGCCGACCAGGGGAGGATCGACGACCCCCACCTATGGGAGCGGGCCCGCCGGCTGGAGCTCGACCTCGCGCGCTTCGAGCGCGACCGCCGCTGCGAGGCGGTGGCCGAGCGGGTGGCGCGGGACTTCCGCTCGGGCGTGCGCGCGGGCGTCGTGACCACGCCGACGGTGTTCGTCGACGGGGTCGCGCACCCGGGCATTCCGGGCGCGGAGCTGGTCGCGCGGCTCGCTCGAGCCTGAGCGATCCGTTGCTAGCATCGCCCGAGATCAGTCAAGGGATCAGACAAGAGAAGGCCGCCAACCGGAGGCGGCGCGAAAGGAACACATGACAACCGAAGTACGCCCCCAGGGGCACTCCGTCTCGGTCACCGTCGGCGGCGCCGACATCACCCTCGAGACCGGAAGGCTCGCCAAGCAGGCGAGCGGATCGGTGGTCGTCTCCACCGGCGACACCAAGGTCCTCTCCACGGCGACCGCGGGCAACGTGCGCGACGTCGACTTTCTCCCGCTCACCGTGGACGTCGAGGAGCGGATGTACGCCGCGGGCAAGATCCCCGGCTCCTTCTTCCGCCGCGAGGGCCGCGCCGGCGAGCGCGGAACGCTCATCGCGCGCATGATCGACCGCCCGCTGCGACCGCTCTTCCCGAAGGGCTGGCGCCGTGAGACCCAGCTCGTCTCGATCCCCATGTCGGTCGACGGCGAGAACTCCTACGACATCCTCGCCATGAACGGCGCGAGCACCGCGCTCATGCTCTCCGACATCCCGTTCCCGGCGCCCGTCGGCGCCGTCCGGGTCGGCAAGAACGAGGACGGCGACTTCGTGGTCAACCCGAGCGAGGAGACGCTGCTCGACCCGGACCTCGATCTCGTCGTGTCCGGCACGGAGGAGGCCATCCTCATGGTCGAGGCCGGGGCCAAGGAGATCACCGAGGCCGAGGTCCTCGACGCCCTCGACATCGCCCACGGCGAGATCAAGAAGCTGTGCCAGGCCCAGCGCGAGCTGGCCGAGAAGGCCGGCAAGGCGAAGGTCGAGGTCGAGGTGCCCCACGTCGACGAGGAGCTGCTAGAGCAGATCCGCGGAGGGTTCGGCGCCGCCCTCGAGGCCGCGACCCGGGTCGAGGACAAGCTTGAGCGCGAGGACGCCACGAAGGCGGTCGAGTTCGAGGTGCACGTCGCCCTGTCGGGCGACAAGCCGCCCGAGTCGCCCGGCGTGGGCGACGACCCGGACCGCCGCCAGGCCGTCCAGCTCGCCTTCGACCGACTCGAGAAGAACATGGTCCGCCAGCGCATCGCCGTCGAGAAGAAGCGCCCCGACGGGCGCGCCGCCGACGAGATCCGCCCGATCTGGATCGAGACGAAGCCCTCGCCGCGTGCGCACGGCTCGGCGATCTTCACCCGCGGCCAGACCCAGGCGCTGTCGGTGGCCACGCTCGGCACCACGCGCGAGGAGCTGCGCGTCGACGACCTCGGCGCGCGCAACGAGAAGCGCTACTTCCACCACTACAACTTCCCGCCGTTCTCGGTCGGGGAGGCCGGCTTCATGCGCGGCCCCAAGCGCCGCGACATCGGCCACGGCGCGCTTGCCGAGCGAGCGCTGGTGCCGGTCGTGCCCTCGCAGGAGGAGTTCCCCTACACCCTGCGCGTGGTCTCCGACATCCTCGAGTCGAACGGCTCGTCCTCGATGGCCTCGGTGTGCGGCTCGAGCCTCTCGCTGATGGACGCGGGCGTGCCGATCAAGCGGCCGGTGGCGGGCATCGCCATGGGCCTGATCAAGGAGGGCGACGACTACATCGTCCTCTCCGACATCGCCGGCGTCGAGGACCACCTCGGCGATATGGACTTCAAGGTCGCCGGCACCGAGCGCGGCATCACCGCGCTGCAGATGGACATCAAGATCACGGGCGTCACCTTCGAGATCCTGCGCGACGCGCTCGAGCAGGCCCTCGCGGGGCGCCAGCACATCCTGGCCAAGATGGCCGAGGCCATCGACGGGCCGCGCGCCGAGCTCTCGGAGTTCGCGCCGCGGATCAGCTCGATCGAGATCGACCCCTCGAAGATCGGGATGATCATCGGCAAGGGCGGGGAGACCATCCGCGCCCTCTCCGAGGAGTTCGAGTCCCAGATCGACGTCAACGACGAGGGCATCGTGCTCGTCTACGCCCAGACCGGCGCGAAGGGTGACGCGCTCGTCGACCGCATCCGCCAGATGACCAAGGAGGTCGAGGTCGGCGACGAGTTCACCGGCAAGGTCGTCAAGACCACGACCTTCGGCGCGTTCATCGAGCTCGCCAAGGGCACGGACGGGCTGCTGCACATCTCGAACGTCTCGCCCGGACGCCGGGCGGAGTCGGTCGAGGAGGTCGTCAACCGCGGCGACGAGCTCGACGTCCGCGTGGTCGAGGTCGACCGCGAGCGCGGCCGGATCGGGCTGCGGCTTGCCGAGGACCCGGACATCGCCGGCAAGACCGCCGAGGAGCTCACCAGCGTGGGCACCGGCGGCGGGGGTGGCGGCGGCGACCGTCCCCGTGGCGGCGATCGCGGACGCGGCGGAGGCGGGCGTGGGCGCGGCGGCAACGGCGGCGGGCGCCGCGAGGGCGCCCGCGACGGTGGTGGCGACCACCGCCGCGACCAGCGGGACTGACGCTACCTCAGACGCCGGTGACCACCGGCCACACCCTCACCGAGCTCGAGTCGGGCGTTCGAGTCGTCACCGAGGCGATGCCCTCGGTGCGCTCGATCGCGCTCGGGCTGTTCGTCGGCGTCGGCTCGCGCGACGAGACCGACTCCCAGCAGGGCATCTCGCACTTCATCGAGCACCTGCTGTTCAAGGGCACCGAGCGCTTCGGATCGACTGAGATCGACGAGATCTTCGACGCCATGGGCGCCGAGATCAACGCCGGTACGAGCAAGGAAACGACCACGCTCTACGCGCGCTTCCTCGACCGCCACCTCGAGCGTGCGCTCGACGTCATGTCAGACATGGTGCTGCGTCCGGCCTGGGCCGACGTCGACTCCGAGCGCCAGGTGGTGATCGAGGAGATCGCCATGTACGAGGACGAGCCCTCCGACAAGGTGCACGACGTGCTGGCCGGCGCCGTCTTCGGCGACCATCCGCTCGGGCGGCCCATCATCGGAACGCCCGACGTCGTCGGGTCGGTCTCGATCGAGGACCTCGCCGCCTACCACGGCAGCCGCTACCGGCCGGGCCGCTTCGTCGTCGCGGCGGCCGGGAACCTCGAGCACGAGCGCGTCGTGGCGCTCGTCGAACAGGCACTGGCGGCCGGAGGCCCGGCCCCCGGTACGACTCAGACGTTGAACGGCGCCGGCTCCGAACGCGCTCCGGAGGTCCGCTTCCACCGCAAGGAGACCGAGCAGGTCCACCTCTGTCTGGGCGCGACCGGGATCTCGCGCTCCGACGAGCGCCGCTTCGCTCTGCGCGTGCTCGACACCGTTCTCGGCGGCTCGTCCTCGTCGCGCCTCTTCCAGGAGGTGCGCGAGCGTCGCGGCCTGGCCTACAGCGTCTTCTCGTACTTCGGCCAGTTCGTCGACGCCGGCGAGGTGGCCCTCTACGTCGGCACGCGTCCCGACCGGGTCGCCGAGGCGCTCGAGGTCATCGCGGGTGAGCTGCATCGCCTCCAGGACGAGCCGGTCGGCGCCGCAGAGCTCGATCGCGCCAAGGAGAACGTGAAGGGGCGCACGGCGCTCGCGCTCGAGTCAACCTCAGCACGTATGCACCGGCTCGGCAGCTCGATCCTCACCGGGATGCCCGTCCTGAGTCCTGACGAGATCATGGCCCGCGTCGACGCCGTCTCGGCCGACGACCTCGGCGCCCTCGCCCGTGACCTGTTCGCTCCCGAGCGGCTCTCGGCCGCCGCGGTGGGCACCGACGAGGACGCCTTTCGCGCGGCGCTCGAGCCGCTCAGCCCGGCTCTCGCCTCGTCGTGACCATCAACGTCGCCGTGTCCGGCGCGGCCGGCCGCATGGGGGACACCGTCTGTCGCGCGGTCGGAGGCGCCGAGGACATGGAGCTCGTCGGACGCGCCGACCCGCAACTCGACGCCGCGCTGGAGGACGTGCTCGGCGACGCCGACGTGGTCGTCGACTTCACGGTGCCGGGGACGGCCCTGCACAACGCGCGCATGTGCCTCGAAGCGGGAGTCCACTGCGTCAGTGGCACCACGGGCGTCGATTATTCCGAGCTCGAGGGGGTGGGCGACGCCAACCTGTTCTTCGCCCCGAACTTCGCCATCGGAGCGGTTCTGCTCATGGAGAGCGCCAGGCGAATCGCGCCGCACATGCCCGAGTGCGAGATCGTCGAGCTCCACCACGACCGCAAGCTGGACGCGCCCTCAGGGACAGCGCTGAGGACGGCCGAGCTGATCGCGGCCGCGGGCGGGCACGTCCACGAGCCGATCCACTCGGTACGCCTTCCTGGCCTCGTCGCCCACCAGGAGGTGATCTTCGGGGGGCCGGGGCAGACGCTCAGCCTGCGCCACGACTCGATCGACCGCGATTCGTTCATGCCCGGCGTCCTGCTGGCGGTGCGCCGTGTCGGGGCGCTCGAGCGCTCGCCGACGGTCGGGCTCGAGAAGCTGCTCGAGGGCTAGGTAGGAGGACTCTCCCCGTTGTGACCGCGCAGCGCTCGCGGGATTACGAAGCGAATCCCCGAGCGCTCCTCGTCGATCGAGCAGGTCTTGTTGTCGATCAGGGCGAGCCGGCGAGCCGGAGCGACGAGCTGCATCTGATTGAGGTAGCGCTCGTGCCCGCGCTTCCAGGTGACCAGCCACAGGTAGCCGGCGTCGCGCAGACGCGGGCGGTAGGCGGCCATGACCTCCTGCGCGTCCTCCAGGGACTCGACGAGCACGATCGCGGCATCGAGCTCCCCGGAGCGGACGAAGCCACGGCCGAGGCCCTCGCGCAGCTCGCGGCGCAGGTCGACGCCGAGGTCGCCGGCGACCTCGACGCGCTGGCCGGGCTCGATCCCGAGCTTCTGGACGGGGCTTCGGTGGCTGTAGTCGGCGGTCTGGGTCACGGCTCTCTCCGGCACCCATTATGCCGACAGCCAGACCTCGGCTGGGAAGCGGGCAGCGGCTTGCGCCGCGCGCAGGTCGTGAGACCCACGCGACTGGAATAATCGCCCCGTGCGCCTCGGAGGCATCCTTACCGCGATGGTCACGCCCTTCGACGCGGAGGGGCGTACCGCCGAGGACGAGGCCGTGCGGCTCATGCGCCACCTGGTCGACCACGGCTCCGACGGGCTCGTGCTCGCGGGGACGACCGGCGAGTCGCCGACCCTCGACGACGAGGAGAAGCTGCGCCTCTGGGCGCTCGGGGTCGAGCAGCTCGCAGGGCACGCCACCGTCGTCGCGGGCAGCGGCTCGAACGACACGGCCCACTCGGTTCGGCTGACCGAGCGGGCGACGGAGGTCGGCGTCGACGCCGTGCTCGTCGTCACGCCCTACT
>Ga0208736_1000218_pt1 | contig 17577 bp, 17 predicted proteins | sample AntDryMetagUQ255_FD_188090 | JGI IMG/M metagenome (GOLD analysis project Ga0208736, IMG submission 188090) | Polar desert microbial communities from Antarctic Dry Valleys - UQ255 (SPAdes) | ecosystem: Environmental > Terrestrial > Soil > Desert | place: Antarctic Dry Valleys | collected 2008-12-31 | reverse complement strand
AACTAGCAACGCTTCCTTCGGCGCCCTCGTTATGTCCCCCTGCGGCCCAACCGCCCGCAGCAATACGGAATCAACCATCTAGTGGTTCGTCTCGTGACAGGCGCCTGAAACGCCGGTGATCGGCGCCCGTCGTTTCGAGTGGACTGTTGGGACCCGGGCCACTGGCGCGCGTCAGGCACGCGCGCGTGCTTCACTGCCGCAGATGCGCCACGAATTTCACAGCGCCGCGGCCGCGGCCATCGCGGCCGGCGGGCCGGCCGTCACACGATGCCCGATCGCCGTCAGCGGGCTGGGCGACGACGCGGTCTCCTGCATCGCGGTGAGCGTCGATCTCGACCATCGCTGGCGCGGCGACCTCTCGCTCAGCCTGCTGAGCCCGAGCGGGACGCGCGTCGTCCTCGCTCGCCGGCGCGGCGGCGAGCCCGGCCATTTCCGCCGGACGGCGTTCGACGCCGCGGCCGAGACCGCGATCGCGGACGCCGTGCCTCCGTTCGAGGGCCGCTTTCGCCCCCACGGCGACCTCTGCCACCTGCTCGGACGCGGCGCCGACGGCGACTGGACGCTCGAGGTCGACGACCGCGCCTTCCACGACGCCGGGGCGATCCGGGGCTGGGGCATCGAGCTCGAGTCGGCGGCGCTGCAGGAGCCGGCCTTCGTCATCGACGTGCGCTTCAAGGGCGGCCTGACGAAGGCGCAGCAGGCCGCCTTCGTCACCGCGGCGGCGCGCTGGTCGCGGGTCATCGCCGCCGACCTGCCAGCCGTCGTCGTCGACGGCGAGACGATCGACGACGTCGTCATCGACGCGGACGGCGTCGCGATCGACGGACGCGGCGGGATCCTCGGCCAGGCCGGGCCGACGCAGTTGCGTCCCGGGAGCTTCCTGCCGGCCGCGGGCCTGATGTCGTTCGACTCGGCCGATCTCGCCCAGATGGAGGCCGACGGCAGCCTCGTCAGCGTCATCGTCCACGAGATGGCGCACGTGCTCGGGTTCGGCACCATCTGGGACGACCTCGGCCTGCGCCAGGGCGCCGGAACCGCGAACCCGACGTTCACCGGCGCGAACGCGATGCGCGAGTTCGCGGCCCTGTCCGGCGGCACCGCGACGAGGGCCGTCCCGCTCGCGAACGTCGGTGGGCCGGGCACCCGCGACGGGCACTGGCGCGAGTCGGTCTTCGGCAACGAGCTCATGACGGGCTTTCTCGACGCGGGCGTCAACCCGCTGAGCCGGCTGACGATCGCCGCCTTGCAGGACATGGGCTACGAGGTGGACTTCGCGGCTGCGGACACCTTTGCGCTGCCCACCGCGCTGGATCTCGCGATCCTCGGCACGGGCACCGAGCTGCGCGACCACGGCGGCCGCGGCGTCATGCTGACCCCGCCGCGCCGGGTTCTGCCCGACAGTGCGCTGGTCTGAGGCCGGGGGCAGCGCTCAGCCGGCATCGAAGCGCACGACGAGGCCCGACGGGAACGGACCTTCCCAGCGCAGGCTGCCGGCATCGCCGCGGACGCGCTCGATCGTGGGCCCTTCGAGCAGCGCCGTCGCAAGCGCCGGCAGCTGGTGGCGCACGATCTGCTGGCCGTAGCACGTGTGCAGGCCGTGGCCGAAGAGCATGTAGTCGCTCCACGGACGGTTGACGCGAAACTCCCCGGGCGCGTCGATCGCGCGCTCGTCGTGCATCGCCGACAGCGTCGCCGCGAAGACCGTGGATCCGCCCTTGACCGTCGTCTCGCGATCGGTGCCCTTCGCGATCACGGCCCCGTCCGGGTGCACGAGGCGCAGCAGCGCGAAGTTCTGCGGGCTGAAGCGCAGCGCCTCCCACACGTACTGCCCGACGAGCTCGCGATCGCCCGCGCGCGCGGCCGCCTGCGCGCCGCGCAGCTGCACCTCGCGCTCGAGCAGCACGTTGACCGCGCGCGCCAGGGAGTTGGAGACCGTCGGAATCCAGCCGACGATGTTGCCGAGGATGTTGTGGCGGATCGAGATGTCGTGGAAGTTCGGCTCGCCCTCGGACTGCTGGCGCAGCAGCCGGGTGAGCACGTCGTCCGGGACCTCTTGACCGTCCTCGATCGCGGCCTTGCGCGCGTCGATCTGCGCGTCGAGGTGCTCGCGCCACCGCGCCGCGTCGGCGAGCGCTCGCTCGCGCGTCTCGACGAGGTCGTTGACGTTGATGAACAGCTCCCAGAAGATGTTGCGCGCCCACTGCGCCAGCGTCGCGGCGTCGGGACCCGGGGTGCCGAAGTACGCGCCGATCGAGCGGACCAGAGCCGGGTCGGCGAGCTCGGTGACGATGTCGATCTGGTCGTCGGAGGCCGCGACGAGCTCGCGCGCGTAACCGAGCATCGCGTCGCCGAGCAGCGCCATGTCCTCGCGGCGCACGGCGCGGTCCATCGCCGCATGGTCGTGGTGATACAGCGGCGTGTCGTCGACGCCGAGGATGAACGGGCCGGTGACGGCCTGCATCTTGGGCCCGTAGAGCCCGGCGGTGAAGTGCTCGCAATCGCTGAGCACCTGCTTGACGTCCTCGGCCAGCGCGACGATGGTCACCGCGCCCGTCGAGATGATCGGCTTGTGGCCGCGCATGAATGCAAACAGGCGCGGGGCGGCCCGATCGGCGACCTGTCCGGCGAGGCTCGAGATCTCCTCGGTGAGCTTGTCGGCGCGATCCTTGAAGCGCTCGCGGATCTCGTCGTCGAGGCCCACGAAGCTCAGCCGGCCGTCCCGTCGGCGAGCGCCGCGAGCGCGCTCATGCCCGGGACGAAGAGGTACTCGCCGCCGCGCGTCTTGACGAACGCCTCCTGCGGTGCCAGGAAGAACGGCGGATCGCCCTCGATCGTCATCTTGCCCTTGCCGTGCGGATCGCCGAGCACGAAGTCCTTGTCGTGGCCGAGGCCGAAGATGTTGCCGTCGTTGAGCCACTGCATCTGGACGGCCTCGAACTGGCGCGAGATGCTGGCCTGGAAGCTCACGAAGACGAGGCCGCGATCGGAGCGGTCGTCCTTCGTCACGCCGTCGGCGAGCGGCGTGCCGTAGGGCATGCCGCGGCGGATCATGCGGTGGCGGAAGGTCAGCGCACCCTCGAACCCGAGCGCGTCGCGCGGGTTGGAGCGGCGGATGTGCGCGCCGATCGGGCAGCGCCTGCCGTCGAGGTCGCCGGAGTAGCGAAAGTCGTTGGCGTGGCGCATGGTCGCGTCGAAGCTCGGGTCGGGCTTGTCGGGGTGCGTGACGAGCGGCGTTCCGTCGGGCCAGCGCCCGACGACCTTCGCGGCGAGCTTGTCCGCGTCGCCGCCCTTGTAGAGCTTCGCGGCGTCGGCCAGCACGCGCCGCCACAGCGCGACGTCCTGGTAGAGCTTGCGCCAGACCATGTACGTGCCGCTGCGGCCCAGCGGGGCGGCGGGGGCGGTTGGCAGCTGGTGCTTGGGATCGTCGCGCGTGTCCTCGTCGGGGTAGCCGAGCACGAACTCGCCGGGCGCGAGCGAGCGCCAGCGCCCGTCCTTCTCGGGCACCCCTCCCCCGGGCGCCTTGTCGTCGTTGAAGCCCTCGACCGCCGGCTGGGCGAAGCCGTCGGCATAGCCGAAGTGCTCGCGCGCGCCCTGCAGCAGCGCGGTGTCCTGCTGAAAGACGATGCGCAGACCGCCCGCGTCGTCCATCGCCTCGGACATCAGGCCGAGCGCACGCTGGTGGTCCTCCGTCTCCTGCGCGTTGATCGTCAGCAGCACGTGGGCCTCGCCGCTGCCCAGACCCTTCTCCCACCCCGCCGGCTCGCTGGATCCCACGTCGCCGAGCCGTTGCGCGCGCGTGGCCATGCCCTGGCAAAACTCCTTGGAGAAGGTCTTCACGACGACCTCCGAGACGCCGAGCGCCGCCAGTCCCGCGGCCGTCACGGCGACGTTGAGCGTCGTGACCGGCTTGCTCTCCTTCCACGGCTCCGCCGTCGTGACGTGCTCCACCAGCCCGGAGAACCATGCGCGCGCCTGCTCAGGCGGGCAGCCGATGTGCACGAACGCGTAGGAGGTGTGGTCGTAGGCGTTGCCGTAGGCGCGCAGGATGTCGCCCTGCAGGTCGCGCAGGTCGATCTGTGTGCGGGCGGCGGTCATGAGGCTGCGAACTCCTCCACGAAGGCCCCCTGCAGCTCCTCGGCCGACAGGCCCTGAGAGCGCACCGCGAAGGCCACGAGCTGGTCGCGCTGCTCGAGCGTGCGCCTGACCTTGCTCACCGTCGCCTGCCCGTAGGCCGCGTAGAAGAAGCCGCAGTCGACCTGGTTGAACTTGAGGTACTCCTTCAGCGCGGTGCCCTTTGCCTCCGGCGGGCAGCCGATGCAGCGCCCCCAGATCTCCGGCGCCTCGGGGGCCAGCGCCTCGCACAGCTCGTCGAGGTAGCTGTCGAGATCGCCGTCGAGGTTGCTCGAGAAGATCAGCGACGGGATCTCGAGCATGTCGTCCTTGCGCTGCCTGTAGGCGGGCTTGCGGTGGAACTTGGGCACGATGACCCAGCGCGCCATGTGCGTGCGGGAGACCCTGCTCAACGGGCTCGGCCCGCGCTCGCGCAGGGACTCGAGGTACTGCTGCAGGGCCTCGATCTCGCCGGGCTTGATCGGCGTCATCGCCAGGAAGCCGTACGCCTGGCCGGAGCGGTTCGCGGACCTCACAGGCATCGCTGCGCGTCGGTCAGCAGCGTCTCGTAGGCGGCCGCAAAGGCGTCGGGGTCCATCCGCTTGGCGTTGCGCTTCAGGGGGGCGAGCTTGTCGTCGAGCTCCAGCGCCGACTTGATCATCGTGATCGTCGCGTGCGGATAGGCGGAGTAGTAGTGGCTGGCCTCGGTCTCGTTGTCCTGGATGTATTCCTTGAATGGGCCCACCGGAAGCGCCTTCGGAAAGCCGTAGGAGCTGCCCCAGAACGCCGCCATCCCGCTGGTCAGGATGTGCGAGAACGCGTCGATGTACTCCTCCCAGCCGCCGTTGAAGTTGCTCTCGAAGTACATGTGCGGGTAGTTGAGCTTCTGCTTGGGCTGCGGCGGGCCGTTGAAGGGGATCTCCTTGACGATCGACCAGCGCGCGAAGTGGATGAAGGACAGCTGCACGAGCGTCCGCGTCAGCTTCGGAACGCGCGCGGTGACGAAGAACAGCACCGGCAGGAACAGGCGTCCCCACCACTTGACCGTGCTGAAGACGGTGATCGAGATCGCCTGGCCGTCGATGTTGCGCGGGGAGGTGCCGGTGGCGGTCATCGGACCCGCCGGTGTCGCCGTGCTGCGCACGTCACGAACGTACGCGCCTGCTCGTGGCGATGTCAAGTGTGCATTCGGCCACAGTCCGGCGCCTGCTCAGGCTTCGTCGAGCTCGATGCGCATGGCCCGCGCGAGCCTGCGCCCGAGCACGTGCTCGGCCGCTCCGAAGCGCACGGTGATCGGACCGTCGAACGGCTGATGGCCCGTCACCACGCAGCGATCGCCGATCGCGATGCCCTGCTCGGCGAGGAATCGCAGCATCTGCGAATCGGAGTCCGAGACGCGCACGAAGCGGCCGCCGACGCCGATCGCGACGTTGCTCAGCGCCTGCGTGTCGCCCTCGTCTATGACGAGGTCTGAGTCGGGGATCGGGTCGCCGTGCGGGTCGTGGGTGGGGTGACCGAGCTTGGCCGCGATGCGCGCCTCGAGATCCTCGGAGAGGACGTGCTCGAGCGCCTCGGCCTCCTCGTGGACGCGGTCCCACGGCACGTCGAGGTGCTCGGCGAGGTACAGCTCCAGCAGCCGGTGGTGGCGCAGCATCTCGAGCGCCAGCCGCTCGCCCGCGGGCGTCAGGCGCACCCCGTGGTAGGGCTCGTGCAGCGCGAGGTCGCGCTCGGCCAGCTTCTTGACCATCGCCGACGCCGATGCCGGCGTCACGCCGCAGCGCTCCGCGAGCTTGTTGGTGCTCACGGGCTCGCCGCCCGCGCGCCGCTGCAATCCGTAGATCGCCTTCGCGTAGTCCTCGATCGCGTTGCTGCGCCCCGTGCTCGCCGCGGCCATCAGACGCTCACCAGCAGCCCGGTCGCGAACATCAGCGCGAGCCCGGCCAGCAGCCCGCCGACGGCACGCGGGTGCAGCATGCGCCCGTCCTCGTCGCGCAGCGTCGGCGCAAGCTGGACCATGACCTGCAGGATCGCCCCCGCCCCCGCGCCGAACAGGAACGCCGCCACGGAGCTGTTGAAGGCGGCCGCGCCGATCCAGGCGCCGAGCACGGCCGGGGCGCCGGCGATCAACCCGAGCGCGGCGAGCCGCCCGAGCGTCGGCTGCGATCGCGCGATCGGCGCGACGATCGCCAGGCCCTCGGTCGTGTTGTGCAGCGCGAAGCCGACGACGAGGAACGCGCCCAGGGCCAGCGCTCCGGTCGTGTAGGCGGTCCCGATCGCCAGGCCCTCGCCGAGGTTGTGGAGGCCGATCCCGACGGCGATCAGCGTCGCCAGCGACGACGCGCTCGCGCCCGCGGCGGCCCCGGCGCGGCGGCGGTCGCGCAGCCACGCGCTGACGCCGGTCAGCGCGAGGAAGGCGACGGCCGCGCCGATGAAGACGAGCGCCGTGCCGCCGAACGCCTGCGAGCCCTGGCCGCCGAGCTCGAGGCCCTCGAGCGTCGCGTCGATCGCGAGGAACCCGAGCAGCCCGATCGTCAGCGCCATGACGAAGCGCATCCAGGAGGCCGGGATGCGCCGGATCCAGGGCAGCCACAGCATCCCCAGCGCGATCGGGATCACGCCGACGTAGATGCCCAGCAGCGCCATCAGGCCGTAGAAGGAGAGGTTGGCGACGGGGGTCCGGACGGCGGCGTCGATCGCGTGCGTGATCGTCGCGCCGCTGGCGGTCAGCAGCGCCACCTCGTAGGCCTCGCCTTCGATCCACGGCTGCTCGATCGCGAGGATCGCGGTGCCCAGGCGCCCGATCGGTGCCTGCGCGCCGCGGAAGGAGACGAAGGCGTCGTTGACGATCACCTGCGCGACGGACACCGGGTCGGGCCCGTCGTTGCGAACGGTCAGCTCGATCGTCCCGGGCACGAGCTTCGTGCGCTCGACGGCGAGCTCCTCGACGGGCACGCCGCGGCGCTCGCCGAGCCCCGGCCCGCCGAGCGCGGCGAACGAGCCGACCGCGGCGATGATCAGCAGCAGCGGCACGAGCCCGAGCACCCAGCCCGGCACGCCGCGCATAGCGCCCGTGTCGCGCTCGTGGTCGGCTGTCGCGCCCGCGGCCTCCATCGTCAGTCGACGACCTCGAAGAAGCCCATCCAGCCGAGCTCGGTGAACTCCGACTGGTGAGCGTGGAACATGTACTTGCCGAGGTGCGGGAAGCGCATCTCGAGGATCCCGCGCTGGCCCTGGCACATCATCACCGTGTCGGTGAACTCGACGGGCTTCTTCGACGTGCCCGTGGGGAAGTAGTGAAAGAAGTTGCCGTGTAGGTGAAATGAGTTGATGAGGTCGTACTCGAGCACGTTGACGAGGTACAGCCGCACGAGCTCGCCGCGCTTGACGCGGATCGGCCGCTCGGCGTACGCGAAGCCGATCGTGTTGGCGGCGTACAGCTCGTTGGCGCGGTCGTAGTTCGTGTCGAAGCCGTTCATGACCATCAGCAGCTCGTCGGCCTTCGGCCGCGCATCCTTCGGGTCGATGATGAACGCGCCGTACAGGCCCTTGGCGATGTGCTCGGCCAGCGGGCGCACGTGGCAGTGATAGAGGTGCAGCCCGAACGGCAGCGCGTCGAACTCGTAGACCGTCGAGGCGCCGGGCGCGATCTCGCCGGCGCCGAGCCCGAGGACGCCGTCGGCGGGCGCCGTGTGGATGCCGTGGAAGTGGATCGTGTGCGGGTGGCGGCCGCCGTTGACGAAGCGGATGCGCAGCCGCTCGCCCTCCTTCGCTCGCAGCGTCGGGCCCGGGATGCGTCCGTTGTAGGACCAGGCCGCGAACGTCACGCCGGGGGCGATCTCGACCTCCTGCTCGGCGGCGGCGAGCGTCCACTCGCGCAGCGTGCGGCCGTCGGGCAGCTTGGACGTCGTGCCCCAGTCGAAGTCGCGGATGATCTCGTGCGGGTCGAAGCCGTTGGCGCGGTGGTCGACCTCGCCGCCGCGAAAGCCGGCGTGGCCGCCGTGCCCGGCCGCGGCGGGCGCGCCGTCGCCGGCGGCGTGCGCGCCCTCGTGCTCGGCGGCGGCGGCGGTGCCGTGGGAGTGCGGAACGGTCGCGTGCAGCGCGGCCGCTCCAAGCCCCAGGGCCGGTACCGCGCGAAGCAGCCTGCGTCGTGTCAGTGGTGCCACGAGAAAGATTATGGCATGTCTAAACCTCCCGGCGGCGCAAGGTCTCGTGTAATGGCACGCGAGCGCTCCCCACCGGTCCGCACCCGCCGGGTCAGGCGTCACCGGGGTTGCGCGCGACCTACAACTGCGAGCGCGCCTGGACGCGATCGAAGCGCCTGGCCGCGGTGCTTGACCGACGCGCTTCAAGCCGGCCACAATTGTGGCTATGCCCACTGAACCGCTGAGGTCCGTTCGAGATCATCTCTCGGAAGTCGTCGATCGCGTCGAGCGTGAGCACGAGCGCGTCGTGATCACGCGCAACGGCCGTGAAGCAGCCGTGATCATCAGTTCTGAGGATCTCGCGCAGCTGGAGGAGACGCTCTCCGTGCTCAGCGATCCCGACGCCTTGCAGGACATCCGCGAGGCGGACGCGGCGTATGCGCGGGGCGACGTCGTGCGCGGCGTCGACGCGGTCCGCCGCCTTGGCCGCTGACTCCGAACGCGAGTACGAGCTCATCCTGACCCCACCGGCTCGTCGGGCGCTGACTGAACGCCTGCCCGAGGCGGTCGCCGTTGCGGTGATGAACTTCCTCACCAGCACCTTGGTGAGCGAGCCGCGTCGCGTCGGCAAACCGCTGCGTGGCGACCTGGCTGGGATCTGGTCGGCCCACGGCCGGGCTGAGACTGTCGTCTGAGCAGCAGGAGCATGCAGCGCGTACCACGGCGCCGTCATCGCGCACGCGCCAGCCACCGCCTGGCCTGCGCCGGCTCGCCCTGTGCGTGCCTAACATCACCTGCTTGTCCACCGACGTCTCCATTCCGCGTGCCGTCACGCGTCGCCCGAAGGTGTCGGGCACTGTCCTTGCTCTCGCCGGGCTCGTGGGATCTGCGGGCGTGATCCATGTCGTCGCGGCGATCGAGCACGTCGCGGAGGACTGGTATCTCGGCGTCTTCTTCGTGCTCGTCGGCGCGGTCCAGCTGCTCGCGGCCTGGTGGATCTACCGGCGGCCGATGGACCGGCGGGTGCTGACGGCGGCCGCGCTGGGCGGGGTCGCCGTCGCGCTGCTGTGGATCTTCTCTCGAACCACCGGGATCCCGTTCGGGCCCGAGGCCGGCAAGGTCTCGAAGGTCGGCGTGGCCGACACGATCGCGACGCTGCAGCAGCTCGCCTTCGCGGCGATCGTGGCGGCGCTGCTGTGGCGCCCTGAGCGGGGCGGCCAGCGGCTGCCTTGGCTGAGCGGCTCGATGGCGGCGCGCCTGACACCAGCGCTGCTGTCGGCGAGCCTGCTCATCGCGGCCCTCGGCGGCCACGAGCACTGATCGCGGACGAGCAGCCGGGCACGCCTACCGGGAGCGGACCTCGACCGTTGTCCTGGCCGCGTGCTCGTCGAACTCCGAAACCCTTGCGGCGACCGTCGCATCCCAGGTGCCGCGCACGCCCAGCGTCGAGTTGCGCAGCTCGTAGTGGGCAGGGCCCTTGCGCGGGATGTCGAGCGTGACCGGGCCGATGCTTCTCGCGCTGGACGAGCCTCACGGTGAGCTGTTCGACGGGGTCGATCTGCGCCCCGCTGCGCCCGTCGAACAGGTGCAGGTGATAGTCGTCGGACCCGACGGTGGCGAACTCGATGTCCATCTGCAGGCGCAGCGGCCCGAGGTCGAGCTCGCGAACGACGGCCCGCCGGCAAGGCCGGCGATCCGGCGGCGGTTGCCGGCGGCGACCGCCACGATCGCGGCGAGCAAGGCGATCTTGGACATCAGAGTGTGACGATCAGGCGGGCGAGACGACGCGGCAGCCGAAAGGGCGCGCTCTACGCGCAGCCCTCCTGCGCGAGCGCCCTGCGCGCGCTCGGCTTCACGGTCCGCAGCACCCTCGCAGCACCACGCAGCCCGCCGGTCGCCGCGCTGACGCGGATCCGGTAGCGGGCTCCCGGCCGCAGGCCCTTCAGCGGGGCGCAGACGACCTGCGGGCCGAAGCCCCCGGCGACCCGCTGCAGCGCCGTGACGACGGTTCGCCCGGACGGCGGCTGGACGGTGAAGCGCACGCTCTGCGTGCGGCAGTCGCCGTCGACGAGACCGTAGGCGTAGCCGCGCCCACGCCCGCTGTAGCGCGCGGCGAGCGTGACGAGCCGCGGCGCGGGCGCGACCGGCGCGTTTGCCGGAGGCCCGCCGCGCAGGCGCCCGAGCAGCAGACCACCGCCTGCGAGCCGCCCGGCCAGCAGGAGCCCGCCGTCGGGCTGCAGTGCGGCGGCGAACGCTCCGTCGACCGCGGGATCGAAGCCGCGGCGCCCGCCGAAGGCGAGCGTGCGACCGCCGGCGCCGAAGCCGCAGTCGAGCTTCCCGCCGGGGCCGACGCGCGCGGCGAGGGCGCCGCCGGTCGCCGCGCCGGCGGCGATCGCGGCGCCGTCGGCCTGCAACGCGAGCGCACGCGCCGCCGATGCCGGCGCCACAACGCTCCTGGACGTGCGGCCGAGCTGGGTCATGAAGCTGCCGCGGCGACCGAACGCGCCTTCGAGCGCGCCGGCGGCGGTGAAGGCGGCGAGCAGCAGCTGCTGCTCGCCGGCGACGCCGGTCGCCCTGCCGGCCGCCAGCAGGCGCCCGTCCGGGCGCTGCGCGAGCGCTGCCAGCGAGGAGCTCGCGACGCGCACCGCCGACGCACGACCGAGTTGCACGAGCAGGCGTCCCTGGCGCGCGAAGCCCGAGTCCAGGCGTCCGTTCGCCGCCAGGCGCGCAACGAACGCGCGGTCGCCGCCGTCGCGGGCGCTTGCGCGGCCTGCGATCAGGATCCTGCCGTCGGGCAGCAGCGAAAGCGCGCGTGCGGCCGACGCGGCATGGCGGATCGACGAGCCGAAGCCGAGCTGCAGCAGCGCGAAGCCGTCGCGGCCGAACGCCGGGTCGGGCACGCCGGTGGCGCCGAAGCGCGCGACCACGATCTGCTCGCCGGGGATCCCGTCGTCGTTGGCGACGCCGACGTTGCCCGCGACGACGATCTGCCCAGCCGCCCCGATCGCGATCGCCGCCGGTCCGGTGCCGTCGGGCAGCGCGGGCTCCTCGTACGGGTAGCGCTCCGGCGGCCCCTGGCCCGGCAAGGGATCTCGCAGGGTCACCCCGGCGGCGCCGAAGAGCCCGTCGGTCATCCCCGTCGGGAGATAGCGCGCGAGCATCCAGCGGTCGCCGGCGACCCCCGCGATGACCGTCGAGCCGTCGGCCTGCGCCGCGACGGCGCCTGCGCGCTGCGGCCTATCCCCCGTGCCGAACGTGTCGACGCGGCCGCCCGTGCCGGCAAACGCCGAATCGGGCAGGCCGGCCGCCGTGAAGCGCGCGGTCAGCGCGCCCTCGCCGCCGGACCCGCGCCGGTCGCCCGCGACGACGATGCGCCCGTCGGGCGCCAGCGCCACGCCGGCCCCGCGCGCGCCGATGCCGAACGACGCGCTCGCCGCGCCGCCGCTGCCGAAGCCGGCGTCGACCGTGCCGGCGGCGGGGGCGGCCTGCGCGCCGGCGAGCGCCAGTGCGATCGCGGCGGCGAGCGCCGGCACGAGCGGCCTGCGCCGGCTCACGACGGCGGCGCGGCGGCCGGGAGAATCGTGAAGTTCGCCCGCGGCACGAGGCCGAAGCTCGTGAAGTCGCCGGCGGCGTGGACGCGCTCGGCATCGGCGAGCAGCGCCGCGATCGAGCCCGTCGGCTGTGGCGAGAACAGCCGTGCCGGCTTGCCGGTCGCCGGGTCGACCGCGGCGAAGCCGTCGCGGCGGCGCCCGCCGCCGACGAGCTTGAATTGCCCGCTGAGGTACAGCTGCGACGACGACAGCGCGAGCGTCGAGACCGTGCCGTTGGGAGCGGGCTGAAAAGCCCGCCGCAGCGCGCCGCTGGAGGCGTTCAGCGCGACGAGGTCGTTGCGGAAGACCGCGACCTTGCGCGAGCGCTTCTTGCCCTTGCGCGGCTTGAGCCTGACGATCCTCGTGCCCGAACGGCGCTGCAGGTCGCCGCCCGCATAGATCGTGTTGCCGCGCTGCACGAGCGCCTGGACGTCGCCGCTGATCTGCGCGTGAAACGCGTAGTCGACGCTCGCGTCGGCCGAGCGCACGGCGATCAGGCCGTCGCGGAACTCCGTGCGCCGCCTGCCCTTGGGCCCGGTCGTGCGCGTGACGCTGACGTCCCCGCCGACGAGGATCCGCCCGCCGCGCGGGACGATCGCGTTGACCGTCGCAAAGCGAAACGGTGCACGCCGCAGCGTGCGCGGCGCGTTGAACTTCGCCACCACCCTGTCGGAGCCGAGGTCGATCGCCGCGAGCGCGGGATGGCGCTTGGGGCCGACGCGTTCGAAGGAGCCGCCGAGGTACAGCCGCCTGCCGGCGGTGACGAGCGCGCCGACGGTGCCGCGCACGCGCACGTCGAGCGCGCTCAGCGCGCCGGTGCGGGCGTCGAAGCCCGCCAGGCCCCCGCGCGTCACGCCGTTGGCCGTCTTAAACGACCCTGCGGCGAAGACGCGGCCGCCGGCGGCCGCGAGCGAGGAGACGCCACCGTCGGTGCCCGCGCCCCACGCGACGGGCACCCCGGTCGTCGCGCTGACGGCGGCCAGGTGCATGGCCTTCGTCCGCGGGGCGCTCGTGAACTTCCCGGCCGCGATCAGCCGCCCGCCGGAGACCGTCAGGCCGTAGACGTCGTCGTCGGGGTCGGGGTCGAACGGATCGACCGCGCCGGTCACCATGTCGACGGCCGCGAGCTTGTTGCGCGGCTGCTCGTTGACCTTCGTGAACTCGCCGCCGATGTAGAGCTTGGACCCGACGATCGCCAGCGTGTAGGCGTCCTTGTCGAGGAACAGGCGGAACTCCTGGCTCGCCTCGCCGCTGATCGGGTGCAGCGACGCGACGGCATTGTTGAAGCTGCGCCCGATCTCGGTGAAGCGGCCGGCGACGAACAGCCGCGTACCGTCCGTTGCGAGGTGGTAGACGTTGCCGTTGGTCGACGGGCTGAAGCTCGTGTCGAGCGCACCCGTGGCGATGTCGAACGCCGCCAGACCGGCACGGCTGCGGCCGCTGACCTCCGTGAACGTGCCGCCGACGTAGAAGCGCGAGCCGAGCGCCAGCACGGCGTCGACCTTGCCGTTGGGCACGGAGTCGAACGCCGGGTCGAGCTCGCCGTCGCTGGTGCGCAGCACGGCGATGCCGCTGCGGCTCTTGCCGGCGATGCCGGTGAAGCGCCCGTTGACGAACATCCTCGTGCCCGCGACCGCGAGATCCTGCACGCTCTGGTCGGCGCCGGGGTTGAAGGCCCCGATGATCGCCCCGGTGGCCGGATCGAGCGCGGCGATGCGCCGGCGGATGTCCGCCCCGACGTGCAGGAAGTCGCCGCCGACGTACAGGCGCCCGTTGTCGAGCGCGAGCGTCAGCACGTCGTTGTCGACGATCGGCGCGAAGGCCGGGTCGACCGCTCCCGATGCGAGCACGTGGGCGAGGTTCTTGCGCGGCAGGCCGCCGACGTGCGTGAAGCGCCCGCCGAGGTAGACGCCGCCGGCGCCGTCGGGCACGACCGCGAAGCCGATGCCGCGCACCTCGGGGAAGCCCGTCGCGAGCAGGCCGCTCGAGGGATCCAGCGCCACGCCGCCGCCGGTCGGTGGGCCGATGCGCGTGAAGTCGCCGCCGAGGTAGATCGTGCCGGCGCTGCGCGCGAGCGCGTTGACGCTGTCGTTGGTGACGTACGCCGGCGCGGGCAGCGGGCGCGCCGGGGGCGGCTGGGGCAGCACGGCTCCGGCACCCGCGGGTGCGATGCAGGCGAGCGTCAGCGCCGCGCCGATCGCAGCGCCTCTGCGGCCGGAACGCCGCGCCGGCCTGATTTGCGGATGCGTGAACCTCGCTGCCATCGTCTCGCCCTCGTGCCGATGTGTGATGCCGCGCGGAGGCGGCCTGACCCGTCGCAAGGGCAACGCGGCCCGCGCGCAGGAAGTTGCGCGAAGAACCGTGGCAGCAGCCGGACGCGTAGTGATTGCGCAAGGTCTGGCCCCTACCGTCGAGGCATGGCACACCTCACGCTCGCCTCGCGCCGCCCCGACGGCGATCATGTGGCCATGAACGACGGTCATCGCGGACGCATCCTCGTGGTCGACGACGAGCCGACGATCGCGGAGATCGTCTCGCGCTACCTCGAGCGCGCGCATTACGAGACGCGCATCGCCGCCGACGGTCATGCCGCGCTCGCGCGCGCGTCGACGTGGCATCCCGATCTCGTCGTGCTCGACCTCATGCTGCCCGGCCTCGACGGCCTCGAGGTCATGCGGCTGCTGCGCGAGGGCGGCGGGCCGCGCGTCGCGGTGATCCTGCTGACGGCCAAGGGCGAGCAGTCCGACCGCATCGACGGCCTGCGCCTCGGCGCCGACGACTACGTCGTCAAGCCGTTCTCCCCGGCCGAGCTTGTCGCGCGCGTCGACGCGGTGCTGCGCCGCAACGAGCAGGACGCCGACGGGCCGGAGCCGCCGCTGTGCTTCGGCGAGCTCGAGATCGACCCGGCCGGACGCCGCGTGGTCGTCGGCGGCGACGAGATCGTGCTCACCCAGCGCGAGTTCGACCTGCTGCTGTTCCTCGCCCGTCATCCCGGGCAGGTCTTCACGCGCGATCAGCTCATCGAGCAGGTCTGGCGCTTCACGTTCTACTCCGACACGTCGACGGTCACGGTCCACATCCGCCGCCTGCGGGCGAAGATCGAGCGCGAGCCGGCGCAGCCGCGCTACGTGGAGACGGTCTGGGGCGTCGGCTACCGCTTCCGGCCATGAGCCGGGCGACGCTCGCACGCGGGGTCCTGCTCGCGATCGGCTTGGCGCTGCTCGTGGCGGGCGTCGTGCTCGCCGCCTACGACGTGCAGGGCGCGCTCGTGACGTTCGGGCTGCTCGCCGCGCTGGGGATCGCCACCGTCGCTGCCACGTGGGTGCTGCTCGCCCGGCGCAAGCGGCTGGGTGGCCTGCGCCGCCAGGCCTTCGTCACGGCGGCGCTCGCGTTCGGTCCGCTGATCGTCGCGCTCGCGCTGTTCGTGCAGCTGATGTTCGTCTCCGCCCACGACGCGCTGCTGACGGCGTCGGTCAGCGCCTACAGCGCGCTGCTGGGGCTGTGGGCGGGCCGGGTGCTCTCGCATCGCGTGATGGACGACGTCGATGCGCTGTGCGCCGGGCTGATCGCCGTAGGCGCCGGCGAGCGCTCGCTGCAGCTTCGCCTCGGCGGCGACGACGAGCTCGCGCAGGTCGCCCGCGAGGTCGAGGCGATGGTGGCGCGCCTGGCCGCCGCCGAGACGCAGCGCGAGGAGGCCGACGGCGCCCGCCGCTCGCTGATCGCGGCCGTCTCGCACGACCTGCGCACGCCGGTCACCGCGCTGCGGCTGCTCGCGGACGCCGTCGACGACGAGATCGGCGATCCCGAGACGCGGCGCGAGTACGTGCGCCGTCTGGGCGTCCACGTGCGCGCGCTCGGCGCGCTGATCGACGACCTGTTCGAGCTGACGCGGATCGAGGCCGGCGAGGTCACCTGGACGATGCGCCAGGTCCAGATCGACGAGCTCGTCGAGGAGACGGTCGCCGCGATGGCGCCGGCCGCCCTCGCCGGCGGCATCTCGGTGCACGCGGAGATCGACCCGTCGCTCGCGCCGGCTCATGCCAACCCCGAGCGCATCCAGCGCGTCCTGTTCAACCTGATCCAGAACGCGATCCGCCACACGCCCGCCGACGGCAGCGTGACGGTACGCGCCGCGAGTGCCGGCGCCTGCGTCGAGATCGAGGTCGCCGACACCGGTGAGGGCATCGCCCCGGACGAATGCGAACGCGTCTTCGCCCCGTTCGTGCAGGGCGCCGACCGGGCGTCGCGCACCGATGGCAGCGCCGGCCTCGGGCTCGCGATCTCACGCGCGATCGTGGAGGCGCACGGCGGCCGGATCTGGGTCGTCGAGGAGCTCGAGGACGACGCCGAGGCGGGCGCGCGCGTGCGCTTCAGCCTGCCCGGAGCGACGCCCGAGCCGCTTGCGGCGTGATTCGCTCAGGCGCTCGTTGCGAGAATCGCCAGCGCCCGAAACCTCCCAGACGCCGGGGCAACCGCTAGCGTAGTCCGATCTGAACCCGACTCGGGAGTACGCAATGACCAAGCAGGAGCTCGCACAGAAGGTGGCCACGGACGCCGGCCTCAGCGGTTCGGACGCAAAGGGCGCCGTCGACGCCACCTTCGACGCGATCGCCGCCGAGCTCGCTGGAGGCGGCGATGTAGCCGTTGCAGGCTTCGGCAAGTTCAGCGTCAGCGAGCGCTCAGCTCGCGAGGGCCGCAACCCGGCCACCGGCGAGACGATCCAGATCGCCGCCAGCAAGGCAGCCAAGTTCTCTGCCGCGTCGGCGCTCAAGAAGCAGCTCAACGGCTGACGCCGCATCGCGCGGCCGCCGCCGCGCGCACGACGTCCTCGGCACCTCGACGTTCGACCCCGGCAGCCAGCGCGCTCCCGGGTCGTTCGTCGTGGGCTCAAGGGCGATCAGTCCTCGCCCTCCCACGCCCGCCGCTCCGCTCGTCCCGCGACGCCCGCGCCGACGAGTAGCAGCAGCGCGACCGTGTAGAGGCCGAGCAGCATGATCGCCAGCAGCAGGAACAGCTGCACCGCCGCGAAGCCCGCGGCCGCCGAGACGTAGAGGCCGACGAAGGCCGGTACCGCCTGCAGCGCCAGGCCGCCGGGTATGGCGCCGATCAGCGCCGAGCGCCAGCTCATCTTCGTCAGCGGCGCGTAGCGGTAGATCGCCGCGAACACGAGCATCGACCCCAGGCCGTTGAAGAGGAGCACCATCGGACCCGGGATCCCCTCCCCCGGCCGCAGGTCATGGGAGAGGTTCGTCACGATCGAGATGCTCAGCGATGCCATGATCACGGCGACCGCGACGAGCGCGCCGAGACCGACGTTGCGGATCCGTCCGAGGACGATGTTGTGACGCGGGACGTCGAGGATCCGCGACAGGCAGCGCTCGATCACGCCGATCCCGCCCGACGTCGTCCACAGCATCGCGAACAGCGCGATTCCCAGCAGCAGCGGCGAGTTGCTGCGCGTGCTGATGACGAGCTGGCGGATGTCGCCGTGCAGCGCCTCGGGCAGAAAGCGGTTGAGCTGGTCGGCGACGGCGATCGCCGACACGACATCCTTGAGCAGCAGCGCCTCGAGCGCCGCGAGCCCGAGCGCGAACGGGGCCAGCGACAGCACGAGGTAGTACGCGAGCGCCGGCACGTCGTCGGCGATCCCCTCGCCCCAGTAGAAGTCGAACAGCCGGCGCGGCCCGCTCCAGAGGATCCTGGCGATCGTGTGGTGCGGGCGACGGCGGCGCGGC
>Ga0208736_1000217_pt1 | contig 17601 bp, 23 predicted proteins | sample AntDryMetagUQ255_FD_188090 | JGI IMG/M metagenome (GOLD analysis project Ga0208736, IMG submission 188090) | Polar desert microbial communities from Antarctic Dry Valleys - UQ255 (SPAdes) | ecosystem: Environmental > Terrestrial > Soil > Desert | place: Antarctic Dry Valleys | collected 2008-12-31 | reverse complement strand
CGACATCATGCGCGCTGTGCGCTCCTTCGACCCGTGCCTTCCGTGCGGTGTGCACATGTACACCGGCAAGGGCCGCGTCAAGAAGGTCCAGCACACGCCCACGGGGATGTGCTGAGAGCCTAGATGGCAACTCAGTCGCAAGCTCCGGAAGAGCTGGTCGAGCGGGTCCAGGATCTCCTGGGCTCGCTCGACGAAATCGCTGACCCGGTCGCGCAAGCGCGTGTCCAGGAGTTGGTCGGCGCGGTTCTCGAGCTGTACGGAGCTGGTTTGGAGCGCATCCTCGGCGTCATCGCTGACGCCGGGGAGGGCGCGCTCCACATCCGCAACGCACTGCTCGACGACGGGATCGTCGCCAGCCTGTTGCTGATCCACGGCCTGTACCCGGTTGCGCTCGAAGAGCGCATCGCCGAGGCAGTGGAGAGCGTCAGGCCGTTTCTGGCATCCCACGGTGGCGACGTCGAGATCCTCAGCGTCGACGACGGCATTGCGCGTCTGCGGCTGAAGGGCAGCTGCAACGGCTGTCCGGCATCCGCCTCGACACTCGAGCATGCGCTGAAGGAAGCGATCGACGAAGCTGCCCCTGACCTGCTGGGCCTCGAAGTCGAAGGCGCGGTGGGCCTAGAGTCCAATGACGAGAAGAAGTCCGACCTGTCATACGCTCTGCCGATGGTTCAGGCCGGTGCGGCAACGCTGCCGATGGCGGATGCGCCGTTCACCGAATGTCCCTCGGGCGTGGGTAAGTGAGCGGAACTCCCCGCCTGCCCTCCACGCTCGTAGCTGGCTTGGGCCGCCTCGCGCGGCCCGAGCCCGTTGTGGAGGACGAGAAGTGCGAGGTCTGCGGCAGCGGCATCCTCGCCGACCACCGCCATCTGCTGGAGCTCGAGGAGCGGCGCATCCTCTGCGCCTGCGAGCCGTGCATCGCGATGCGATCGGGCGTCGACAACTACTGCCCCGTCGGGACACGCACGCTGTGGCTCGACGACATCGACTTCCCCGACACGCTGTGGGCCGCCTTCCAGCTTCCGATCGGCCTCGCGTTCTTTCTGCGCTCGTCGGCCACGAAGACGGTCGTGGCGCTCTACCCGAGCCCCGCGGGAGCGACCGAGTCCGAGCTGCACCTCGAGAGCTGGGAGGCGCTGATCAAGCGCAACCCGATCCTCGAGCAGCTCGACGCCGACGGCGAGGCATTCGTCGTCAACCGCATGGCCGACCCGCCGGAGCACGCGATCGTGCCGATCGACGAGTGCTACCGCCTCGTCGGGCTGATCAAGTCCAACTGGACCGGCATCTCGGGCGGCAACGCTATAAGTGATGCCGTGCCCCTCTTCTTTAAACACGTACGCCGTAAGGCAGGCCGCTGATGACGACACGCAAGCTCGATGCAACGACTTCCGGCAGCGCCAGCGCTGATGGCTTCGGCCCCGAGATCACGTTCGAGATCCTCGGAGCCGCGCACGAGCCGTTCGCGGCTCAGCCGACCCTGCGATTCGAACTGGGAGTCTCGGAGCCGACCGGCCGCGACATCTACGCGATCTCGCTGACCGCGCAGATCAACTTCGATCCCGCCCGCCGCGACTACGACGCCGCGACGCGCGCGGAGCTCTTCGAGATCTTCGGAGCGCCCGAGCGCTGGCCGTCGACGACACGCAGCTTCCTCTGGACGCACGCGAGCACGCTCGTGCACTCCTTCAACGACGCGATCACGTTCGGGCTCGAGGTGCCCTGCACCGCCGATCTCGAAGTCGTCGCCGCGCGCTACGTCTCGGCGCTGCCCGACGGCGAAGTGCCGCTGACGTTCCACTTCACCGGCCGCGTGCTGTATTCCGGCACCGGGCGCCAGGTGCAGGTCGTCCACATTCCGTGGAGCACGCAGGCGTCGTACCGTATGCCGGTCGCGACGTGGAAGGCGATGATCAAGCACCACCACGGCGAGTCGGGCTTCGCGCTGCTGCACAACGACACGATCGACGGACTCAAGCGCTACAAGCGCGCTCAGGGCCTGCACAGCTTCGACGCCTGCGTCGCGGACCTGCTCGAGCGAACGCCCAGCGACGCAGAGGAGACGACCGGATGAGCACGATCGACCCGATCACACCCGAGAGCCCCTCGAACGTCGGCGCGACCTCGACCAAGACGCATCTCGAGCGCCTCGTCGACTCACTGCTGTTCGAGGGCTACGCCCTGTACCCGTACACCCCCGGGGCGACGAAGAACGCCACCCCGACGCCGTTTGGGATCGTCTATCCGCACGACTACGCGCAGACGCAGACGCATGCCTTCGACCGCATGCAGATGCAGTTCATCGTCACCGTCGGCGCGGTCGTCACCGGCGAGGTGCGCTTTCTGCAGGCGTCCGGCGAGAAGCACCGGGCCGTCGAGCGGCGCGTGCAGCTCGGCGTCGCGCCGGCCAAGGTCTCCTTCGACTTCGACGAGCTCGAGGGCGTCGCCGAGATCTTCACCGACACGCTGCCCGACGGGCGCGGCCGGGTGACGCTGATCGTCGAGAACAAGACGCCGCTGACCGAGGAGGAGGCGACGGGCGACCGCAAGGACGCGCTGCTGAAGAGCATGCTGTCCACGCACCTGCTCGCTCGCACGGAGGGCGGCACGATCGTCTCTCCGCTGGAGCGCGGCGACGACGGCGTCGCCGGCTGCTGTCAGGTCAACACCTGGCCCGTGCTTGCGACCCCGGGCGACGACGCGATTCTCGCTCCTACGATCATGCTGCCCGAGCATCCCGAGATCGCGCCGGAGTCGGTCAACGACTTCTTCGACGGCACCGAGATCGAGGAGGCGCTGGTGCTGCACATCCAGGCGCTCTCCGATCAGGAGCGCGAGGAGATCTCCGCGCAGGACCCGAAGGTGCGCGAGATGCTCGCCCGCGCCGACGCGACGACGCCGCAGCAGCTGATGGACCTGCATGGTCGCGTGCGGATCGAGGATCCGCCCGGCGAGCGCGAGGTGACCTTCGAGGGCATCACGTACAAGCGCGGCGACAAGGTCATCCTGCGCCCGCCGCTGGACGCCGACGTCTACGACAAGATGCTCGACGGCCGCCCGGCAACGATCCACCGCCTGTTCATGCGCGTCGACGATCGCCTGCATCTCGGCGTCACCGTCGACGACGATCCGATGCAGGAGATCCTCGGCGAGAGCGGGCGCTTTTTGTTCTTCTTCGCCGAAGAGGTCGAGGTGGCGTCATGACCGAGGAACGCTCCCGCGAGACGCTCGAGCCGCCGAAGGACAACTGGCGTCCGCCGGCGCCCGACGCGCCACTGCAGACCCAGGAGGTCGACGTCTCCGACCGCCCGAAGCAGATCCTGATCGCGGGCATCGGCAACACGTGGCAGCGCGACGACGGCTTCGGCAGCGAGGTCGCGCGTCGCCTCGAGGGGCGCGACCTGCCCGACGGCGTCGCGGTCATCGACTTCGGCACGGGCGGGCTGGACCTCGCCTACCAGGTCATGTACGGCTACGACGCGCTGTTGATGATCGACATCAGCCGCCAGGGCGGCGCGCCGGGCACGCTCTACGTCATGGAGGTCGACGAGGACGAGGTCCCGTCCCACGTCGAGGACGGCGACGCGCTCAACCCGCACGGCATGGACCCCGAGACGGTGCTGCGCTTCATCAAGCTCACGGGCGGATGGCCCGGCAAGGTCGTCATCGTGGCCTGCGAGCCGCTCACCGTCGAGGAGATGGGCGTGGGCCTGAGCCCGGTGGTCGAGGAGGCCTGCGATCGCGCCGTCGATCTCGTCCTGGAGACCGCCAAGGAGCTGCTGACCGACGAGGCATACGTCGCGCTGGACGAAAAGAAGTAGCGCCGTGCATGAGTTCGATCTCTCCAGCGCGGTCGTTACTACCGTCAACAAGCACGCCGCCGGGCGCCGCGTCCAGCATGTGACGCTGCGGATCGGGCGCCTGCGCCAGGTCGTCCTGAAGACGCTCGAGTTCTACTTCGCGATCGTCGGCAAGGACACGGTCTGCGAGGGCGCTACGCTGGAGATCATCGACGTGCCCGCCGTGCTGCGCTGCACCACCTGCCAGAACGAGTGGGAGATCGAGATTCCGGCGTTCATCTGTCCGACGTGCGGTCCAGGCGGCGTCGAGGTCGCAACAGGCGAGGAATTCATGGTCGAATCGATCGAGGTCGAGGACGAGGAGAGCGCCGCATGCACCGCACCAAGGTGAGGGTCGTCGAGGACGCCCTCGACGCGAACAACACGATCGCCCAGGCCAACCGCAGTGACTTCGATCGCGAGCACGTCACGGTCGTCAACCTGATGAGCGCACCGGGCGCCGGCAAGACGACGCTGCTCGAGCGCGGCCTCGCCGGGCTGGCCGAGGAGGGTCTGCGCGTCGGTGTGCTGGAGGGCGACGTCGCCGGCAGCTTCGACGCCGACCGCCTGGCGGTCCTGAACATCCCGGTCGTGCAGCTGAACACCGACAACGGCTTCGGCGGCGAGTGCCACCTCGACGCCAACATGGTCCGTTCGGCCCTGCCGGGCGTCCCGCTGCCCGAGATGGACGTGCTGATCGTCGAGAACGTCGGCAACCTCGTCTGCCCGGCTGAGTTCCGCATCGGCGAGGACGCGCGGATCATGGTCTGCTCGGTCACCGAGGGCGAGGACAAGCCGCTGAAGTACCCGCTCATGTTCCGCGCCTGCGAGCTCGTCGTGATCAACAAGGTCGACCTGCTGCAGTACCTGGACTTCGACGTCGACCGCCTCGAGGCCAACATCCTGCAGGTCAACCCGCAGGCGACGGTCATGCGCGTCAGCGCGAAGACCGGCGAAGGCGTCGACGAGTTCCGCACCTGGATGAAGGCGCTGCCCGCGCGCTTCTTCGAGGACGACGACCACGACCACGATCACGCCCATGGACACGACCACGGGCACGATCACGACCACGAGGCCGCCCCGGCGTGAGGCAGGCGCCCGGTGGACAGGCCACCGGTACCGGCGCCGAGCGCGTCGACGCCCTGTTGCGAGATCGCAGCGAGGCCAACGCGCTGTTCTTCACCGCCGAGGCCGAGCGCCTCGCCAAGCTCTGCCACAAGATGGCCGAGCGCTTCGCGCGCGAAGGCCGGCTCGTTGCCTTCGGCGCGTCGCCGGCCGATCGCTCCGACGCCCGCCACGTCGCGGTCGAGTTCGTCCACCCCGTGATCGTCGGCAAGCGCGCGCTGCCGGCGCTCGGCCTCGCCGGCGAGGGCGGACAGATCGCACCGCAGGTCGCGCTCGAAGCGGAGGCCGAGGACATCGCGATGGCCTTCGGCAGCGAGCCGGACATCCTCGCCGCGCTGGCAGCCGCGCGCGAGCGCGGTTGCCTGACGATCGCCTTCACGCGCGACTCGGGCGCCGAGTGGGAGTTCGACCTCGGGGTCGTCGAGGACCCGCTGATCCGCCAGGAGATCGCCGAGACGCTCTACCACACGCTGTGGGAGCACGTCCACATCTTCCTCGACCAGCGTGGCCTGCTCGAAGGGCGCGCCGCACGGCCGGTTCACGACTCCGGCGCATCGAGCTTCCTGTATCCGTTCCTCGGCCAGCAGGAGACCGACCTCGACGCGATCCTCGCCGACGTGCGCCAGTCGATCCTGCTGAAGGCCGACGAGATCACCGCGCTGCGAGCACAGACGCTGAGCGAGTTCGGCGACGAGCTCGTGACGGCGGCGCGCGTGCTGCGCGAGTGCCTCGACGCCGGCGGCCGGCTGATCGCGCTCGGCAACGGCGGGTCGGCGACCGATGCGATGGACGTCGTCGCCGACTTCCGCACCCCGATGTTCGGGGGCCCGCCGCGGCGCGCGCTCGACCTCACCGAGGACACCGGCATCATCACGGCGGTCGCCAACGACATCGGCACGGACGCGATCTTCCTGCGCCAGGTCATCGCCTACGGGCGCAAGGGCGACGTGCTGCTCGCCCTGTCGACCAGCGGCAACTCGCGCAGCATCCTCGAGGCGCTGCGCGAGGGCCGCAAGCGCGGCATGACGACGATGGCGTTCGTCGGCTACGACGGGGGCAACGTCGCGTCCGGAAACCTCGCCGACCACGTCTTCGTCAGCCGCTCGGAGAACATCCCGCGCATCCAGGAAGCGCACGCCAGCGGCTACCACGTGCTGCGCGAGCTCGTCGAGCTGGCTCCCGCGCGCGCTTCGTGAGCACCGCTTCCGAGGAGGGCGCCACGACGCGGCGCGTACGCGCGCGCGTCGACGGCACGGTGCAGGGGGTGGGCTACCGCCCATTCGTCTACCGCCTGGCGGCCGAGCTGGGCGTCGCCGGCTGGGTGCTCAACGACGAGCGCGGCGTGCTCGTCGAGGCCGAGGGACCGGCCGGCGCGGTGGACGCGTTCGTCGCGCGGCTGCGCAGCGACGCGCCGCCGCTGGCCGACGTGCGCGGCGTCGAGTGCCAGCACGTCGCCGTCGTCGGCGAGCCGGGCTTTCAGATCGTCGCCAGTGAGCGCGGGGGCGCGGCGACGGGGCCCTCGTCGAAGGTGGCGCCCGTCACGCCGGACTCGGCGACCTGCGAGGACTGCCTCGCGGAGCTCGCCGACCCCCGCGACCGCCGCTACCGCTATCCGTTTCTCAACTGCACCAACTGCGGGCCGCGCTTCACGATCGTGCGCGCGATCCCCTACGACCGGCCGGCCACGACGATGGCGGGCTTCGTCATGTGCGCGGCGTGTCAGGCCGAGTACGAGGACCCGCTCGACCGGCGCTTCCACGCCCAGCCCAACGCCTGCCCTGCCTGCGGTCCGCAGGTTCGCCTGCTGGAGCGCGACGGGACGCCGGTGGATGAGGACTCCGGCGACGACCCGCTGCGCGCGGCGGTGCGCGACCTGCTCGACGGGAAGATCCTCGCGATCAAGGGGCTCGGCGGCTACCACCTCGCCTGCCGCGCCGACGACGAGCGCGCCGTCGCCGAGCTGCGCTCGCGCAAGCACCGCGAGGACCGGCCGTTCGCGCTGCTCGTCTCAGACGTGCAGGCCGCGCGCGCGCTGGTCGAGTGCAGCGAGCCCGAGGCGGCGCTGCTGTGCTCGCGCGCGCGGCCGATCGTGCTCGCACGGCGCTTGGAGAACGCTCCGGTGGCGGCCTCCGTGGCCCCGCGCGCCCCCGATCTCGGCGTCATGCTCCCGTACACGCCGCTTCATCAGCTGCTCGCCGCCGATGCCGGCGTGCCACTCGTCATGACGAGCGGCAACGTCTCCGACGAGCCGATCGCGTTCGACGACGCCGACGCGCTGCAGCGGCTCGCGCTGATCGCCGACCGCTTCCTCGTCCACGACCGCCCGATTGCGACGCGCACCGATGACTCCGTCGTGCGCGTCGTGCGCGAGCGGCCGCTGCTGATGCGCCGTTCACGCGGCTACGCGCCGGGCGCGCTGGACCTGCCGGTGTCCTCGCCGCGCCACCTGCTCGGCGTCGGCGCCGAGCAGAAGAACGCGTTCTGCGTCGCCAAGGGCGACCGCGCGTGGCCGAGTCACCACATCGGCGACGTCAAGAACTTCGAGACGCTGACCTCGCTTCGTGACGGCGTCGCGCACTTCGAGGCGCTGTTCGAGGTGCGCCCGGAGGTCATCGCCCATGATCTGCACCCCGACTACCTGTCGACGCGCTACGCGCAGGAGCGGGAGGGGGTCGAGCTCGTGGGCGTGCAGCACCACCATGCGCATCTCGCGGCGACGCTCGCCGAGCACGGGGAGTCGGGGCCGGCCGTCGCTGCGATCTACGACGGGACGGGGCTCGGCGGCGACGGGACGATCTGGGGCGGCGAGATCCTCGTCGGCGGTCTCGCCGGATTCGAGCGCGCGGGGCACCTGGCGACCGTCCCGATGCCGGGCGGCGAGGGCGCGATCCGCGAGCCGTGGCGGATGGCATGCGCATGGCTGACGCAGCTGCGCGAGCCGCTGCCCGCCGCGTTCGAGGAGATCCCGCAGCAGCGCTGGAACATGGTCGCGCGGATGGTGATCGGCGGCGTGGGCACGATGCCGACGTCGAGCGCCGGCCGCCTGTTCGATGCCGTGGCGGCGATGTGCGGCGTCCGCCTGGAGGTCAGCTACGAGGGTCAGGCCGCGATCGAGCTCGAGGCGCTCGCCGATCCGGGCGCGGCGGAGCCCTACCCGTTCGCCACCTTCGCGCCGTCATCGAAGGTGGATGAGGACCAGCTGCGGCCCGATCCGGTCGTCGTGATGGATCCGCGGCCGGCGATCGTGGCCGTGCTGGCCGACCTTGCCGCGGGCGTGGCGGTCTCGACGATCTCCGCGCGCTTCCACGCCGGGCTGGCGCAGGCGACCGTGCGAGGGTGCGTGCTGGCGGCCGAGCGGGAGGGCGTCGATCTCGCCGTGCTGTCGGGCGGCGTCTTCCAGAACCGCCTGTTGCTGGAGAGCACGGCCGCGGCGCTGCAAGGGGCGGGCCTGCGCGTGCTCGTGCCCGAGCGCCTGCCGTGCAACGACGGCCAGATCGCGTTCGGTCAGGTGGCCGTCGCGGCTGCGCGCCTGGCCGGCTGAGGCGAGGCCGAGCTGGGCGCGGGGGAACGCCGTCCGGGGTTCATCGAGAGCGCGCTCGGGGGTACGCTGTCGAGCGTGGAGAGCTTCGCACTCAGCGAGCGCTGGAACGGCTGGACCGATCTGGTCGTGATGGTCGATGCCGCGCACGCGGCTGTCGGCGCCGGACCGCTCGATCCGCTGGTGTGCGAGGTCACGCTCGACTGGGATGACCACGAGACGACGATCGACAGCCTCACGGAGCTGCAGGCGATCCTGCGCAGCGGCGCGGTGCCCGATTCGCTGGAGATCTCCGTCGCGCACGTCGTCGAGTCGGAAGCGAGCCTGACGCTCGTCTACAACGGCCGCTGGCTGCAGATCAACGGCGCGGGCAGTGACTGGGAGCGCGCGAGCAACGCCTACGGCGCCGCACAGGTCGAGATCGCGCTCGTAGCGGGCATCACGACGTTCAGGCTGCCGTCGCTGCCGCGCGACACCGTCGCAGAGACGCGGAAGCGGCTCAGCGAGACTCAGGACTAGACGAGCCCGGCCCGTCGGCCGGCAGCTCCCGCGACTCCGAGCCGGAGGAGAACCACTCCGGGATCGTCAACGGATCCTCGGCCGAGGCGCCGATCCCGTCCGGCGGCCAGCGCTGGGGAAAGGGCGGCTGCTTCCAGACCCACTGCTCGCCGGTGTACGCGTGGTGAAAGCGGATCGACTTCAGCAGCGCCTTGCGGTGGTCGGGGCAGGCGTAGCGGCGCGGGCCGAGCAGTCCGCCGGCATGCCAGACCAGCCAGTTTCCAGGCATCGCATCGATCAGCTCGCCGACGATGTCCTCCCGCGTCGAGGCCCCGATGCTCGCGCGCGTCGGCTCGTCGGGCAGACACCCACAGATCTCGCAGCGAAACCAATACCGAACCGCCATCTCTTCAGCGTAGGCCCGATCGGCCGCGGGCGCCAGCCCAATCGCCCGGCTCGTGTCACGGCACGAAGCGCGCTGGCGCGCAGGCGCTGGTGCCGGCGACCGGCCGGAGGCGTCGATCGCCCCGGCCGCGCCTGCGGTTCGCGCCGATTCAGGCGTGCTCGTGCTCGTGCACGTCCTCCACGCCCTCCTCGTGCACGTGCGTGTGCGCGTGGGCCTCTCCGCCGTCGTGCTCGTGCTCGTGCTCGTGCTCGACGTGCTCGTGGTCGTGCTCGGTGTGGGCGTGCACGTGGGTCTCGCCGTCGTGCTCGTGCTCGTGTGCGTGCGGTGCGTCGTGTGTGTGCTCGTCGCTCATGCTGCTCCTTGGTCGATCGTTGTCGTATGGGGTGTGTCGGCCGCGCCTGCACGCAGGTGCTCGATGTGGCGCAGGGCCTCGTCGAGCAGGGTCGCCACGTGCGAGTCGTAGAGCCCGTAGATCACGTGCCGGCCGCTGCGGCTGCCCAGGACCAGTCCCAGGTCGCGCAGGATCCGCAGCTGGTGGGACACCGCGGGCTGCTCCATCTCGACGGCGGTGGCGAGGTCGCCGACCGCGCACGGTCCCTCGCGCAGGCGCCCGAGGATGCGTACGCGGCTCGGCGTCGCAAGCGCGCTCATGACGCGCGCCACATGGCGCGCGTCGTCGAGGGTCACCGGGATGCCGGCGCTCACTCCGTGTTGAAATCCCATCTGCAGACATGCTTACATGCGCATCTGCGCATGTCAAAGGGGAACGGGTACTCCATGCTCCCGTTCTTCCGGGCTCAGGGCTTGGCCGCGGGCTCGGCCGGCACGCCCGGCTGGCGTTTGCATGCGCAGCGCGGGCACAGGCCGACGATCGGGAAGTGCGAGAAGCGCGCCTCGAAGCCCGACAGGCCGCGCACCGCCGCGCGCACCTCGTCGAGCGCCGCCGGGTCGACGGACTCCACGACGCCGCACGATTCGCAGGCCAGGTACTCGCGATCGGCGCGGCTCTCGAGCACATAGCGGCCGGGCCCATGGCCGGCATGGAAGTGGCGAACGAGGCCGAGGCTGCCCAGCGTCTCGAGGTTGCGGTAGACCGAGGCGATGTCCGACTGCGTCATGCGTCCGCCGAGCCCGTCGGCGATCTCCTCCGCGGAGATCGGTCCGCGCGCGGCGAGCAGGGCCTCCAGCACGAGCCGGCGCGCCGACGTCAGCCGCAGGCCGCTGCGGCGAACCGCGTCGATGGCCTCCGCGAGGTCTGCGACCACCACGGGTTGCCTGTCGGGTGAAACCGTCACGTGCTGCCTTTCAGTCGAAGCCCTGACCCACCCTCAAACGTAGACGAGAGCGAGGACGAGTGGCAACGGCGCCCGACGTCAGGCGGCCGGCCGCACGCGGCGCTGCCCGCGCCGGCTCAGCGGGCTGGTCGCCATGAAGATCACGCCGAAGATCGTCGCGGCGACGAGCACGATCGTCGGTCCCGACTGCACGTCGAGGTGGTAGCTGAGGTTCATCCCCGCGAACCCGCAGAGCGCGCCGATCGTGGCCGACATCCACAGCATGCGGCTGAAGGAGTTCGTCAGCATCCGCGCCACCGACGGCGGGATGACGAGCGCGGCCGCGATCAGCGTCACGCCGAGGATCTTCATCGTGGCGAGGATCGAGCCCGCGAGCACGAGCATCAGCAGCGCGTCCATGCGCGCGGTGTTCACGCCGCTGACATCAGCCACCTCGGGGTCGAAGGTCGTGAACAGCAGCGCGCGGTAGCGCAGGAAGACGAGCGCCGAGGCCATCACGCTGACGACGGCGACGGCGATCACGTCCTGCGTCCCGACCCCGAGGATGCTGCCGAACAGGGCTGCGTCGAAGCTCGCGCCCTCGCCGTCGAAGAACGCGAACAGCGCCAGCCCGAGCGCGAACGACGCGGTCGTGATCACGCCGATTGCCGCGTCGGAGGCGATCACGCGCCGCCGCGTCACGCCGTTGATCATCAGCGCCGACGCAACGCCCCACGCCCCCGCCCCGAGCAGGAAGTTGATGCCCAGCAGCGTGCTGGCCGCAAAGCCGCCGAAGATCGCGTGCGACAGGCCGTGTCCGATGTAGCTCATGCCCTTGAGCACGACGTACACCCCGACCAGTCCGCACAGTGCGCCCGCCATCGTCGCCACCATCAGCCCGTTGCGAAAGAACTCGAACTGCAACGGGCGCAGCAGCTCGTCCATCACACGACGCTGCGATCCGACAACCCGGTCACGGGATCGTGGCGATGGGCGAAGCTGTCCACGACGACCGGCATCCCGCCGTGCTCGAGGACCTGCATGCTCGCCCCATAGGTGCGCTCCAGGACGTCGGGGGTGAGCACATCGGCCGGGCGCCCAGCCCCCAGCACGGTGCGGTTCAGGCAGACCACGTGCGGCAGGTGGGCGGCGATCCCGTTGAGGTCGTGCGTCGTCAGCAGGATCGCCAGGCCGCGGGCGTTGAGGTCGTCGAGCAGGTGCAGGATCTCGTGGCGCAGGCGGACGTCGACGCCGGAGGTCGGCTCGTCCATCAGCAGCAGCTCGGGCTCGCCGAGCATCGCTCGCGCGATGAAGACCCGCTGCTGCTGGCCGCCGGACAGCTCGCGGATGTGGCGGTCGCGCAGGTGCTCGATGTCCAGGCGCGCGAGGATCTCACCGACCGCGGCGCGCTCGGCGGAGCTCGGCCACGGCAGCCTGCGACCTCTGACCCGCGCCATGAGCACGCACTGCGCAACGGTCACCGGGAAGCTCCAGTCGATCGTCTCGACCTGCGGCACGTAGGCGATCCGCAGCCCGCGCCGGCGGGTGACGGTCCCGCGCACCGGCTGCATGCTGCCGGCGATCACGCGCAGCAGGGTCGTCTTTCCCGACCCCGACGGTCCGACGACCCCGACGAACGCTCCCGGCGCCACGTCGAGGTCGACGGCCACGAGCACGTCCTCGGCCGCGTAGCGGCACGTGACGCCCGCGAGCGCGACGAGCTCCTCGCTCCCGGCGGCGGTCATTGCGGGTACACCGCCTCGTCGGGCGTGACGGCGGCCGGCTCGAAGTCCTTCAGCGCGGACGCGTCGCCGCCCATCGCCTCGGTCATCGTCACGTAGTCGAAGTGCATCAATCCCAGCCACGAGTGCTGCGGCTCGCCGGGCGCACCCGGCAGGTCGTCGTCGCGCAGCACGTCGACGTACTCGACCCCGGCCTCCTTGCCGATCTGCTCCAGCACCGGGCTCGGGAAGACCTCGGAGCCGAAGATCGCGGGGACCTTCGTCTCCGAGACCTGGTCGATCAGGCCGGCGACCTCCTTCGCCGTCGGGTCCTCGAAGTCCGACACCTGGATCGCCCCGATGACGTCCCAGCCGTAGTCGCGGGCGAAGTACGCGTAGGCGTCGTGGTAGGTCAGCAGCTTGCGCCTGGCCCTCGGGATCGTCGCGAACGACGCCCGCATCGCCCTGTCGAAACCTGCGACCTTGGACTCGAACCGCGCGTAGTTGGACTGAAAGTAGCTCGCGTCGCCGGGCGCGCGCCGTGACAGGTCGTCGCGCACGATCTCGGCGTACTTCAGCGCGTACCTCGGGTGCGTCCAGAGGTGCGGGTTGGGCTTGCCGCCGGACTTCGGGAAGGAGAAGTCGTAGGCGTACTCGCTCGCCGGGATCGACTTCGTGCCGAGCTCGACGATCTCCGCGCCGTCCTTGAGGTTCTCCTTCGCAAGCTCCTTCGTCGGCTCCTCGAGCTGCAGCCCGTTGACGTAGAGCACGTCGACCCGCGACAGCAGCTCGGCGACGCTCGGCTTGGGCTCGAACGTGTGCGAGTTCGTGCCCTCCGGGACGATGCCGGTGATCGCCACGCGGTCGCCGCCGACCTGGGCGACGATGCTCGTGATCGGCGCGACCGTGGTGGCGACGGAGAGCTTGCCGGTGTCGCCGCCGGTTGCCGCTGGGTCGCCGTCGCCGCAGCCGGCGAGCGCGGTCGCGCAGGCAGCGATGAGCGTGGCGAGACCGGCAGGATCACGAAGCAGTGACATGCAGCCGCGACCTTACACCTATCGCAACACGTTCGCATCAAAGACCGAGCCCCTCGAACGGATCGCCATCATCCATCGGGTGGCGGGCCGCGCAGCGCACCCACGATCCCGCAGCCCAGCAGCGCCAGGACGAGCAGCGAGACGAGCGTCAGCACGTTGAACCCGCCTCCGGCGACGGCCACGACGGTCAGCGCCACGAGGATCGCGATGAACAGCAGCGCCGAGGCGAGGGCCGCGGCGCGCGCGCGCGTCAATAGACGGGGTACTTCGGCGGTGGGCTGTAGTCCTTGCTGCGGCTGGCGAAGAGCTTGATTGCCAACAGCCCGAACGCGAACCCGCCGATGTGGGCGAAGTACGCCACGCCGCCCCCGCCGCCGGTCGGGTTGGCGACGCCGTAGAAGCCGAACGCGATCTGCTGGACGAACCAGAAGCCGAGGATCAGCAGCGCGGGCAGCTCGACGATCGTGAAGAAGAAGATGATGAAGATCAGCGTGACGACGCGCGCGCGGGGATAGAGCAGGAGGTAGCCGCCGAGCACCGCCGCGACCGCGCCCGACGCACCGATCGTGGGGATCGCGGCGTCCGTGTCGACGAGGATCTGGGCGCCGATCGCGGCGAGCCCGCCGAGCAGGTAGAAGGCGATGTAGCGCGCGCGCCCCATCGAGTCCTCGACGTTGTTGCCGAAGATCCACAGAAACAGCATGTTGCCGCCGAGGTGCAGGATGCTGCCGTGCATGAACATCGAGGAGAAGGCGGTGATCCAGAACGGCGGCTGAGCCGGAGCGTCGCCGCTGACGCCCTCCTGGCCCTCGCAGGCGATCCCCTGGCCCGCGATCGCGCACTCCATGCCCGGATGCGTGAACTCGTACGGGATCGCGCCATAGTCGACGACGATCGCGTCGTCGGGGCCGGAGAAGATGCCGCCCTTCTGCAGGACGAAGTACACGATGATGTTGATCGCGATCAGCGCGATCGTGACGATCGCCGCGCGGTCCGTCGGGATGTTGTCCTTGAGCGGGAACACGCGCGATCTCTCGCGCGGGAGGCTACCCGGCGCTCAGCGCGAGCGGGCCGCTGCCCGGCTGCCCCTGCGGCACGTGCTGGTCTGCGTGGTAGCTCGATCGCACGAGCGGGCCGGCGGCGATGTGATCGAAGCCCAGCGCGTAGCCGGCCTCCTCGAGCGCCTGGAACTCGTCGGGGTGCCAGTAGCGCACGACCGGCAGGTGGCGCTCGGTCGGCCGCAGGTACTGACCGACGGTGAGCACCTGGACGCCGTGCTCGCGCAGGGCGGCGAACGTCTGCACCATCTCGTCGTGCGTCTCGCCGAGCCCGACCATCAGCCCGGACTTCGTCGTGACCGCGGCGCCGCCCATCTCCTTGGCGTTGCGCAGCACGCGGCAGGAGCGCTCGAAGGTCGAGCCGCGGCGGGCGACCGGGTACAGGCGCGGCACGACCTCGACGTTGTGGTTGAAGACGTCGGGGCGCTCGGCGATGACCTTCGCCAGCGGCATCTCCTGGCCGCGGAAGTCCGGCGTCAGGACCTCGACCTTGCAGCGCGGCGCCTGGATGCGCACCTGGCGGATGACGCCGACGAAGGCGCTCGCGCCGAGGTCGGGCAGGTCGTCGCGGTCGACCGACGTGATGACCGCATGGCGCAGCCCCATCCTCGCGATCGAGCGCGCGACGCGGGCGGGCTCGAGCGGGTCGTTCCACGTCGGCTTGCCGGTGCGCACGTTGCAGAAGCCGCAGCGGCGCGTGCACGTGTCGCCGAGGATCATGAAGGTCGCGGTGCCGCGTTCCCAGCACTCGCCGATGTTGGGGCAGGCGGCCTCCTGGCAGACGGTGTGGAGGTTCTCGTCGGCGATCAGCTTGGTCAGCTCGCGATAGCGCTCGCCGCCCGGCGCCGGGACCTTGAACCACGGCGGCTTGCGGTCGCGCATGGGGCGCACATCGGCGCCCAGGACCTTCAGCACGTCCATGCCGCCGGGGTTGGCGCGCGAGCGTGTCGAGAGCCTGCGTTCGTCTGTCGCCATCTGCCCCTTCGAGGGTAGCGGGGGCTCAGCCCGGGCGACAGAGGAAGATCAGGTCCGACGCCAGCAGCCGATGGCGGGCGGCCTGCGCGCCCAGCTCCGCGGTCATGTCGATCGTCTGCACCTCGAAGCCGGCGGAGCGCAGGCGCAGCGCGATGTCGGGCGCATACAGACGCACGTGGTCGAACTGCAGGAACTCGCGCTCGCGGTCGGCCGCTGTCGTGATCGATGGGTCCTCGTAGGTGCGCGCGCGATCGAGCGCGAGCGGAACCATGACGACGCAGAAGCCGCCGGGGGCCGTGACGCGCCGCAGCTCGCGCATCGCGGCGCCGTCGTCGGGAACGTGCTCGAGCACGTGCGAGCAGAGGATCGCATCAAACGCGCCGTCGGGAAGGTCGAGCGCCGTGACGTCGAGCTCGAGGTCGACCCCGGCGGGGTCGAGGTCGGCCGTGACGTAGCGCAGGCCCGGCGTCCTGCGCAGGCGCTCGGAGAGGCACCACTCCGGCGACAGGTGCAGCAGCGAGCGCGCATCGCGCAGCAGCTCGGTGCGGCGCTGCAGCAGCAGCCACTGCGCGCGGTGGCGCTCGTGCGAGCCGCAGCGCCAGCACAGCGCGCCGGGGCGGTTCCAGTCGTCCTTGAAGGCATCGAAGCTGTGCTCGCAGATCGGACAGCTGACCGCGTCGCCGCGGTGGCGCGCGGTGCTCGCGCGCAGGCGCACGGCGTCGGTGATGCGGCTCACCGGCGCCTCAGCGTCCCTTCGCCGCGTCGTGCTGCGACAGCGCCGCATCGAGCTCGGTGAACGTGACGTCGCACGCTCGGCGATCGAACGCCTCGGCGAAGCGCTCGGCGATGCTCGCGCGCACCGCCGGCAGCGGCGTCGCCTGGTCGTCGCCGCCGGACTCCCGCAGCACCGACGTCATCTGCACGCCGTCGAGCCCGCACGCCACGACCCAGCCAAACGGGGCGAGGTCGTTGTGCACGTTGATCGCGAAGCCGTGGGTCGTGACGCCGCGCGCGACGTGGACGCCGATCGAGGCGATCTTGCGATCGCCGGTCCAGACGCCGGTGTAGTCCGGGCCCTCGTCGGGGCGCGCGCGAGGCTCCAGGCCCAGGTCGGCGAGCGAGGCGATGATCGCGCGCTCGATTGTGCGCAGGTACGCGACCACGTCGCCGATCAGCATGATCGGATAGCCGACGAGCTGGCCCGGGCCGTGGTATGTCAGCTTGCCGCCGCGGTCGACGTCGACGATGTCGATGCCACGTTCGCGGTACCAGTCCTCGCCGAGCGGTAGCTCGCCCGGCGCCGAGCGCCGGCCGCGCGTGTAGACGGGCCGGTGCTCGAGCAGCAGCAGCGTGTCAGGGATCAGATCCTCCTGGCGCGCGGCGCGCACGCGCTCCTGCAGCGCGAGCGCCTCGCGGTAGTCCACGACGCCGAGCTGGCAGATCCTGAGCTCGCGTGGGCGGGTCGCCGGCATTCGCCACGAGTGTAGATCTGCACGCAGGAAGGGTTGTCCTTGACGTGAGCTGCGGTCTACGTGAGGCTCGTGCATCGAGCGGCTGGTCGACACGGGGAGACGGACATGAAGACCTTCGCTGCGCTCCTGGTCATCGGAGCTTTGCTGGGTGGCTGCGGCAGCGAGGAGCGTGCGTCCGGCGACCCTGATCGCGTGGCGGGTACGACGGCCAGCAGCATCGAAGACCTCGCCGCAGGCACCACTGCCCGGGCTGCGCCGCCGCCGCCGCCGCCGACGCTCGCGGATGCCCGAGCTGCCGTCGCCGGCGACAACTACTCGCTGGCGATCGCCATCGCCACCGCCCTGGGTGCCGCCAAGGCAGACGCCATCCGGCGGATCGTCGCCAACCGGATCGCGCGGCGTGCGCAGGACGCCCTCAGCAGCGGCGACCGCGACGCAGCCGGGATGCTGCTGCGCCTGGCCGGTCGCGCCTATCCCACGACGCAGCAGGTACGCCGGGTTCGTGCGAACTACAAGGCGGCGAAGCCGCAGGCGCCGGCCGGCGGTCCTTGACGCCTCGCGTCAGGCTTCGTAGCTCTCCGCGCGCTTCTTGACGTTCGCGAGGAAGCGCGCGGCCAGCGCGCCGTCGATCGCGCGGTGATCCCAGGAGAGCCCGAGG
>Ga0208736_1000216_pt1 | contig 17620 bp, 20 predicted proteins | sample AntDryMetagUQ255_FD_188090 | JGI IMG/M metagenome (GOLD analysis project Ga0208736, IMG submission 188090) | Polar desert microbial communities from Antarctic Dry Valleys - UQ255 (SPAdes) | ecosystem: Environmental > Terrestrial > Soil > Desert | place: Antarctic Dry Valleys | collected 2008-12-31 | reverse complement strand
ACCTAAAACTGCTGCGCTGATATTGCCGTGCCACCTAGAGTAATGATACGACAACCACAACCATTACCAAAGCAAGACACGTCATTCCAAATAGATTACAAATCTGCTAAAAGTCCAACGGGTAGCACTTTTAGCAGGCTCACCTTGAGGCAAGTCTGTGCTTAAATTATTATCAATAATTCATTGGTCGTTTGCATTTACTCCTTTCTTAAACCCTCAACGGATTTATTCTAAGTAGAATTACTATTTTGAATTTTATAAAAAAGAAGTAATATTATTCTTTCTCATTTGTTTGTTTTTAATTGAAGTAAATTTTGCTCCTGATGCTTACGCATCGGGAGTTTTTTTATTTAATCAACTTGCTATAATATAACTACAGATAAATATTTAGCAAAAAACATAAGCAGATCTGCCGCCTTCAAATGATAACATTTTTGACAAGCTGCGGCTTAAATTTCTATACCAAAGGTTTAAACCATTGTCTTGCGATTACAGAAGCATCGAATCTACCTATTGCTATCTCTATCATTTCTTTTGAAAATTCCCCAATTAACATACATCGGTGAAATACAATTTCGTACTTATCCGCGTTGGCGATTTTCTGAAATTCCCACAACTCTTTCATTGAGGGGAATGTTATAGTAACCGTTTTCATGGTGGTGATTGGCAATCACTTTTGAGGAAGTCGAATTAGAGAAGGTTACAACAGGCTATAGGAAACGTCTGCTAATGTAACTATTCGTTTTTTATTATTACTACTTTATTAATTATTTTTTCTATTTTATCAAATAGAGTTTTGAAGAGTTTCCATTGTGGCTTTAGAGCGAGGGTACATAGAAATTTTCTTGTTATTAGGCCTTCTGCATACTTTAGTTGAATTAGTCTTTTTTGCTTTTCAAAATAATTTCTTTCTTTTTTAAAAGATGCTCTATTCTGAAAACTTACAAACAGGCATAAGTTATTGGTGCTACTACAAAATAAAATGCCGGCTAAAAATTAACCGGCATTTTCTTATAAACTTAAAACTATTTACTTAAGCGTCTTTAATTTGTCTTGATAAATTTTTGCTTTATCTGCCTGCTTTTTCATTGTATAGTAATCGATCAACTGATTGGTCATTATTCTATAATTTGCTTTTTCACCACCCTTCATTTCAGGCATTTTTTCATATTGCTGGTGAGCTACACTTGCATACGTAAATAACTCATCGTATTTTTTATTGATGTCCGCATTCATAGCCTGTTTCTTTTTTACATCTTCAGGTTTTGTTCCTTTTATTTTATTATATCCTTCCTGTGTATCATATATCTGGTTAGACAGGTGTTGCGTCATTACAAAATTTGCGTAGGCAGAGGTAGGATTTAAGGAAACAGCATTTTTTAGTGCAGCGTGCAGGTCATCGATGCTTTGCGTATAATTTGCCGGTTTCTCTTTTGCATATGTATAATTAAATAATTCAACAGCATAATCAATTGCCAAATCGGGGTTAGTGGGATTTGCTTTTTGTAGTTCCTGGATGCGGGCTAAACGCTTATTCTTATCAGTGCCTACTTCATCTAATTGTGTTTGTAACCAATAAGGATTGTCTGGATAAAGCTCCTTACCTATTGTTAGATATTTTGCTTTGTTGACTGAATCGTTTTTCTTAGCATAGTAATCAACAAGAATCGGATAAATGTCTTTAAAATCATCGCCTTTTAATTTGGCAGTTGCCAGTTGCTGGTAATAATTAACGGCTACGTCCTCCTGCTTATTTAAAAAAGCGGCAGAACCTGCCAGGTTTACCAGTTGCGTGTCAAGCGCTGGGAAACTAAACCCATTGACCTCGTATTTTCTTGCGTAGACATAATCTTTTACTTCCAAGGCATTTTTAAAATCGCTGAATGCCACATCGTATTTTTTTTGATTAAAAGCTTTTATACCATGATTATAATACCCTTCGTACAATTGAAAAAAGCTTCCATTTTGTTGTAGGGTCAGCATTATATTTTTAGGATCAAGCTCCTGGTAACGCTTAAAAGCTTTAAACGCTTCCATGCGGTAATCCAAGTCTGTTTTACTCGAATCCTTTGCAAGCTCATTGTAGACAATGCCTTTGTAATACCAGGCGTTTGCCGAGCTCTGGTTTTTTGTGTCCGCTAAAACTTTATCTATTTTGTCTTTGGCTTCAACGTATTTTCCTTTCTTTACGCTCTCTTCAACATCATCTAATTTTTGAGCAAACAAAGTGGTTGAAGCTGCTAAAAAGAATGCGGATAAGATTAATTTTCGCATTTGTTTTTTATTTAATTGTTTTTATGGTTGTGTAATGTTCTCTTCGTCAGATGCTGTATTTTCCAGATTAGTTGTATCCCCTTCTTCCAGTACCTCTGCTATAATACCTGTTTCATCCTGCACATCAATACGGGTAATGGCAGCAATTTCATCTCCTTCGTCAATCCTTATTAATTTAACACCCTGTGTTGCCCTGCCCTGTTCACTTATATGAGCCACCTTCATCCGTATGGTAACACCACTTTTACAGGTGATGATTAGATCTTCCGATTCTTTTACATCCATGATCCCTACAAGCTTTCCCGTTTTTTCTGTAACATTTATAGTTTTAACGCCTTTGCCGCCGCGGTTGGTGATCCTATACTCTTCTACCGATGTACGTTTTCCAAAACCTTTTTCACTAACTACTAATACTGTCCGCTCCGGTGTAGTAGGATTTACACAAATCATACCAACCACTTCGTCCGTTTCATCATCCACTTCTATGCCTCCTACGCCGATGGCCCCCCTGCCTGTTGGCCTTACTTTTGCTTCAGGAAAACGGATAGCTCTGCCGCTTTTTAATGCAAGCATTATCTCGCAATTGCCATCAGTCATTTTAGCCTCTAACAATTGGTCGCTTTCATTAATATTAATGGCGTTTATACCTGATAATCTCGGGCGGCTAAAATCGGCCAGCGCCGTTTTCTTTATCACTCCTTTTTTTGTGCAAAGAACAATATAATGCGAGGTCACAAAATCTGTATCCTGCAGGTCCTTAACATCGATAATGGCCCTTATCTTATCATCCGGTGCAATTTGAAGCATGTTTTGAATGGCCCTGCCCTTGCTATTCTTCTCTCCTTCCGGGATCTGGTAAACATTCAGCCAATAACATCTTCCTTTTTCTGTAAAAAATAAAATGGTATGATGTGTAGAAGCAACAAATAAATGTTCAATAAAATCTTCCTCTCTTGTTTTACCACCCATGGCTCCTCTCCCACCTCGTTTTTGTGACCTAAATTCTGTAGCAGAAGTTCTTTTGATATATCCCAAATGAGAAACAGTGATCACCACATCTTCTTCCTTGATCAGGTCTTTAATGCTCATTTCATTATCAAGAAAAGTTATCTCACTTTTTCTTGCATCACCAAACTTTTCTTTAATTTCTATCAATTCATTTTTGATCACGTCATAGCGCATGCTTTCATTGCCAAGCAATTCCTTTAAATAAGTGATCAACTTCATCAGGTCATCAAACTCATTTTTGATTTTATCTCTCTCCATGCCGGTAAGGCGTTGTAAACGCAGTTCCAGTATAGCTTTTGCCTGGATCTCATCTAACCCCCACCCTGCATTTATTAATGCTTCTTTTGCTGTGTCAGGTGTAGCAGATGCACGTATCAATCTAATTACTTCATCTAAATGATCTAATGCAATTAAATAACCCTGAAGAATATGTGCTTTTCTTTCAGCTTCTTTCAACTCAAATTGTGTGCGTCGCACTACCACTTCATGACGGAATTCAATGAACTCCGAGATCATGTCCTTCAGGTTCAATATACGCGGCCGGCCTTTTACCAGCGCTACATTGTTAATACCATAACTGGTTTGCAGTTCAGTGTATTTATATAATTGGTTGATGATAACATTGGCAACACCATCGCGTTTAAGATCAATAACTATACGTGTGCCTTCTTTATTATTCGATTCGTTGTTGACGTGTGCAATCCCTTCGATTGCCTTTTCATTTACCAGTTGACCGATACGGTCGCATAAAGCGTCGCGATTTACCTGGTAAGGTACCTCTGTAATAATGATCTGTTCCCGTCCACTGGCTTTTGCATCTAAATGCAATTTACCGCGAAGCACCACCCTACCTCTTCCAAAATGAAAACCCGCTTTTACGCCTTCCATGCCGTATATCATGCCACCGGTTGGGAAATCAGGCGCTTTTACATATATCATTAATTCATCAATAGTGATCTCACGATTATCTATATATGCAATACAACCATCAATGACTTCGCCAAGGTTGTGCGGCATCATATTGGTTGCCATACCTACCGCAATGCCGCTGGAGCCGTTAACTAATAAATTGGGTATGCGGGCCGGTAAAACAGTGGGTTCTTTTAATGAATCATCAAAATTAAATTGAAAATCTACCGTGTCTTTTTCAATATCCTGCAACATGCTTTCTGACATGCGGTGCAGGCGTGCTTCAGTATATCGCATGGCAGCAGGGCCATCGCCATCCTGGCTTCCAAAATTTCCCTGCGCATCAATTAGTTTATAACGGATGCTCCACTCCTGGGCCATACGCACCATAGCATCATATACAGATGTATCGCCATGGGGGTGATACTTTCCAAGCACTTCACCTACAATACGAGCCGATTTTTTATAGGGCTTGTTATACGACATGCCCAAGTCGTTCATAGCAAATAAAATACGACGATGAACGGGCTTTAATCCATCGCGTACGTCCGGCAAAGCCCGCCCTACAATCACTGACATTGAGTAATCAATGTAAGCGGTTTTCATCTGTTCTTCTATGTTTACAGGGATAATTCGGTTGATGTCATTTGTTTCTTCAGGTAATATCGTTTCTTCCATTCAGTGAGCTTAAATTGCAAATTTTTAGGTTGGCAAATCTACTTTTTATTAGGCAAAAAACCTGATAAAATGTACACTAAAAAGAAGTATAAATGTGAAAAAATAAAAGCGTTGAATTGCGAAATTTTTTATATGAGCTATGGTTAGAACCAATAAGGAAGGCCATTTCATTAACGGTATTAGAAACGCACTAAAACATTTACATTTCTATCAAATCATATTTAGATTATAATCGAACTAAATTTTTATTTTCACTTTTGATTTAATTACAATGAGGAAAATTCTTTTGTTTGGTGCAGGCAAATCAGCCACCTTTTTGATTGGTTATTTATTGCAAAATGCATTGAAAGAAAACTGGACTGTTACGGTTGTTGATGCTGATATTTCGCAGGTGCAAAGTAAAATCGGCAATGCCTCACGCAGTATAGCTGCTTGCTTTGATATAAAATTGGTAAAAGAAAGACAAGCGTATATTGAACAGGCAGATATTGTTATCTCCTTATTACCGCCTTCTCTTCATTATTTGGTAGCACAAGATTGTGTTCAATTCAAAAAAAATTTACTGACTGCTTCTTATATTGATGAACATATTAAAAGTATCGAACCTGAAATTTTAAAAAATGATCTGCTGTTTTTATGTGAGATGGGTTTGGACCCCGGCATTGATCACATGAGTGCAAAAAAAATGATTGATGATATACACGGGGAAAATGGCTCTATACAATCTTTTATTTCACATTGCGGAGGTTTGGTAGCGCCGGGGAGCGATGATAATCCCTGGCATTATAAAATTAGCTGGAATCCAAAAAATGTTGTGCAGGCAGGAAAATCAGGAGCTATTTATAAAAAAGATAATGAAATTAAAAAGCTGGATTACGAAAAGTTATTTAGTGAGAATCATTTTATAAACATTCCCGGTTATGATGTTTTATCCTGGTATCCCAACCGTGATTCCTTAAGTTATATTTCTACTTATGAATTAGAAGATTGTCCCAGTTTTATCAGGACCACTTTGCGTCATCCTGATTTTATGTATGGCTGGCAAAATGTAGTTGATCTGCAATTGACAGATGAAAATTACTTATACCAAACCGATGGTAAAAGCCTGAAGGATTTTTTTAAAGAACATTTAGAAAGACATGGCTTTGCCAATTGGCTCGAGGAAAAAATGCATAGCCAGTTTGAAGCCAGTAAAAAGATTTTGGAAGACCTTTTGAGTCTTGCGGAATTAGAGGAAAAAGCAGAAGAATCTGAGCAGGCACCAGTAGATGATTTTATGATGGTAAACGAAACCGGAGATTTGCAAAAAGTAGTGATTGATAATTTAAAAACAACTGCCGCAAATACTGTTGCTTATAGAATGCACGAAGCTAAATTGACATTAAAACAATTATTCTTCTTAGGAATGGATGATGAAGAAACAATAATAAATAAAGGCCAATGTAGTGCTGCGGACGTATTGCAGCTAATTTTAGAAAAAAAGCTTCCCTTGCTTGCTGGTGAACAAGACATGGTTATTATGCTGCACGAAATAGAATATGAAAAGCAAGGAAAAAAATTTAAGAATACCAGTCATCTGGTAATTATAGGAGAAGATGACCATCACACTGCAATGGCAAAAACTGTTGGCCTTCCATTGGGCATTGCGGCTAAGTTAATTTTAAATGGTGTGATCACTACTAAAGGTTTACAGATACCAGTATTGAAAGAAATCTACGAGCCTGTTTTACACGAATTAGCATTACATGGTATTTCATTTACAGAAAAGAATGAAAGCATATGAGATTTCATTTTTCGATTGAGGAAGCAAAAAAAGAATTAGAAAAAGTTGATTTTCCGTTTGTTCAAATGTTACAACAAGGTACCATGCAATTGGAATACTATGCACCCAAACTGGTTGATAAACAAACGCCGCATAAACAAGATGAGATTTATATTATTGCATCCGGTCATGCTATTTTTTACCGTAATGGTGAAATGGTCAATTGCAAAAAAGGCGATGTCTTATTTGTGCCGGCAACAATGAAACATCATTTTGAAAATTTCAGTGAGGATTTTGCTACCTGGGTTATTTTTTATGGAAAAGAAGGTGGGGAGAAACATTAACTATATTTCCTTAACATCCCAATGATATCCTTCATTCCTTCTGTGGCTGATTTTTCAATAGCCGTTAAATTATACAATGCAGAAGCTGACGGGATTTTTTTATCAACAATAAATTTTGGAATTTTCCAGGGTGCATAATTAACTAATCCTGCAGCGGGATAAACTACGAGTGAAGTTCCAACAATTAAAAGTATATCTGCTGTTTTCATTATTTCCGCAGCCATCTCAATCATAGGAACCGGCTCTTCAAACCATACAATATGTGGACGCAATTGGCTGCCATTATCTGCAAGGTCGCCCAATTGTATGTCACCGTCAATCCGATAAGTTATACTTTCATCGCTAACGCTTCGCATTTTAAAAATTTCTCCGTGCAGGTGTAAAACATTTGTGGAGCCTCCACGCTCATGCAGGTCATCAATATTTTGAGTGATGATTGTTACATTAAAATATTTTTCTAATTCCGCCAAAGCAATATGCGCTGAATTTGGCTGCACATTCTTTACATTCTTTCTGCGTTCGTTATAAAAATCTAAAACCAATTCAGGATTTTTTCGCCAGGCCGTGGCAGTGGCTACTTCATTGATGTCAAAACCTTCCCACAAACCATCAGAATCCCTGAAAGTTTTTAAGCCGCTTTCTGCACTTATACCTGCACCTGTTAAAACCACCAGTCTTTTTCTCTGCATACTTTTTATTCGTTAAATGTTATTTCTTCTTGCCTTTCTTCCGTTTCAATAATAATCTTTTGCCAATATTTTTGCGAAGGCGAATCAGTAAGAAACCAGTTTCTGCCGGCCTTTGATAGAATTAGTAAACCATTATCATCGCCTAATGCTGCAAATTCTTCAGCAGGTTTTTGCTTTTCAAAATAACTGATGTTTAAGGATTGAATTAAGTCGGTTGCGGTTTTCACAACATTATCAATGACTATGGCCATCTCACTTATTGATATAAATGAATTTGAAGTAAATTCTTTATTGTCTTCATTTTTCAGATCTGATCGTGCAATGAGCTCTAAAATATTTCCATTATTATCCAAAAAGTAAATAGCCTTTGCATTCCAGTTTTTAAAATCTACTATTTCAGTCTCTCCATCCGCTTTTATTATTTCTGTTTTTAATTCTAGCCAATGTAATGCTTCTTCAATTTTGTTGCAGGGAATGTTAAATGCAAAATGATAAACTGGGTTTTTTTCATTCGCTTCTTGAAAAGTCAATAATGAAAAGCCAGTTTGAAAACTAATTAAATTTTTTTCTTCAATAATAATTGGGAAGCCTAATATCTGATGATAAAAATATTTTGTTTCTGCCAGGGTATTCGTTAATAGTTTAATTTCTTTAATAAGCATTTATTCAACATTTTTTTCAGACATTTCCATTACTGCCTTCCATTCTTCTTCCTTTACCGGTTGTACTGATAAACGTCCTAACCTTATCAACGCCATATCAGATAAATTCTTTTGCTCTTTAATTTCTTTTAAACTTACCGGTCGCTTCAAGGACTTGTGCAGTTTTATATCAACCACTACCCAACCCTCTTCTTTTGCATTAGGGTCGGGGTATGCTTCTTTAATCACTTTTGCAATGCCTACAATTTCTAATCCTTCATTACTATGATAAAAAAAAACTTCATCACCTTTTCTCATTGCTCTTAAATGTAGGCGTGCTGCATAATTACGTACACCATCCCAAAATGTTTTACCATCTTTTTGAAATTGCTCCCAACTATATGAATTGGGTTCAGACTTAACGAGCCATTTTGCCATTAGTTAAAATTTTGTTACACAAATTAATTTTTAGTTTTTAAATCCAACCTTTTTATCGCTGCGTAGTTTATATACACAGCGAGTAAAAAATAAATCGCTTACTCAACTTAACAAAATTAAAAATGAAAAAATTCACATTCGCAGCATTATTGCTGACAGGCTTTGTATTGTGTGGTTCAGCACAAGAAATGAAAAATGAAAAGACAGTTATGGTAGGTGGCGCTGCCATGTATCCATCAAAAAACATTGTAGAGAATGCCGTTAATTCTGCTGATCATACAACTTTAGTGGCTGCTGTAAAAGCGGCGGGATTAGTAGAAACTTTACAGAGTGCTGGCCCGTTTACCGTATTCGCACCAACAAATGCCGCTTTTGGTATGTTACCTGAAGGCACGGTTGAAACTTTGGTAAAACCAGAAAACAAAGCAATGCTTACAGGCATCCTGACCTACCATGTTGTTTCAGGAAAGTTAGACAGTAAATCACTTGCTAAGTTGATTAAAAAAGGTAAAGGAAAAACAGAATTAAAAACTGTGGCCGGTGGTAAAATTTGGTTAATGGCAAAAGGAAAAGAAATTTGGATCAAAGACGAAAAAGGCGGAACCGCAAAAGTAAACATCGCTGATGTTTATCAAAGCAATGGCGTTATTCATTCAGTTGATCACGTATTGATGCCCAAATAATCACAAAACAATTCTTTTTATTTGAAAGCCGGTATTAACCGGCTTTTTTGTTATTCATTTTTTTGCCATTTACTTAATCCATCCTACATTTATTCAGCCTGCCTTTTTTAATTTTCATCATGAAAAAAATTCGCATTAAACATCTTCTGGCGGTGCGCTGGCTTCACTGGTTAAATTTTCCTATTCTCTTTGTTATGATATGGAGCGGGTTACTGATCTATTGGGCAAATGATGTGTATGCGATAAAAATAGATGGCAAAACTTTTATCAGCTTTTTCCCTGATTCTTTTCACAAAGCATTAAATCTTCCTTTCCGTCTGGCCGAAGGCATGGCTTATCATTTTCTTTTTATGTGGGTCTTTTTTATCAATGGTTTTCTATATGTTTTGTATACATTAATTTCCGGAGAATGGAAATACCTGGTACCAGATAAAAGATCGCTAAAACAGGCCTGGCAGGTATTATTACATGACCTGCATATTAGAAAGTACGAACCGCCTTTTGTAAAATATAATGCAGCGCAGCGCATTGCATACACAGCAATAATTTTCATGGGCTTTGGTTCTATTTTAACTGGCCTCGCTATTTACAAACCTGTTCAATTCAGTTGGATTACCTGGCTTTGCGGAGGATATAAAGCTGCAAGATTGGAGCATTTTATTTTAACTATCGGATATGTGTTATTTTTTTTGGTACATATTATACAGGTAATAAAAGCCGGATGGAAAAACTTTAAAAGCATGATTACCGGTTTTGAAGTTATTAGTACGGATAAGCCCGTTGGCAATAAAATAAATACCACTACTTCGCCTGACCAACCAAATAAAGTAGTATGAAAGAAAAACAAATTACCGATAAGAAAGCAAGAACCAATACAATCGTCGCTTTTGCTATATTTTTTGTCGCATTTGGTTTGGGCGTGGCTGCCTGGTTTTGGTTAAAAAAGTTGCCCAAAGAAACAGGAACATTAGGTGGTACTCAAATGCCTTTACGTGAGGGTTTAAACTTTAATGAACAAGTGTTTGGTTCATTGTTTAGTCAAAATAAGCTAGTAAAAACTTACGCTGCAAGTGAGGCGGTGAAACAAGTTCGAGTAAATGGAAATGTTGGAATGAAACCACCACTTGATTCTGCTGCCTGGAAATTACAAGTAGTAAAGTCAATGGGTGACACATTGATGATTTCAATGGAGGATATAAAAAAGCTACCCAAAATGGACCTTGTATTTGAATTCAAATGCATAGAAGGATGGAGTCAGAAAACATGGTGGGGCGGAGTTAAATTCGCTGACTTTATTAAGGCTTATGGATTGGAACCGGAAGCTAAAATGACTTACGTTGGCATGGTTACTCCTGATGGTCAATATTATGTAGGGCTTGATATGCCAAGTGCTTTGCACCCACAAACCATCTTATGTTACGAAATGAATGGCAAGCCATTGCCAATTAACCAGGGTTATCCTCTCCGGCTAATCATTCCCGTTAAATATGGTATCAAGCACATAAAGCGGCTTGGTACGATTAGCTTTAGTAATAAGCGTCCGCGGGATTATTGGGCCGAGCGTGGTTATGATTATTATTCGGGGCATTAAGGGGACCGTCTCTACCACCCGCTTACCAGCACATCAGCAATATGCATGGTTTTTAAAGAATAATTTTTATTATCGATATAACCTTGCAAATGCATAAGGCATGAATGATCGGTGGAAATAAGGTAATCTGCTTCAGTAGCCAACGCATGATCTACCTTTTGTTCTGCCATGGCAATTGAGATGGCTTCAAACTTTACGGCGAAGGTGCCGCCAAAGCCACAGCAGGTTTCAACGTCATCCATTTCTTTTATTTCCAATCCTTTTACATTGGCTAACAATTGGCGCGGCTCGTTTTTAATTTTGCACTCACGCAGGGCAGCGCAGGAATCATGATAGGTAGCCTTCCCCTGCAATGATGCACCCACTTCTGTAACCTTCAATTGGTTAACTAAAAAATCAGAAAATTCAAATATGTTTTTTCCTATAGCTGTTACTTCATGAAGAAAAGAAGCGTTATTAAATAGTTTGGAATAATAATTTTTTATAAAACCAACGCAGCTTGCACTTGGTGCTACAATAACATGGTTGGGATTGAAATCTTTTAAAAATTTATTGCAGACTTCACGGGCATCATCTAAAAAACCGGCGTTAAAAGCCGGCTGCCCGCAACAGGTTTGCGATGGATTATAAGAGATGCTGCAACCCAATTTCTCCAGCACCTTTATCATGTTAAAAGCTGTTTGCGGGTATAGCTGATCGACAAAGCATGGCACAAACAATTGAACCTTCATGCTATTGTTTTTTTAACTGGCGGCTTAGTAGAATCATTTTAATGGCGGACAATGCAGCTTCCTCTCCTTTGTGTCCGTGCATACCTCCTATTCTTTCTTTTGCCTGCTCTTCATTATTTACGGTAAGCACTCCAAAAATTGTTGGCACTGGCAAGTTTGTATTTAGGTTTGCAATACCAATTGTTACAGCATTACATACATTTTCAAAATGGGGTGTATCTCCTTTTACCACACAGCCTAAAGCAATAAATGCATCGGGCAGCGTTTTCTTTTTTGCGTTATTGAAATAGTGTTGAATAGCAAAAGGAATTTCAACCGCACCGGGCACTACCAGTGTTTTGGTTTTTACACCATGTTCATGTAAACTATGAATACAACCATTTTCCAATTCATCAACTATGGTTGCATTCCATTCGGTTTTAACCAAAATAACAAGAGCATTCTTAATGTGAATGCTCTCAGTGTTTTTTATTAAAGTGCTGTCTGATATGTTTGCCATAAAAGCTATGAGTTATAAGTCTGAGCTGCGAGCTTTGAGCTACGAGCTGCCAGAGGTCTCGTGGCTCAAAGATCGTGGCTCGCGGCTCGAAGCCCTAATTATACACTCCCAACTGCGCTAAATATTTATCTGCTTCAAAACCTTTTTCTGTTCGGGGATATTTCTCTTTTAATTCTTTGAAAAGATCGATGGCTTCCTTATTATTTTTTAAAACTCTTGCTGCAAAATAAGCTGCCATAAACAGGTATTCCGATGAGGCCGCTTTGTCTTCTTCAAAATGATGAGCCGCTTTTTTATAGTTGTCTAATGCCTCATTATTCTTGCCTTGTTCTGAATAGGCATCGCCCAATAATTTGTAAGCACGGGCCTGTATTTGTTTTGCATCCGTATCAAAATCTTTTAAATGTTTTACAGCATTAGCTGCATTGCCAGTTTGTAAGGAAGCGGCACCTGCATAAAATTTAGCGAGGTTGCCTGCCTTGGTATTGCCGTACCTGTCAATGATCTTTAAAAAACCGGGATTAATACCATCACCATTTAGCGCCAGTTTTAAAGAATCCATCCGGTAATATTCTTCTGCTTTTGCAATTGAATCTGATGCTTTTTGCTCGTTTGGTTTTTGGTAAAAATTTTTATATGCCAGGTATCCAGCTGCAGCCAAAATAATAATGGCAGCGGCAATCATAATGGGTTTATTATATTGGTTCCAAAAATCTCTTGTCCGCTCAACAACGGGTGCATTAACTTCTTTTTTTTGTTGCACTGTTTTACTATCAGCCATGTAAATTTTAAATTTATTTTAGGTAGTTATTTTAATCAACTATGAAGGGATAATTCTGATCTACGTAAACATCTTTCAGCACTTCATCGTCATTTGGCCAGGGAGATTCTTCTGCAAATTTTACACTTTCAGCTACAGCTTTTTCTACGCGTTCATTAATTGCATTTATTTCTTCATCGCTTGCGAGGCCATTTTTTTTAATATTGTCCAGCAAAGAATTGATAGGATCTTTTGATTTGTATTCATCCACTTCTTCCTTTGTCCTGTATTTCTGCGGATCTGAAATGGAATGACCTTTATATCGATAGGTTTTAATTTCAAGCAAGGTTGGCCCCCCACCCTCTCTCCCTCTTTTTACCGCCCGTGAAACCCCTTCGTGCACCGCTTCTGCGCTCATACCGTCAATTACATCTGCAGGCATTTCATAAGCATCTGCCAGTTTGTAAATTTCTGTAATATTAGATGTGCGCTTTACAGATGTACCCATTGCATAATTATTATTCTCACAAATAAATATCACCGGTAGTTCCCACGTCATGGCAAGATTAAACACCTCGTGCAACATTCCCTGGCGGGCCGCACCATCGCCAAAAAAACAAAGCACCACATTATCTGTTCCGCGGTATTTTTCTGCAAAAGCCAAACCTGCGCCGGTACCAATTTGTGCACCTACAATGCCATGCCCGCCATAAAAGTTTTGTTGCTTACCAAATAAGTGCATGCTGCCCCCCTTACCTTTAGAGCAACCCGTTGCTTTTCCATACAGTTCGGCCATGCAGGAATTTACAGAAACTCCCTTGGCAATAGCCAATCCATGATCGCGGTAAGCAGTAATAAAAAGGTCTTCAGGTTTAGTAGCCGTCATACAACCGGCAGCAATCGCTTCCTGGCCAATATAGGCATGAAAAAATCCACGGATCTTTCCTTCCATTTTGTATTTCTCTTCGGCCATGAGCTCAAACTGTCGGATAAGCTGCATTAACTCATACCAATATAAAAAAGATTCTTTAGTGAATTTAGTAGCCAAGGCTGCAAATTTGAGCCGCAAAAATAAGGGTTTCCTCTTGCAGTTAGGAATATGAGGGTTGGAAATTGGGATTAGTTAAAACGGGAAGAAGATTAATTTAACAAGCTGAAATGCTACTATTAGATTCATTGCAAGTTTATCCTGAGTCTGGCGAAGGGCACTCGTGTACTGCAGGAATGCTATGCTGCATTTGCAAATAGTCTTTTTTGTTTTTAACACTCTCTAATAATATTAGTGTTTTACAAAGTCTCATGTTATTACAAAGCAAACAAACTATAATACTGCAAAATAAAAATCTTCAAATCTAAAAATTATTCATTCAACCCATTCGCATTTGAATCATGTGTTTAGTGAATCCTATTTTTTCATAGGCTTTAATAGCTGCAAGATTATTTTGGTAAACTTCCAGTCTCATTTCAGTAATATTTTGCGAAACAGACCATCGTTTGAGGGCTTCAATAATTTTTTGAACTACACCTTTTCCTCTTTGCTCAGGCACTACATACATAAAACCTAAATAGGCATGTTTTTTATGTTTTAAATAAGGCTTGGAATTTTCAATACGGGCATAGCCGGAACCGATTATTTCTGATCCTGATTCAGCTACAACAATTTCAACATGAGAAGCGTTGATCATTTCCTTTATATCATAATAATTTGTCGGCTCAATTTTTAATGTGATGTCAAATGGGCGTTCAGCATTGATGACACCCTGCTCAAAAAGAAGTAGTGTTTCCAGGTCATTTAAGGTGGCTTTTCTTATTATTATTTCTTCCATTAATTGATCTGCTGGTTTAGGTATATTGATTTCCATTATAAAAATAGCTGCATAGTTAAAGTCAAAAATTCAGAAGATTACGATGGTTTCTATAACCACATTTTAGGCAACGTTTCCTTTATTCCATAATACATTCCTCTGCCTGTTAATCCTCTCTCATTAAAGGTAACGTCAAGGTCAGCTATTTTAAACGCCTCAAACATTTCTTCCTTGGATGTTCTTCTTAGTTCATGACGTTCCTCAAAATGCCGTACACCCTGGTCAATAGTTCCAACTAAGTAATGAAAGTTTAAAATTGAAAATTCATTCTCTGGGTAACTATGTGCCATGCGACAAATCTTAATGTCCTCTTTGTCGTATGTAGTCATGTCAATTCTGGCAATATGAGATTTGTCTGGGGTGAACCATGGTTCAAGAAGGAGAAGCCCGTTGGAATTCAAATGTTGATTAAAACATTCAAAAGCGGAAATTATTTCATCAACGCTTCTTAAATATGCAATTGAACTAAACAAACATATTATAACATCATATTTTTTATTCAGGTTAAATTTGGCCATATCAGCAATGCTGTAGGAGCCATTTAAGTTTTTCTGTCTTGCGTTCTTAATAAATTTTTCATTTAAATCTATTCCGTCAATTGCAAAATCGTCTTTTAAATATTTATGATGCTCTGCCGTTCCACAAGCTATGTCAAGAATAGTTTTGCTGTTTGGCCTTTTCGCATTTATAATGGTTTTAATTTCTTCCGATTCTGTTTGATAGTTTTTGAAACTATAAATCAAATCATATATATCCGCACTTTCTGTGAACATGAAATTTTGTGGTGATTACTATTTATAAATGGTTGGTTGGAGTAGGCTTGTTTTGAAAACAATAAACTTTATATTCCTGGGAAGAAGAATTATTTTTTACATGAATTATCGCTCATCGTACTCAATCCACCTGTCATATTGATCACTTTAGAAAATCCATTTTGAGTAAGTATATAGCTTGCTTGTGGACTGCGGTGGCTTCGGGAACAAAATACTATAATCTCCTTATCCTTTAATGAGTCTATAGTTAAAAGCCGCTCCTTCAATTCCTGGATAGGTATATTAATTGCATTTTTTAATGTTTTAAAATCCGGATTGGCCTTTCCTTCAAATTCATTTTTTGTACGAACATCCAATAACACTACATCAGGATGCTCTTTTATATAGTTGCAAATTTCTGATGGCTGCATAGTTTTAAAAGTCACTGTAGACTTATTTACTAATTGCATCTGGCAGTGGGGGCAGTTACCCGGTTCATTAAAAATAGTTGTATCACAATCGTTCCCGCAAGGCAGGCACTGGTATTGCAGCAACCTGTTTGTTGTAGTTTGCAGCGTATCCTGAGAGAAAGCATTTGCTGCAAAAAATATAACAATACAATAAACCAGGGAAAACTTTAAAAACATATTTGCCATTTTCAAATCTAAAGTAAATTTTATTTAAGCTAAGAATTGTTGGTTAGCTTCTTACTGATCACAAATATAGCTGCAACAATTAAAACTTTTGAACCATCACTTTTTAAAAATGAAATCTTTGATTGTACCCCCATGACAACTATGTTATTGTTGGTGATAAGAGATGAAATAATTTTATATTGATCTGAAATTGGGATTCACGTGCAAAGCGTTCATATCGGGTACACTAAAATATAAGTATGTGCAAGTTTTAAAAGCAAAAAAAGAGTGGAGTGATAATATTGCTGCACCTTATGTAATGGAGCAAGTGAAACCACTTGCTGAAGTATTACAGAAAATTTCTTCAACAATAGCGGAGCAACATAGTGCCCGGAAAGCGGGTCAAAGTTTTTCGGCTCTTTTTTTAGGACCACAAGGTTCTGGTAAAACAACAATGGCTGCTGCATTGGGTAAAGTATCGGGGCGTGAAGTTTACCGCGTTGCTCTATCGCAGGTGGTTTCGAAATATATAGGGGAAACAGAAAAAAACCTGGCTAAAATATTTGATGCAGCGGCCAACAAAAACTGGATTTTATTTTTTGATGCAGCGGACGCATTATTTGGCAAGCGTACCGATGTAAAAGATTCACATGATAAATATGCTAACCAGGAAATTGCTTACCTGTTGCAACGCATAGAAAATTTTTCGGGTATTGTAATACTTTCTGCCAATAGCAAAACCAATATTGACCCGGAGTTTATAAGGCGCCTTCGCTATGTAATTGACTTTTCAGTTCTGAAAACGAAATGATTTAAATTATTTGGTTCGTGTGTCATAAATCAGGCCTGCGGTAAGAAATTAGCTATAAGCCTCACTATCCCAATTACCATTGGCTAAAACTACAGATGTTTCTATTTGACGGGGTGGTATTGACCAATACTTGCGTAGCAAATTATTTTTTTCTTCCTCGGGTAATAGATCAAACCCATGTTTTTGATAAAACTCAATAGCCCATTTTGCATCTGCCCATGTCCCTATCAAAACAGGTGTTATAGCTATTAGTAGTAAATGTTCAAGCAATTTACTTCCAATACCTTTTTTTCTTTCACTTGTTCGCACGTATGCATGGCGAATCAGCGTAACATCTTTTTTAAACTGAATTCCCATTACTCCCAGTATCTTGCCATTTTCAGTATAGTTCCAGAATTGAACACCTTCATCAATTTGTCTTTTTAACTCCTCTTGTGTCATATAGGGTTCATGCCATCTGTCTGCCGGGATTATTCCCCGGTATGCCGATGCACCATCATTTATAATTTCGTAGATCTCGTTGAAATCTTTTTGTTCACTCTTAGAAATC
>Ga0208736_1000215_pt1 | contig 17635 bp, 22 predicted proteins | sample AntDryMetagUQ255_FD_188090 | JGI IMG/M metagenome (GOLD analysis project Ga0208736, IMG submission 188090) | Polar desert microbial communities from Antarctic Dry Valleys - UQ255 (SPAdes) | ecosystem: Environmental > Terrestrial > Soil > Desert | place: Antarctic Dry Valleys | collected 2008-12-31 | reverse complement strand
GGCGCATGTTGTGGAGCTGCGCGGCGATCAGGTGTTCGTCACGGTGGCGGTGACGGTGGCTGTCGCGGCCTGAGGGTTTCGTCGAATCCCTTCGCGCACGGCCTGAGCCCGCCGGGGGGGCGGGGTTCAGGGCCCTGCCGGAAGACGTGGCGACACCGCGTGAGCGACCGGGTGCAGCCTCGCGGCTGGGAGTGGTATCGCTCAGGTGGCTTCGTCGTCGCGGACCGGGAGAGTCATCCGCACGAGCGTCGCGTTGTTCGTCGTCGTGCTGTGCAGACTGCCAGCGCCCCGCGGTCGCGACAATGCGGCCAGCAGGTGTCTGGGGGTACGGTTTGCCACACCCCCGCCGGGACGGCGCTCAGGAGACGTCGGCCGTGGCGGGCAGGCGCTGGAGGTCGATCTCCGGCAGCAGCCGCAGGACCTTCTGGGGATCCACGAGCCCGGCTCCCAGGCGCTGCACGGACTCCGCCCCGCATGCGACGCCGTAGCGCAGGCATTCGCCCGGCGGCTTGTCCTCGTAGCGCGCCGCGACGTAGCCCGCCAGGAAGGCGTCGCCGGCGCCGACGGTCGCGACCGCCTCGCGCGGCTCGATGCGCACGCGGTAGAGCGTCGGCTCGCCGTCGGCGATGACCGACGCAAAGCAGCCGTCGCCCATGGTCATGATCGCCTCGACGGCGCCAAGCGCGACCATCTCGCGAACCGCGATCACGCGATCCTCGTCGTCGTTGAACTCGTGACCGACGAGTTCCTCCGCCTCCAGCACGTTCGGCGACACGACGTTGGGCGACGCGCGCACGGCGTGGCGCAGGGGATCGCCGTCGGTGTCGACGACGACGACCAGGCCGAGCTGGCGCAGCTCGCGGATGAGGTCGGCGTAGACGTCGGAGTCCATGCCGCGCGGCAGCGAGCCGGCGAAGATCACGATCGCCGCGCCGCGTGCGAGGTACAGCAGCTTGTCGTGGAACAGCTCGACCTCGCCGGCACTGACGGCCGGGCCGCGCTCGTTGATCTCGGTCTGCTCGCCGTTGGTCGGATCGAGCACCGCCGTGTTCGTGCGCGACTCCTCGCGGATGCGCACGAAGTCGTTGAGGATCGCCTCGTCCGTCAGCGTCTCGACGATCCGCGTGCCGGTCGCGCCGCCCGCGAAGCCGGTCGCGATCACCGGCTGGCCCAGCGTCTTCAGCGTGCGCGCCACGTTGACGCCCTTGCCGCCCGGCAGCGTCGTCTGCTCGACCGTGCGGTGACGGCGCCCGAGGCGGAAGTTGGGCACCGACAGCGACTTGTCGATCGCCGCGTTGAGGGTGACCGTGATGATCATGACTTGGCCGGTGTCTCCTCGCGGCGGCGAGCGCGCCGGTGCTCCGCATCCAGCGCTCGCCTGCGGTGCATCGCCCGTCGGCGCAGCATCACGAGAGGGAGGCTACAGACCAGCAGCAGCACGAGGGCGATCAACGTCTGAGATCGGCTGACGAGATCGCCCAGGCGCGTGCTGAGCCCGGCCTCGGCGACCGGTCGCGCGGTCACCAGCGCCACGCGGGCGAGCGCCTTGCCACCGACGCGGACGACCGCGGTGCCGATGCGCGAGCCGCGCGGCAGCGGCCCGTCGACCTCCGCGGGCAGACCCATGACGCTGACGCGCGTGCGGGCTCCCGTGCGCAGCACCCGCCGGACCGTCGAGCCGGCGACGACGTCGACCGACTCGCCGCGCCGGTAGCGCAGCGCCACCCTGCCGAGGACCCGGCCTTCGGGCAGCGGGGTCGCCGCCTCGTAGGAGCGCAGTCCATAGCGCAGCAGCGCGAGCGAGTCGCTGTCGCGGGCGCGCTCGCTCGGGGCGCCGAGGACGACGCTGACGACCGTCACGCCGCGGCGGCTGGCCGAGCCGACGAGCACGTAGCCGGCCCTGTTGGTGTGTCCTGTCTTGACGCCGTTGACGACATCGACGCGGCGCACGAGCGTGTTGCGGTTGAAGACGGTGCGATCGCGGGAGCCGCTGCGCAGCGTCGCGGCCGGCAGGTCGGTCGTGCGGCGAAAGAACTCGTAGTCGCGCAGGCGGATCGCCAGGCGCGCGAGGTCTCGGGCGCTCGAGTAGTTGCCCGGGTCATCGAGCCCGATCGGGGTGCTGTAGCGGGTGTCGCGCAACCCAAGCGTGCCCGCCCGCCGGTTCATCTCGGCGACGAATGCGGCGGTCGAGCCCATCGTCCCGATGGCGATCGTGGCGGCGGCGTCGTTGGCGCTGGGCAGCAGCGTCGCCCGCAGCAGGTCGCGGACGCTCACGCGCTCACCCGGTCGCAGTCCGATCTGCGACTCGACCGGCTGGGCGCGGTAGTTCGCGGCGCTGAAGACGTCGTCGAGATCGGTGCGCTGCAGCGCGACGAGCACGGTCATGAGCTTCGTCGTCGACGCGATCGAGCGACGCTGGCGCGCGTTCTTGGCGAACAGGACGTCGCCGGTCGAGGCCTCCACCACGATCGCCGCCTTCGCCTCCAGCGTCGGGGCCTGCGCGGCGGCGGTCGGGACGCCCGAGACCCAGGCTGCGAGCAGCCCCGCGAGCGCGAGGACGAGCCGCCTCACGGCGAGATCTTGAGCCGCTGCCCCGCGCGCAGCGCGCGCGGGTCGACGTTCGGGTTGAGCTTCAGCAACTCGATCTCCGTGCGCTTCGTGCGACGCGCGATCGCCGTGATCGTGTCGCCGCGACGCACCGTTGCCCGCCTCGCCTTCGCACGCTTGCGCGAGGAGGTGCTCTTCTCGGCGCCCGACGAGCCGCTCGCGCCCGGGCGCTCGGATGGTTCCTCTCGGCCGCTGGCGGCGACGATCAGCAGCGCTCCGATCACCAGCGTCAGCAGAAGGGCTGGCAGCGTCCAGCGGACGATCCTCGGGGCCTGCATCACAGCGCTGGAGAATACGGCTCGCGCCGGTCCGCCAGAGGCTCATGCGAGCGACCATGCCGCCTCTCGCAGCCGCTCGGCCTCGGCGCGCGCGGCCGGGCGCGGCTCGCATCCGGCGTGCTCGTGGGCTCGCGCGATCGAGCGCGAGGCGCTGATCAGGCCGCCGGCACGACCGGCCGCGAAGGCGGGCGCGAGGTCCTCGACCCGCCCCCCCTGCGCGCCGATGCCCGGCAGCAACAACGGCGCGCGCGGCATGAGCTCGCGCATCCGCGCCACGTGCTCGGGAACGGTGGCGCCGACGACGGCGCCGACGTCCGACAGCCCCTCCCCCGGCCCGGCGAGCCCCGCCACGATCCGCGCGAGGCGCTCCCAGACCGCTCCGCCGCCTGCGAGCTCGAGGTCCTCGACGTCCGCCGCCCCCGGATTGGAGGTGCGAACGAGCACGAAGATCCCCGCATCGGCCGCCCGCGCACACCCGACGAACGGGTCAAGCGCGTCGACGCCCAGCAGCGGGTTGGCGGTGAAGGCGTCGGCGCCGAGGCCGGGCACGTCGCCAAACGGGGTCGGGGTGGCGCCCACCAGCGCCTGCGCGTAGGCGAGCGCCGACACGTCGATGTCGCCGCGCTTGGCGTCGGCGATCACCAGCAGGCCGGCGGCGTGCGCGTGCTCGACGGTCGCGGCGAGCGCCGTCCAGCCGGCCGCGCCGAGGCGCTCGAAGCACGCGAGCTGCGGCTTGACCGCGACACAGGCCGGTCCGGCGGCGTCGATCAGCGCCGCGCAATGCCTGCGGACGGCCGCCGCCGCGCGCTGCGCCGGAGGGCCGTCGGCCGGCACGTCCGCAAGCGCCTCGGGCCACAGCCGGGCCGGGTCGGGGTCCAGGCCGAGCACGATCTGCGACTCGCGGGCGGCAACCGCGTCTGCGAGCCGTTCGGCGAACGTCATGAGCCGGTTGTTCCTACTTGCGGACGGCCTGCTTGAGGCTCGACCCCGCGGTGAACTTCGGCACGACCGAGGCGGCGATGTTCATCGTCTCGCCGGTGCGCGGATGCACGCCCTGGCGCGCCGCGCGCTCGGCGACGCTGAACTTCCCGAAGCCCGCAAGCATCACCTCGCCCCCACGCTTGAGGACATCCTCGACGGTGTCGAGGCAGGCGTCGATGGCTTCGGCGGACTGCTTGCGCGTCAGGCCGCTGCGAGCGGCGACGGCGTCGACGAGCTGGGACTTCGTCACGGCGCGATGGCCGGTTCCGCGGCCCAGGCCGTCAGATGGCCGTGCATCGCGAGACGGACCCACCCGCCCCGCCGCGGGCCGAAGGTGGACAGTGCCAGCGGCACGGACGCCTTCGGCCCGTGGCGATCGCGCGCCGCGAGGCGCGGGCAGCTGGCGGTTTGGGTCGTGAAAGCGGCCATCTAGACTCCTTGTGCTGCAGGAAGGGTGCCGCCGAAGCTAGCAGCGCGACCGGATCGCTTGGGATCGGGCAGGATGCGACGGTGGGCCTCAATCGGATCGCGTGGCTGCTGACGGTCGGCGCGGCGCTCATCACCGCGCTGCTGCTGTTCGTCTCGGGCTACAACGGCTACGGCGCGCTGGCGATCGCGGTCGGTCTGAGCGCGGCCATCAACCTGCGCTGAGGAGCTCAGCGCGCCGGGAGCTCGAAGCCGGGGCGCACGCTGCCCTCGGGCTCGAGGTGGATCAGCACGTCCGCTCCGCGCAGGCGCTCGCCGATCGCGTCCTGCATCTGGTGCGCGGTCTGGTGGGCGGCCTCGAGCGTCGTGCCCGCGACGAACTGCACGTGCAGGTCGACGTAGCGCCGCGAGCCCGCGCGGCGGGCGCGCAGCTTGTGGTAGCCGCAGACGCCGCGCGGGCCGAACGCCTCGACCGACAGGCGCACGGCGTCGAGCTCGTGCGGCGGCAGCGCCTCGTCGACGAGCACCCGCGACGCGCGCAGCAGCAGCTTGATGCCGGCATAGACGATCGCCGCGGCGACGGCAAGGGCGATGGCCGGATCGAGCCATGTCGCACCGGTGACCTGCACCACCACGAGTCCGACGAGCACGGCGGCCGACGTCGCCGCGTCCGTGCGCAGATGGGCCGCGTCGCCCTCGAGCGCCGGCGAGTCCGTCTCCCGCGCGCGGCGCGCGAGCACCGTCGAGACGACGACGTTCGCCAGGACCGAGAACGCGATCACGGCGATGCCGACGCCCAGCGCGTGCACCTCGGCGCCAGTCGACAGCTTGCGCACGGACACGAACACGATGACGCCGGCGCCGACGAGGATCAGCATCGCCTCGACCGCCGCCGCGAGGTTCTCGAACTTGTCGTGGCCGTAGGGATGCTCGGCGTCGGCGGGCTTGTCGGCCGAGCGCACCGAGACGTAGGCCACGATCGACGCGATCAGGTCGATCGACGAGTGCATCGCCTCGGTGATGATCGCCACCGATCCCGTGATCGCGCCGGCCGCGAGCTTCAACAGGATGAGAACCGAGTTGGATGCGATCGACAGCGCCGCGGCGCGGGTCTTGACCGTGCCGCCGGCCGTGGTCGTGGCGATCAGCGGGCCCGTGCGGGCCATCAGGGGCCGACCAGCTCCAGCAGGCTGCGCGCGGCCCGTCCGCGATGGCTGATCGCGTCCTTCTCCGCCGGGTCCAGCTCGGCCATCGTGCGTCCGTCGCCGATGTCGTCGGGCTCAAAGGCGGGGTCGTAGCCGAACCCGCCGTCGCCTCGGGGCTGCTGCGCGAGCACGCCCGTGCAGCGTCCCTGCACCGCGTGCTCCGCGCCGCCGGGGTCCACGAGCACGAGCGCGCAGACATACGCCAGCGGCGAGCCGGCCGGCGCCTCGCGCAGGAGCTTGGCGAGGTTCTCGGCGTCGCTGGCGTGCTCGCCCGCGAAGCGCGCCGAGCGCACGCCGGGAGCGCCGCCGAGCGCCGCGGCCTCGATGCCCGAGTCGTCGGCGATCGCCGCCATGCCCGTCGCACGGGCCGCCGCGCGCGCCTTCGCGCGCGCGTTGTCGAGAAACGTCTCGCCGGTCTCGGGCGGCAGGCACACCTCGTCCGCAAGCGCGACGACCTCGTGGGGCGACAGCAGCGTCGCGAACTCGCGCGCCTTGTGGGCGTTGCGGGTCGCGAGGACGAGCCTCACCCCACCGCGCCCGCCTGCACGGCGCGCAGTTGCTCGATGCCGCCTGCGGCGAGCGCCAGCAGGTCGTCGAGGTGCGCACGCGACAGCGGCGTGCGCTCGGCGGTCGCCTGGACCTCGATCAGCCCGCCGTCGCCGGTCATCACGACGTTGGCGTCGACCTCGGCGGTCGAGTCCTCGGAGTAGTCGAGGTCCAGCAGCGGGACGCCTTCGACGATCCCGGCCGAGATCGCGGCGATGCTGCCCGTCAGCGGCGAGCGCTCGAGCTTGCCCTCGGCGACGAGCTTGCGACACGCGAGGTCGAGCGCGACATAGGCGCCCGTGATCGACGCGCAGCGCGTGCCGCCGTCGGCCGTCAGCACGTCGCAGTCGAGGTAGATCGTGCGCTCGCCGAGCGCCTCGAAGTCGATCGCGCCGCGCAGCGAGCGCCCGATCAGGCGCTGGATCTCGACCGATCGCCCGTCGAGCCTGCCCTTGCTGATGTCGCGCGGCTTGCGGTCGCCGGTCGACGCCGGGAGCATCCCGTATTCGGCGGTGACCCAGCCGGTCCCGCGGCCGGCCATCCAGCGCGGGACGCTCTCCTGCACGGACGCGGTGCAGATGACGCGCGTCTCGCCCTGCGTGATGAGCGCCGAGCCGGTGGCGGGCTTGACGAAGTGCGGTTCGATCGTCGTCGGGCGCAGGCCGTCGGATGCGCGCCCGTAGGAGCGTTCGGGGGGCGTGGTCATGCGATGGCCTCCTGGGTCAGTTCGACGTGGTCGACCGTGCCCATCGGCAGCTGCAGGAAGCGCGAGCCGATCTCGGCGAACGCGCTCGCGTCGCCGGTGCACAGGAAGCTGTAGCGGCCCTCGGACGTGCGCGGCGTGGCGAGGTCGCGCAGCGCGAGCGCATGCCCGACGCGCCGCACGATCGCCGTGCCGGAGGTCACGAGCGCGACCTGCGGGCCGAGCAGGCGCTGCAGCAGCGCGCCCACGAACGGGTAGTGCGTGCAGCCGAGGATCACCGTGTCGACGCCGGCGGCGCGCAGCGGCGCGCAGTAGCCGCGCGCGAGCTCGACGTCCTGCTCGGTGATCGGGGCACCGGTCTGGCTGATCTGCGCGAGCTGCGGGCACGCGACGCTCGTCAGGCGCACCAGCGGGTCGGCGGCGAGCACGGCCCGCTCGTACGCGCCGCTGGCAATGGTCGCGCTCGTCGCCAGAACGCCGATGCGCCCGTTGCGCGTCTGCGCCACGGCGAGGTTGGACTCCGGGCCCACGACGCCGAGCACGTCGACCGCGTAGCCGAGCTCCGCGACGTGCAGCGGCAGGTCGTCGATCGCGCTCGACGTCGCCGAGTTGCAGGCGACGACGATGAGCTTCACGCCGCGCTCGAGCAGGATGTCGGCGATCTGCCGGGCGAAGCTGCGCAGTTGCGGCGCGCTGCGATCACCGTAGGGAAAACGCGCGGAGTCGCCGACGTACAGGAAGTCCTCCTGCGGCAGCCCGACGAGCAGCTCGTGCAGGACCGTCAGCCCGCCCACGCCGGAGTCGAAGACCCCGATCGGGGCGGTGGGCTGCGGGGCGCGGAGCACGGGCTCGCCATGATCCCAGACGCGGTCGCCCGGACCGCGCCGCACGACCGCGCTGTCACCGCGAGATTCGGTGGATCCGGGCTCAGTCGCGCCAGTCGAACAGGCCGCGCGTGGCCGTCAGGTCGAAGATGCGCTGCACGCGCCGCGGCCCGGGCACGAGGGTCAGGCTGCATCCCCGGCGCTTGGCGGTGTTGCGCAGGCTGATCAGCGTGCGCAGGCCGGTCGAGTCCACGAAGTCGACGTGGCGCAGGTCGACGACCAAGCCGTCGAGACCGACCTCGGACAGCTCTCGGACCTCACGCTCGAGCATGTCGGCCGAGGCGAGGTCGAGTTCGCCCGTGAGGGCCAGGACGGCCTCGCCGCCGTCGAGCTCGATGCGAACGTTGAACGGCTGAATCGGTGCGGGGATCATGGTCTTCATCAGCTCCTTACGCATGGGTGACCGTCGTAGATCTATCCCGGTGCGCGGCGCGGCGCCAGCCGTGGCGTCCGCATGCCGACGTCTGCGCGGGCACGTGGCGCAGACCGCTCGCGCGGGGCTGCCGGCGGTGTCAAGATGGGCGGCGTGGCCGGCGCTTCGGAGGTCATGAGCATTGTCGACGCCGACGACGATCTCGCGGCGCTGCTCGACGACGCTGCACGCGAGCGCGCCATGCGCGATGCCCTGACCCGCGTGCGGCGCCTCTCAGCCGGAACCTGGGATGCCGCGTCGGCAGTCGAGTCCGGCATCCATCACCGGGGCTTCCTCGTCGTGGACGGCCTCCTCACGCGCGAGGTCGACGTGCTGGGCCGTTGCTGCGTCGAGCTGATCGGTCCCGGGGACGTGCTGCGCCCCTGGGGGTGGGACGAGAACGGCTCGCACGTGCAGGCGGAGGTCGGCTGGGAGGTGCTCGAGCCCAGTCGCCTGGCCGTCCTCGATCACGGCCTGGTGGCGCGTATCGTGCCCTGGCCCGAGCTGGGCGTCGAGCTCTTCAGCCGCGGGACGCGCCGCGCCCACCATCTCGCCGTGGCGCTCGCCATCGCCCATCACCAGCGTGTCGACGACCGGCTGCTGCTGACCCTGTGGCACGTGGCCGAGCGCTGGGGGCGCGTCGGTCGCGACGGCATCGTGGTGGACCTGCCGCTGTCGCACCAGCGCCTCGCGGACCTCGTGGGCGCCCACCGCCCGTCGGTCACCTCGGCGCTGGGTGAGCTGTCGCGGTCGGGCGCCGTCAGCCGCCGCGAGTCGGGTGAGTGGCTGCTGCACGGCCCGCCCCCCGAGCAACTGCGCAACCACCCGCTCGCCGCGGCGATGAGCTGATCAGGGTTCCAGAGCGGCTCTGCTTTCCCCACAACCATGACAAGCGAGCCGGAGATCCGCGGCCGGGCCTTCGACCACCTCCTCGTGGTCATGTTCGAGAACCAGTACCGCGGCTACGTCAGGGAGAACCCGTACTTCGCGCGGCTGGCGCGCGACGGCGTCGAGCTCGAGAGCTCGTTCGGCGTGATGCACCCGTCGCAGTGCAACTACATCGCGTCGATCGCCGGCGAGCTGTGCAACGTGACCAGCGACCACCGGCCCCCGCCGCTGGCGCAGCGGACGATCGTCGACCTCGTCGAGGCGGCCGGCCTCCGCTGGAAGGCGTACATGGATGGCTACTGCCCGCATGCGAACCCCTGGACGGCGGACCTCGTGCCCGGCGACGAGTACCCCTACGTGATCAAGCACAACCCATTCTCGTCGTTCGTGGGCGTGCTCGGCTCGGCCGAGCGCTGGGCGCGCGTGGTCAGCGAGGCGCAGCTCTGGGTCGACGTGCGCGCCGGCGAGCTGCCGGAGTACGCCTGGCTCGCACCGAACATGTGGAACGGCGGCCACTACATCCGCGGCACGCGCGAGGAGCCGAAGGCGCGCGCACCCGAGCTTGTGGACCAGGCGGCGCAGTGGCTCGAGTGGTTCTTCGCGACGCTGCGCTTCCCCGGCCGCGACTCGCTGCTGCCGCCGCGAACGCTCGTGGCTGTCACATTCGATGAGTCCGACTACGAGGCCGCGTACGAGGTGCGGGCGAAGCACACCTACGACGGGCCGAATCACATCTACACCGTGCTGCTCGGCGACGTGGTGGCGCCGGGGACCGTCGAGTCCGAGGGCTACAGCCACTACAGCCTGCTGCGAACCGCCGAGGAGAACTTCGGCCTCGGCACGCTCGGGAAGAACGACGCCGACAGCAACTGGCTGCGCTTCCTCTGGGACAAGCGGTTTGCCTGGGGTGCGCCGGCACAGACGCCGCTACGCGACCGCGGCGCCGTCGCGGTCGCGAGCCTCGGCGACAGGCTGCACGTCGTCCAGGAGGCGGGAGACGGGGAACTCGTCCACCGAGTGTTCGACGGGGGCGGGTGGGCGGCGGAGGAGACCGTCCCGTGCGACGGCTTCGCGCCGGCGCTCGTCGCCGCGTCGTACGGGTCACTGATGCTGGCGCTCCTCTCGCCCAGCGGCGGGGTGACCGCGCTCGGATTCCGGCCTGACTGCGGCTGGGATCAGCAGCCCCTCGCGGTGGTCGACGAGGCGGACGCCGTCGCGCTCGCAGCGTGCAACCGGGGTGCGGACCTGATGTGCGTCTGGCGGGCGCCAAGCGGTGAGCTGTGGTCGCGCCGGCGGCGCGGAGGGAGCTGGAAGGATCCGGTCGCGACGGGCCGGACCGCGCCGGGCGGGTTCGCGCTTCACGCGCTCGGGCACGTGCTGCTGCTGGTGGTCGCGGCGGCCGACGGTGAGCTCGCGTGCGCGACCTATGGCACGGCTGACTTCAACGTGACGACGCTTCCCGTGCGACGCCGCGCCGGGCCCTACGACGACGCGGTCAAGGACGCCTGGTCGCCGGACGCCTTCCCGGTCGCCCACTTCGGCGCCGCGGCATCGCCCCTCACGCCCGGCGAGCTCGAGCCGGACCTGCAGCCGTACCGCAGCGCCGGCCCGTTCGCGCTTGCCGCGCTCGATGGTGTGGTGAGCCTCGTGCACCCGCGCCACGCCGGGACGCAGCTCGCGACCACGACCTTCTCGATCGCCGGCGTGCTCACGTCCAAGCTGCCGGTCTCCTACAAGGCGAGCGACCAGACGACGACGAGCAACGGCTACGGCACCCTCGCCGAGGTCGGCTGGAGTGTCCCGCGTCCGATCATGGGCACGCGCTGGGATGGCGGCGTCGTTCTGGCGATGGCGCGCCGCAGCGCAGAGCTCGTGCTGCTTCACCAGCCCGGCCCCGGCTGCGCCGTGTTGTCGAGCAGCGGGCGCTACAGCTGAGCCGGCCCCGAGGCCGAGGACGTCCCCTTCTCATGGTCGAGGTGGTCACGTGGGCGCAGGACTCGGCGGACTGAGCCCGAACGCATGACAGCCCGCCGGTGGCGGGCTGTCGTGGTGTGGGAGCGCAGCTGTCGGTCAGAGAGCGGTCGGCCTGCGACCTGCGGCCAGGTGACCGTGGGTCCCGCGACGGGCGCTGAACAGCGCGACCGCCGCGAGGACGGCGAGCAGGAACAGCAGCGGATGAACCACGATCCCGCCCAGCACGGCGAGTACGACGAGGATGATGGCGACGGTGACGAGCACGACGACCTCCTTGGATGGTGTAGTGCCTGAGCTACCCCGGTCCTCGGCGATCCCGGTCGGGCACGGTATGCGCGCCGACGTCCGCGCGCGAACATCGAGCCAGTGGCTCCTGCCCCCCGCCGGTCCGCCGGGACCCGCTCGCCCGCTCGCCTACCTCTGCTCGCCGACGCTCGAGATCGTCTCCTTCAGCGTCTTCGCGACCTCCTGCGCGATGCCGCCGCCCCTGAGGCCGCCGGCGGCGGCCACGACGCCCGTCAGCAGCGTCGCGAGCAGGAGCATGAGCCCGACGTACTCGACGGTGCCCTGACCGGTCTGCTCGCGCAGGCGGCGGGCGATCTTGGCGTGGATCCAGCCCATCGTTCGATATGGCATCTGCGGCCTCCGGGTGGTGGGGTTCGGTGTGGCCCCGATGCTGCGACGAAGGCCGTGCCGGATCCAGACGCGGATGCAACGAGTTCGCCGCGAAGCTGTGCCGACTCACACGCCGGCGCTCGCGCGAGGGAGCATGCCGAGCGCCGACTCTGTGAACCTGGGCAACCCGTGGTCCGCGCGCTCGTCGTCACCAACATGTACCCCTCGCCCGCCCGCCCGGCGCTCGGCGCGTTCGTGCGCGACCAGGTGCGGGCACTGCGGCGCATCGACGATCTCGACGTCGAGCTGCACGCCTTCGCGCCCGGCGGCCCGCGAAGCTACGCGCGCGCGGCGCGCGACCTGCGCCGGCGCTTCGCCGGCCGGCGCTTCGACGTCGTCCACGCCCATTTCGGGCTCACGGCCTGGCCGGCACTGGCGGTCGATGCCGGCAAGCGCGTCGTCACGCTGCACGGCAACGACCTCTATCACCCGCGCTCGCGCAGGATCACGACCGCCGTGCTGCGCACCATGGACCTCGTCGGCACGCCGACGCCGGGGTTCGCGGCCGACGTGCCGGGGGCCGGCGCGGGCCGCACGGTCGCGATCCTGCCGTGCGGCATCGACACGGAGCGCTTTTGCCCGCTGGACCGCCGCGCGGCGCGCGAGCGCCTGGGCCTCGATCCCGACGGCCGCTACCTGCTCTTTCCCTACGACCCCGGGCGCGCGGTCAAGCGCGCCGACCGCGCCCGCGAGCTGGCCGCAGATGACGCCGAGCTGCTCGTGCTCGGCGCCGTCGCGCCGGAGGAGGTCCCACTGTGGGTGAACGCCGCCAATGCCGTCGTCTGCCCGAGCGACTGGGAGACCTTCGGCCTCGCGTGCATCGAGGCGCTCGCCTGCGACGTGCCCGTGCTAGCCCGCCCGACCGGCGCGCACGCCGAGGCCCTGCAGGGGGTCCCGGGAACGCTGTGCGCGGAGTGGGACCTCGCGACATGGCGCGCGGCGCTCGCGCCGCACCTCGCAGACGGCGACCCGCGGATCGCAGGGCGGGCGCGCGCGCTCGAGTACTCGGCCGACGCGCTCGCGGCGCGGGTCGCCGCCGCCTGGCGATGGCTCGTGAGGGGCGGGCCGCCGCCGCCTCTATACACTGCGCACGAGGCACCGACCCTGTCGTCACTCGGTGCCCCTTCGCCATGACCGGACTGAAGCAGCGCCTCCTTCGCCGGCGCACCGCAGGCTCTTCGGGCCGCGGCGCCCCCGGCCTCAAGTCCCGCCTGCCGGGCTTCCTGCGCCCGGGCTCGGGAGGGTCGAAGGCCCAGCGCCTGCCGTGGGGCAAGCGCGCCGCCGCGCAGCCCGCAGCACCCCTCGCCGCTGACGGCGCCGTCGCGCAGCCCGCAGCAGCACTCGGCGCGCAGGCCGCCGTCGCGACGGAGGTCGCGGCGACGGGCGGCTCGGCGAGCTTCCGCGACCGCGGAAGGCTGCGGCGGCGATTGCGCTTCCTGCGCCGCGCCCGCGAGCTCGCGTTTCGCGACGTCGGCGGCCTGATCTTCGACATGCGCCGCTTCGGCCGCGAGCGCCCCGACCTCGTCGAGGCGAAGCTTGCCGCGCTGACCGCCGTCGACCAGGAGCTGCGCGCGCTGGAGCGCGTGCTCGACGACCGCCGCCCGATCCACGAGCTGCGCGAGCCGGGCCTCTCGTCCTGCCAGCGCTGCGGCGCGCTGCACGCCAGCGAGGATCACTTCTGTCCGCGCTGCGGGCTGCAGTTCGGCGGGCCGCAGGCGATGGGCGAGGTCGGGGGAGCGATCGCCGCGCCACCGCAGGCCCCCGCCCCGCCAGCCGGACAGCCCACGGCCGCGACGCTGATCGCCCCGGGAGCGGCCCCCGCCTCCGTGCCACCCGCGGCCGCGCCTCAGACCGCCGCGCCGTCCGACTGGCGCACCGCGCCGGGCCACCCGGCCGACGCGCAGCAGACGGAGATCCTCCGCCCGCCCGACGCGCCGTGAGCATCGCGCCCGCAAGCAACGGCGCGCGGTCGTGAGCAGCCAGCCGCCCGGCCCGCCGCAGGTCCCGCCGCCGGGTCAGCCCCTCGTCCCGCCGCCGGGCCCGCCCACAGGCACGCTGCGCTGCCCGCGCTGCTCGGCGACGATCGGCCCCGAGCAGGACTGGTGCCTGGAGTGCGGCGCACCGGCCCGCACGCGGCTGGCGCAGACGCCCAACTGGCAGCTGCCGACGGTCGCGCTCGCCGCGCTGGTCCTGATCGCCGGCGCGCTGTTCGCGTTCGCCTTCGTGAAGCTCACCGAGGACGACGGCGCGCCCGTCGCGACGCCGGCAACGGTCACGACCGTGGCGCCGGTGACACCGCCCGTGGTCCCGCCGGCCACCGCAATTCCGCCGGCCACCGCAATCCCGCCCGCGACGACGGCCCCGCCGGTCACGACGGCCCCGCCGGCGGCGACGACGCCGGCCACGCCGGGCCAGGCGACCGTCCCACCGGCCACGACGCCGGCCCCCGTCACGAAACCGCCCCCGCAGGCGAAGACCACCCCGCGGCCGGCGATCACCGCTCCCTGAGGGCGGCCCGGAACGCCGGCCAGCCGGCGCTCGCGAGGCGCTCGCGTGCCTGCGCCGCCAGCGGGTGCAGCGCGACGCCGGGCACGTCCGGGGGCTGCATGGCGCCGGCGACCTCGAGCGTGATCACGAGCGAGCGCGCGAGCGCGCCGAGGTCATAGCCGCCCTCGAGCACGATGCCCAGCGGCGCGCCGAGCTCGTTCGCCATCGCACGCACCGACGCCGACATCGCGGCGTAGCCCGCATCGGTCACCGCACAGCCGGCCAGCGGGTCGTCGGCGTGCGCGTCGTAGCCCGCCGACAGCAGAACGAGATCGGGCTGATAGGCACCCGCCAGCGGGCGCACGACGTGCTCGACGAGCGACACGAAGGCCGCGTCGCCGGAGCCGCCCGGGACCGGCAGGTTGACGGTGAAGCCCTCGCCCGGCCCGTGACCGGCGTCGGACGCCGATCCGCTGCCGGGATACATCGGCGACTGGTGGATCGAGCAGAACAGGACGTCGTCGCGGGCGGCGAAGATGTCGTTCGTCCCGTTGCCGTGATGCACGTCCCAGTCGAGGATCAGCACGCGGCGCGCGCCCCACGCGTCGAGCGCGTGCTGCGCCGCGATCGCGACGTTGTTGAGCAGGCAGAAGCCCATCGCGCGATCGGCCGTCGCGTGGTGGCCGGGCGGTCGGTGCAGCGACGCCGCGACGTGCGCGCCCTCGGGCCCGAGCAGCGCGTCGACGATCGCGACGGCTCCGCCCGCGGCGCGCAGCGCGGCCTCATAGGAGCCGGCGCTGACGATCGTGTCCATGTCGATCATGGCGCCGCCGCGCGCGGACAGCGCCTCGATGCGATCGACGTGCTGCGGGGCGTGGACCGCCTCGATCGCCGCACGCGAGGCCGCGGGTGACAGGCGCACGTCCCAGCCGAGCCAGCCCCGCTGCTCGAGCGCGCGCTCGATCGCCACGATCCGCCGCGACGACTCGGGATGCGCGCCCGTGTCGTGCTCCAGCGATGACGGATGGCGCAGCAGGACCAGCCCCGGCATCCGGGGTACGGTACTGCGCAACGTGGCCGCCGAGGAACCGCTGCTATCAGCCGACGTCGCGGTCGTCGGAGCCGGAGCCGCCGGCCTCTACGCGGCACTCACCGCCGCCGAGGCAGGCGCCTCCGTCGCGCTCGTCTCCGCGACGCCGCTCGCGCAGACCGCGAGCTACTGGGCCCAGGGCGGGATCGCCGCGGCGCTCGCCGTCGAGGACTCCGCCGAGCGCCATCTCGCCGACACCGAGGCCGCGGGCCGCGACGCCGTCCGGCGCTCGGCGGCCGAGGTGCTCGTCGAGGAGGCCCCGGCGCGGGTCGCCGACCTCGAGCGCCTCGGCGTGCACTTCGACGGCGACCGCCGCGGCATGCTGGCACTCGGCCTGGAGGGCGGGCATTCGCTGCGGCGCGTCGTGCACGCAGGCGGCAGCGCGACCGGCAGGCGGATCGTGCGCCAGCTGTCCGCGCTGGCCGTGGACCGGCCTCGCATCGCCGTGCTCGAGGGCGCGCGCGCCGCGAGCGCGTGGATGTGCGACGGCCGCTGCGAGGGCGTCCTGCTCGAGGACGGGCGCGCGATCCGCGCCCGCGCGACGATCCTCGCGACCGGCGGCGCCGCCGCGATGTGGTCGCGCACGACCAACCCGCCGGGCTCGCTGGGGATCGGGATGACGCTCGCACACGCCGCCGGCGCCGAGCTCGCCGACCTCGAGTTCCTGCAGTTCCATCCGACGGCGGTGATCGGCATCGCCGGCCGCGAGGGCTTTCTCGTGTCCGAGGCGATCCGGGGAGAGGGCGCGACGCTCCACGGTCCCGACGGCGAGCGCTTCGTCGACGAGCTCGCGCCCCGCGACGAGGTCGCGCGCACGATCGCCGCCCTGCTGGCGCGCAGCGGCGCGAGCTCCGTCGGCCTGGACATGCGCGCCGTCGACCCGGCCCGCTTTCCGAACGTCGTCGCGGCCCTGAGCGACGCCGGGCTGGATCCCACGCGCGCGCCGATCCCGGTCTCCCCCGCCGCGCACTACATGATGGGCGGGATCGTCACCGACCTGCACGGCCGCAGCACCGTGCCCGGCCTGTTTGCGATCGGCGAGACCGCCTGCACGGGCCTGCACGGCGCCAATCGCCTGGCATCCAACTCGCTCAGCGAGTGCTTCGTGTTCGGCGCCCGGGCCGCGGCCGCCGGGCTCGACGAGCCCGATCCCGGCGCGCCGGACGCGACCCGCCCACCGGCGCCGGCCGCGCTGGTGCGACCTCGCCGTGCCACCCAGGAGGCGCTGTGGCGCGATGCCGGGATCGTGCGCGACCGCGAGGGCCTGAGCCGCCTGCTCGACGACCCGCATCCGCTGGCGCGGCTGATCGCGGTCTGCGCCCTGCAGCGCGAGGAGAGCCGTGGAGCGCACCAGCGCGCGGACTTCCCGGACCTCGACGGCGCCCTGGACCACCGCCATGCCGTCATCGGCGCCGATGCGCGCCCGCGCCTGGCGCGATGGCGCTGAGAACGGCCGCTGCGACCCCTGTCTTAATACGAACTCAACATCGGGCTCGTTCTTACCTTTACACCGTTGCGCCACGCTGTCTTGGTCCGACCCAGCGCAGCGAGGGAAAGGAAACCCAGCCGATGTACCAGTTCAGTCGTGCAATCTACCGCGAGATCTCGCCGCTCATCGAGGGCCCGCGCAAGCGCGGCTCCCACGCTGAGGTGCTGCACGCATGCGAAGCCACGATCGAGCGTCTGGCGACCGATCGCCACTACTTCGCGCGACCGGCACGGACCCTGTTCAGCGACATCCGCGCGCACTTCCCGATCGCCGCGCAGCCGCGCGTGTGGCAGGTCGTCTCGACGTACCTGGTGTGCGCACAGGACTGGCTCGCGAAGCAGCCACAGCACGGCTACGACGTCAACGGCAATCCCCTGGAGTGCCGCGCGACGACCCGCCGCGGCACCCCCTGCCAGCGCATGCCGCTGGCCCACAACGGCTACTGCCCCTCGCACCAGCACCTCGCCGAGACGGAGGAGTTCGAGCAGTCGATCGCGGCGTAGGACGACCTACGCCACGAGGTTCGTGCGCACCTGCACGAGGCAGTCCAGCGAGCCGTCCTTGGCCGATCCCGCGACCGCCTCGACGGTGCCCGGCTGCGGGCGCGAGACGCCAGTGGGGGTGATCGTCCGCGTCCACGGCCCTCGCGCCGTAACGATGCGCTGGCCGACGACGCGGCCGCGCGCATCGCGCACGCGCAGCAGGAACGAGCCTTCGAAGAGGTCGCGCTCTGTCCCTCGGACGCGAAAGCTGCGACGGCCGGCGCGCTCGACGCTCGTGAGCGTGAGACATGCCCGGCGCCCGGTCCGGATCTCCGTGTCGCGCGAAGGCGGCGCGCGCAGATAGAGATCGATCAGAGTCGCTGCGGCGCGCACGAACCCGGGTTGCGAGCCGATGCACACGTCGGAGGCGGTCGGCGCCGCCGGCGCCGTCGCGGGCACCGCGGCGAGCACGAGGACGGTGACGGCGAGCAGTCGGATGGCGATCGAG
>Ga0208736_1000214_pt1 | contig 17663 bp, 19 predicted proteins | sample AntDryMetagUQ255_FD_188090 | JGI IMG/M metagenome (GOLD analysis project Ga0208736, IMG submission 188090) | Polar desert microbial communities from Antarctic Dry Valleys - UQ255 (SPAdes) | ecosystem: Environmental > Terrestrial > Soil > Desert | place: Antarctic Dry Valleys | collected 2008-12-31 | reverse complement strand
TCACCGACCTCCATCCTCGCCGACCCTATCGACGAGAACTTCCAGCCAGGACACAACACCCCTGCAAAACCCAGCGTATTAGCCGGACGACCCACTAGTGGCCCTGCGCGATGTGGCGGTACAGCGCGAGCAGCCCTTGGACGTCGCTGATCTCGCCGTCGAGGCTCGGCACGACGATCGGGTCGGGCTCGTCGAGCTGTGCCTTCAGGCGCTCGATCGACTCCGCATCACGGACGCCCAGCAGTTGCACGTGGGCAACGGCCTGCGCGACCTTGCCGGCGAGCCGGTCGCCGAGCGTGTCGCCGAGCCCGGCGCGCACCGCATCGACATCGCTGATCTCGTTGTCGGGGACGTGCACGCGATTGACGATCAACGCGCCGAACGGCATCCGTGCCTCGTGCAGCTTGCGGTGAAAGAAGACGGCCTCGGCCGCCGGCTCGCGCTCCGGTGAGGTGACGATCAGAAAGGTTGTCACCGGATCGGTGAGGAGGGCCTTGACCCCGGCGGCGCGCTCCTTGAAGCCGTCGACGAGCCCGCCGAGCGAGCGAAAGAAGGCGGCGATGTCGCTGAGCAGGTCGACGCCGGTGATTCGCTTGAGCACCGAGAAGACGACGCTCGTGCCGGCGCCGAGCAAGCGCCCCGCGATGCCCTTCGGCGCGAGCAGGACCTTCAGCGCGCGGCCCTCGAAGAAGTCGGTCAGACGATCGGGCGCGTCGAGGAAGTCAAGTGCGTTGCGCGATGGCGGCGTGTCGAGCACGAGCACGTCGAAGCCGCCCTCGTGGTGCAGGTCGTAGAGCTTGGCGATCGCGCTGAACTCCTGCGTGCCCGCGACGGCCCCCGACAGCTCGCGGTAGATGCGGTTGCCGAGCACCTCGTCACGCGTCTGTGTATCGGGCGACAGGCGCACCATCAGGTCGTCGAACGTCGCCTTGGGGTCGAGCATCATCGCCCACAGCTCGCCGCGCACGTCGATCCCGTGGCGCTCGAACAGCTCCGGCTCGACGCGGCGCGGCTCGTTGCCGAGCTGCTCGAGGCCGAGCGACTCGGCCAGGCGCTTGGCCGGGTCGATCGTGACGACCGCCACGCGCCCGCCCTCGGCGGCGAGTCCCAGCGCGAGCGCGGCGGACGCGGTCGTCTTGCCGACGCCGCCCGAGCCCGCGACGATGATCACCCGCTTGCCCTCCAGCGTGGCGGCGAGCGCGGTCATCGCGTCAGCTGCGCCTGCAGCTCGTCAGCGAGCTGCTCGAGGTCGGCGCCACCGGGGTGCAGCGCCAGGCGCAGCGGCTTGCGGCCCGCGAGCTTGCGCAGCCGCGCCATTTGCGCGCGCTGGCGCAGCGCGCGCCGATGGCCGCTGAGCGCCAGCGCCACCGCGCGATGCTCCCGATGCTCCTCCAGCGCAGCCGCCTCGCTCGGCGTGAAGCGATCGGGCTCGAGCGCGTTGGCGACGACCTGCTCGAGCCCGAGGCCGATCGCCGCGTGCAGTGCTCTGCGCAGGGCGCCGGTCTCGGTCACGGCCAGCTCCTCGGCGCGCGCGACGGCGATCACGCCGGTCTGCTCGGGATCGGACAGGGTTGCGTCGATGATCTTTCCCTGACGGGCGATCGGGCCGCCGCCGGCCGCGGCGGCGAACGTGCGCGGCGCCTTGAGGATCGCGACGCCATGGCCGGTCGCGGGAGCGTCGACGACGACGAGGTCGTAGGCGGAGGCACCCGGCGTGCGGCGGTCGAGCTGGGCGAGCTCCCACAGCTTGCCGACGGTCAGCAGCTCGCGCATGCCCGGCGTCGCGGCTGACAGCAGGCCGAACATGCGGCTGCGCTTGAGGACGTCGACGAACGGTCCGGACGGCAGCTGGTCGCGCAGGTACTCCTCGAGCGCGTCCTGGGGATCGATCGAGATGTGAAACAGGTTGTCCGCCAGCTCGACTTCGTCGAACGGCTCGGAGCCCTCCCGGTCGAACGCGCTGGCGACGTCGCTGCGACGAGCAACCTCGGCGACGATCGTGCGCTTCCCGGCGCGTGCCGCGACCAGTCCGAGCGCCGCCGCGACCGTCGTCTTGCCGACGCCGCCCTTGCCGGTGACGACGAGCAGGCGCTTGGCGAGCAGGTCGCTCAACACGGGTTCGCAGACTAGATCAGCACGGCTCCGACCACCTATCCGCCCGCTCTGCTATCGCGGGTGAAGGAATCCCCAGCACATCTACGAATAAGGCGACGTGTCCGGTTTCCATAGCTCAACTCGCGGCCTTACGGTGCCGGGCGTGCCGTCGGGTCCCACCACCGCCTCGCCGGTGCCTGTCCCCGCCGCGCCGGATCAGGCCCCGCTGCCGCCCGCTCCCGAGGAGAAGAACGCGCGCGTCATCGCGTTCGCCAACCAGAAGGGCGGCGTCGCGAAGACCACGACGACGCTCAACCTCGCGGCCGCCTTCGTCGAGAGCGGCTACCGCGTGCTGTGCGTCGATATGGATCCGCAGGGCAACCTGACGATGTCCCAGGGGATCGATCCGGACACGCTCGAGCTTTCGATGTACGACGTGCTCGTACATCACATCCCGATCAAGCAGGTCGTTCGCCGGCGCGAGGTCGACGTCGCCTGCGCCTCGATCGATCTCGCCGGCGCCGAGATCGCGATGTCGACGCAGATCGGCCGCGAGCGCTCGCTGGCCAAGGCGCTGGCACTCGTCAAGGACGACTACGACTTCATCTGCATCGACACGCCGCCCTCGCTCGGGCTGCTGACGATCAACGCGCTGACGGCCGCTGACAAGGTGATCGTCCCCGTTCAGTGCGAGTATCTCTCGATGCGTGGTCTGATCCAGCTTCAGAACACGCTTCAGATGATCCGCGAGAACCTCAACCCAGACGTCCAGATCGAGGGCATCCTGCCGACGATGATGGACACACGGACGCTCCACGCCAAGGAGGCGATCGAGATCCTCGAGGAGAACTTCGGCGATCGACTGTTTGCATCACGGATCCGGAAAACGGTGCGTTTTGCAGAAGCGCCCGTGAAGGGTATGTCCGTGCTGAAGTACGATCCCGACGGCACCGCCGCCCAGTCCTATCGCGATCTCGCGAAGGAGGTTCTCTCCCATGGCATCCGGTAAGCGCGCGAGCATGCGAGAGGGACCGCTCGCGGCGCTGTTCCGCAAGACCGAAGAGGACGCCACGCAGGCCGACAAGGCCCGCCAGGCGAACGCCGAGCAGCCCGCCGCGCCGCCCACCGAGCCTGTCGCGACGCCGATCGAGCAGATCCCGCCACGTGACGTGCCGCACCCGTCGCTGGCCACGCCCACGACGCCCGCCGAACCGGACGCCGAGGAGCCGCACATCCCCTCGCCGCAGGAGCGCCTGCGCCACGCCTTCTCCTCCGAGATGCCCGAGAGCCTGATGGAGCCGGTCGGCGACGAGATCAAGGCCAGCCGCCTCGGCCGCGCCCATGCGCTCGAAGAGGAGCTCGATGCGTTCGCGCGCCCCGATGCGCGTGAGGTCCCGTTCGGCGAGGCCAAGCCCGCCGGGCAGCCCGTGCTGCGCGTCGTCGGTGTCGGTGGCGGTGGCTCGAACGCCGTCAACCGGATGGTCGAGGCCGAGGTCGCCGGCGTCGAGTTCGTCGCGATCAACACCGATCTTCAGTCGCTGCAGCAGTCGCTCGCCCACGTCACGCTGCACATCGGTGCGCAGCTCACGCGCGGCCTGGGCTCGGGATCGAACCCGGAGCTCGGTCGCGGCGCGGCGATGGAGGAGTACGACCGCATCAAGGCCCTGCTGAAGGGCTCGGACATGATCTTCATCACGGCCGGTGCCGGTGGCGGCACGGGTACCGGTGCGGCCCCGATCATCGCGCGGATCGCGCGTGAGATCGGCGCGCTGACCGTCGGCATCGTGACCAAGCCGTTCGGCTTCGAGGGCACGCGCCGCAGCGAGCAGGCCGAGGCCGGCATCCAGACGCTGCGCGAAGAGGTCGACACGCTGATCGTCGTGCCGAACAACCGCCTGCTGGCGGTACTCGACAAGCAGACGTCGATGGTCGAGGCCTTCCGCGTCGCCGACGACGTGCTGCGCCAGGGCGTGCAGGGCATCTCCGACCTCGTGACGCTGCCCGGGCTGATCAACCTCGACTTCGCCGACGTGCGCACGATCATGGCCAACGCCGGCAACGCGCTGCTGGGCATCGGCATGGGCACCGGCGAGAACCGCGCGATCACGGCCGCCGAGCAGGCTGTCGCGTCGCCGCTGCTGGAGACGAGCATGGAGGGCGCGCACTCGATCCTGCTGTCGATCACCGGCGGGCGTGACCTCTCCCTGTGGGAGGTCAACGAGGCGGCCAAGACCGTGTCGGCGGCCGCCCATCCGGAGGCGAACATCATCTTCGGCGCGATGGTCGACGAGTCGCTCGAGGACCAGGTCTGGGTGACGGTCGTCGCGACCGGTTACGGCGGTGCGACGCATCGGCGCGACGCGCAGCCGACTCGCAGCGAGCCGGCGCGCCCGTCGCCGCGGGCCGTGGCTCCGCCCCCTCCGCCTGCGCCGCCGCTCGGCCGCGACCAGTACGGACGACCGGTCGACCCGTCGCAGGTCCGACGCTCGAGCAGTCTCGGCGTCAACGAACTCGACGTGCCTGAGTTCATGCCGCGTCGCTGACGGTCAGCCCGTTTTCCAATGCTGATGCGGCGCTAGCCTCGACGCCGTGACGAACACCTCCACCGGCATGATCGCCGCCGGCCATCCGCTGACCGCGCAGGCCGGCGTTGATGTGCTGCGCCAGGGTGGCAACGCGGTCGATGCCGCTGTCGCGGCGATGCTCACGTCGTGGGTCGCCGAGCCGCTGCTCAGCGGTCCCGGCGCCGGCGGCTACATGCTCGTCGCCGGAGCGGGGGAGGAGCCCGCGCTGCTTGATTTCTTCGTGTCGTCGCCCGGGTACGGCGCACGGCCGGAGGAACGCTCGCCGCTCGTGCCCGTCGAGGTCGACTTCTCCGGCGACGCGCGCCAGGTCTTTCACGTCGGGGCTGCGTCGTGCGGCGCCTTCGGCACCCCCGCCGGTGTCGACGCTGCCATCCGCCGCTGGGGGTCGGTCGCGCTGTCGGACCTTGCCGCGCCCGCGGCGGCACTGGCGCGCGAGGGCGTCGTGGTCAACGCCCACCAGGCCGAGGTTGTTCATCTGCTCGAAGCGATCCTGCGCTCGACGCCGCTCGCCAGCGAGCTGTTCGCTCCCGGCGGGCGGCTGCTGAACGAGGGCGATCTGTTCCGCAGCCCGGAGTTGGGCGACACGATCGAGCGCATCGGCGCGGACGGCGCGGGCCCGTTCTACGAGGGCGACGTCGCCAAGGCCGTCGTGGCATGCGTCGCGGAGGGCGGCGGCAGCCTGACCAGCGAGGACCTGCGCCTCTACGAGGCGCTCGTGCGCGAGCCGGTCAGCGTCGGCTATCGCGGACGCGAGGTGCTGACCAACCCGCCACCGTCGGCCGGCGGGATCCTCATCGCCTACGCGCTGGGATGCCTCGACGCGCGGCCCGCTCCGCCGGAGCTCGAGGCGATCGTGAAGGTCATGGAGGACGCGCAGTCGGTGCGCACGCCGGAGTTCCTCGACGGGCTCGGCGTGCCCGGCTTCGCCGACGGCTTTCTCGCCAACCGGCTTGGCTCGACGACGCACATCTCGGTGATCGATGGCGACGGGCGTGCGTGCGCGGTGACGTGCACGAACGGGGAGGGCTCGGGGATCGTCGTCCCTCAAACCGGCATCCACCTCAACAACATCATGGGCGAGGAGGACCTCAGCCCGCTGGGCTTTCACAACGCTCCGCCGGGCAGGCGGATGCCCTCGATGATGGCCCCGACGATCGTCATGTGCGCCGACGGCGTCGAGATCGCGCTCGGGTCGTCTGGCTCCAACCGGATCCGTTCCGCGCTGCTGCAGACGATCGTCGGCGTCGTCGACCACGGACTCGATGCCGCCGCCGCAGTCGCCGCGCCGCGCGTGCACTTTGAGGACGGCGTCATCTACTCCGAGCCGGGCGTGCCGGTGGCGCTGCTGGGCAGCAACCCGCACGAGATCCTCAACTTCCGCGCGCCGAGCATGTTCTTCGGTGGCGTGCAGGCGGTCTGCCGCGACGTCGAGTCCGGACGGCTCGCCGGTGCCGGCGATCCACGCCGTGGCGGTGTCGCGGTGGCAGCGTGATCACCCGCGCGCGCCGTGGAGCCCTGGCGGCGGCCTGCGCGGCCGCCACGCTCGTGCCGACCGCTTGTGGCGGCACGCCGTCGCCGGACCTGTTCGTCGTCAACCGTGACGGCACGGTTCCGGGAGCGAAGCTCACGCTGCTGGTCTCGGACACGAGCGTGCGCTGCAACGGCGGCGAGCCGCATCCACTGCCCAGCGACGCGACGATCGACGCGCGCGTGCTAAGCGATGACCTGCTCACGCTGCAAGACGACAAGACCGTGCTGCCCGCAGTGTCCAAGGCGCAGATCTTCCGCTTCGCGGTGCGTACGCAAAAAGGCACGCTGCGCTACCCCGACACCGCCCAGCGTCCATCGGTGCTGCCGCGGCTGACGCGCTTCGTCAGGCGGACGGCGATCGACCTGTGCGGGCTCGAGCGTTAGACGCGCCTCGTGAACCGGCGCGCATGGCTGCTGATGGCGATCCTCGCGGCGCTATGGGGCGCCTCGTATCTCTTCATCAAGGTCGCGCTGGACGACGGGGTGCCGCCGATCTTCGTCGTCTTCTCTCGGGTCGTCCTCGGCGCCGCGGTGCTCGTCACGCTCGCGCTGCGCACCGGCGCGCTGCGTGCCGTCTCCGGGCGCTGGGGCCCGATCGCGTTCATGTCGATCGTGCAGGTCGTCGTCCCGTTTCTGCTGATCACCTACGGCGAGCGTCACATCGCCTCATCGCTGGCCGGGATCCTCGTGGCCGCGGTGCCGATCTTCACCGCGCTGATCGCCGTCCGCGTCGATCAGGACGAGCGCCCGCGGGGGATCGGCGCGGTCGGTGTCGTGGTCGGGATCGTCGGCGTCGCGCTGCTGTTCGGCGTCGATCTCAGCGCTGACACGGAGGCGCTGCTGGGCGGGCTGATGATCCTGCTCGCCGCGCTTGGTTACGCGGTCGGCGGCCTGTTTCTCAAGCACCGCCTTGGCGATACGCCCCCGCTGGGCCTTGCCGCTTCGACGATGATCGTCGCGACGCTCGTACTGCTGCCGGTGGCGGTCTTCGAGCTGCCCAGCGCCACGCCGAGCCTCGAGGCGACCGCGTCGCTGCTCGTGCTCGGCGCCGGCGGCACGGGCATTGCGTTCGTCATCTTCTACACGCTGATCGCCACCGTCGGGCCTAGCCGTGCGTCGCTCGTGACGTACATCGCGCCCGGCTACGCGGTCCTCTACGGCGTCTGGTTGCTGAGCGAGCCGCTGACGGCCGGCAGCATCCTCGGGTTGATCCTGATCCTGGCGGGCTCGTGGCTGGCGGCCCAGGGCCGGATTCGGCCCGGCGGCGGCCAACCTTCAGCCGAAGCGAACCTTGCCGTTGGAACGGGCTCGGGCCTGGGCGCGCTCGACGAAGTCCAGCCGCTTGGTGGCCGCCTTGAACAGGCGCGTGACGAGCCGTAGGCGGGCGTTCTCGGAGCGCAGGTCGAGCAGGCCCTGCTTGGCGTCGAGTCCGAAGTCGACGGTCGCGGCCATCTCGTAGGCGCTCCTGACGGCGACCTCATCGGCCTCGAGCTCGGTGTCGGTCGCCTGGACGACGAGCGTCGCGTACGCGCCGCGCGCCGCCTCGGCAGCATCTGCGTCGGGCTCCTCGTCCTTGTCCTCGAGAAACTCGACGAGGCCCGATGGGTACGGCCTGTCGGCCTGAAGCTCGATCAGCCGGAACGGGCGCGTGCCGCGCGTGAGAACGTTGAGTCGGCCGTCTTCCATGCGCTCGAGCACCTCGGTGATTGTGCAGGCGCAACCGACCGTCTTGAGCTCCTCGTCGACCGACCAGACGATGCCGAACTCAGACCCGCGCTCGAGGCACTCCTCGAACATCGTGCGGTAGCGCTGCTCGAAGATGTGCAGCGGGATGTGCTCGTGGGGCAGCGCGACCAGGCCGAGCGGGAACAGTGGGAAATCACTGAGCATGCGATCGGGCATACACGAGGAGTCTACGTTCGAGCGCGCTGCGTATCTCACTGTTGATGAGCGCCACGACCGCCCTGCTCTGGTTCCGCCGCGACCTGCGGCTCGCCGATCATCCGGCGCTGACCCGCGCTCTGAGGGAGTTCGACCGCGTTGTCGCGGTCTTCGTCTTCGACGACGCGTTGCTACACGGGCGCTTTGCGTCGACGCCGCGCACGGCGTTCATGCTCGGCTGCCTGCGCGCGCTGGATGAAGGGTTGCGCGAGCGCGGCAGCGGCCTCGTCGTGCGCCACGGCCGGCCGGCGGACGAGCTGGTCGCGTTGGCGCAGGAGGCTGACGCGCAGGCGGTGCTGTGGACGAGCGATGTCGCGCCGTACGCGCGCGCCCGTGACACGCAGGTCGCAGGCGCGCTGCGCGACGCCGACATCCGGGCGCTGCCCCAAGGCGGCTCGTACGTCGTCGACGTCTCCAGGCCGCGCACGCAAGGCGGCAAGCCGTTCACGGTCTTCAGCCCGTTTCATCGGTATTGGCTGGCGCTCGAGCGACGCACCGTGCATCGCGCGCCGGCGCGGTTGCCCGCGCTGCCGAGCGCTCTGAGCAAGGGGCGCCTGCCCTCGCTCGACGCGCTCGCCGTCGGTGGCGGCAACGGCGTGCAGCCGTTCCGCGAAGCGGGCGAGCCCGCGGGGCGCGCGGCGCTCGAGCACTGGCTCGACGGACCGATCGACGGCTACGGCGAGCATCACGACGCGCTCGGCGTGCAGGGAACCAGCGGCCTGTCGCCCTACCTGCGCTGGGGCTGCCTGTCGGCGGCAGAGTGCGAGCAGCGCGCCGCGCGCCGCGCGGGCGACGGGGCGCAGGCCTGGGTGCGCCAGCTGTGCTGGCGTGACTTCTACGCCCACGTCCTGCTCGCGCACCCCGACAACGTGCGGCTCGAATTTCAGCCCAAGTACCGCGAGCTCGAATGGGCCGACGACGACGAGTCCCTGACGGCCTGGCGCGAGGGGCGCACCGGCTATCCGCTCGTCGACGCGGGCATGCGCCAGCTCGCGCACAGCGGCTGGATGCACAACCGCGCACGGCTCGTCGTCGGATCGTTTCTGACGAAGGACCTGCACCTGGACTGGCGCCTGGGGGAGGAGCACTTCGAGCGGCTGCTGCTCGACGGCGAGCCGGCGCAGAACAACGGCAACTGGCAGTGGGTCGCGTCGGTCGGCGTCGATCCCGCGCCGTACTTCCGGCGCCTGTTCAATCCGACGCTCCAGCAGCGCAAGTTCGACCCCGACGGCGAGTACGTGCGCCGCTGGGTGCCCGAGCTGCGCGATGTCCCGCTGGCGCGGCTCGTCGAGCCGTGGACTATGAGCGACGACGAGCAGGCCGCAGCGGGCTGCGTCATCGGCGAGGACTACCCGGCTCCGATCGTCGATCACAAGGACGAGCGCGAGCGCGCGATCGGGCGCTACCGGGCCGCGGGGGGCGCGTAACGGTCAAGCGCGGCGCGAGCGGTCTGCGCCGGAAGGGGGTGGCGCCGCTCACCTGATCGCTGCCATCCCGATGTCCCGAAAGGGCGCGCCGGCAGCACGCTCGAGCTCGCGCAGGGCCGGCAGGTCGTCGGCTCGCGCGACGCGGATCGCAGCGGACTGGGACATCACGGGGCCGATGCTATGAGGCCGTACGATGGTGGACTGACACGACAGATCGGGATCCTGTTATTCGACGACGTCGAGGAACTCGATGCGGTCGGCCCGTGGGAGGTGCTGGCGCATTGGACGCTCGAGTACCCGCAGGACGGCTGGGCGGTGTCCTGCCTGTCGCGCGATGGCCGCCCCGTCACCGCCGCCAAAGGTCTTGTGCTCGGCGCGCACGTCGCGCTCGCCGACGCGCCGGCACTCGACGTGCTCCTGCACCCCGGCGGGCACGGCACGCGCAGGCTGCTGCGTGACCCCGCCCACCTCGACTGGGTCCGCGCCCAGCGCGCGGCGGTGCCGCTGATGACAAGTGTGTGTACCGGTTCGCTCGTCTACGCCGCTGCCGGGCTCCTGCAGGGTCGTCCGGCGACGACGTACTGGGGCGCGATCGACGAGCTCCACGCGATCGATCCGACCATCGACGTTCGGGAGCACGAACGCTGGGTCGACGATGGCGACCTGATCACGTCCTCGGGCGTCAGCGCCGGCATCGATATGGCGCTGCATCTCGTCATCCGCCTCGCCGGCGCTGACCGTGCCCGTGAGGTCAAGCGGGGCATCCAGTATGACCCACAGCCTCCGATCTGATGGGTGACGTTTCTGTGGCTGTGAGCGCTCGGTGGCCTCGATCCGGGTACGCTGCCGCCGTGGCTCTCGCCTCCCGCATCAGGCTCCTCGTCGTCGGACTGCTGCTGTGCCTCGCGATACCGGTCGTCGCGCCGGCGCAGGCCGACGCTGACGGCCCGAAGGAACGCGTCGTCATCACCGGCCCGGTCGTCGTCGAGCGCGACGACACCTCGGGCGATGTCGTTGTCATCGACGGCGACGTCTTGGTGCGTGGCACCGTCGACGGCGATCTGGTCGTCATCAACGGCGAGATCACGCTGCGTGGTCGCGTCACCGGCGACGTCATCGCCGTCACCGACAAGGTGATCGTCGGGGAGGCCGGCAAGATCGAGGGCGACCTGCGCTACGGCGACAAGAAGCCCGAGGGCGCCACGTCAGACACGGTGCAAGGCGACGTCAAGCGCTTCGATGCCGAGTCGATCGGGGCGCCGCTGGGCGTCGGCATCGTGATCGGCGTGTGGCTTGCGGTCACGCTCTCGATCTTCCTGCTCGGCCTCGTGCTGCTGCTGCTCGCCCCGCGTGCGTTCGAGGCGATCGGCCGTGCCGGCCGGTCGAGCCCGGGCAAGTCGCTGCTTTTCGGCCTGCTGACGTTCATCCTGCTGCCGATACTCGCGCTCGTCGCGCTCGTGACGATCATCGGGATCCCGCTCGGGTTCGTGCTGCTGTTCGCGCTCGTCCCGCTCTATGCGACCGCCTACGTGTCGACCGCCTTCATCCTGGGGCGCCGGATCCTCCCCAACAAGGCCAAGATCCTGGCCTTTCTCGTCGGTCTCGTGATCCTGCGGCTACTCGCGCTGATCCCGTTCGTCGGCGGACTCATAGGGTTCCTCGCGCTGCTGTTCGGCCTTGGCGCGATCTTCGTGGCCATCGGCCGCGCACGCAAGGCCTGAGCGAGCCTCAGCCGCCGTCGCCGCATAGTCTGCGCCGCCGATGGCGGACGCCGAGACCCCAAAGCTCTATCTCCAGCGCGATCAGCCCCCCGGCGTGCCGCCGCTGTCGCTCACCGGCGAGCGCACGCTCCCCGACGTGCCCGAGGAGAACTACTGGTATCGACGCCATCTCGTCGTCTATGAGTGGATCGCGCAGCGGGTGCGCGGGCTCCGGGTCGTCGACATGGCATGCGGGGAGGGATATGGCTCCGAGGTACTCGCACGCGCGGCGGCGGCGGCCGTCGTCGGAGTCGACGCCAACCCCGAGGCGCACGAACATGCGCGAGCACGCTATGTGCGCGACAACCTGCGCTTTGAGCGCACGATGGTCGAGACCTACGACGAGCCATGCGATGCACTGGTCTTTCTGCAGACGATCGAGCACGTCCAGAACCCCGGCGCCGTACTCGCGCGCTTCCGCTCGCTCGTCGGCCCAGACGGCGTCGTCTATGTCTCGACGCCGAACCTGCTGACGCTGGCCCCGCCCGGCGCGCAGAAGTCCGGCAACCCATGGCACATCAAGGAGTACCGCGCGCACGAGTTCGAGGCGCTGTGTCGCGAACACTTCGGCTCGGTGGTGCTGCATGGCCTCTTTCACGCACGCAAGCTCGCGGTCCACGAGCGCGCGCTGAAGCTCGGCTGGGACGCGGTCCACGCCCGCCTCGGGATCACGAAGCGCTTCTATGACCGCTTCACGCCGGCGATCAGCGCGCGCGACTTCGCCCTGCGCTCGGCGCCACTGGAGCGCGCCCTGGACTTCGTCGCCGAGCTGCGCCCTTGAGCCCCTCGGGCGAGGGCGAGCTGGCGATCGTCCTGCACTCCCACATGCCCTACGTCGAAGGCTTCGGGACTTGGCCTTTCGGCGAGGAGTGGCTGTGGGAAGCGATCGCGACGTCCTACCTGCCGCTGCTCGACATCCTCGACGCGGGTGCGCCGCTCACGCTGTCGCTGACGCCGGTGCTGTGCGATCAGCTCGAAGCTCCCGGGGCGCTTGAGCGCTGCGCGCAGTTCCTCGCGTCGATTCGTGTGCAATCGCACCACCGCGACATCGCGACCGCGACCGCGGAAGGGGACTCAGCGGTCGTGGAGGCGCTCGAGCACTCGGCGGCGCAGTACGAGCAGGCGCGCGAACGCCTCGACGAGCTCGAGCGCGGTGTCGGGCTGCTGGCCGCGCTCGGGCGCCACGTCGCTTGGACCTCATCGGCGACCCACGCCGTGCTGCCGCTGCTTGCGACCGACGCCGGCGTGCGGCTGCAGCTGCGCACCGGCATCGACGCGCATCGCCGCCGCTTCGGCGAGCGCTGGCGCGGGGGACTGTGGCTGCCCGAATGCGCCCATGAACCGTGGCTCGACGGGCTGCTCGCAGAGGCCGGCGTCCACGCCGTCTGCGTCGACTTGACCGACGCGCTCGGCGCCGACGATCACCTGCGCCCGCTGCGCTCGCCGGCCGGACCGCTGCTCGTCCCGATCGACCGCGCGACCATCGAGCTCGTGTGGAGCCACGGCGGCTATCCGGCCGACGCTGCGTATCGCAGCTACCACGCCTTCACGCAGCACCGCCACCGCGCATGGAGCAACGACGGCGCGCCCTACGATCCGGCTCGCGCTCACGAGGCCGCGCAGCGCCACGCGGCCGACTTCGTCGCGCGGACGCGCAGCCGGGTCGCGGACGGCGGCCTGGCGGTCTGCGCCGTCGATACCGAGCTGCTCGGCGACTGGTGGCACGAGGGGCCGCTATGGCTGGCGGCCGTGGTCGAGCAGGCAGCGCAGCAGGGTCTGACGCTGTCGCGCCTTGACGATGCGCTCGAACGTCATCCTGAGGTCCCGGCTCCCGCCGGCCTGCCGGTCAGCTCATGGGGCACTCCGCGCGACATGACGACGTGGAGCGCGCCGCCGGTCGCCGACATGGCATGGGCCGTGCGCCGGGCGGAGCTGCGCACGATGGCGGCCGCCCGCGCCGACGACCGAGCGGTGCGCGAGCTGCTCGCGATGCAGTCCAGCGATTGGGCATTTCTCGTTAGCCGCGAGCTCGCCGAGCCCTATGGGCGCGAGCGCGCGGCGGGTCACCGCGAGGCGCTCGAAGCGGCGCTGACGAGGCCCGGCACGATGAACAGGGCGGTGCGCAACCTGGCGCCCGATTCGCGCATTTTGGGCCAAACCCTCAACCTATAGCCAGTAAGCTAAGGGTCTACATAAGGTCGACTGTGAACGGTGGCATCTCATCTTCTTGACAGGCGCCTCAACCAACATTTTTCCCGCTACTTGCGGACGTTTGGAAGGCAAAGGCTTGTCGGGGGACCTACTATCATCGCCTTCGAGAGCCGAATCCCGACCGCCTCAGAGCGATCGGGAACGGGGGAACCAAAGGACCGGTGCAGATCCGGTCCCGGGGCGAATCGCCGCTCACCAGACACAGGTGCCGCGGCGTAGCGCACGTCCAGCGCGAGCCCGACAGCTAACCCCGTAGGCGCCGTGACGACCAAGAAGGAGCGCCTATGCCTGCAGGTCTCACTGACGCACCGGTGACACACGTCGCCTCGGGTGCCCCTGGGAGCGACGCCGATCCGAGTCGCGAGCGTGCCTTTCGCCGCTCGCTGCGCACATCGCGCACGCGGCGTGCAACCGCCGCCCTGCGTCGCCGCCGGGTGCTGCGCAGCCGCCGCTCGCTGCTCGCCGCTGCGGCCGGTCTGGTGATGCTCAGCGCCGGAGCCTTCGCCGAGAGCAGGGACGGCAGCTCAGCAGGCGGGCTTTCCAAGCAGACGATAAAGGCGGCCCAGACCGCACTAGGCGTCAAGGCCGACGGGGTCGTCGGCCCGCAGACGCGCAAGGTGACCCGCCGTTTTCAGCGCAGGAACAAGCTCGAGGTCGACGGCATCCTCGGCCCGCAGACGCTCAAGGCGCTCGGCGTCGAGGTACCGGCGCGTGCCGAGCGCGCGGCAGCGACCGATGAGGCGGAGATCCTTGCGCGGATCGCGCAATGCGAATCAGGCGGAGATCCGAAAGCGGTCTCGGCCAGCGGGCGCTACCGCGGCAAGTATCAGTTCGATCGCAGCACCTGGCGTTCGGTCGGCGGCGAGGGCGATCCCGCCGCGGCGCCCGAGGAGGAGCAGGACAGGCGTGCGGCCAAGCTGCTGCGACGCTCGGGTACCGCTCCATGGCCGAACTGCGCGTGAGCGGGCCCCTGCCCGCGAGAGCTGAATGAGTAGTCTCGCTCGGATGAACGAGGTCGAAGAACTCAAGGCCGGTCACCGCGCGATGTGGTCCGCGGGCGACTATGACCGGATCGCCAACCTGATCTGGCCGGTGGGCGAGGTCGTCGTCGAGGCGGCCGCCGTGCAACCGGGGATGGACGTGCTCGACATCGGCGCGGGGACCGGCAGCGTTGCCATCCGCGCGGCCACGAAGGGCGCAAAGGTCGTCGCTGCCGATCTCACGCCGGAGCTGTTCGATGCCGGCCGCGCGCGCGCCGAGCAGGCGGGCGTCGAGATCGCCGAGTGGGTGGAGGCCGATGTCGAGGAGCTGCCCTTCGAGGACGCGAGCTTTGACCGCGTGCTGTCGAGCTTCGGCGCGATGTTCGCGCCGCGACATGCCATCGCGGGGGCCGAGCTCGTGCGCGTCCTGCGGCCCGGCGGAACACTCGTCATGACGAGCTGGCTGCCCCACGGCTTCGGAGGCCGGCTGTTCAAGACGATTGGTCGGCACGCCCCGCGACCACCGGCGTTCGCCGACCCGCCGGTTCTGTGGGGCGAGGAGGGCCACACGCGCCGGATGCTTGGCGGCGTTTTGCTGCTCGCCTTCGAGAAGCGCAGCGTGGAGTTTGTCTTCGATTCGATCGACGACATGGTCGCGGAGTACGAGGCGGCCTTCGGCCCGCTGGTGATGCTGCGCAAGGTGCTTGGCGACGGCAAGTACGACGGGCTGGTTCGCGACCTCCGCGCGTTGTTCGAGCATCTCGACATCGGTGAGGGCGAGACGCGGATTCCCGCCGAGTACCTGCTGATCGTCGGCCACAAGCCCGCCCAGTAGCGAGCCGCCTTCTCATTCACCTACGGCGATGAGCTCGTCGCCGCAGCCCACGCCGCGCGAGTCTTACCGCACCGGCCTGCGCGCCGGTGTGCCGTTTGCGATCGCGGGCGGCCTGCTGTCGCTGACCTTCGGGGTGCTCGCCCGCGAGGTCGGCTTCTCGGCGCTGGGCGCGATCGTCATGTCGGCGATCGTCTTCGCGGGCTCGGCACAGTTCGCGGTCGTCTCGATCCTCGCCGGCGGCGGCGGCGCTGGCGCCGCGATCTTGGCCGCGGCGCTGATGAACTCACGCTTTCTGCCGATGGGTGCCGCGCTCGCACCGTCGCTCTCCGGTGGCTGGCTGAAACGCGCGGCCCAGGGCCAGACGGTCGTCGATGCCTCGTGGGCGATGGCCAACCGCGGCGAGGGGCGCTTCGATCGCCACTTTCTCTTCGGCGCCACCTCCGTGCAGTACGTCACGTGGTTCTCGGGCACCGTGATCGGCGCGGTCGGCGGCAGCGCACTGCCCGACACCGAGAAGCTCGGCCTTGACGCGATCTACCCGGCGTTCTTTCTTGCGCTGCTGTTCGCCGAGATGCGCGACAGCCGCTCGCGCGGCGTGGCGCTCGCCGGCGCGCTGATCGCGCTGGCGCTGGTTCCGATCGCGCCCGCCGGCATTCCCGTGCTGGCGGCCAGCCTGGCCGCGCTCGTCGGCCTGCGGCGGCGTGGGGGTGCGGCGTGAGCGGCGAGCTGTGGCTGATCCTGATCGGCACCGCGATCGTGACCGCGCTGATCAAGGCCGCCGGCCCGATCGCGCTGGGAGGGCGCGAGCTGCCGGCGTGGGCGGGCAGCGTCGTCGGGCTGCTGGCGCCCGCGTTGCTCGCGGCACTGATCGTCACGCAGGCGTTCGCCGACGGCGACCGTCTGGCGGTCGGTGCGGACACGGCCGGCGTCGTCGTCGCGGGTATCGCGCTGGCCCGCGGCGCCTCGATTCTCATCGGGCTCGGGCTCGCCGTGGCCGTGACGGCGCTGCTGCGCGCGGTGACCTGAACAGCCGCGGGCCATCGCTAGGCTGACAAGGTGCAGACCACCTTCTATGAGGCCGTCGGCGGCGAGCCGACTTTTCGCAAGATCGTCGCGCGCTTCTACGAGGAAGTGCGTGACGACAACGTGTTGCGCGCGCTGTATCCGGAGGAGGATCTGGGCCCGGCGCAGGAGCGCCTGACGCTGTTCTTGATGCAGTACTGGGGTGGCCCGCAGACCTACTCGGCCGAGCGCGGGCATCCGCGGCTGCGCATGCGCCACGCGCCGTTTGCGATCGGTGCGGCGGAGCGCGACGCGTGGCTGCGCGCGATGCGCGTTGGGGTGGACGAGGCGGGCCTCGAGGAGGCCCATAGGGCGCAGTTGTGGGAGTACCTGGAGGGGACAGCGCAGTTCTTGGTCAATCGGGGGGAGTGAGGCCGCGGCGCGCCGGCCGCGCGCTCAATCCCAGCGCAGGGTGTGCGGTGCCTTGCGCATGCGCAGGATGCGCACGGGGACGCCGGCGGCGACGGCGTTGTCGGGCACGTCGTTGCTGACGATCGTCGACGTGCCGAGGACGCAGTTGTTGCCGATCGTCACGCCGCGCAGGACCGCGACCCCATAGCCGATCCAGACGTTGTGCCCGACGCGCACGTCACGCTTGTAGATGCCCTGGTCGCGGACGGGACGGTCGACCTCGACGACGCCGTGGTCGAAGTCGATCAGCATCACGCGGTCGGCGACGATGCACTCGCGCCCGATCGAGACGTGCTGGAAGGCCGAGATCGTGCACTCCTGGCCGAGCACGGACTTCGCTCCGATGAACGCCTCGCCCTCGTGGACGCGGATCTTCGAGCCGTGGCCGATCCACGACCAGCGTCCGAGATGCAAAGTCGCGCCCTTGCCGATCTCGATCGTGACGTTCGGGCAGACGAAGCACAGGCCGTCGGTCTTCAGGCGCCCGCGCCAGCGCAGCTTCAGCCAGGCCCAGCGGGCGATCAGGCGCGCGTAACGCGTGTTGAGCATCCCGTGGTCGCGCATGAAGCGCCACAGCGCGAGCGGTCCGCCGCGCAGGGGAGCCGGCGCGCGGCGGATGTCCGGCGCGGGTGGGGGCGGTTCGACTATCGAAAGCTGTGCCTGTGGCACCGCGCCAATCCTATGACTCGTCGGCGCGAGCCGGGTCGCCCGCCGGCAGCTCGCCCTTGCCGTCGACGAGCAGCGCGTGCTCGCCCGGCGTGACGGCGACGGACATCGCACCATGCTACGGGCAGGCAGCTGCAACCCGAACAGGCCGCACCCGCCCC
>Ga0208736_1000213_pt1 | contig 17699 bp, 14 predicted proteins | sample AntDryMetagUQ255_FD_188090 | JGI IMG/M metagenome (GOLD analysis project Ga0208736, IMG submission 188090) | Polar desert microbial communities from Antarctic Dry Valleys - UQ255 (SPAdes) | ecosystem: Environmental > Terrestrial > Soil > Desert | place: Antarctic Dry Valleys | collected 2008-12-31 | reverse complement strand
TTTTATTCAATTTTTTAAAGAAAAAAATTTGCTGCATCAGCAAAACCATTTTATTGTAGCTACAAGTGGAGGTGTGGATTCGGTAGTATTGTGCGAGCTTTGTCACCAGGCAAATTTTTCCTTTTCTATAGCACATTGTAATTTTAAATTGCGTGGCGCGGAAAGTGAAAGAGATGAAGCTTTTGTAAGAAGTTTAGGAGAAAAATATAATGTAGATGTATTTGTAGAAACATTCGCCACTGAAGATGCTGCAAGGGAAGGAAAAATTTCCATACAGGAGGCCGCCAGGTTTTTACGTTACAGATGGTTTAAAGAGTTGTCTCAGGAAAAAACTCTATCTCTTGTTTTGTTGGCGCATCATGCCAACGATGATATTGAAACAGTAATAATGAATTTTTTCAGAGGAACTGGTTTAGAAGGATTGACTGGTATGCAATGGGATCTTTCAGCAAGCGGTTGTCTGCGACCAATGTTAACATTTTCCCGTAAAGAGATTGAAAATTTTGCAAGTGATAATAATTTAATATGGGTGGAAGACTCTTCCAATAGTTCAAATAAATACACGCGTAATTTTTTTCGGAATGAAATTATCCCGGCAATAAAAAAAGTCTATTCGCAAGTGGAAGAAAATATCCTGAACAATGTTCAGCGATTTAAAAAAATAAATAATCTATATAATTTATTAGTCAATGACATAAAGGAAAAGCTTAACAAAGCTTCTCTCCCTGAAGTGCGAATACCGGTAAAATTATTAATGCGATACAGCCATACATCTCTCATCTATGAAATAATTAAGGATTATGGCTTTGGTGAAAAACAAGTGAGTGAAGTTGAAAAATTAGCAAACAGTGAATCAGGAAAATTTATAGAAAATGAGAATTATCAAATTATCAGGCATCGTCATTGGTTTATTATTTCACCAAAGATTGAACGAAGTAATACAATAGCAATTGAAGAGGGACTAAAGGAAATTCAATTTGCCGGTGGATTGCTGGAAATAAAAACCAAGACTTCAAAAAAATCAATTTTATCCAATGAGCAAAATATAGCCGTGATTGATGCAAAAGAAATTGAATACCCTTTACTATTAAGGTTGTGGAAAGAAGGCGATTATTTTTATCCGCTTGGTATGCAAAAGAAAAAAAAGCTTTCCCGTTTTTTTATTGATCAGAAATTACCTAAAAACGAAAAGGAAAAGGTTTGGATAATTGAATCTGCCAACCGGATTGTTTGGGTTGTAGGGAAACGGATTGATAACCGTTTTAAGATCACACCAAATACAAAGCAGGTCATTCAATTCAATTTATCCAGCCTTTAACTTGCATATACATTTTAATGCGTTCTATTGCCTCGTTAATAGCATCGTACTGAACAAAATAACCAGCCACAATTACAAATAGTATTCCGTATAATCCTCCCCAGATGTGGGCAGAATGGTTGATGTTATCTCCACCTTTTTTGTCAAGCAATGCGGATATAAGGACATAAAGCGGTGCAAAAATAAACCCGGGTATAGGTATGGGTATAAAAAATATGTAAACTTCTGTACCTGGTGCCAGCATCAGCCCTGCAAAAATAACGGCGCTTACAGCTCCCGATGCTCCGAGGCTGCGATATTGATCATTATTTTTATTTTTAAAATAAGTAGGTAATAATGATACGATTAATGAGCTTATATATAATAACAAATAAAGCCATTTACCCATTTCTCCAAATATTTGCAGAAAGGCTTTCTCTACTTCCGGACCAAAGAAATAAAGTGAAAGCATATTAAAAAGCAAGTGTCCAAAATCGGCGTGGATCAGTCCGCATGTAATAAACCGATACCATTGTTTTCGCTGAGTAATAGCAGGAGGGTAAAAAATAAGATCAGCCATGACTTTTTGATTACTGAACCCACCTATAGAAACCAGGGTAGTAATAATAATTATGATAAGCGTTACAGATAGCTGCATGAAAAAGTTTTATTATAAATAATCAATGGTGAATAGTGAATGGACAATCGAATATCTAAAATCTGCCATCATTTATGATGATATTTTTCGTTGCGCAAAATAGTGCAGGCCCGGTAAATTTGTTCTGCTAATAATAATCGCACTAACTGGTGTGGAAAAGTTAATTGCGAAAGTGACCATTTAATGCGGGCTTTCTGTAGTAACCGGCTATCTAATCCGTAAGCGCCTCCAATTAAAAAAACAATTTGTTTTGTACCCTCGCCGGCTCTTTGTTGTAGAAAGCCTGCTACACCTTCTGAATTAAATTGTTTGCCGTTTTCATCCAGCGCCACTAAAAAATCATCCTGCTTTAAATTTTGCAATATCATTTCTGCTTCTTTCTTTTTTAAATCTAATGGTGAAAACACCCCCGCATTTTTTGGCAAGGGAATAATATTCCATCCTATTGGAAAATAATTAGAAATACGTTTTGTAAATTCTTCCACTCCTTCCTTTATATACGATTCGTTGCTTTTCCCTATTGCCCATATAGAAAGCTTCATACAGTGTTTGTTCAAGTCTGGCACAGTTAATGAATAATCTGTGTAAACCTGTTTTATGAAACGGTATTTCTTATTTTTTTGCATCGCAATAGTAACCATTTTTACTCAATGCGATACCTTGAAGAATCTGCCAACAAATACGAGTGGCGGGTTATTTTCACTAAATGGTAGTTGGCAGTTAAGCAGCTCAAACGATAATCGTGCGATGGAGGGAACGTCAGTATCTATTGTGCCAGGCGTTGCTGATGCAACCGTGCGAATCCTTGCGAATAATACTTATTGTATCAGGGAAAGGGATGTACTGTGGCGAAATTTAAAAAACCAACAAGGTGGCTCTTTCACTTTAGATAACCTGGTTTCTGCTTGTACCGGTAATCCAATTTATACACAGGCTACACTAACCGTATTAACCAATGATGAGATAAGAATAAGCGGCCGTACCAATACCGGAACAGAATTAATCCAAACATGGCGACGAGCACCTAATTGAGATAAAGAGCAGGAGGAAGAACTCATCAAAATCAAAATTTCAAATTCAAAATTTACAGCGTTACTTAGTACAAGTTTTGCTCTTTACCGGTCAATCGGAATTATAAATAAAGTAAGCAAACTGTTATAAAGTATTTAGGTAATGAAAGGCTTAACAGGCATGCGAAAAATATTTTTGTTTTTATTGACCGTTTCAGTTTACACCAGCTCATTCCCGCAAATGCCTGATCTTCCAAAAAGCGATTCCGTCATTTGGCAGGCAAGTAATCAATATGCTGATCCTTCTTTTTTTAAGAGGATTTTCTTAGGAAAAAATTACCGTAAAGAATGGGAAACACCTGTTAAGTTACCTGTCTTTCATTTAAAAGAAATGGGCTTCAAAATAAGAGAATTAGGCGGAGGCCAGCAAACAAAATCATTAAGATTAGAAGATAAAAGTGGAAAAGAATGGGCGCTTCGTACAATAGATAAAGATGTTGAAAAAGCATTGCCGCTTTTTTTGCGAAATACAATTGCCGAAAAGATTACACAGGATATGGTTTCTGCTGCTCATCCCTACGCCCCTCTAACCATTACTGCATTGTCAAATGCAATGGGTATTATTGCACCCAAACCTAAAATTTATTTTGTTCCAATCGATCCTGATTTTGATACACTCGCAGGCATTTTTGGAAATAAACTTTGTTTATTAGAACAAAGAGAACCTACACCAGATAGATCCAAAACAGAAAGTACAGAGAAAGTATTAGAAGAGATAGCTGAAGAAAATGATCATTTAATAATTCAAAAAGCAGTTTTGAGGGCAAGATTATTAGACATGTTAATTGGCGATTGGGACAGGCACTCTGACCAGTGGGCATGGGGAGTAATAGAACAAAATGGTGTGGATTATTATTATGCTATACCGAGAGATAGAGATCAGGCCTATTTTTATTCAGAAGGTTTATTAGTAAAAATTGCCCGGAAAATTGCTTTACCTCATTTAGTTGGGTTTAGAAAAGATTTGTCAAAACTCAGACAATTGAATAATAAATCACTTCAATTTGATAATGTGTTTTTGAATGGATTAGATAAGCAGCAATGGGAAACAACCATTAAAACGGTGCAGGACAGTTTAACAGATGCAGTAATTTTCAAAGCTGTAAAACAATTGCCACCGGAAGTTTACCCAATCAGTGGACCCGAAATAGAAATGAAATTAAAAGGCAGGCGGGATGATCTGTTACATGCCGGTTTAAAATATTATGACTTTATTGCCAGAAACGTTACCATCACCGGCACAGAGCAAGAAGAAATATTTAAAATAAGTGGAAATAATAAAGAATTAACGGTAAAAGTATTTGATCAAAAAGACGGTAAAGAAGGGCGGCAAATTTACCAACGTACATTCATTTCATCTGAAACATTTCAAATTACTTTGTCAGGATTAAATGGGTCAGATGTTTTTATTATTGAAGAAAATGCGTCAACTGAAATTAAAATAAAACTAATGGGAGGAATGGGGAAGGATATTTATAATATAAAAGGCAACCTATTTAACACTATTTACGACAATTCTTCTGATGAAAATGTAATTGAAAATAGAGTTAATACACGTGTAAAAATAAAATAAGGTTTTGCTACCATCTCCCTCCTAAAGGCAATGTCATTAGCTTTAAAGCTAATGCTCTCCCCTCAGTGGAATGGGGGGCTTCTGCGATTTGAGCCTGCGACAATTTAGAATGCAATTACTACAGGTACAACTACGATATTTTTTTAGTAGGTTTTCTATCAATTCAATATTCGTTAAGTAAATACCATAATCAAAAAATAGAGCATAATTGCAATTGTGCAGAATGGTTACAGAGTCTACATTTGTATCAGAAGTTGATTGATAAATAATCAATCTACCAATATCCAAAAAAACCAATTTAATCCTGATCCTGCAGAAAACCAAAACCAAAATCCATTATCAGCCAACTTAGTTGTTTTTGAAAAACCATTGTCCATGTATCCTTAGAATCCCGTTTTTTGTCCCAATCCTATTGAAAACAAATCCAATCCATTGAAAAGCTAAGGCGTCCGTCCGAATGAAAAAGTAACTGAAGATTATTATCAGCGCCTTATAAATTTATCCCCTTCTAACCAAAGGGGATTTTTTATTTATACATAAAGACAAAAAATTTATTCGCCCGTTTCGCTGTTAGGGGCATCTACCGGTTTTGATTGAGGCGAACCCTTTTGGCGTAAAAAAATGCTAAGTACAACAAGGGCAAAGACGGATAAAAATTCAGATTGCCAGTTTTGAAATGATTCAAACCATAGCCTGGAATTACTCAGGTATTCTGCAGCCGTTTCCTGGGGCATGTTTTTTAGCATTTGATCTTCATTATAATCTTTTAAGCTTCCAAGCCAGTGTATAACAAAAGAAAAAATAAATAATAAGAATAATGCTATCGAAAGGGAGTTTTTATAAAGGGCTAATATCAAGCCTCCTTGTTTAACCGGCCATGGTGCATTTTTACGCCTGGGGTTTGGCTTACGATTTACCTCCTCTACTTTATCTGGATCTTTGGATTCTGATGATCCTTTTTGAAATAACGAAATGCTTAAAACAACAAATAACGCCATTTGAAAAAATTCACTTTCCCAATTTTCAAAAGTTGATTGTAAGAAATGACCAGAAGTTAAATACTGCGGTAAGTTAAGTTGCTGCCCGCTTTTTTCAGCCATTTCTGAATTATGCTCCTTTAAGTCTGTCGCTATTTGTCCAATTAAAGAAATTGCAAAAAGAACAAAAAAAGCAATTGAAAGTCCGTTGTTTTTTAGAATTTTCATTGTTGATGCTTACTTAGAAGTTAATCAATCAATAAATGAGCGAGGATTACCCATTATCTAATTGTTTCTCACCAAACTTTATACCTAAGTAAATAAATGAAAAGCAAGTAAATTTTACTTGCTAAAAAAGCATCAATATAGAATAAATTTTAGGGATTACCTGGCGGAAAAGGTCCATTTCTTTCTCTACCCCCTGATGAATAAACAGGGCTATCAATAGTTCTTATTTGTAAGTCTATCGCTTGGCCAATTTCATCAACAATATCTTGCTCAACATCATCATCAGCCCAATGACGTCCTTCTTTATGTAGGAGAAACTCTCTTGGTGGATTATTGTTTGGGCTCCCGGTATATTTAAGTAACCGTGCTTTGAAAGATCCGTTTCCTTCTTCTGAAACGTTGTAATGAGCTATAGCACCCTCATGAAACACTGCTACGGTTTTTTCCATAACATACATTTTAAAGTAATAACTCAAAGATGGTGCTAACTTTAAAATGTAGAAATCCTTTACTAAACGTTTTCTTTGATTGCATTGCTTAGATCAATCTCTGCTTCTTCAATCCAGGGCACAGATGGCTTGGCAAGTGTTTTCCACCGGCCTTCTTTATCGTTGATCATTTGGAAAGTAATTCGCGAGCCTTTATCGTCAGGTACGTCAACGCTGTATTTGATACCTTCTTCATGAAAAAGTTGCCTGAAATTAAACTCTCGTTGTTTACCACCTGCTTTAATTATTCTTGAAAAATAAGTGCTCATAGTTTTAAGGTCTGTTTCATAACTTTTAAATGCTCAATAAAAAAGCTACACTCTTGTAGCTCTTTCACAGTGACCGCGTTAGGATTCAAACCTAAAACCTTCTGATCCGTAGTCAGATGCTCTATTCAATTGAGCTACGCAGCCTAATTATGGGTGTCAAAAATAAGCTCTTCCTAAATGGTATCAAAAATTATTCATTAAATCTTATAAGGGGCTTATCCGCATTGGATTATAGCGCATAATAGGTTGTAAGTGCAGTATGGATTTAAAGCTTTTAAAACAATGTTTGCGCCAACGGTTCTTTATATCCTCCCCGTTTTGTCTGTCATACTATACATTCCAATATCAACACGCAAAATTCAGCCATCTAAGTTTATAGTACAAAAAATGTACAAAACAAATTAATAGTAATTACATGTAAAAAAGAAAATGAGTAACAAGAAACAAAATCAGTAATTGAAACATTTATGCTCATTTGGAGCAGGTAAAAATATTCACCTGATAAATAACCTATATGAGCGATTTAATAATTATTTGATGGCATTAAAGATTAGATTGATGCACAATTCTATTTTATGAAAAAAATTTCCTTACAATTCCCATCAATTCTTCAACTTGTTGATTTTACATTAACCATTGATTCAAATTTTTGTCAAATGAACAAGCAGACATTTGTCCTCATTTGTGAACTTTCAGAAATTGAAATTGAATTAGCTAAAACTAATTATAACGCTACAGTGGTTTAATTTTTGGCTGCTGCTTAGAAAATTTTCTTATAATAATCAAAACTCCTAATTATTTACTCTACCAGTTTATAATGTAATAGTAAACAAAGAGCCTATGTTATTACTGGAGTATTTCCAGTGTCAATGACATATTAAGTAGTTTAGTATTTTTAGTTTTTAATATTTATATCTAACAAAAGCTTCCATGGCTGCATAATGGGTTAGGCCTAACTGCGCATATAAATTAGCCGTATTATTATTGCGTTCTTCTGCCCGTTGCCAAAACTCCCGGGAATCGCTACCTTGAAATGGTACCATATCTTTTTGTGACTGGTGTATAAAAATGCCATGTCTTTTTTTCAATACCTGGTCCGGGCTCATGGGCACAGCCATTTCAATTTCTTCCATATTCCATTCCTCCCAGGCGCCTTTATAAAGCCATAACCAGCAATCATCCACCCAATTATCACCACGCTCTTTTATCTGTTTTAATGCTTCCAGTATAACATCCAAACAGATGCGGTGCGTACCATGGGGATCAGCCAAATCACCTGCCGCGAATATTTGATGTGGCTTTAATTCACGCAACAATTGCATAGTTAATATCACATCCTGTCCGCTCATTGGTTTTTTTTCAATAGTACCAGTTTCATAAAATGGAAGGTTTTGAAAATGAATATTTTCTTCCCTGATGCCAACATAACGGCAGGTTGCTTTTGCTTCACCACACCGTATTAAACCTTTGATTGCTCTTATTTCTTTAGTATCTACCTGATTTGACTTTTTGCGGGATAAATATGTCCGGACTCCTTTTAAAATGGATTCGGTTTTATCATTATTAATGCCGGCGATTTCCTCAAAGCCAACAGTAAAATCAAGGAAGCGGGTTACAAATTCATCTGTTACGGCAATATTTCCCGATGTTTGATAGGCTACATGTACATCATTTCCCTGGTCGTGCAAACGCTGGAAGGTTCCACCCATACTAATAATATCATCATCAGGATGTGGTGAGAAAATGATAACTTTTTTAGGATATGGAATTGATCTTTCGGGGTGGCCTGGAATATCTGCATTTGGCTTCCCGCCCGGCCATCCTGTTATTGAGTCGCGAAGTATATAATAAACCTGCAAATTGATTTCATAAGCATCTCCTTTTTCAACCAACAAATCGCCTAAACCATATTCATTGTAGTCATTATTAGTTAGTGATAAAACAGGTTTTTTAAATTTCAATGCCATGTTAACGACAGCTTTCTTTATCATTTTTGGTGTCCATTCAATTTCTCCTGTTAACCATGGATTTTTATTGCGGGTTAACTCTGATGCACCCGCTTCATCTACAACAAATAAACAATCTGCATGCTGCTGTAATAAGCTGGCGGGGACACTTTCGGTAACATTTCTTTCAACTGCTTTTTTAGTAACAGGCGCTTTTGACGGTCCCCAGGCAAGTAGTATAATTTTTTTTGCTTTTAAAATAGTGCTTATGCCCATCGTTAGTGCAAGGCGTGGCACTTGAGAAATATTGGCAAACTCATAAGCATTAGCCAGCCGGGTTGAGTTTTCTAAATTGATCAATCTTGTTTTCGAATAAATGCTGGAACCGGGTTCATTAAATCCAATATGCCCATTTATTCCAATACCTAATACCTGCAGATCAATACCACCTTCTTTTTCAATCTTTTTTTCATAAGCCGCACAATGCTGTTTAATTTGTTCTTTTGGTAATTCGCCGTTTGGTATGTGAATATTGTTGTGATCAATATCTATATGATCAAATAATAAACGGTGCATGTAGCTATTATAACTTTGCAGGGCATCGTTTTCTATTGGATAATATTCATCCAGGTTAAACGTAACGACATTTTTAAAACTAAGTCCTTCATTTTGATGCATTCTTACTAACTCGGCGTAAAGGGTTTTAGGAGTTGAACCAGTAGCTAATCCAAGAACACATTTTTCATTTTTGGCTTGTTTTTTTTGAATGAGAGCAGCTATTTCATTAGCGGCAAAAGCGGAACCATCTTTTAAATCACTGAAAATTTTTACAGGTATCCGCTCAAAAGCATCTATAAGGTTAATATCTTTTAATTGTTCTGCCATGTTTGCGAGTCCGAAGCTTTAAAGATAATAACTGTACACAAAAATCTGGGTTTGAAAACTAACTGTTTTTTTGAATGGTTCATCTCTTATTAGTTGAAATGCAGTGGCATGATATTATCATACATATAAGTTTGATAAGATAATTTAAATGTTTTATTCAAACCTATTATTGTAATGCCCGCAAAGAACACAACATCTGTGAAGGAATAATATGGATTGATGTAGCTGATCCTTCTACACAGGAAATGGATAAATTAAGTAAGGATTACGGATTAAATAATCATTTGGTAAGAGATTGCATGGAACCTGCACATTTGCCTAAATATGATATTGTTGATGATGTTCATTTCCTTATTCTTCGTTATTATAACCACGGTTCTTCAAGCAGGCTTACTACCATCCAGGAATTAACAAACAAAATCGCCATTTTTTATTCAGATAAATTTTTAATTACTATAAGGAAAGAAGAAGTTCAGTTTCTCAATATTATACGATCAAAGCATGTAGGAAATGGAAATTGCACAGCCCCGGTTCAGGTAGTTACAAAGGTTATCTGGCAGGCATTAGAAACATTTGATGATCCTGCGGAGCGACTATCTGAACAAGTTGATTTTTATGAGAATCAAATTATTCTTAAAAGGACAAATAACGACCGGTTGAAGCTTTGTATTTTATAAAACGCCAGGCTTCTGTTTCCATAAAGGTATTGCTGTTGATGTTGGATCCTATTAACCATATAAAAACCAGCCCCGAAGATGAAGCTGAACTACAGGATGTTCGTGATCAACCTTTAAAAATTCAAACGCCGCACACCCAGGTATTGGAAGATGTAAATAACCTGATGAATCTTTATGTTTCCTTCTCTGCACAAAAGACAAATGACGTCATGAAAATACTGACCATCTTTTCTGTATTTTTTATGCCCTTGACTTTTATCGTTGGAATTTACAGGATGAACTCGAATTATGCCTGAACTAAATATGAGATGGGGGTATCCCGGTGTGCTGATAGCTATGGTTGTTGTAACAGGTATAGTTTATCAATGGTTCAAACGAAAAAAATGGTTATAAAAAATTCATGTTAAGCTATAGATTAAATATTTTTTTACTGGAAAATTTGATTGGCTTAATAGTTAATAGATTTTAATTTCATCTGCAAATAACCATGCCTCATTACCACCACCGGGTTTACCGTCTGGTATTACTCCATAATTTTTAGCAAACAATTTTACATACCGGGCCGATTGTTTTGGAACAGTAACAGTGATGTAACCTAAAGTCAGTGTATCGGAAGTAAAATCATTGCCTTTGCCAACGGATTTGAATTGTTTTCCATCATCAGAAACAAATATTTCTACATATTCAGGCAAATATATCCAGCTATTGTTTTGATCAAGTGTATGCACTTTAAAAGTTGTAAAATTTTCTTTCTTTCCAAAATCAATAGTCGCTTCCAGGTCATCACCAATCCAACCCAACCAATCTGGATAGCTTAAACCGGTTTTTGATTGAATGCCATTGACCAAACCAAAAGCACCTTGCTGACCTGGATATTTATCAGTTGGTTTTGTAGTAATAGCAATTCTTTTCCCTGTGGCCTTATTGAAAGAGAAGGAAAAGGAAACTTTGTTTGCTATTTTATTGTTGGCATAGGAAGTAAGAATAATTTCTCTATCGCTGGTAACAATAATAGGTTTTGAATAGGTAAGAGGGCTCTGCTTATTTATTGTTTCATATTTGATAGCGCCATTTTTATTTTTTGATTCAACTTTTAATTGAACCCCGTTAAAATTTGGAGTTGGCAGAATAGCCGTTTGTATTCCATAGTATGCCTTGCTGTAATTAGCATCCCACAGATCATAACGTTGAAATTGTTTTTTTAATCTTGTTTCGAAATTGCTCCAGTTCTTTTTTTCTTTTGGACTCCACAGCACTTCACTGACAGCACTCATGCGTGGAAAGATCATGTATTCAACCTTCCCAGGATATTTCGTGTATTCCGACCATAGATTGGCTTGAGCCCCTAAAACATATTTGGCTTGTTCTGCATTTAATTCTTTTGGAATAGGTTCATAATTGTAAACTGCTTCAAGGGAGTTGTATCCTCCCTGTGTAACTGAGTCTTCATTCCTGCTTTGTGCATGATTAAGATAAAAGGGGTTCTCAGGTGTCATGATCACATTGTGTTTTTGTTTCGCTGCTTCAATGCCACCTTTTTCACCGCGCCAGCTCATTACCACTGCATTTGGCGCTAACCCCCCTTCCAGGATTTCATCCCAGCCAATTAAAATACGGCCCTTTGCATTCAGGTATTTTTCCATGCGCTGAATAAAATAACTCTGTAATTCGTGTTCATCTTTTAAGCCTTCCTTTTTTATTCTTGCCTGGCAGTGAGGGCATTTTTTCCAATGCGCTTTAGGACTTTCATCTCCACCAACATGTATATATTTCGAAGGAAACAGAGCCAACACTTCATCCAATACGTTTTCTAAAAACATAAATGTTGAATCTTTACCGGCGCAATAGACATCTTCAAAAACACCCCAGGTTTCTTGTACAAGTTTTACATCACCTTGAGCTTGACGAAGAGTACTTTCTTTTGATGGATTCTTAGGAATAACGGTCTTTAATTCAGGAAAACAACTAAGCCACGGATAAGCAGCGATAGCTGCGGAAGAATGTCCCGGCATTTCTATTTCGGGTATAACTGTTACGTACCTTTCGGATGCATAACGAACAATTTCTTTTACATCATCCTGTGTATAAAAACCGCCATAGCGCTGATTATCATTGCCGCTACCGGGATAACGCCCTATAATAGTGCCATTACGCCAGGCACCCACATCAGTTAGTTTTGGATATTTATTAATCTGAATTCTCCAACCCTGGTCTTCGGTTAAATGCCAGTGGAAATAATTCATTTTATGCAACGCGATGTAATCAATATATTTTTTGATAAATGAAACCGGAAAAAAGTGCCGGCCTACATCAAGATGCATTCCGCGGTAAGCAAAACGGGGATAATCATGAATAGATAATTGCGGAATTGATAATTGATAATTATTTGTTGGTTGTTGGTTGTTATTAGTTGTTGGCAGCAATTGAAGCAAAGTTTGTATACCATAAAAGACGCCCGTTTCATTATCACCAACGATATAAATTTCTTTGCTATTGATATCCATTCTATAAGCACCCGGAAATTTATACTCCATTTTTTCATAATTTAAAACGATCGCATTTTCAACGCCGGTCTTTTTAGCTATTGGTAAAGAAAACCCAACTATTTTTTTCAAATAATCATTTAGAAATTCTGCAGATTTTTCTAAACCGTTTCCTTCCAAAATAATATGGGTATTCCTGGTGATCTTAAAATCTCCCTTATCTAATTTCACTTCCGCAGGTAAGGGCACAATATTAATATTGTCTTGTGCTCTTGTCGCCATGCTTACGTATAGCAATGACAAGTAAACTATTTTTTTCATGTTAACGAATTAAGAGCATCAGGTTACAATTATTTTTTTCATTTTAGTATTTAACTATAGGAAGAATGATGCTTGACGGATATTGGCTGCTATGATAGATTTTGATATCCGACTTTTGAAAATCGTTGTCGCTGGCTTCATAAATGTTTACAAACTTTTGCGGATTGCGGTCTGCCAAAGGAAACCAGCTGCTTTGAATTTGTACCATTAGGCGGTGGCCTTTTTTAAATGTATGCGCCACATCGGGCAGGTAGAATTTTATTTTTTCTACTTTGCCTGGTGTAAAACGTTCCGGTTTTTCAAAAGAGTTTCTATATTTACCCCGCATTATTTCGCCACGCACAAGCATTTGATAGCCTGCCACCGGATAATTTACACCAGTGGGAGAAGGGCCTGCATAACTAAATGTATCTGGGAAAACATCAATCAGTTTTACTACAAAATCGGCATCTGTTGTAGTAATGGCAGCAAACAACTCGGCATGCAAAGGCCCACCTGTTGTCATGTCTTCTTGTAAAAAATCTGTTTGAAAAACAATTACATCCGGGCGCCTCGCCGCAAAACGTTGATCATCGGTCATGTATTCTCTTGTTCTGCGTAAGTGCACATCTTCGGTATAAGGAACAGGCTTGGCGGGATCGCTGGTATATTGAGTGAATGAATTGGAAACGGTTGGTTTGTTCCAGTCTAAATTTCCAGAAGGTTGCAGGTATAAATTTTGAGTTTGCATTTCTTTTGGTGGCCAATGTGCTAACTGCCTCCAATTATTTTCACCGCTAAAAAATATAGTTGCTTCAGCCAATTTATTAAGATCACCCTTGCCTTTTAAATGATAATTAAAAAAAGGCACTTCTATATTATTCTGATACCACTCAGATGTCTTGCTGCCAAACCGGACATTGCCTAAATAAGATCCATCGCCGCGCCCGCCCCACTGTCCATGAAACCAGGGACCCATCACGATCTTATTATTATTCTTTGCTTTTTCTTCGATGGCTTTATATAAATTCCAGGCGCCAAATACATCTTCTGCATCAAACAATCCGCCTACCACCAATGTATTTGTTGTACTAGGAATGTGCTGTACAAAATTCCTGGTGTCTCTTGCTTTCCACCAATCATCAAGATTAGGATGCGCATACAGATCTTTCCAAAAGCGAATGCTATCGCCCATTAGTTTTGCGAAGTTTTTTAATGCACCGGTTTGCAGGTAATAATTATAATTATCAGCACCGGGTGGTGTAAAACGTGGCGGTGCACTTTGTGTGGTAGGTTTCGGTCGGGGTCTGCCAAAGCTCGGATAAAATGAAAAGGCATCCATCAACATAAAAGCTCCATTGTGATGAAAATCATCACCCATAAACCAATCGGTAACAGGTGCTTGCGGGCTAACCGCTTTGACTGCGGGGTGGCCACTTAAAGCCACCATGGTGGCATAAAAGCCGGGATATGAAATACCAAATGCGCCAACATTTCCATTATTGTTCGGAATTTTTTTTATTAACCAATCTACTGCATCATACGTGTCTGATGCTTCGTCTGTTTGATTGCCGGTTTTGCCTGGATTATGCGGACGTACATCAATAAAATCTCCCTCACTCATAAATTTTCCGCGAACATCCTGCACTACAATAATATAATTTTCACGGAAATAAAGTCGCTGATATGAATTCCAATACTCTGGAAAATTCTGCTCACCATAAGGTGCGGAAGAATAAGGTGTACGTCGCAGTAAAATAGGATGCTTTTCGGTTGAGTCTTTTGGAATGTAGATGGCGGTAAACAGTTTTATGCCATCACGCATAGGAACCATTCTTTCTATCTTGTAATAATTATCCCGAATCCATGCACTATCAAGTGTATTTGTTTGGGCAAATGACAAACCAGAAATAAATAGGAGAAAAAGGAGGTTGAGGAGTTTATTCATGAATAAATTAATAATCCGTAAGGTAAAATAAAATTTTTACGGGTGTTGTCTTTACAATAACATTCTTGCTCGCATGCACACAAGCAAAGGGTAAAATCAGTTTTTGTCAGGATGTTGGGCATCTGGTGGTAGTAACTATTAAAAAAAAATACGTTTCCTTAATAACGTTTGGTGAGGATATGTTGCTTTAGTACCAGGGGTTCCTTTTGAACGCCTCTTCAATTCTAATTAATTCTGTACCTATCAAAACGTTCCGCAGGAACATAAAAGGCTTTAACCTAATGACCTTCCTCTTTGATCCTCGCAACAAAATTAAACAGTTGAACTTTAGATCAGTTCACAAAAACCAATTTATCAAAACAGTTTCCTGCAACAACTGTTTTCCTATCTTCGCCCGTTCAAATAGTTCTTAAAATGATCAGCAGAAGGAATATCAGGGTAAAGGTGATGCAGACTTTATATACGCTGAGCACCCTGAAAGGTGATGTGCAGCCTGGTGAACCTCAAAAATTATTGCAAAAACATTTCGACCGGTCGAAGGACCTGTTGCAATACTTTATTTATTTTATTACTGAAGTGGCTGCCTATGCAGAAAGAGATTCATACAAGCGTAGCAGCAAACATTTACCTACGGAGCATGATTTACATGTAAACACAAAAATTGCAGGTAATGAATGGCTATGGAAAATAAAAGAAGATGAAACACTGAAAGATGGGTGGGCAAAATCAAAACCCGACCTGCAGTTAGACAAAGAATTGATTCAAAAATTATATAGCCAGTTAATTGAAACGCAACAGTATAAATCTTACATCAGCACTCCTGCAAGGAACAGAAAAACCGAAAAGGAAATGCTGGAATTTATTTTTGAAGAACTCGTTTTACCCAACGAAGCTTTCCTTTCTCACCTTGAAGAGCATTATAATAATTGGGATGATGACGGGGAAATGGTGGTGCACCTGGTGAAGGGCTACTTGCAAAAACCCGGCTTAGTTGACACAGCCAAATTTATGAGCCCTGAAAAAGCACAATTTGCAAAAAATTTGCTTGAAACCGTTTTAGAAAAAGAAGACCAACTTGAAAGTTTTATTTTTCCAAAATTAAAAAACTGGGACGCTGAAAGATTAGCTGCCTTAGATATGATATTAATGAAAATGGGAGTTGCTGAATTTTTATATTTTGAAACCATACCGCCTAAAGTAACTATCAATGAATATATAGACCTGGCAAAGGAATACAGCACCCAACAGAGTGGCCAGTTCGTAAATGGGATTTTAGATAATATTCATAAAGAGATGGCGCAAAATGGCAAACTCCATAAAACCGATTACCGTAAAGCATAAACTTTATTTACCTATACCTTTGCAAGGCAAATTTTAAAAAAATGAAATATCTTTTTCTCACACTAATTGCAAGTAGTCTATTTTTTTCATGCGCTAATAATGAAGCAGCAACAACGGGGCAAAGCAACAGCGATTCTGCAAAGCAAACACAAACAATGGATGCTATCACCGATTCAAGTAATTATACATCCATTCAATGGATTGATTCTATACACCAGGAATTGGGAAAAGTACAGGAAGGCCAGGTAGTTGAAATTAGCTGGCATTTTAAAAATACAGGTAATAAACCTTTAATTATTACTAGTACTTCTGCCAGTTGCGGATGTACTGTGGCAGAAAAACCCGAAGAACCTATTGCACCCGGCAATGAAGGAATAATAAAAGCAAAATTTGACAGCAATGGCCGTGAAGGCATGCAGCGAAAAGAAGTGTTTGTAACAGCCAATACAAACAATAACACCAATCACCAGCTTTCTTTTTCACTACAAGTTCAAAAAAAATAATTTTAAACATTTAATAACCAGATATGTATTTATTGCAGGCACAATCACCAGGTTTTGGTGGTTTTCAATTTATTTTTTTAGGTTTAATGATCCTTGTTTTTTGGTTGTTCTTTATCCGGCCACAAGCCAAAAAAGCAAAAACACAAAAAGCATTTATTGATAATTTAAACCGCGGCGATAAGGTGGTAACTATTGCAGGTATTCATGGCGTTATAAATAAAGTAAATGATGATGGAACCATCAGCCTTGAGATAAACCCTGGCAGTTATATTAAAATTGAAAGAAGCGCTCTGTCAATGGAATGGACGGCCCAGTTGAATAAGCCTGCTGCCGTTGTTACTACTGACAAAAAATAGTTGTGAGCGAATGTCAGGCTGCGCTTGCCTAAGCCTAATTAGAATCAAATAACCCTTCGGCAGGCTCTCAGGGTGACAATACGTTTTAGAAGCCGGGTTATTATCCGGCTTTGTTTATTTAATGAGAATCTGCAAAGTATTTAAACACCATGCTAAAAATCGGGTTAACTGGCGGCATTGGATCTGGCAAAACAACAGTTGCCAAAATATTTGAATTGCTGAATGTGCCTCTATATTATTCAGATGAAGCAACAAAACGTTTATATCATACCGATACAACATTAATGGCCTCAATAAAAAAACATTTTGGCAATGATATTTATACAGATGGGAAATTAAATCGATCTAAATTATCGGCTATTGTCTTTAGCGATCCTGAAAAGCTAGTTCTTTTAAATAAGCTTGCCCACCCTCCTACCATTAAAGATGCCGGCGATTGGATGAACAGGCAAACAGCCCCATATATTATTAAAGAAGCGGCGTTGCTTTTTGAAAGTGGCTCTAATATTGAACTGGATTATATTATTGGTGTACGATCATCTCTTGAATTACGTATAAAAAGAACAATGGAAAGAGATGGTATAACAAAAGATGAAGTGATAAAACGTATGCAGGGGCAAATGGATGAAGAAAGCAAAATGAAGCAATGTGATTTTATCATTGAAAACAATGAGCAGGAATTAGTAATTCCGCAAGTGCT
>Ga0208736_1000212_pt1 | contig 17702 bp, 23 predicted proteins | sample AntDryMetagUQ255_FD_188090 | JGI IMG/M metagenome (GOLD analysis project Ga0208736, IMG submission 188090) | Polar desert microbial communities from Antarctic Dry Valleys - UQ255 (SPAdes) | ecosystem: Environmental > Terrestrial > Soil > Desert | place: Antarctic Dry Valleys | collected 2008-12-31 | reverse complement strand
CAGCGAGCGAGCCTGACCTGATAATTTATGCGAAACGCATTTATAAAAGGAACCGGCGTTTATGTTCCTGAAAAAGTTTTAACCAACGACGATTTGAGCCGGATGCTCGGCGAGAACATCAATGATTTTGCGCAGTTTGAAAAAGCGGCGGACATCCTGTCAAAATATAACCGTCAATATACGGGCAGCGGCGATTTCGGTTTGATTGACGGCATTCGCGGCAATTTAAATTTCTCGTCCGGTGAATGGCAAGGCTATCAGGCGCAGGACTTTGTCGCAGTTATTGATTTGCAAAAGGAAACGGAAATTAAACGAATCGGCGGCGGATTTCTGCAAAATGCGCGTTCGTGGATTTGGATGCCGACGCGCGTCGAATTTGAAACGTCGAACGATGGAGCGAATTTCACGCCACTTGCCGAAATAAAAACCGATGTCGCGCCCGACGATATGACTGAACGATTTAAAGATTATCTGCCAACAATCGCTCCGACCAAGGCGCGTTTCGTGCGCGTCAAAGCCTACAATCTCGGCAAAATTCCCGCGTGGCATCCGGGCGCGGGCGACGATGCCTTTATTTTCATTGACGAAATTATTATCGAATAAAAAATTATGGACATAAAAATCGGAGATAGCTTCTCCACCACCAAACAAATCACCGATGCCGTCGTTCGCGCATTTGCCGAACTGTCGGGCGATTACAATCCGATTCATTTAGACGAAGGATTTGCCAAAACTACGCAGTTCGGAAAGCGCATCGCGCACGGAATGATTTCCGGCGCGTTGATTTCCGCCGTTCTTGGCTACGAATTCAAAGAGCGCAAAGTCGTTTATCTGTCGCAAACGATGCGTTTCGTCGCGCCGGTTTATATTGACGACACGGTGACGGCGACGGCGACCGTGACGAATATCCGTGAGGATAAACCAATTGTAACGATTGAAACCGTTTGCACGAATCAAAACGGCGAAACGGTCGTCACCGGAGAAGGAAAAATTATGCTTTTGCCGTAGAAATCCAAATTGAAAACCAACGTCCATGGGCATCGCCATTGATGCGAAAGTCGCCGCGCTTTTGGGCGGATATGTGGGACAATTCGGCTGACGGACGGCGTTTATGCTCGTCGACTTTCCGGGAATTTTGTTCGGCATTTTGGTTTTCTTTTTGCGCGAACCGGCAAGAAATATAGACATTGCCGCTGCCGAAACGAATCGTTCAAAAGCTGATTGGAAAACGCTCCTTTCAAACAAATCTTTCGTGTTGCTGTGTTTGGGTTACGCGCTGCTCATTTGTCCGGTTTCCTGTTTGCTGTCGGCGATTTGTTTATGGCTCGGCAGTCGCAGTTTGTCCGGCTCGCCAATGGATAAATCTCTCGACAACAAGTTTTGAAAATAAAAAAGGCAGCCTGAAATTCGACTGCCTTTTCGATGAAATTTGTGAATGCCCTCGACAGGACTCGAACCTGTAACCTAGCGATTATGAGCCGCGCGCTCTACCATTGAGCTACAAGGGCAAAACTCTATTAGTTTAGTGTAAAGTTTTTTTTCTCGCAAACGGGAGAATTTTAATCAAGCCGTTTGGAGAAGCGACTCGAAAATAATTGACTGCCGGATGCGCTCGGTTTTTTCCGCTAAACTCTGCTCCAGAGCTTCGAGGTTCTCCGCCGGATATTCCGCCCGCAGAGCCGCCCGAATTTCTTCATCGGATTTATTCTTCAACATATTTTCAAGAATAAATAAATCCAAATTTCCGAAATCAGCGATGCCGAGCGCGTTTGGAATGTTCACGCCGAGAACACGCGTCTGCGCCAGATCAAGCGTCCAATCGAGAATTTTTTCAATCGGGTCGGCTTCGGGAAAACGCTCTTTGATCAAAGACAAAATTCGCTCCTTTCCTTCGACATTCATCAGCAGAGCGAGAAAGAAACGGTGTTCGGGTTCTTTGACGAAATTGCGTCGCTTGATGATTTCGCCGACTTTTTCCTGATGCTCGAAGACTTTCGGAAAAACTTCCGCCCGCGCGCCGTGCCGTTTTTTGACGATTTCCAAAAGCGCGTCAAAACGCTTTTCGGACGCGCCGGTATTGAACATTTGTTCAAACTGATTCGCCTGCAAAAACCCGCGCACTTTCGACAAAATCGTGAACGTGGTTTGAAAGTCCGACTCGGCAAGCAATTCGCCGATATGCCGGTCGGTGTCGGGATGATTAGCGCGGATGAGCGCGGTCAGACACTGGATTTTTTTCGTCGCGTTCGGCTCTTCAAAAAACGGGTCAATTGCCAGCGACGGTTTATAATATGAGAACTGCGGCAGATTCATCGGGCTGCGAAATGTGCGGACGACGATAGTCGCCGACGGCTGATCGAGATGAAAAAGTCCGTGGATATATTGTCTGCCAGCCGCGATTTGCCGCACTTTGCCGACCTCAAGATATTCGACTGTTTTCAGATTCATCTCGCCGAGTTCGGCGAAGATGTTGATACGCTCGCGCAACTCGAATTCGTAATGGCTGTGAATGCTCGAGCCGTGCATTACTTGAAACGCGCCGCAGAAAGCGTGTTGGTGAATAGCGGTCGTGCCTTCGAGCCAGAAATACACATCAATGTGAAAACGCGGGCTATTGTAAAGCGTAATCGGCGGATCGCCGAAGCTGCCGCGAATGTCACGCTGTTCGGGCAGAACTGTTTGCCGCAAAGTCCATTCGATAACTTCCCACGCCGAAACTTTACCCGGCAGATTCGCCGCGTCCAGCGCTTCGGCGGCGATTGCCGGGAAAACGCTTTCGTCGTAATTGACATCGCGCCAAGTTTGCTCGACCTGCACGCCGAGCGTTTGAAACAATTCCATAACTATTTTTTTGGCAGTATTTCGTCGAGCGTCGTCAGCAAATCTTTGCCGCGCAAATCCGGCTCGCCTCTTTCCTGTCGGCTCAGCGAAAGAATTTTCCCGTCGGGCGCGATCAGCAAAGTCGTCGGAAAAGATTCTATTCTAAATGCGTAATCTTTCAAATCTAAAAAGCTGTCGTGCCGCGCCTGCGTCCACATCATACCATTTTGCTCCAGATTTTTCTTGATTGAATCGGGCGTGAATTGGTCGGTGTTCATTCCGACGATTTCAAAATTTCTCGATTGAAAACGTTTATACGCCTCTCGCAAATACGGCAACTCCTTCATACACGGCGGACACCAAAAACCCCAGAAATCGAGCAGCACGTATTTGCCGCGAAATTCGGAAAACTTGCGCTTTTTGCCGTCCAAATCAACGAACGAAAAATCAGGCACTTCTTTTCCGACGGCGAGTTCGGTTCGTTTGTAATCTTTCGCCTGATGCTCGCGCATCACGATTTGATTTTTGCCAACATCGGCTTTTTTCGTCGAAAGATAAGTTTGCCCGACGCGGAAAACAATCGTTTCGCTGTCGGCGCGGGCGGCTTCGGGCGAAAGATTGTTCATATCAACTTCGCCGTTTTCGTCCGCGTCAACGCCGAGCCAGCCGATGTTCGGCGTTATTTTTTTATCCTCTAAACTATAAGCGTATTGCACCGTAACTTTTTTGCCCTTGACATCAACCGTTCCGCGAGCGAGAACTTCGGTTGACTGTTCGATCAGACGGTCGGCAGTCATCATTTTGTCGGTTTGATAATCTCTAAAGTAGCGGATGTAAATCGGACAGGCGGTAAAAAAACCGTCTTTGACCGGCACGCTGACCGTCGTTATCCAAAGATACGGATTATCGGTTTCCTGTCGCCGCAGAGTAAATTTCTCGTCGTCGCCGAAACTGTTATCGGCGTTGAGGTCAACGAATATCATCGGTTTGGCATCTTGTTCTTCGACCAGAATCGAAACGAGCGAAGGTCCGAGCGGATTGACCAACCGGCTGGAAGTCAGATGAACCGTTTCGCCAGAAACTTTGCTGCCTCTCAAACTGTCTCTCGACACAGGCTTGAAAATAACTCTTTCGGTTTTTTCCGTGTGAGCGACAAGTTTTGTGTCAAACTGTCCGACGTATTCGCCGTCGGCGCGAACAAATGAAACCGCGAAGGAGGTTGTAAATAAAAAGATTACGGCAAGGCGTAATGCGGGAAATTTTAAATTCATAATGCTTTTATCTGCTTTTGGGAATTGGGATAGATGAGATTTCAAATCAAAAAGTTGATGATGGAAATTTGCCGAACATCTCACTTCAATAAATAAATCAGTATTCTCGATTGATTTCCATTCTCAAAGTGAACGACTTTAAGAGGTTTGATGAAAACGGTCAATATATTTATTGAGACGACCGCTTATCAATTATACCTTTTCGATGCTCTCGGCGAAAGCAATTTTATTTTCTTCGGAAAAAATGCGCGGCTTGAGGTTATCCGCAATCTCAAGCCGCGCATTTTATAAATCGCCGGGATAAAAATCTAAACGCCCGGCATCGCTCTTTTCAAAGGCTTAAGCAAGAGAAACAAAACCACCGCCATCACCAGAGCCATTCCAGCCAGCACGAGGAAAAATGTTGATTGCAGCCAGATGTCCCAAAAAATTCCGATTTGCGTTAATTTGTTGCCGATTGCCGTCGCCACGAACCAGCCGCCCATCAATAATCCGCGCAGGTGAATCGGCGCGACTTTTGAAACGAGAGACAAACCCATCGGCGACAACATTAATTCGCCGAGCGTGACTACCGCATAGGCAAAAATCAGCCAGAACGCCGAGACGCGAAACAGATGCGCCCGCTGCAAAAACGGCTCGCGGTATTGCGCGGCTTGTCCGGGCGCGACCGTGTTGAGCGCGGTCATCAATTGCTGTTCGCCCGAAACCATTTGTTTGGTCGCCGCGTCCTCTTTCGGAGAGAATTTTACGCCGTAAATCAGATTTTTGCCGTCTGCGTCTTTGGCAGCGACGATTTTATCTAAAACGTCTTTCGGCACGCCTTGCGCACCGAGATTAGTGACGACGCGCTCGTTGATGCGGAACTCGCCACCAGCGAGTTCCTGCGCCGTCGGCGCGCGGTTCTCACCGATGGTTGCCGCGTAATATAAAATCAAAAACGAAAGTCCGGTGAGCGTCATACCGAATGCCATTTTCGTCGGTGTCGCCGGTTCTTTACCGCGTTTGTCCAAATAACCCCAAAACCAGATGAGCGGAAACGTTAAGGTTACGACCCAAAAGGCGTTGATCGAATTTGAAATTGTGCCGGAAACGCTCCAAGCCGTGTTGTCGTCCGCCCAATAAGTCAGCGTCGAACCGTTTTGGTGGAAAACCATCCAGAAGACGATGACAATGGCAAAAATGACGATGAGCGCGACAATGCGTTTCCAATTCGGGACGGCGTTCATCGTATCCTGCCGAGTTTGATTTGCCGAACGAGGCGCGTTTTCATCACGTTCCTGGTCGCTGATGCCAGTCGGCGGAGCGTCAACCGCAGTCGCGGCGGTGTTCGCTTTTTCCGTCTCCCGGTTTCGTTTTCTGTCGGCTAATTCACCTGGCTGTTCAACGTGATTTTTGAAATACCAGAGAATCCCGACCGAAATTAACATTCCGAAAGCGGCGACGGCAAACGCGGCGTGGAAGCCGAAATACGATTTGACGATTTCCATCACAATCGGCGCGAGAAAAGCTCCGATATTGATGCCCATATAAAAAATGTTGTAGGCGCGGTCTTTCAAATGGCTGCCTTCCGGGTAAAGATTGCCGACCATCGTCGAGACATTCGGTTTGAAAAATCCGTTGCCAATGACCAAACAAGTGAGCGCGGCATAAACTGCCCACAGCGCGGGAATCGAAAGCAGCCCGTGACCAGCCATAAAGAAAAATCCGCCGATCATCACTGCTTTGCGATAACCCGTAATTCTATCGGCAATCAAACCGCCGATGAGCGGGCTGGCGTAAACAAACATTAAATAATTGGCGTAAAGCGTCGTGGCTTGCGCCGCCGTCCAGCCAAAACCTTCCACCGGGTCACGCAAATAAAGCGTGAACAGCGCGAGCATCGAGTAAAAACTAAACCGCTCCCACAATTCCGTTCCAAAAAGCACATAGAGACCTTTCGGATGTTTATCTTCGCCGACCATCGCGCCCGCATTGTCCGCCGCGCCGATGTTTCCTATCGTTCCTGCATTTGCACTCATAAAATTTATTCCTTTATGTTATTTTGAATTTCGGAAAGAGTTGGGCAAAAATATAGCAGATAATTTGTGTAAAACAAATGTTAATTTCAAGAGAGACGCGTATAAATGAAAAATTTGTTGATTGCGGAAAGTTATATTTTTATGTTTTGGGAAAGACGGTCGGCGCGTTTCGGTGTATTTTAACCGCGCTTTATCTGTGATAAAATTTGTCTTTATATCATTATGCCAATCGTAAAATGTCCAAGCTGCCGCCGCGAAACCGAATTCACCGGCAACGAGTTTCGCCCGTTTTGTTCCGAACGCTGTAAGCTGTTAGACTTCGGCGCGTGGGCGGACGAAGAATTTCGCCTGCCGACGCGGGAAACATCTCTCAGCGAAGAAGATTTAGACAAAATCGAAAAAGCCCTGAACGAAAAAGAAAAGTCGAATCAAAGATTATGGAAATAGCGGCGATAGTTTTTGTAGTATTTTTGATTGCGGTCGCGGCAGTGACGTTTTTCGTGCTGAAACGCGCCTTGAAGATGGCGATTCGCGCGGCGATTGTCGCGCTGATTCTGCTGATTGCTGCGGTCGGCGGAGTTTCGCTGTGGTGGTTCGGCACGAATCATAGTTCGGACAAACAACCCACGACCATCAAAAAATCTCGCTAAGCCTTGATAAATGTTTCGTCAACTCAAACGATTTTTCGCCCGCTACAAAAATCTTTCGGGCAATGTTTTCGCCCTCAGCTTTGTCAGCCTTCTCAACGACACTTCGAGCGATATAATCTATCCGCTGCTGCCGGCGTTTCTCGCTCTTACATTGGGCGCGTCGCCATTTGCGATTGGATTGATTGAAGGTTTCGCCGAATCGGTCGCCTCGTTTCTCAAACTATTTTCCGGCTATTTGAGCGACAAATTCGACAGCCGCAAACTGCCCGTTTTTCTCGGCTATTCGCTGGCGAGCATCACGCGCCCGCTGTTGGCGTTCGTCGGCAGTTGGCAGCAGGTTTTGTTTGTGCGCGTCACCGACCGCGTGGGCAAAGGCATTCGCGGTGCGCCGCGCGACGCGATTATCGCCGCGAGCGTGCCGGAAGAAAAACGCGGACTGGCTTTTGGATTCAACCGCGCTGCCGACCACACAGGCGCAGTCATCGGTCCGATTGTCGCTTTTTTTCTGCTTTCTTATTTTGCCGCCGATACCAACAGCCCGACGGCGCAGGAATATCAACAGGTTTTTCTGTTCGCGTCCGTTCCCGTCGTCATCGGTTTGTTCGTCATCGTCTTTTTCGTCAAAGAAATCAAACAGACGAAACCGGAAGCGGAAATTGCCGTCACGCCGATAAAACTTTCCCTGAAAGAATTCGACGACAATTTCAAACGATTTTTAATTGTCATCGCAGTTTTCACGCTCTCGAATTCGACCGATGCCTTCCTTCTGCTCCGCGCCGAGCAAGCCGGAATCGCGCCCGCCGTTTTGCCGCTTTTGTGGATGGCTCTGCATTTGAGCAAAGTTTTCAGCTCCCTGATTTTCGGCGATTTGTCGGATAAAGTCGGGCGCAAAACTTTGATTTTCGCCGGTTGGATTTTATACGCGCTCGTTTACGCGGGCTTCGCATTCGTCAATGCGGCGTGGCAAACTTGGGCTTTGTTTTTGATTTACGGCGTGTTTTTCGGTATGACCGAAGGCGTGGAAAAAGCACTCGTGGCGGATTTAGTGCCGAAGGAAAAACGCGGCACGGCTTATGGATTTTACAATCTGGCGTTCAGCATTACGGTTTTTCCCGCTTCGATTATTTTCGGCGCGATTTGGACGACATTCAGCGCGGAAGCGGCATTTTTAACGAGTGCGTTGGTTTCGATTTGCGCCGCCGTTTTGCTTTTGACAATAAAAACAGAAAAGCGATAGACAATCACTAAATAAATTTTTTCATAAAATTTTGATGCGAAATGTTGAAGTAGATTTCACTTCCAATTCTTCTCTTTCTGGAATCTCTTGACAACCATCTCGCGGCGCATTTTCGGCAAATGATCAATGAAAAGTTTGCCGTTGCAATGGTCGGTTTCGTGCTGAAAACAACGCGCCGCATATCCGGTCGCCTCGCGCTCGAACCATTCGCCTTTCGCGTCCTGCGCCCGCAGAGTCGCCTTCTCAGCCCGCACAACGACTGCCGGAACTTTGCCAATTGACAAACAGCCTTCGGGGTTCGATTGCTCGCCTTCCTTCGCAATTATTTCAGGATTGGCGGCGACGAGTTTGATGCCTTCGCAGTCCATCACGAAAAGCTGCAACGCCAGCCCGATTTGCTGCGCCGCCAGCCCAACGCCTTCCGCCTCATACATCGTCTCGAACATATCGGCGCACAAATTTTCCAACTCCTCGTTAAAAACGGTAACGGGTTTGCCGACTTCCGCCAGAACTTTTTCGGGATATTCGATGATTTTTCTGATTGCCATAATTTTTTTTTGCCGCGAACAAACACGAAAAAGCACGAAAGAATTTTTGTAAAAATTTTCGTGTCTTTTCCTGCTTGTTCGTAGCTAATCTTTTTCTTTATCGCGGAATAAATCCGTCGCGCCCGCCGCGCCGAAAATCACGCTTGGCGAAAAAGCCTTTTTCCTCGCGTCCCTTGCATTCCCAGCAGACGACTTTTTCTTCATTCGTCGGGCTGAGGAAGATGTTATAGTGTTCCATTTCGCGGTCGCATTCGACGCACCGGGCGAGCGGCTTTTCGGTAGATTTCGGGTCAATCGCTTCAATCATTTTATTTTTTCCTCAATAGACGAACGGTTTCTTTGTAGAATTTTTTTCCTGAATAATATTGTAGTTCGCCTCAACGAAATTTTCCAAAGCCAGACACGATTGCCTGGCGTTGCATTTCTCGTTTGTCAGGAGCCAGATTTCTTTTGTCTCTGCCGGAATTTTCGAGATAATAAAATCCGTTTGTTTGCGCCAGGCATCCGCGCTTCCCGGTTTGCTCGAATTCCGTTACGAGTTCCTGTTTTGAATAAAGATGAAGCCACGGTTCGTGATTAAAACTGTGATTGCCGATTTCGTGGCGCGCTTCAGAGATCAAGGCGAGCGATTCGTGATTTTTATCCAGTGCCGCGTCTTGCCCGACGATGAAAAAAGTTATCTTCAAATCTCTCTCTTTGAAGAATTGCAGAGTGCGCGGCACGCCCACATCCAAATAAGTCGGAAAGGTTTCCCAACCCGCGTCGCCGTGCGTTTTCATATACGACCATTTGTTGTTGAGGTCTAAGGACAAACTTGCAATCGGTTTTTCACTCATTTTATTTTCAGCCAAACCATCCACAAAATTAACGCGCCGCGCAAAGTCCAGGCGATTGTGCGAATCCAGTTCGTCCACACCAGACGCTGCTGCGCGTCGGCTGAAAAATCTTTGGCGAGCTTTTCGTGCAGCGGAACTTGCAGGAAAAAAGTCGAACTCCAGATTATCAAAACTAACGCCAATCCGAGCCAGAAATAACGCGAATCAACTGTTTCGCAGTCGGCGAAAACAAAATAAATCGCCGTCAGCAGTTCAATAATCATCAAAGGCGCGACGACCGGCGTGATGCGCGAAGTATGCAGATTGTGATACGCCGAATAATCGCCCGCGCCGACGCTCGCCATTGATGGGTAAACTAAAATCTGCACCGTCCAAACTACGCCGACCAGATAAAGCGTTGCGCCCGCGTGCGCGAGAAAAACGAGATTTTTCATTGTTCGATTGTAAATCGAACATCTAAAAAATCTAACCGGCGAAATATTTTTTAAAGAATCGTTCCGCCAACTGCACGGCTTCGTTCACGTTCAAAGTGCCGTTCGTAATCTGCGCCGAATTGACGACGAAAACATTCCGGAGCGAAGTTTCGACCGGCGGCAGATTCGCCGAATAGTTCAAAGTCGGTATGGGAAAAACATTTCTCACCCGCGAGATTTTGAAAGCTTTCACGTCAGCCCGCGAAAGATGCGGATACATTTTCTCCAGCGCAGTTAAAAACACATCTTCAACTTCCGCATCCGATTTTTCAAACAATTCATCATCGGGCGCGACATATTTCGGCAGATAAACGAGCGCGTTTCCGCCAAACTCTTTTTTATCAACAAGCGCGGACATTTCGATAATGCCGGTGAACGGCGTTTCATCCGTGATGTTCGTGACATAAAAATTCGATAGAGATTTGTTCATTAGAACCGACGCGCAAACGATGCCTTGATATTTTGTATTTTCAAATTTCGCCTTCTCGTCTTCGGAAAACTGCGGACAAATTTTGGCGGCGACATTCGACGGGCAAGTTAAAATTACCGAATCAAATTTCGAAAAAGAATCAGCCGCTAACGACGCAGAGGGCGCAGGATTTTGAAAAAAGTTTTCCGTCTGAAAATTTCCCGGCGTCGCTGAAGATAATTCTTTCGCAAGCGTCCTTTTTTCTCCGCGTCCTTCGCAATTTCGGCGGTTAATTTTATCTGTCCGTTGGCGAGTTTTTCGACGTTTGTAATTTTCGTGTTCAAATAAATCTCAACGCCCTTCTCTTTTGAATGCTCGCCGAATGTCCCCAGCACTCGCACATAACCGCCGCGCACGTAGCCAAACATTTCTCGTTTCAACCCGGAATTTCTGGCTGCATACATTCTTTGAATCGTCGCCCAGATAAATGCGGCGGAAGTTTCCCGATACGCTTCGCCCAACTTCGCTTTGAGCAGATATCAATCGAATGCGTGCCGTTGTCCATCAACACGCCGCCGCCAGAAACCTTGAAATCCGAGTTCTAGCGCTTTGACATATCAACCCGCGCCGTAAATGCATTCTCAAACTGCACGATGTCGCCCAGCACGCCGGAATCAATCATCGGTTTGGCTTTAACAACGTCTTCGACATAGCGGAACTTCGTCGCCATTGTAAAAACGACGTTTGATGCGTCGGCGCAGGCAATCATTTCTTTGGCTTCCGCGACGGATAAGCAAAGCGGTTTTTCGCACAAAACATTCACGCCGCGCCGCATAAAATACATTGCGATTTCGGGATGCGAACTCGGCGGCGTGGACATTATCGCGGCATCAATTGCACTGTTTTCTGCCAACGTTTTGTAGTCGTTGAAAACTTTCGCATCAAATGGCTCAGCAAACGCCGTCGCCGAATCTTCGTTGACATCAGCGGCGGCGACGAGTCGGCAGCAGTCGCTCGCGTTAAACGTCTGCGCGTAGGTTTGAGCGATGCCACCCGTTCCGATTAAGGCAAATTTGAGTTTTTTCAGATTTCCGCCGACGAGTTTCGCCGCGCCAGACTCAATCGCTTCGGGACGCTCGGTGTTTTCCCGCAAAATAAAAGCCGTTTTCCTAAACCCGAAGCTTCTTCCTGAACGCCGCCCGAATCGGACGCAATCAGCTACGCGGCTCGCATTAACGCGACAAAAATTTACGTAATCAAGCGGTTCGAGCAGAAAAATTCGCTCCCGATTCGCCAGAATTTTTTCGGTGATTCGTTTCACGTTCGGGTTCGGGTGAACGGGAAAAATCAAGCAAACATCCGTTCGCTGTTCGATGAAATCGCGCAGAGTTTTTAGATTTCCCGCCATCGTTTCGCCGAAACTCTCGCGCCGGTGCGTAGTCAGAAGAATTCGCTTGAAACCGTTCGTTTCGTCAAGCAGTTTTTTGATTTTCGCGCTCGGCTGCTCTTTTTCAAGAATAGAATTCAAAGCGTCAACCACCGTATTGCCGCACAAAAAAATACTCTTTTCAGAGATGCCTTCGGCTGTCAGATTTCTTTTGTTTCCGCCAGTCGCGCAAAAATGAAGTGTCGTCAATTGCGAGATTAACCGCCGGTTCAACTCCTCGGGAAACGGACTTAGCGCGTCGCCCGAACGCAAGACGGCTTCGATGTGACCGATTTTTATCTTCCGATTGAACGCGGCGAACGCGCCCGCAAAGGCGGTCGTCGTGTCGCCTTGCACGAGAATTATTTCCGGCTTCTCGCGCTCCAAAACCGCATCTAAAAGAGATAAAACTTTCGCGGCAACTTGGTTCGGCGTTTGATTCGCCGTCATCACGCGCAAGTCGTAATCAATTTTGATATTGAAAATTTTGAGAAAAGGCTCGATGAAACGACGACGGTTTGAAAGTTCGTCTCCTTTAATTCGGAAATGACGGGCGCGAGTTTAACTGCTTCGGGACGCGTGCCGAACAGCACGAGGACTTTCCGGCGCGGCGAGTTTTCGGACGGGGTGAAAATTCCGTCCGCCGATTTTGAATTTTTTCCGAAACTGTCCAACATATTTATTTGGCATTGCACTTTGAAAGTGAGGCGCGGCAAAAAATCTGTAATATATTTTTTGAGTTATTCTTGATTTCGATAATGCGCGGACGAACAACTTTAAACTCAATGAAAATTCCGTTTCTGATAATTTTATTTTTTCTTTGTTTTTCTCAAATACTTTCGCAGGAAATCGTTAAGAGCTTTCTGCGCGGAAAAGTGGTTGATGCGGTTAATTCGCCGGTTGAAAATGCGCGGGTCAAAACCGTCTCAAAATCGGGCGCGATTTCCGTTTGTCAAACTGACGGGGAAGGACAATTTGCGTGCGAAGCGAATTTAAATGAAGGTTTTACGCTCACCGTGGAAGCGCGTAACTTTTCTATATTACGTCAGACATTTGCCAAAACACAAGATTTTCTTGCCCAAACTGTTTTTACGCTCGCGCCCGAATCTTTGCGCGAAACAGTTCAAGTCACCGCCAATCGCACCGAAGCCCGATTGAGCGAAACACCGGCGAGCGTCGTCACGCTGTCCGCCGCCGAAATTCAGACGACTGCCGCGCCGACCATTGACGATACGCTCCGGCAAGTCGCGGGCTTTTCGCTTTTTCGCCGCGCGGGAAGTCGCCACGCCAATCCGACGGCGCAGGGAGTTTCCCTTCGCGGAGTCGGCGCGAGCGGCGCGAGTCGCAGCCTTGTTTTATTCGACGGCGTTCCGCTCAACGACAGTTTCGGTGGCTGGATTCAATGGAGTCGCGTTTCGCCGATTAGCGTCGAGCGCGTCGAAGTTTTGCGCGGCGGCGCGTCGAGCCTTTACGGAAATAATTCGTTGAGCGGAACGGTGAATATCTTGCCGCGCCTGACGGAAGAAAACTTTAATTTCTCGGCGGAAGTTTACGGCGGAACGCAAAATACGTTTTCCGGCTCGACGTTTTTCGGTTTTCGGCGCGGCGGCTGGACGGCGGATTTCGTCGCGGCGAATTTTCAGACGAAAGGCTACGTGACGGTTGACGAGCGAGTGCGCGGGCGAGCCGATGTTTACGCCGGCGCACGAAACTCAAATCTATCGGCGCGAATTGGAAAAAGTTTTAATGAAACGGCAAACGTCTTTTTCAAGATTTCCAACTTCGGCGAAGTTCGCGCCAACGGAACGGGATTGCAAACTAACCGGACGCATCTCAGGCAGTTTATTCTTGGCGGCGATTGGCAAATCTCAGATTTCAAATCTCAGATTTCAAATCTCAGATTCGATTGGCGCGTTTACGGCGGAACTCAAACTTACGATCAGATATTTTCCGCCGTCAGCGCGGACAGAAACAGTGAAACTCTAAACCGCGTTCAGCGCGTTCCGGCGCAAAACATTGGATTTTCGGCGAATGCGTCCGCCGTCGTTACGAAAAATCAAACCATTATCGTCGGTTTTGAAACCAGAGAAGCGCGCGGCGCGAGCGATGAAGTCGGAGTTTTTAACGGCAGAGCCGCTTCGCTTTCCGGCGCGGGCGGGCGCGAGCGAACAATCGGTTTTTTCGTGCAGGATTTTGCCCGAATCGGTTCAAGATTTGTTTTGGCGGCGAGCGCGCGTTTTGATTCGTGGAAAAACTTCGCCGCGTCGAGCGCGACGCGCACGCTTTCAAATAATCAAACAAACGTCTTCAATTTTCCAGACCGCGATGAAACGGCTTTCAGCCCGCAGATTTCCCTGCTCGTTCAAGCGACGAATACGCTTTCGTTTTTCTGGGTCGGCTCGAAAAGTTTCCGCGCCCCGACTTTAAACGAGCTTTATCGCGGCTTTCGAGTCGGCAGCGTCATCACGCTTCCCAACGAAAATCTCCGTGCCGAGCGAGCGTTGAACTTTGAATCAGGCGCGAGCTTCAATCGAAACAACTTTTATGCGCGTGGAAACTTTTTCTGGACGCAGGTTTCGCAGCCGGTTTCAAACGTCACTTTGTCCGTCGCGCCGAATTTAATCACGCGCCAAAGGCAGAACGCGGGCGCGACGCGGACGCGCGGGTTTGAGATTGAAACTGAAACGCGGATTCGCGCGTTCAATCTGTCCGTCGGTTATCTGCTCGCCGATTCGCGCGTCGCCGAATTTCCAGCCAACCGAAATCTGGAAAATTTGTTCATTCCGCAAGTGGCGCGTCATCAATTCAATTTTCAGACGCGCTACGCGAAAGACAATTGGAATTTCGCGCTCCAAGGTCGCGCTTCGTCGGCTCAGTTTGACGATGATTTGAATTTGTTTAGGCTCGAACCGTATTTTCAGCTTGATGCTTTCGCGGCGAGAAAATTTAAGGAGAATCTGCAAGTTTTCGTCGGCATCGAAAACCTTTTCAATTCACGTTATTCAATCGGCAGAACGCCGGTTAGAACAGTTAGCTCGCCCGTGAATTTGCGCGTCGGCATTCGTTGGAAATAAGAAGAGGAAATTTACAGGGATGACAGGATAACCAGGGATAAATCAAAATAGTATTTGTCTTTTTCATCCCAATTATCCTGTCATCCCTGTAAATTTCTTTGGCTTTTGTTCACTTAAATTCTACTCTGGTGGTCCCGAACAGCCCGCGCCGTGCAAAGCGGGAATTTTCGTGCTGATAATCGGGTAATTTTCGGCTTCGGCGTTTATCGCCAGCCAGTCAGTGTATTCGGGTGGAATTGACATATCCGAGAAAATCGCTTCAACCGGACATTCGGGTATGCAAGCATCACAATCAATACAAGTATCGGGGTTAATTAGAAGTCTGTCAGGTGTTTCGTGAAAGGCTTCGACGGGACAGACCGCCGCGCAATCGGTGTATTTACATTCTACGCACGGCTCGGCTACGATATACGTCATTTTTTGAAAAATCTCCTTGGTTCTCTGAAAAGTAAAATAAAAACGTGTTACCGAAAAGCATAACTTGTCAAAGCACGTTAGACAAGTGTTAGAATGCCTCTCATAAAGCGAAACATTTGTTCGTAAAATTACCGATAAAGGAAAGCAGATGAAAAACTTAAAATCAGAGCGAGAATTATCTTTAGACTTTTTGCGGGTGTGCGAAGCGGCGGCAATCGAGTCGGCGAAAACGATGGGACAAGGCGACCGCAAATATTCGGACCACGTGGCGGTCGAAGCGATGCGCGAAGTGATGGACACCGTGCCGATGCGCGGGCGAATCGTCATCGGCGAAGGCGAGCGCGATGAAGCTCCGATGCTGTATATCGGCGAGGAACTCGGCGGCAGGGATTTCAGCGACGAAGAAAAGGCGACATTTCCCGAAATTGACATCGCCGTTGACCCACTCGAAGGCACGAATCTGTGTGCGCTTGGCGCGAACAACGCCATCGCGGTTCTCGCGGCGGCGGAACGCGGCGGACTGTTAAATGCGCCGGATATTTATATGGACAAAATCGTCGTCGGACCGTCGTGTCGCGGCGCGATTGATATTGACGCGCCAGTCAAACAAAATTTGAAGGCGATTGCCCGCTCGCTAAACCGCGATATTGCAGATTTGACCGTAATTTGTCTTGACCGTTCGCGTCATAAACAATTGATAGATGATGTTCGCTCGGCGGGCGCAAGAATCCGTTTGATTAGCGACGGCGATTTGTCGGCGGGAATTTCGGCGGCGGTCGCCGGAACAAATATCCACGCGCTGATGGGCATCGGCGGCGCGCCCGAAGGCGTTATCACGGCGGCGGCAATGCGCTGTCTGAACGGCGAAATCCAAGCCAGGCTCGTCTTTGACCCGGAAAGATTAGGCGTTGACAAATCGAAAGTGCCGCCGCAGGAAGAAGTGATGGAACGCCTGCAATCAATGGGCATCAAAGACCCGGACAAAATCTACGATACCAACGACCTCGCGCCCGGAAAAAGAATTATTTTTGCCGCGACCGGCGTAACTGACGGCGCATTGCTGCGCGGCGTGAGATTTTTCGGCGCGGGCAAGCGCACGCATTCAGTAGTGATGACGACCGAAACGAAAAACATCCGTTTCGTTGATACGGTTCACGTCGAAGGCGGACCCGACGCAGTGATCAGATTTTAATTTTCACCCACGAACAAACACGAAACGGCGCGAAAAGATTTGATTTTGTTTCGTGTTATTTCGTGTTTGTTTGTGGCTAAATCTAACTCTTAATGCCTGAAGCAATCGAAAATTACGTTCCGCAAAATGCTGTCCCTCAAATGCGTCGGCGAGCGTTTTTCCTCTGGGGCGCGTTTGCATCTCTTATTGCAGTTTGGGTTTTTCTGATTGTCCTTGCGCCGCTTGCCGAATTGAACAATTTTTCAAGCATTTCAAATCCGATTTATAATTTTTTCAGCTATCTTTGTCATCAAAATCAGGCGCGCTCATTTCATTTACACGAAAACGCTTTCGCCGTCTGTTCGCGCTGTTTCGGCGTTTATTTCGGCTTATTTCTCGGCTTTATTATTTATCCATTTTTGCGCTCAATTGAAGAAACCGAGCCGCTTCCGCGATTCTGGCTTTTTACGGCGATGGTTCCGATGGCGATTGATTGGCTGTTGGGAGTTTTCGAGATTTGGGAAAACACTCATCTGTCGCGGTTTCTGACCGGCGCGATTTTAGGCGCGGCGTGCGCGGTTTTTATCGTTCCGGCGTTGATCGAGGTTTTTGCGCTTTTATCGAATAAACGCCAAGTAAAAAGGCTGTCTGGCTGACAGCCTTTTTGCATCTAAATTTATGTCGGATACTGATTTTTGATAAATTGTTGGCGGCGAATGGAAACGCTTCCACGCGCCCCTTGATAATTAAATTTTATTATAGCCGCATTTCAGATTCATTGACAAGTTTTGTCGAGAATTTATTTTAGAGGGAATCAAAGCAGGTAAATTTCTAAAAATAAATTATTTAACTGATTTTCTAAAAAATTTCCACAGGTGGAAATTCAATTGAGTAATATTTTCTTAATTGACTAACCGGCGAAAGAAGCGCAAAATTTATTTATCATCCGACAAATAAAGAAACAAAAATGAGTTTTAATAAAGACAGCGCAGTTCAACGGGCGAAAGCCGACTTAGCGAAACGTTTAAGCATTGCTGAAGAAGAAATAAAAGAAGTCTCCGTCAGCGAAAAAGATTTCCCCGATATGTCGCTCGGCGCGCCGGTCGCAGATGAAATGTCGGCGCAGATGATTTCGAGCGGCTGGCAGATAAATCTTGAAGGCGGCGGTAAAAAATATGAATACCGCGCCGACAAATATCAACTGCGTCTAAGCGATTTTAACGGAACAAATCATATAATCGAATCGTGAAACAATCGTCCGTATAAGAAAGTCATTCGCGCGAAGTTTCGTGGAGAAAGTTGAAATTATGGAAGACAAAGAATTAAAGAAAAGATTGGCAAAAATACCGGAT
>Ga0208736_1000211_pt1 | contig 17780 bp, 17 predicted proteins | sample AntDryMetagUQ255_FD_188090 | JGI IMG/M metagenome (GOLD analysis project Ga0208736, IMG submission 188090) | Polar desert microbial communities from Antarctic Dry Valleys - UQ255 (SPAdes) | ecosystem: Environmental > Terrestrial > Soil > Desert | place: Antarctic Dry Valleys | collected 2008-12-31 | reverse complement strand
GGTCGTCGCGCCCGCCAGCGCTCGCCACGGTCACGAGCGCGAGCGCGCTCGCCGAGGCCGCGAAGAGCAGGATCGCCGCGCGGAGGAAGTCGGGAAAGCGCACGGCGTCCGGGCGGCTCTACGGCTGCCCGGCGAGCAGAGTGAGGACCTCGGCGAAACCGGCGACGCCCTCGACGCACAGGTCGGCCCGCTGAGCGACCTCGGGAGGACCTTCGTCGGAGACGATGCCGACGCGGATCGCGGTCTCGAGCCTTCCCTCCTCGCGCAGCTCCTCGAGGGCGGCGAACCCGTCGAGGTCGGTGCGATCGTCGCCGGCGAAGAGCGCGGCGGACGCGCGGCGCTCGTCGAGGATGCGCCGCACCGCCTGGCCCTTGTCGATCTCGACCGCAGGCCGGACCTCGAGCACCTTTCGCCCCCAGTGGGTCCTGAGGCCCTCGCCCTCGGCCGCCTGCGCCACCTGCTCCATGCGCGCCTGTGCGGCCTCCTCGTCGGGCACCCCGCGCCAGTGGAAGGCGAATATCGGCCCCTTGTCCTCGAGCCGCACCCGCAGCACGCGGAGGTCCGAGCCCTCGTCCTGCTCTAGGGCGAAGCGGCGCACCCGATCCGCCCCGTGCTCGAGCTCCGGCAGCTGCCACGGACGCGGCGTGCCGGGCATGAGCAGCTCGGCCCCGTGGTAGCCGGCGTAGGCGAGGCTCCCCACCCCGACCAGCCGCCGCGTCTCGGTGGCCGAGCGGCCCGAGACGCAGGCCACGATGGCGAAGCGGCGCCCGAGCGTTCCCAGCAGACGGGCAGTGTTCTCCGGCACCCGCGCGCGATCGGCCTGCTCGACGATCGGGGCCAATGTCCCGTCCACGTCGAGGAAGATGGCCGCCCGCTCTGGGGCGTCGATCAGCGGTCGCAGGAGGGTCAAGAGCTCGGTCGTGGGAGGCACCGGCCTAGTATGCCCGCGGCACCTCACCGGTGGCGGCGGGCTCGCTCACGCGGCGAAAGACCATCGAGGAGAGCGTCGCGGGGACAGAGGAGGAGGGATTTCGGCTCAAGCGCGAGCTGCGGATCTTCGACGTCATCGTCTTTGGGATCGTCGTGATGATCGGCGGCGGCACCACTGGCGGCCGCCGCCGAGGAGGCCGGGGTGCGCTAAGGCCGAACCGCACGAGCGCAGGCCCACGGTCGCGGCGGGCGTGCTCGGTCTCGGAGCGGACTACGCCCGCCGCGCGGCCACGATCTGAGCCGCGCCGGCGAGTTGCCACTCGAGCGCGTCGAACCCCCTGGCGTGCAGGGCGTCGCGCAGCTCTTCCTGTCCGAAAACGCGCATCCCGCTCAGCGCACCGAACGCCGACTCGGGCGCGCGCAGCAACTCCGGTGCTCGGCGCGCAGAGGTCAGGATCGCGAGGCGACCACCCGGGCGCAGGACGGCGTGCATGCGGTCGAGCGCGCTCATCGGATCGGCGAAGAGGTGCAACGCGGCAAAGCAGCAGACGCCGTCGAACACACCGTCGATGAACGGCAGCGCCTCAGCGTCGCCACGCACGTAGGCGACGTTGCGCAGGCCCGAGCGGCGCGTGTCGGAGGCGGCGCGCGCGAGCATCGTCTCGGACACGTCGATCCCGATCACGAGGCCGCCGGGCCCGACGACGCGGCCGAACCCTCGGCTGAAGTTGCCGGTACCGCAGGCGATGTCGAGCACGGTCGCCCCGCCGCCTCGCTCGAGCCGCAGAAGCTCCCGGGCCAGCCGGTGCTCGTCCGCCATGCTCGGGCCGAGCGGGCCCTTGAGCAGGCGGCCGAGCGCGGGGCGCCACCAGCGCTCGTAGATCCTCGGGACGACGCGCGACAGCATCAGGTCCTGCGCCCGTCCTGTCGAGACGACGGCGCGCCCTCCGAGCAGGTCGAGGTATCCGGCCCGGGTCGACCGGCCCGCCGCGCTCTCGCGCCGTCCCGCGGGCACGAGGAGCAGGTCGCCCGCGCGCCCGAGCGACGGGTCCTCGGGCGGACCCGTCGCCGCGGTCGGCGCGCTCACGCCGCGAGCGCGCTCCCCGGCTCGAGGATGATCACCGGGATCTCGCGCTCGGTCCGGTTCTGGTAGGTCTGATAGTCCGAGTACATCGCGACGAGGCGCGGCCATAGGCGGGCCTTCTCGTCGGGCGACGCGGTGCGCGCGGCGACCTCACGGTGACGCGGTCCGACCTGGACCGTGGTCCGCGGGCTGGCCTCGAGGTTGAGCCACCAGGCCGGCGGCGCGTTCGATCCCCCGCGCGATCCGACGATCACGAGGTCCTCGCCGTCGTCGAGGTACAGGAGCGGCGTCGTGCGGGGAGTGCCGCTGCGCCGGCCGATGTGGTCCAGCAGCAGGACGGGGGCACCGGCGAGCTTGCGCCCGATCCTTCCGCCCGTCCGGCGGTAGGCGGCCACATGCAACCACGTGAGCAGATTGAGCGCCCGGACGCCGAGCGAGCCGGGCGAGGGGACGGGAGGGGGCGAGGGCATGGCCGACCCTCACTTATACCTGACGGAGCCCGGCGTTCGACCCCTCTTCGTGAGATAGTTGCCCGCCGTGTACCACCTGCAGGGAACCCACGCCCTTCCGAGCATGTCGGCCGAGCAGCGCCGCCGTGCCCAAAGCTGGGAGATGCCGGCGGTCGTGGTCGCGCTGCTCGTCGTCCCGTACCTGCTGCTCAACTACTTCCAGCTCGGGAGCTTCTGGGGCACGGTCGTCGACGTGCTCTACATCGGCATCTGGGGCTTCTTCGTCGTTGAGGCGCTGGCGATCCTGCGGATCGCTCCCGACAACTGGGAGTGGGCCCGCTCGAACGTGCTCGACATCACGATCCTCGTGCTCACGGCGCCGTTCGAGTTCCTGCCGCCGGGCTTCGAGGTGCTCCAGAACCTGTGGGTGCTGCGCATCCTCGACCTCCTGCCGGTGGTCCACCGGAACCTGTTCCGGATCACGGTCGTGCGCTTCGCCTTCCTCCTGTGGACGCTCGTGGTCTTCGCCGGCGGGCTCGCCTACGCCGAGCTCGAGCGCGGAGCGGAGGAGCCGCCCACCCTGTTCGACGGCTTCTACTGGGTAAACACGACGATCTCGACCGTCGGCTACGGCGACTTCCTGCCCACCTCGTTCGAGACCAAGATCCTGGCCATGGGCCTCCAGGCCATGGGCGTGGTGCTCGGCGCGATCCTCGTGGCCGGCATCCTCCCGCTGTTCGACCGCGAGTTCGCCGAGGGCTTCAGCCGCAAGATCTCCGAGAAGGTCGATCGCCTCACCGGCGAGGTCGACGAGCTCGAGACCGACCTCGCCGACATCGAGTCCGACATCGAGTCGATCGCGCGCGGGGAGAGCTCCCAGGACCGCGTGCTCGGCCAGATCGCGCGCGACCTCGCCGAGGTGCGAGAGCGGGTCGGAGCCGAAGGGCCGCACGCCTCGCCCCCGTCGCGCGACGGGGCCGGCACGGCAGCCCCCGCGGCCGAGCGCAGGGACGGCGCCGGGGGCAACGGCGCGAGCTAGCGGTCCCCCGATCCATCGAGCTCGATCAGGTGAGGGACGAAGCGGCTCAGGTTGTCGGTGATCAGCCCGTCACCCTCGCGCACGCCGAGGCCGGCGGGCTCGCCGTCGACCATCCACACCCCGAGCACGGGATGGTTCGAGCCGTCGAGCGCGGGCGCGGGTGCGAACTGCTGGTAGACGTAGCCTTCGGCGCCGTAGTCGCCGCCGGTCTCGAGGATGACGCCCTCCCGGGGCGCGAAGACCTGGATGTTCTGCCCCTCGCGCGAGAGCAGCGGCTTGCGCACGAACGCGGTCATGTCGCGGGCCGAGTCAAAGTAGGTGGGCAGGAGGTTGGGGTGCCCGGGGAAGAGCTCCCACAGAACCGCCAGGACTCCCTTGTTCGACCACAGCATCTTGTAGATCGGCTCGATCCACAGGGTCGAAGTCACGCCGGGGCCCATCCAGTCGAGGCAGTGGCGGGCGAACTCCTCCTCGACCATCCACTCCCACGGATAGAGCTTGAAGATCCGCTCGATGTGGCGCTCGTGCGCGTCGACGAAGCCGAGCAGCGGGTGCCAGCCGATCTCCTCGACGGCGAGCGCATCGGTCTCGTGCCCGGCCTGCTCCGCTGTGTCCTGGAGGTAGACGGTGTTCATCATGTCCTCCCCGCTGCGCTCGGCTGTCGTGTGCGCGAAGTGGATGCGGCTTCCCGCCGGAAGCTGCCTCCGCCAGGCGTGGAGCAGGCGGTCGTGGATCTCGTTCCACTGGTCCTCCTCCGGGAACCGATCCTCGAGCCAGTTCCACTGCACCACCGCGGACTCGACGAGCGAGGTCGGGGTGTCGGCGTTGAACTCGAGCAGCTTGGGCGGCGAGCGCCCGTCGTAGCGGAGGTCGAAGCGGCCGATCACGCTCGGCGGCTCGGAATGCCACGTCTCGACGATCCGCTCGACCGCGTGCTCGGCGATGCCCATCTCCCGCCATAGGCCGCGCTCGACGATCCGGTCGCCCGCCTCGATGCACATCGCGAAGAGCTCGGCGCTGACCCGCTCGAGCTCGCGGACCTCCTCGGGCGCGAAGGCGTAGTAGGCGCCGTCCTCCCAGTAGGGCCGGATCTCCCCGTCGGGATGGAGCGTCTCGCAGTAGACGAGGCCCTGGGCCGAGACGATCGCGCGCCAGTCCGGGCGGGGCTCGATCCGCACCCGGCGCACGTCTAGGGGGTCAGGTCAGCCGCCGGAGCTCTTGCCGGACGAGGAGCTCGACTTCTTCTTGCTGTCGGAATCCTCCTCGCCGCTCGACGCGAGCTCGCGCACGCCGGTGCCGCTCTGCTGGGCGTTCGCGCCGAAGCCCCCGCGCTCGGAGATCGAAGCCTGGTCGGCCGGGTCGATGTTCTCGCCACCGTCGACCGTCGTGCCGAGACTGGTGTCATCGCTCGTGCCGCCGAAGTTCCATTGGTAGCGACCACCGACGCCGTTCTCGGCCTCGGCGTCGCACGAGCTGACGTCGACGATCTCGCTCGAGTTCCGGTCGATGCAGCGCGCGAGGTCGTCCTGGCCGCAGGCGGCGAGAAAGCTGATGGCGACGCTTCCGAGCAGAGCGCTCCTGACGGCGCGCGAGCGGCGGCCGGTCGCGAGCTCACCGGGAGAGGCCTTATCCGGCTGGCGGGAGAGGATGTCGATGGGAGCGCTCATGGCGACGGCGGCGAGGGCGCCGAGAGGATAAACGAAGGCGGCGCCCGCCTGCGGGGTGGGCCTCCGCGACGGCGTCCTGAAGGTGGCGTCAGCCGGCCGGCGGGCGCGCCGCGGGGCCGACCGAGACCGCCGCCAGCTGCTCGCCGCCGTCCGCGCCGCCGCGGTCCGAGGCACCCTGGACCTGGAGCGCCACCATCGCGATGTCGTCGCGCGGCGTGCCGGACTGGAGCCCCACCACCACGCGGTCGACGCGGTCGACGAGGGCGTCGGCGTCGAGCCCGCCCGAGCTCTCGAGCAGAGCCGCGAGCCCGCTCTCCCCGAGCAGGCCCCAGGCCGTCGGCGTCTCGGTCACGCCGTCGGTGTAGAGGAGCAGGGAGTCGCCGCCCTCGAGCTCGAGCTCGGCGTCGTGGAGGTCCGGGTCTCGTGCGACGCCCAGGAGCATCCCCGGCGCCCCGACGGGCTCGACCTGACCCGCGGCGTCGAGGCGCAGCGGCAGGGGATGGCCGCCGCTCGAGAGCGTGAGGCGGGCTCCCGAGGCCGTCGGCCTCAGGCGACCGACCAGGGCGGTGCAGAAGCGGTCGCCACCCTCGGCCTGGTAGGAGAGGACCGCCTCGTTGAGGCGGGCAAGCACCGCGCTCGGCACCGGGTCGTGGGCGGCGGCCTCGCGCACCGTGTAGCGGGCCAGCGCGGTCACCGCGGCCGCCTCCGGGCCCTTGCCCGAGACGTCTCCCATGACGATCGTCCAGTCTCCCGGGGCGGTCGCGAACAGGTCGAAGAAGTCGCCGCCGACCTGGTAGGCCTCACCGGCGGCGCGAAAGCGCGAGGCGACCGCCACCCCCGGGAGCCGCGGCAGACGCGGCGGCAGCAGGCTGGCCTGAAGGGTCGCCGCGATCCGGCTGCGCTCCCCGTGAATGCGCGCGTTGTCGATGGCCAGGGCAGCGCGACGGGCAATCTCGTGGGCGAAGGAGAGGTCGCTCTCGTCGAAGCGCCGGCCCGACGCCGCCCCGAGCAGGGAGATCGCCCCGAGCGTGCGCCCGCGTGCGCGCAGGGGCACGATCAGCGCCGAGCGCGCCCCGAGCTCGCGCAGGACGGCGAGGTGCTCGGCGTCCTCGGCCGCGGCCTCGAGCAGGGCGGCCGGGATCTCGGGCGCGAGCTCGGCCTCGCCCGTGCGGATCGCTTCGGCCAGGCCGCCCGGGGTCGAGATCTCGCTGCCCGGACGGAGCTCGAGCTCACGAGCGAGCGCCGCGTGGGCGGGATCGGCGTGCGCGACCGCGACCCGTTCGATCCGTCGGCTCTCCCCGACGATGTCGATCAGGCACCAGTCCGCGAGCTGAGGCACGCATAGGCCGGTCAAGGCGCCGATCACCGAGTCGAGGTCGAGCGCGGCGGTAAGGTCCTCACCGGCCTCGGCCAGGAGCTCGACGCGGGCTTCCGCCCGCTTGCGCTCGGTGGTGTCGCGCACGTAGCCCACGAACGCCGGGGGCTCGTCGAGCCCGAGGCGCATGATCGTCAGCTCGACCGGGAACTCCGCGCCGCCGGTGCGCATGCCGGTCAGCTCGAGGCGGCGGCCGAGCAGAGCGCCTCCACCCGCCTCCACCGCGCGGGCCAGCGCCGTGCGGTGGCGCTCGCGCAGCGAGGGGGGCACCACCAGCTCGGCCATCTCGCGGCCGACCGCCTCCTCGCGCGTGTAGCCGAAGATGCGCTCGGCGGCCGCGTTGAACTCGACCACCTCGCCGCGCGAGTCGATGGTGATGATGGCGTCGAGGGCCGACTCGAGAATGCCGGTCTTGCGGGCCTCGCTCTCGCGCACCGCCTCCTCGGCCTGCCTGCGGCACAGGTACTGGCCGATCTGGTGACCGAAGGTCTCGACGAGGGCGAGAGCGCCGTCGTCAGGCTCGCGGACCTCCCGGCTGAAGAACTCGATGACCCCGAGGACCCGTCCCCGATCGCGGACGGGGAAGCCGAAAGCGCCGCGTAGGCCGTCACGCGCGGCGGCTTCCGTCCGCCGGAAGTGCTCGTAGGTGAGCACGTCGGGAACCGAGATCGCCGCCGCCGAGGCCCACACCCGCCCCGGCAGGCCTTCGCCGAGGGCGAACGCGCGGCCGGCGTTGAGGCGCTCGAACGTCGGGGCGGCCGCGCCGTCGTCCCAGTCGGCCCGGCAACGCAGGACGCCCTCGCTGTCGTCGACCGTCCAGAGGAAGCCGAGCTCCCAGCCGAGGCCGTGCCCGATGGCCTCGAGCAGTCGCGGGCCCGCCTCCTCGAGGCTCGGCGCCTCGGCCAGGATGCGGGCCACCGAGCTCTGTGCGGCCAGATCGGCCCTGAGCCGCGTGGGCTCGTCGTCGCGCTCGGCCTCTTCGGCCTCTCCAGCTCGGCCCATCGCCTCAGTCGCCGTTCTCGCTCGGTCGGCCGGCCGGTCCGGCCGAGCTCAGCCGCTCGGCCGGTCGCTTGAAGCGGAGGAGCACCTCGTCGGCCGCAGCCAGCAGGCTCCTCGCGTCGCCGTCGGGCCCGAGCTCGGCCGTCCCGCAGGTCAGGCGGACCACGCCGCCGTCCGGTGAGGTGCACACCTCGCTGGCCGCGGTGCAGACGCGCCGGCGCACCTCGGCGGCCTCGGGTGCGCTCGTCTCGGGCAGGACCACGACGAACTCGTCGCCGCCCCAGCGAAAGCACTGGTCCTCGGTGCGCGAGGCCTCACCCATAGCCGCCGCCACGCGACGCAGGCACTCGTCTCCGCCCGAGTGGCCGGACGCGTCGTTGATGGCCTTGAAGCCGTCGAGGTCTCCGATGATGAGGCTCAGCGGGCTCTTCTGCCGCCGTGCCCGGGCCACCTCGACCTCGAGCGTCTCCTCGAGGCGCAGGCGGTTGCCCAGGCCGGTGAGGGCGTCGCGGCAAGCGAGCTGATGAGCCTGCTCGCGCGCTCGGCGCAGCCCCGCCCGCTGGGCACGCAGGAGGGTGAAGACGATCCGCCCGGCGATGGCCAGGACCACCAGCAGCAGGAGCTGGCCCGCGGTGTTGGCCGGGAGCTGGCCGGCCGGCGCGTAGAGCAGCGGGGCCCAGATGACGATGGCCACCAACCCGAGCACGAGCAGCGCGCGCGGACGCGTCTGCACGGTGGCGGCGTAGATCACCGGCAGCGCGTAGAGCTGGTGGTAGGGCGACGTGCGTCCACCCGCGAGCCACTCGAGCAGCGCGACTCCGACGATGGCCATGATGCTGCCAGCGAACAGAGCGCCGGACTCCGAGGGCTGGGCGCCGCCCAGGCGCTGCACGCCGACGGCGAGGGCGGCCACGAGCAGGATCGCCGCGATGAGCCAGCCGGTCGCCCCCAGGGCCTTGTCGGGGGGCGCGAGGGCCAGCATCAGGAGACACAGCAGGCCGCCGCTGATCCACAGCACCCCGCCCATCGACGAGGCGATGCGCATGTCGACCTCGAGCTCGGGGTCGTGGCGCCCGGTGCACAGGCTGCGGGCGGCCTCGCGCAGGGACGGACCCTCCTCCTCCCTCAACCCGACCTCGTCGGTGATCGGGGATGGGCCCGTGCTTGCGCCCGCTCGCGGTGGGGGCGTCTCGGCGGCCATCAACGCGTCGATCCGGGCATGGTCTCAGTATCGGCACGGGCTTGGCGCCCGATGAATACGGGTCCGCGCTCCCCGGGTCGCCGGTCTCTAGCCCGAGAAGCCCCAGGCGGCCGCCTCGGGCGCGCCACGGGAGCCGGGAAGGCCCGACTCCGGCGCGTACACGAAGAGCTCGGCGCGACCGGTGGCCTCGAAGGGCAGGCAGAAGCGCCGGGTCGCGCCGGGCGGGATCGTGTCCTCGGAGAGACCGCCGCACTCCCCGACGGCGCTGTAGACGCGCTCCGCTTCACCGTTGCGCAGCGTAAACGAGGCGGCCTGGGCCGGCTGGTCGCGGTAGGCCGCGTCGCCCACGTTGCGGATGGCCAGATCGACGCCGACCCCGGCGCCCGAGGACTCGCTCGCGGCGAACCGCACGAAACGCGAGCGGACGCACCTCGAGGGTGGTCAGGTAGGTCTTCAGCCGGACCGTCTGGCCGAACCGGCGGGCGGGGCGCCCGGGCGGGCCGGAGCTTCGCTCGTCGGTCGAGCCCCGCTCGCCGTAGGGGGTCTCGGGCGAGAAGCCGCCCACAATGAGGATCACCGCCAGGACGACCACGGCCGCCCCTGAGCCCCGCGGCGGCGATGATCCACGCTCTCTTGGACTTCAATCTGCTCAATCTCCTCGCGACGGCTCTTAGCAAACGCGCGACCCTCCCTGCGGCGCTCGAGCGGCGCCCTGCCTCACATCGCCGCGCCGTAGCCGAACCCTCGCCTCGTCGGGCCGTCCAGGCAAACGCTCGCTCACGAGTCGGGGCTCGCGTATGCTGGGCGCCCAGCGTTGCTCGAGGGAGGCACCGGTGATTGAAGGAACGCGCAGAGCACGAGTCAGGGAGAGGCTGCGGCTCGGGATCGCCGCCGGCCGGGTCGTGCGCGTCTCCCTGGTCACGGCGTTCGTCGTTTTCGCGCTCGTCGGCGGCGCCGCCGCGCTCTGGCTCTCGGCCGACCCGGTACGCCCCCAGCGGACAGCCTCGAAGGTCGATCCGCCCACGCCGGAGCCGGCGATCCGCCTCGACACGCTCCCGGCGCCTCGATCGTCCGAGCGCCGGAAAGAGAGCAGGGCCTCGGCCAAGGCCGCACCGGTGATCGGCGTCGGCACCGAGGAGTTCAGCGGCGAGGGTGGCGACGCCGACGAGGGCGGCCGGGCCGACGACGCGATCGTCGAGGTCGACGGCAAGAAGCCGACCGAGGAGATCGCCACGGACGCCGAGATCGAGAGCCAGCTCGCCGCCCTCGAGCGCGAGAACGCGCGCATCGAGGCGGCACTCGCCGGGGCCCCGGCCGGCTCGGGCAGCGGCCGGCTGATCTGGCCGGTCCGGGGTGGAAGGATCACCTCTCCCTTCGGGCAGCGCGGGGGCCGCCTGCACGCGGGCGTCGACATCGCCGTCCCGATCGGGACGGACGTGCACGCCGCCGACACCGGCCGGGTGGCGGTCAGCGGGCCGAGCGGGGGGTACGGCAACTACATCTGCATTCAGCACACCCGCAGCCTGAGCACCTGCTACGGCCACAACTCGCGGCTTGGCGCGCGGAAGGGTGAGTCGGTTCGCAAGGGCGCCGTGATCGCGAAGTCAGGCAACACCGGAAACTCCACCGGCCCGCACGTGCACTTCGAGACGCGGGTGGAGACCAAGCCCGTCAACCCGATGCGGTACTTCTGACCCGGGCGGCTCGGGCGCCGGCGGGTGCGCGCGCGCCGAGATCACGCGTGTTCCCCGCCGACCCGGTTGCCCTTGGCTAGCCTGATCGCCGTCCCGCCCACGGCGGCCGACCTCCGTCGCCCATGCTTCCGTCGCATCCGTCCATGAGCTCGCAGCCCGACGAGCACTCGAGCACTCAGAGCGCACCGCGCCAGCGGCCGCGCCGGCGGACCCGGCTGGCGCCGCAGACGATCGAGTCCTACCTCAGGGCGAACTCCGCGCCTCGCTACATGCGGCGCCTGCGCGAGATCGAGGTCGAGTACAGGGCGGAGCGGCGACGGCTCGAGGCCGCCTACGAAGGCCTCCTCGAGACTTTCGGCGACGATCGCGCCATGTTCTCACAGTGCTGGCGCGAGCGGGCTCACACTTGGCGCTTCGACACTCTGAACGAGCTCATCCGGGAGCACAACGCCTGGTACCCGATCGAGGCGAACCTGCCCATGGACCCTCGCACCGGCGACTACCGACCCATCCGGGGAGCCTCCTACCGCCGGGTAGAGCTCGGGTCGGCGTGGGTGCTCGAGCACTTTCCCCCGACCCCGCGGGCGGCGCTCTCGGATCCTCCCGCCCACGCCCCGCGTGAGCCGCTGCCCGCGACGGCGGGGGTCAGGCGAGCTTGACCAGACCCTGCACGGCGAGGTAGGCCGCGAAGGCGAAGGTAAGTGCGGGGAGGAGCGTGCGCTCGTGCGCGCCGACGATCTCGTGGATGGCCGGGAAGTAAAGGGTCAGGCTGGTGAAGTTGGTGGCCATCATCGCGACACCGACCGCGAAGGTGTGCAGCCGACTCTCGGGCCGCGAGGAGCCTGAGTCCCCCGGCCGGGCGGCGGGGCGGCGCAGCGACCACAGCCCGTAGCCCCCGAGGACGAGTGCGAGCCCGAGCTTGACGATTCCGACGTCGGTCGAAGAGCTGTCCGCGCCGCCGGTCCCCGCGGCCAGCGCGAGCGAGGCCGGTGACCACGAGCAGCACCGCGGCGAAGATCGCGCCCGTCGCGCGCGAGCCCTGCGCTCCCCCGCAGTACCGGAGCTGGAGGAGCAGGATCGTGGGAGTGACCGAAGCGCCCGCCGCGAAGGGCCGGATGCTCGCGAGCAGGCCCAGCATCTCGCGGAGTATCGCCGGGGTCGGGGACTGCCGTTCTGTGTCCGGGGTATGACTGACCCATGACTACTCAAACTGAGAACTCCCCCGCCACAGACAAGCTCCTGCAGTACCTCAACGAGGCGCACGCCACCGAGCACGCGCTGACTCGCACGCTCGAAGCCCACATCGCCATCACCCCGCGCGGTTCCTACCGCTCCGGCCTCGAGAAGCATCTGACCGAGACCCGGAACCACGCCGAGCGCCTCGAGCGCCGCATGGGCGAGCTCGGCGCTTCCCGCAACGTCATCCAGATGGGTATCGGCGTCGTCGAGAGCCTGGTAGGTCAGGCGCTCGCCCTGTCGAAGGGTCCGATCGACCTCGTTCGCGGCTCCGGGGGCGAGGAGAAGCTGCTGAAGAACGCGAAGGACGAATGCGCGACCGAGGCCCTGGAGATCGCGACCTACGACGCGCTCGAGCGTCTCGCGACCCGCGTCGGCGACGAGGAGACGGCCAAGCTCGCCGCGAGCATCCGCGCGGACGAGGAGCGCATGCTCGCCAACCTCCGCAAGGAGATTCCCAAGCTGACGGACGCGATGGCGCGCGCCCAGCTCGACGACGACCCCAGCTACGACGCCTCGACCACGGGCGCGGCCGACGCCGCTCGGGCCGGCGGGGCCGCCGTCAAGGAGACCGCAAGGCGCGCTGAGGGCGGCGCGCGGAAGACCGCTCGCCAGGCTCGCAAGGTGCCGGGGGTCGCCCAGGTCGAAGGCCAGGCGAAGGGCGCGGTCGCCGGCGAGGGGGACATCCCGATCGCCGACTACGATGACCTCAACGCGAATCAGATCGTGTCGAGGCTCAAGGACCTGTCACAGATCGACCTCGCCAAGGTCGACTCCTACGAGCGCAAGCACGCCAACCGCAAGAGCGTGCTCGACAAGGTGCGGTCGCTGCGCGGCAACGAGCCCTGGCCGGGTTACGACGAGCTCACCGTCGACGAGCTGAGCCAGGCGCTCGCCGGGGCCGACGAGAAACGCGTTCGGGAGATCCGCGACTACGAGCGCCAGCACAAGGACCGTCAGGGCGTGATCGAAGCCGCCGATCGCGAGCTTCAGAAGGCCTGAGAGTCGGGAGAGCGGTCGCGCGCGGTCGCTCTCCCCCGGCGCGTCATCGTGTGAGCGACCTCGAGCTCTGCCTCGGTGAGCCGCCGCGCGCGCCGGCATGTCTGCCGGTAGAAGCGCAGCTGGTTGGTTCGGCCGAGGAGCCGGAACCCGGCTCCCAGCAGGGGAGCGCCGGCCTCCGCAGCTCGCGAGAAGGAACGGAGGCGGAACGCGACCTCACCGGTATCGAGCCACTTCCACACCTCGTAGTGCATCCGTCCCTGCTCGAAGTGACCCTGCAGCGTCGCGTAGCTCCAGCCGAACACGTGCGCCCGACGCCCGTCCACATCGCGGGTCTCCTCGTAGACCTCGCCGACTCGCACCCCAACTCCGATCGGCAGGCCGAGGAAGCGAATGCGCAGAAGCATGTCGCGGCCCGCCAGCGGCGCATCGCGGCGATAGAAGGCACGGACAACGGTCGGGTCGGCCAACTGATACTCGACCATTAGACCGCGGCACACGCTCCAGCTCCCACCATCGACCGGCGGTCCCGACGGCTCATGGGGAAGGGCCTCGACCATGTCGTCGACGTGCCACCCGCTCTCCGGCGTGTACTCATCGATGCGGGACATGTCGAAGTTGACCTCGAGCGCCGAGAGGGCGGCGAGCTTTCGGTCCGTCTTGCGGTCCTCCGACTCCCTCGTATCGCCGCTGAGCTCGGCGGGATCGACGCGGCGGGTGGTGATCACCATCCCGCCCTCAATGCGGCCGCCGGAGAGCTCGACCACCCGCGCGAGTACGGAGGTCCACATGTGGAGCTGCACCTCCTTGGCCAACCTCAGGCGCGTGAAGAGGAGATCGCTGAACCGGTCTCCGCTGCGGGCCCACGACTCGATCGTGAACTCGAGCGAGCGGTGATCGGAGCCGATGCGGAACTCGATCTGTCCCGCCTCGAGGTGGCCCTCGAGCGTGGCCAGCCGGAAGGAGGTCGGAGCCGCCGCGATGACGCGCACCGGACCGTCGTAGGGCCCCGGCATTCGAACTGTGTACTCATCGCCGACCTCCAGCCGCCTCCCGCCCTGGACCTTCTGAAACGAGGCGAACTCCGAGGGCGCGACCGCGTCCAGATCGTCAGTCATGCGACGAAGCAGTCGCTCGGGCGTGAGCGACGAGCCGACGATGCGCGCCCGGTAGAGCCTGTGTACCAAGGGGCCCGCTCCGTCGCTGGTGCGCTGAAGCTCGCTGAGGTCCACGCCTTCGGGGAGCTCGGGAGCCGCGTCGACGGACGCGGAGCCGCTGAGCTCCCATCGGTGCACAGGAGTCGTTCGCCACATGTAGCGCCAACCGGTCAAGGCAATCCCCACCGGCCACCGGGCCGCTGTCGACACCCGTTTTGCCAAGGTCACGCCGCGCGGCACGTCGTCAGTTCTACTCCCTCCGCCGCGGTCGAGGCCATCGCACCGCCTCCCCGCGAGAATGCGTCAAGCTGTCGCGGCCATGACCGACCCGTTCGAAGCCGTCCCCGGGCGACCGAGCCGCTATCTGTACGTGAGCTCGCTGGGCTCTATCGGCCTTTGCATCGTCCTGTGGATTCGGGCGAAGACCGTGGGTGAGGACGAACGCGGGAACGCCGAGCGGCGCGCGATCTTCGTGGGGCTCTGGCCCCCCATGTTCTGGCTCATCGGCGACAGCGCCCGACGCTACGAGCGCCGGCAGCGTCGGTTGGTCGCCGGCCGTTGGCTCCGGCGCGGGTAACGCCCCCTCCGAACGTGCCGCCACGGGGGCCGCCTCCGGCAGCCCCCGTCGCTAGAGTCTCATTCATGGCTCGAACCGTCGGCGGCCTCGCCGAACCGACCCATTCAGGCGCCGCCCACGGGCCCGCTCACCAGATCACCAACTTCTTGGCCATGGTTCTTCCCCTCGGGGCGTTCGTGGCCGCGGTGTTCCTGCTGTGGGGCAGCCTCGTGACGTGGTTCGACCTCGTCGCCCTGGCCGTGGCCTACGCGCTCACCTGCATCGGGATAACGGTCGGATTCCATCGACTGCTCACCCATCGCTCCTTCCAGACCTACCGGCCGGTGCGCTACGCGCTTGCGGTCTTCGGCACCCTCGCCGTGGAGGGCTCGGTCATCAAATGGGTGGCCGACCACCGCAAGCACCACGACTGCGCCGACGAGGAAGGGGATCCGCACACCCCACACGGCAGTGGAGGCGGCGTGCTCGGTGCCCTCAAGGGTCTTTGGCACGCCCACGTCGGATGGCTGTTCAACACGGTCGGGCAGGCGGACCGACATCGGTACGCGCCCGACCTCCTGAAGGACCGCGGCATGCGACTGATCGACGCCGCGGATAAACCGTTGATGTTGGCCGGCCTCGCCATCCCCTTCCTGCTGGGTCTGCTCGTGAAGGGAACGGTCACGGGCGGCCTGCTGACGCTCATGTGGGTCGGCCTCGTCCGCGTCTTCCTGCTCCACCACGCCACCTTCAGCATCAACTCGATCTGCCACTTCTTCGGGCGCCGCCGGTTCGCGACCGATGACTACTCCACGAACGTGGGCTGGCTTTCCCTGGCGACGTTCGGGGAGTCGTGGCACAACAACCACCACGCGTTCCCCACGTCGGCCTTCCACGGGCTGCGGCGCTGGGAGCTGGATCTGGGCGGGTTGTTCATCAGAGCCCTCGAGCGGGCTGGGCTCGCCTGGGAGGTCGTGCGGGTGAGTCCTGAGCGCCAGCGTGAGAAGGCGGCGGCAGCTTCTCGATCGAGATAGAGCGGCATGGTGAGCCGAGGCGGCCGGACCGGTTAGAGACTCTCCGCCGCGTGGCGGTCCTCTTACGCGTGCCTGGCATGAGCACAACGGCGGAGCGCATATCGGGGTCTCGAGCGCTGCCGGCATGCGGCTACACCTTTTCGACGCGTGCCGGAGACACCGTGTCTTGCTCCATCGTGAACGCGTAGGCCTCTTTGAGGCGTGCGCTGGCGCTGTTGGTGAACACGAGGAGCCGCTTGCCATCGGTGCGAACCTTCACCAGCCCCCACGCGGCGCGACGAAAGCCGAAGAAAGGCCGCTCGAGGTCAGCGGGCCCTCCACGCTCCTTCGTCGGGTAGGCCCAGCCGACTGTCTCGAAGAACGCCACGAGCTCGGTAACGAAAAACACGCTGTCCTCCGAGCGCCCGTGGCGGCCGAGGCCGGCGAGCAGCGTGGCGCGGGGGTGGATGTACTCCTTGCGAGCGTTCTCGTCCCCCGAAGAGACCACCGAAAGGACAGGCGACACCGCTCGGAAGAAGCTGTGCGAGAAGTCGGCCGAGCCGTGGTGGGGCACCTTGAAGACCTCCGAGCGGAGACTCACCTCGCCACGTGCCTGCGCCCCTGTGAGTGTGTCCGCAGCCTGCTCGTTCAGGTCCCCGGTGAACAGGAACCGCCACGATCCAAAAGCCAGCCGTATAACGACCGAGTGTCCGTTGATCGTGTGCGATACGGACTTGCCACTGTAGGTGGCAGCCCGCTGCGAGGGGTGGGAGACGAAGGGCTTCTTGGAGGGCTCGCCGAGGAATCTCAGCCCGGGCTCGCCATCGACCTGACTTTCGATCGGCCCGAGCACCTGCACCGTGATGCCCTCTTCGGCCAGAAAGGAGAAGGCCTCGTCGTCGCCCATGGCGAGGCGTTCGAACTCGATCGGCCCGCGCTCGCGAAAGCGCTCGAGCGCGCGCTTCCACGCTCTGAATGGCTCGTTCATCTGGTCGTCGGGAACGGCGAGGAGGTCAGCCTCGAGGCCGGTGATCACGGTCTCGTCACCGAATTCCCTCGTGGCTCCGAGCTGATCGGCCTCCCTCACGCTCGAGGGACGCTTGACAAGCCCGTTGTGAAAGACCCGCCGGGGATGGATGAAGAGTCGCTTGCCCGGCTCGTTGTTCGTCTCTGACTCCGCGAGCTCGGTCAGCCCCGCGAAGTGATCTGCATCTCCGTGGGACACGAGGATGCAATCGATCTCCTTGGGCCGGTCCGCCCCCGTGCCGGGGAAGCGCGCCGCCAGGTAGCGCGCGAAGAGCTGATTGTCGCCCCCGTCCACGAGAATCACCTTCCCGTCGGGCGTCTCGATCACCGAGGCGTCCCCCTGTTGTACGTCGACGAAGTCGACCTTGAGGACGGCCGCCTCGTCCGGGGGGACGACGATCCTCTCCTCCGGCACCCGGCGGGGGACGCGCAGGTAGCCGGTGAAGGGCTCGGAGCCGACGCTCCCGTCTGGGCCCTCCGGGTAGTGCCTGGTCCTTACCTTCAGATGGCCGGCCTTCCCTTCGAGCACCTCGACGCGGTCGCCCCAAGCCAGTGTTCGGGCGGGCGCGCCCCGCCCAGGCCGATCGATCTCCTGCTCGACGGCTTGGCCGTGCTCTTCACCGAGGGCTACGCAGCGGGCGTGCCCGTTCTGCGACTCGCTCTGCGGGCCAGTCGCGACGAGCGGCGGAGAGGGACGCGGGCAGCAGCTCCGAGGAGTGGGGCTTCCACGCGCCGGCCGGCAACGTCGCCCTCGAGCTATGGGACGACGAGACGGCCCGCGCGCTGATCGCCCCGTCAGGTCGAGCTCAGCCGCCGAGCCGGAGGGCTCACGCTGCTGCCGCTTGCGCTCGCCTTCCTCGCGGGCCTGTCCGTGCACTTCGGTGACCTCGACGGTGCTGCCGAGCTGCTCGAGGAAGTCGGCGCGATCACCGCGGCGACGGGAAACCTACCGCCGGCTTTGTCGCGCATCGGGGCTCGAACACTGGCCGAGCTCAGCTCGATCTCAAGGTTCTTGGCGAGTCGCGCGTGAACCTCATGCAGGAGCGAGCGGTCGCCAGCGAATCAACGAGCACCACCTCGCCTGACGGAGCGAGGTCGTCGATCTCGTCGTAGGAGAGGACGGCGTCATAGAGGCCGAGGTCCTCGACCCAGCCGCGGCGGGCGCGAGCCTGGCAAGGAGGAGTCCGATGCGCTGATCGCGTCGAGCATCGGCCGCCCGTTAGCGTGTCGCGTCTATCGCGTCCCCCACCCGCGCCAGCTTCGCGGCGTAGTAGCGGTCGGTCGCCCAGCGGCTCTGTAGACCGTAGATGGTCCCGGCCGAGCCCCGGTAGGAGTCCGGCAGGGGACGCCACGAG
>Ga0208736_1000210_pt1 | contig 17796 bp, 19 predicted proteins | sample AntDryMetagUQ255_FD_188090 | JGI IMG/M metagenome (GOLD analysis project Ga0208736, IMG submission 188090) | Polar desert microbial communities from Antarctic Dry Valleys - UQ255 (SPAdes) | ecosystem: Environmental > Terrestrial > Soil > Desert | place: Antarctic Dry Valleys | collected 2008-12-31 | reverse complement strand
CGCGGGCCTCGCGCTGGCTGTCTTCACCCTGTGGCCCAACGGCGAGTACCCGCCCGATCCAGCCCGGAGAGAGGGGCACGATCCAGGGCGGTCTAAAGCAGGTCAAGGAGATCCCGACAGGGCGCCCGGGACTCACCACGGAGCGCCAGAGCGAGCTCGGCGGGGCGCCGCTGTTCAGCAGGACCGGTCAGGATCCGCTCTCGGCGCGACCCGCCTCCGGGTCCGAGGGCATGCCGTCTCGCGGCCAGGACGGCCCGGCCAGCTCCGGGGCGGGTGGGAGCTCGCCCGACCGCGGGTCAGGTGATCGTCCCGGCGCCTCGCGCTCGGGCCAGCCCGACTCGAAGGGATCCCCTCGCAGCGGGTCCGGCGGCGGCGAGCCCAGTGGCTCCGGCGGCGGCACAGACCCCGGCGGAACGGGCGGCTCGAAGCCGGGCGGCTCGGACCCGGGGGGCTCGTCCGGCGGCTCCGGCGCTGGGACCGAGCCTGGGGGCGGGACTCCGCCGTCATCTGGCTCGGGCAGCGAACCGCCGCCTGGATCCGGAACCCCAACCCCACCCCCATCAGGAGGATCCACCCCGTGAGCGAGTTCGATCGTAGAGGCGGGCTGACGCGTGTCCGCGCCGAGGGGCGACCGAGGCGGCACCTGCGGCTGCTCACGGCGATCCTCGCCGCCCTGGCCCTGGCCCTTCTCGCGCCGGCAGCATCTCTAGCCGGCGAGGACCGATCGGGCCGCAGCGGCGACAACGCCGCGCAGGCCATCAACGAGAAGGCCGGGTCATCGGTCTTCGACTTCGCCTTCTCGATCCGCCGGGTCGCGGGCGACGTGGTCGACGAGCAGAACTCGGCCGTGGCCTACGGGAGCTGCGTCGAGTGCCAGACCGTGGCCATCGCGCTCCAGATCGTGCTGGTCGAGGGCGTTCCGGACAGCGTGACGCCGACCAACGTCGCGATCGCCCTCAACGAGGAGTGTCAGGCCTGTACGACCGTCGCGCTCGCCTACCAGTTCGTGGTGGGGCGCGGTGGTCCCGTGCGCTTCACGAAGGAGGGCCGCCGGCGGTTGGCGGAGATCCGGCGCGAGTTCGAGAGACTCGGACGGTCCGGCCTCTCGGCCGAGGAGCTGACGACCCGGGCGAAGGACCTCAAGGATCAGGTGGCCGACGTGCTCGCGACCGAGCTCGTTCCGGTGCGCGAGGGCGACGATGACGCCGGAGAGGGCGATGGCGACGATGCCGGCTCCCTAGGCGGCGACCGCGGGGACGAGGACGGCGATCGCGGCAGCGGCAAGGGCTCCGGCGACGGTGGTGGCTCGAACTCCGGCGACGACCAGGGTGGCTCTGGATCCGGCACGGGAAGCGACCGCGAGCCCTCGACGCGCGACGGCGCCCCGAGCGGCGGCTCGGGAGACAAGAGCGAGCCTGGAGGAGCGACGGGCGACGGGTCGTCGGGCGGTGGCGGTTCGCCGCCGACGCCCAGCGGATCGGCGCCCAGCGGGGGAGCGTCCCCGTAGATGGCGGCCGTGGAATCACACACCTAATGGCGAGGACGCGACGGCCGCGGCTTGCAGCCGTCGCGGCCGTTGCCGCCCTCTGCGGCCTCGCGCCGACCGCGTGTGGCGGGGAGGCTCCGGGAGAGGTCGTCGCCCGAACTCAGGACAATCTGGCCCGCATCCGCAGCGGCGATCTCGACGCAAAGCTCGTGATCGCGGCGGAGGGTCCGAAGCGGACCGGCGCGACCGGATTCGAGCTGCGCGGCCCCTTCGAGCTGGCACGGTCGGCCGGCGACCTGCCGAAAGCTCGGATCGCCTACACGCAGATCGCCGGCTCACGACGCGCGACGGTGACGCTGGTCTCCACGGGTGAGCGGGCTTACATCGAGGTTCGCGGCAAGGCCTACGAGCTCACATCCGACCAGGAGCGTCAGCTGCGCGAGGCGGGCGGCCCCCTGGGCGGCGGCTCGGGTTCGGGCACTGGCGGCGCCACGGCCTCGCCCACCGGCTCCCTCGACCTCGCGGCCTGGCTTCGTGAGCCCGATCTGTCGGCCGGCGAGCGCATCGGCGGAGCCGAGACAGACCGCGTAACCGGCGAGGTCGACGTGGCCAGCGTCGTGACCGACGTGCTTGGGGCCGCCGAGCGGCTCGGCGTCCCGCGCGAGGCTGTGGGGGGCGGAGCGCTGCGCGGCGCGGGCGACGAGCGGCTCGACCGAGCCGTCTCGGCGAGCTCGATCGAGTTACTGACCGGCCGGGAGGATCGCCTGCTTCGGCGGCTCCAGCTCGGCATCAAGCTCGACGCAAAGGCGGCGGCGGGGGGCGGCGCCTCGCTCGGGGACGTCGAGGCGGTTCGTGTAGACCTCGAGCTCGCCATCGAGCGCCCGAACACCCCCGTGCGCGTCGACGCGCCGCGCGACGCCAGACCGGCCTCGGAGCTCAGCTCTTCCTCGGGCTGACCCAGCGCGCGCGGCCTCTCGATCGGCGTCCAACGCGGGGATAGACTCGGGCCGCCGTGACGCGGCTCTCCTCCTACTTCCTGCCGACTCTGAAGGAGCCGCCCGCCGACGCGGAGGCGCTCTCGCACCGGCTCCTCGTGCGCGCGGGCCTCGTGCGCCAGCTCGGCGCCGGCTTGTGGACCTTCCTGCCCGCGGGCTGGCGCACGCACCGCCGCGTCGAGGCGATCGTCCGCTCCGAGCTCGACGCGATCGGCGCGCAGGAGATGCTGATGCCGGTCCTTCAGCCCGCCGACCCATGGGCTCGCACCGGGCGCCTGCCCATCCAGGAGCTGTTCAAGGTCGAGGACCGCAAGGGCGCCGAGCACGTGCTGGCCATGAGCCACGAGGAGGCGATCACCTTCCACGTGGCTCGCGAGTTGCGCTCCTACCGCGACCTGCCGAAGATCCTCTACCACTTCCAGGTCAAGGAGCGCGACGAGCCGCGCCCGCGCGCGGGGGTCCTGCGCACGCGCGAGTTCGTGATGAAGGACTCCTACAGCTTCGACGCCGACCGCGAGGGTCTCGACCGCTCGTACGAGCTCCACGTCGGTGCCTACGACCGGATCTTCGACCGCTGCGGGCTCGAGTGGTACCGGGTGGCCTCGGACGTGGGGATGATGGGCGGCTTCGGCGCGCACGAGTACATGGCGCCATGCTCGGCCGGGGAGAACGAGGTCGCGCTCTCGGCGGCGGGGTACGCGGCCAACGTCGAGGTGGCGAGCGCGACGCCGCGCCCAGTGGAGGGGCTCCCGAGCGCGGCGGATGCGCCCGAGGCCGTGGAGACCCCCGGTCAGACGACGATCGAGGAGGTTTCGCGGGGCCTCGACGTCCCGGCGGCGGCCCTGCTCAAGGCCTTCCCGGTGATCGCGGAGCAACGCGGTCCGGTGCTGGTCGTGCTCCGCGGAGACCACCGCCTGAACGAGATCAAGCTCGCCAACGCGCTCGGCGAGGCGGCCCGGCCCGCGCAGGCCGACGAGGTGGAGTCCTTGTTCGCCTCGGTGCCCGGCTTCATCGGCCCGGTGGGTACGCCGGTGGCGGTGATCGCCGATCGCGCCGTCGAGGGGCTGCACGGACTCGTCGCCGGGGCCAACGAGGCCGACCGTCACCTGCGTGGCGTCGAGCCCGGCCGCGACTTCGAGCCCGAGTGGGCCGACGTGCGCTCGGTCGAGGCGGGCGACACCTGCCCATCGGGTGCGGAGATCCACCTCGAGCCCGCGATCGAGGTCGGCAACATCTTCAAGCTCGGCATGCGTTACTCCGAGCCGCTCGGAGCGACGTACCTCGACGAGTCGGGCACAGAGCGCCACGTGTGGATGGGCTCCTACGGCATCGGCCTCGCCCGCATCATGGCCGCGGCGGTCGAGCAGGGCGCCGACGAGCAGGGCATCTCGTGGCCCCGCGCCCTCGCCCCCTTCGACATCGAAGTCGTGGCGCTCGGCAAGGCGGGCGAGGAGTCGCTTAAGGTCGCCGAGCGGCTGTACTCGGAGCTCGGGGCTGCGGGCCTCGAGGCCGTGCTCGACGACCGGGCGGCGAGCGCGGGGGAGAAGTTCGCCGACGCCGAGCTGCTCGGCTGTCCGCTGCGCCTGACCGTCGGGCGCAAGGGGATCGAGGCCGGCGAGGTCGAGGCGCAGGTGCGCCGCGGTCGCGAGCGCCGTGCGCTCTCGCTCGAGACCGCGGCCGAGGAGGCGGTGGGGCTGTGGCGCGAGCTCCCCTGACCGTCCGGCGCCTGCTCGGGCTCGATCGCTCGGGCGGGCTGCCTCTGGCCGCCCGGCGCGGCGAGCCGCTGCGCCCGTGGACCGTCCCCAACGTCGTGAGCTACGTGCGGCTCGCGCTTATCCCGGTCTTCCTCATCCTCGGGTTGCAGTCCGGCGATGGGCGGGCTCCCGCCGCGGCGATCCTCTACGGCTTCATCGGCGCCTCGGACTATCTCGACGGCCTCCTGGCCCGGCTCACCGGCCAGTACAGCCGCCTCGGCGCCCTGCTCGACCCCGTGGCCGACCGGCTGCTCGTGCTCGCCGGCGCGATCGTGGCCTGGAACTTCGAGCTCTTGCCGCGCTGGGCCCTCGCCGCGCTGGCCGCGCGGGAGCTTTTCATGCTCGGGCTGACCGAGTTCGCCCTGCGGCGCGGGCTCGATCTCGACATCAAGATGATCGGGCGCTGGGCGGTGTGGCCGACGATGTTCTCGATCTTCCTGGCCATGCTCTCGCCGACCCCTATCGCCGACGCCCTGCTTCTCCTCGGGCTCGCGCTGAGCGTCTCGGCGACACTGCTCTACGTGCGCGACGGCGTGCGGGCAAACCGTGCCTGAGCACCCACCCTCAACCTCCGCTTGAGCCAGCGGTATACTGCCGCTCCCCCGACCCCCACTCGAGGTGGAGCATGGACACCTTCCCGGACCTGGGTGCGCTCTCGGACCAGGAGCTGAAGGACTTGATCGAGCAGCTCACCGCTGAGGAGCGCGACGTCTCCTACCGGCGACGGCTGCTGCACGGGAAGATCGACATCCTGCGTGCGGAGCTCGTCAACCGGCTGCGGACGAAGCACGAGGGCGGCGAGCCGATCATCACCGGGGCCGATGTCCGGCAGCTGACCGAGATCCTCGGCGGCCGCAGCGACGCGGAGCCGGCCCCCGAGGAGTAGTGGCCCGATGGCGCGGCCGGAGCGGGGCGCGCTTCACTGCCCGGAGTGCGGGTTCGTCAACCCCGAGGGAGCGAACTACTGCCAGAAGTGTGGCGCCTTTCTCGGTGATGGCCCGCGCGGGGGCGGCGGCGCCGAGGGCGAGACCACGGCGGCCTACCAGGTCGACGAGGCCGGCGAGCTGCGACCAGTCGATCTCGAGCGGGCCGCGGCCGAGGGCGCGACCCTCGTCATCCGCTCGGGCGGCGGGCGCGCGGGGGAGGCCTTCGAGCTGGGCGAGGAGCAGACGCGGGTCGGGCGCAGCACCGAGTCCGACGTCTTCCTCGACGACGTGACCGTCTCGCGCAACCACGCCCTGCTGGTGCGCCGCCGCGACGGCGTCTACATCGACGACCTCGGCTCGCTCAACGGCACCTACATCAACCGCCGCCGCATCGACTCGCACAAGCTCGCCGACGGCGACGAGCTCCAGATCGGCAAGTACAAGCTGACCTACCTCGCGCGATGAGCGCGGGGGTCGACATCCCGCCCGAGCCGCGCCCGGCCGGCAGCGGGTCCGCCGGCGAGGAGGGCGCTCGCCCGACGCCCGGGACCGTGCGCCCGACCGCCACCCCCAGCCAGGCGACCCGGCGCCCCGGCTCCTCGCTCCCGGCCAAGGCCCTGACCATCGGCGCGGTCTGCAAGCAGCTCGAGCGCGAGTTCCCCGACATCTCGATCTCCAAGATCCGCTACCTGGAGGACCAGAAGCTCCTCTCGCCGCGGCGTACCCCCGGCGGCTACCGCCTCTACAGCGCCCGCGAGCTCAACCGCCTGCGGACGATCCTGCGCCTCCAGCGCGACGAGTTCCTCCCGCTGCGGGTGATCCGCCAGGAGCTCGCGGCCGGCCGCGCAGACGCCGGCGCGAGCGAGTCTCAGGCGCCGGACCCGCGCACCCTGCGCCGGGCCACCGTGTCGGTCGGCGAGCGGACGGAGGCCCGCTACACGCTGGCCAACGTGCTCGAGGAGACGGGCGCCGAGGCGAGCCTCGTGCGCGAGCTCGAGGACTTCGGCGTCATCAAGGGCCGTCACGAGGAGGGTGAGCTCACCTACGACGAGACCGAGCGCGAGATCGTCCGCGCGGCCGCCGAGCTCGCCCGCTTCGGGGTGGGCGGGCGCAACCTGCGAGTCTTCCGCACCTCGGCCGACCGCGAGGCCGCCCTGCTCGAGCAGATCCTCGCCCCGTCGCTGCGCTCGCGCAACCCCGAGCGCCGGCGCGAGGCCGTCGAGACGCTCGAGAACCTGGCCACGATCGCCTCGCACCTCAAGCATCTGCTGCTCGTGCGCGACCTGCGCCGACTCGCGCCCGGCTAGCGAGCAGATGGTTCCCGAGACGGCGAGCGCGGGCGTCGACCTGCGCGCCTACGTGCGCGACATCCCCGACTTCCCGAAGCCGGGGATCGTCTTCAGGGATCTGACGCCGCTGTTCCTGGCTCCGGAGGCGCTGGCGTGCGCGGTCGACCGGATCGCCGACTACGCCGCCACCCGCGAGATCGAGCTCGTGGTCGCGGCCGAGGCGCGCGGGTTCATCCTCGGCGCCGCGGTGGCGGCGCGCGTGGGCGCCGGCTTCATCCCCGCCCGTAAGCCCGGCAAGCTTCCGCTCGAGACGACCTCGGCCGAGTACGCCCTCGAGTACGGCGTCGACGCGCTCGAGGTCCATCACGACGCGCTGGCCGGCGGAGCGCGGGTGCTCGTGCACGATGACCTGCTGGCCACGGGCGGGACGGCCGGGGCGTTGTGCCAGCTCGTGCGCGGAGCAGGGGCCGAGATCGCCGGGTGTGCCTTTCTCGTGGAGCTGTCCTTCCTCGGCGGCCGCGCCGGGCTGGGCCAGGTCGACGTGTGCAGCCTGATCGACTACGACGGTTCGTGAGCGCCGGCCGGGCCGCGCGCGAGCGGAGCGGCCGCTGATGTCCCGTACTCGCCGCCGGCGGGAGATCGCCGCCCCTCCCGAACGCCTCTGGGCTGTCGTGGCCGATCCTCACCACCTGCCGCGCCGGGGCGGAGCGGGTCGAGGACGCCAGCCCCGAGGAGTGGAGGCTCGTCTTCCGCTCCGTCTCGAGCCCGGGCGCGAGAGCGGCGCCACGCGCGTCCAGCTGTCGCTGAGCCAGCGGTTGCGCGGCTGGGCCCGCGTCGGGGGCTTCCTGTTCCGGGGGGCGTCCAAGCGGAGGCTCGACGCGGCGCTCGTCAACCTCGACAACGTGATGGCGGGATGATCGCGACCCCGGGTGGGGAGCCGCTCGCGCCGCTCGACGCCGTGCCGGGGGCCGGTGTCGAGTCTGAGCGAGGACGAACGTGGGGGTGGGGTCCGGAGGGTTCCGGGCGCCCCGAGCTCGCCCCGGTCGTTCGCACCCTCCTTAAGCGCGCCCTCGCCGTTGAGGAGGCGCCGCCGCCGCGGGCGCGGCTCGATGAGGTGCCCCTCCCGAAGCCCGGCCTCTCGAGCGGGGCCCGTCGAGGCCTGGAGGCTGTGGTCGGCGAGGACGCGGTCGACGCGAGCTCCGCCGCGCGCATCCGCCGCGCCGCCGGCAAGAGCTACGAGGACCTTCTGCGCCTGCGCGCGGGCGACGTGGGCGACGCACCCGACCTGGTCGTGCGCCCCGCCGCGCGCGACGAGGTCGCCGCCGTGCTGGAGCTCTGCGCCGAGGAGGAGCTCGCCGTCGTTCCCTTCGGCGGGGGCACGAGCGTGGTCGGCGGCGTCGAGCCGGAGCGCGGCCGCTTCACAGCGGTCGTCGCGCTCGACCTCGGACGCCTCGACCGCATGGTCGCCCTCGACGAGCGCTCCCTCACCGCCACCTTTGAGGCGGGCGTGCGCGGGCCCGTGGCCGAGGCCCTGCTCGACGCGCGCGGACTGACCCTCGGACACTTCCCCCAGTCGTTCGAGTACGCGACGATCGGCGGCTACGTGGCCACCCGCTCGGCCGGACAGGCCTCGACGGGCTACGGGCGCATCGACGAGCTCGTGCTCGGGCTGCGCTGCGCCACGCCCGCGGGCGAGCTGCGCGTCGATCCCGTCCCCGCCTCGGCCGCCGGTCCCTCGCTGCTCGAGCTGCTCGTGGGATCGGAGGGGACGCTCGGGATCATCACCGAGGCGACGCTCGAAGTCCACGCTCGACCCGAGCAGCGCCGCTACGAGGCCTGGTCCTTCCCTTCCTTCGCGGCCGGCGCCGAAGCGCTTCGGGCCCTCGCCCAGGCCGGCGCCGCACCCGACGTCTCACGCCTCTCGGACGCCGGCGAGACCGGGCTCGCGCTGGCCCAGGCCGCGGCCGGGGGCGCGCTTTCCGCGCGCGGTCTCGGCCGCTACCTGCGCCTGCGCGGCCACCGCCGGCCCTGCCTCGCCATCGTCGGCTGGGAGGGAGCCCGCGACGAGGTCGCTCGCCGGCGTTCGTCCTCCGGGCGGGTGCTGCGCGCCGGCGGTGGTGTGGCCCTCGGCGCGCGAGGGGGCCTCGCCTGGGCGCGGTCGCGCTTCGAGAGCCCCTACATGCGCGACGACCTGCTCGACCTCGGCATCCTCGCCGAGACCCTCGAGACCGCGACGACCTGGAACCGGCTCGACTCCCTCTACCGGGCGGTCTCGGGCGCGCTTCACACCGCGCTGTCCGAGCGCGGGACGCCGCCTCTGATCGGGTGCCACATCTCCCATCTCTACCGCGCGGGGGCGTCGCTCTACTTCACGATCCTCGCCCGACAGGAGCGCGGCGCGGAGATCGAGCAGTGGCGAGCGGCCAAGGCGTGTGCCAGCGAGGCGATTGTCGCGGGCGGGGGGACGATCACCCATCACCACGCGGTGGGGCGGGCGCATCTGCCGTGGATGGCGGCCGAGGTCGGTGAGCTCGGTCTCGAGGCCCTGCGCGCGGTCAAGCAGCACCTCGATCCGGCCGGGATCATGAACCCGGGCAAGCTCCTGCCCTAGCGACGCGGTGTCCGGGCGGGCCGGCTCGAGCTGGCGCCGTCTACTTCACCGCCCGGGGACCCGCCGAGCCTCAGGGTCGCTCGGTCAGGGCGTCCCGCCGGGCGCCGTGGCGGCGGTCGCGCGGCCACGCAGCAGGTCGGGGATGGGGGTGCGCAGGACCGAATCGTCCGAGTGACCGGCGTTGCGGTCGATCTTCTCGCGCGAGATGTCGACGAAGCGATAGCTGCGGAAGTCGGCCGGCAGCGGGCCGGCGCCCTGGAGGCTGCCGTCGTTGTCGGTGACCTGACCGCCGAGCGACTGGGCGCCACGCCGGGAGTTGTAGAGCCAGACCTCGTAGGCGGACCCGCGCCCGCTCGGCTCGAGGCCTCGGGCCTGGACGAGAAGCTGGAACTCGCCGCCGCGCTCGGCGATCACGGCCACCCCCTGCGCGTCGCCGCGCCCGACCCGCTCGAGCTCGGCCTGGCCGACGAGCTGGGCCTGCGGTCCCTGCTGCTGCTGGCTCGGAGGCGGCGGGCTCGACGCGCGGTCGGTCTGCTCGTCGCCCCCGCTCGTGAGCACGATGGCGAGGACGATCGCCACCACGCCGGCGGCGACCGCGCCGCCGATGATCCTCCGGCGGCGCACCACGGCCCGGGCCTCGGGCGAGAGCGCACCCGTCCGGCCGGGAGTCTCCTCGTGTCCGCGTTCCTGCGTCCCCGCGCCACGCTGAGCATCCGCGGTCGCGGCTCTGTTGCTCTCGCGCGCCGGCCGCGTCGCGCCCCGCCGGCCTCCGGCAGTCGCCGCGGAGCCCGCAGCCCCACCGGCGCCCGCCGCCGCCCCGGCCCCCGCCGCGCCGTCACGCCCGCGAGGGCGGCGCGGCTCCGCCGCAGGGCCGTCTCCGCCGGGCCCGGGGACCGCCGGCCGGCCTCCGTCGCCGTAGAGGGAGTCGAGCGAGTCGACCAGTGACGAGACCCAGATCCGCGCCGGCTGCGAGCGCCTTAAGTGGCCGCGCGTGGCCTTCGACTCCGGGCCGGTCTGCTGGCCGAGCACGTAGTCGGCGACCTGGTCGCGCCACTCGTCGTCGACGCGCCGTGACGCGGAGGGGGCGAGCAAGGACAGCGCCTCGCGAGCGAGCTCGCGTACGCGCGTGGGCGGCATGTCGAGCATCGAGGCCACGCCGTCGTAGCGCTGACCCTGTCGCAGCAGCAGCTCGATGATCGCGCGTCGCTGCGGCGGGAGGGTGTCGAGCGTGACCATCGCGGGGCAAGGGTACCCTCCCGGCGTGTCGAACCCGCCGCCCCTCCTCGACCCCGCGCACACGCTCGACGGGACGCTGGGCTTCGAGGTGGTCGAGGCCGGGCCCGAGCTGGCCCGCGGGCGCTTCGCGGTGACCGAGCGGACGATGCAGCCCTACGGGCTTGTCCACGGTGGGGCCTACGCCGCTCTGGCCGAGTCGCTGGCCTCGATGGGCACCGCGCTCGCCGTGGCCGATGACGGAATGATCGCCGTCGGCCTGTCGAACCACACGAGCTTTCTGCGCCCGGTCACCACCGGCAGCGTTCACGCCGAGGCCCGGCGCCGCCACCGGGGGCGCACGACCTGGCTCTGGGAGGCCGACTTCAGCGACGACGAGGGCAGGCTGTGCGCGCTGGCACGGGTGACGATCGCCGTGCGTCCGCGACCTGGAGGGTAGGCCCGGGCGCCGCGGAGCTCAGGTCGAGGCGCTGACCGCGGGCCGGCGCTCGGCCCAGGGCCGCGCCGCCTCAAGCTGCGCCGACAGCGAGAGCAGCAGGTCCTCGCCGCCGTGCGGTCCGACCAGGTGGACCCCGATCGGCAGCCCGGCGTCGGAGTGGTGCAGCGGCAGCGAGATCGCCGGCTGGCCGGTCACGTTGATCGGCGGCGTGAACGGGATCCACTCGCCGGCCTTGGCGAGCATCGTCACCGGTTGCTCGCCCTCGCCGGGCTCGAGCGCCCCGATCTCGAGCGGGGGCTGGGCGAGCGTCGGCGTCAGCCAGACGTCGTGGTCGGCCCAGAAGGCGAGCAGCACGCGCGAGGCGGTGCGCAGATACGAGACCGAGCCGATGTAGTCGGAGGCCGAGGTCGCCTCGGCGATCTCGACGAGCTGGCGCGTGAGCGGCTCGAGCTGACCGCGGTCGAGCTCACCGCCCGCGACGGCGGCGAGCGTCTTCGCGCCCGGGCCGACGTCGGCGAACCAGATCCGCGTGAAGTGCTCGAGGAAGCCCTCGGGATCGAGCTGGGGCGAGGCCTGCTCGACCTCGTGCCCGAGCGATTCGAGCAGCCGCGCTGTCTCCTCGACGGCGGTGACGCAGTCGGGATGGATCGGCACACCGGTGGGCGCCTCGGTCGCGTAGCCGATCCGCAGGCGGCCGGGCTCGCGCGCCGCCGCCGCCGTGAACCCCTCGGCTGAGGGGGACGCCAGGAACGGGTCGCCGAGCTCGTAGCCGGCGAGCAGGTCGAGCGCCAGCGCCGTGTCGTCGACGGTCCGCGACAGCACGCCGTCGGTGACCAGTCCGATCGTGTCGTTCGGGACCGGCGCGACCGAGACCGTGCCGCGGCCCGGCTTGAGCCCGACGAGGCCGCTGCAGGAGGCGGGTATGCGGATCGACCCGGCGCCGTCGTTGCCGTGGGCGAGCGACAGCATCCCGGCCGCCACCGCGGCGGCGCTTCCGCCCGACGAGCCGCCGGGCGTGCGGGCGGTGTCCCAGGGGTTGCGCGTCGCCCCGAACCGGTGCGGCTCGGTCACCGGCAGGATGCCGAGCTCGGGGACGTTGGTCTTGCCGACGACGATCGCGCCGGCCTCGCGCAGGCGGCGCACGACCGCGCTGTCCATCGACGGGACCCAGTCGCCGGTAGCGCGCATGCCGAAGGTGGTGCGGATGCCCTCGGTAAGGGCGAGGATGTCCTTGATGGCGACGGGCACGCCGGCCAGGGGCCGCGAGTCGCCCGCGCTCATGGCGTCGGCCTCCGCGAGCGCCCGCTCGGGGACGAGCGTGACGAACGCGTTCAGCTCCGCGTCGAGGCGCTCGATCGCGCTCAGGCAGGTCTCGACGAGCTCTCGCGCGCTGACCTCGCCCGCGCGCACCGCGGCGGCCTGGTCGCGGGCGGACCTGAGCAGGATCTCCTCGGGCATGGGCTCGTCCTCTCCGCATCGGGCGTTGCTCATGCGCGCGCGTGGGAAGATCGCCGGGTGAGCGAGGATCGCGCTCCCAAGGGCGTCGTCCGCGTGCGGGCCCCGAACCCCTCGCCGATAACGCTCGACGGCACCAACACCTACGTGGTGGTCGGGGGTTGGGTCGTCGACCCCGGGCCGAACGACGCCGAGCACCTCGACAGGGTGTCCGACACCCTGTTGCGGAACGCTCAAGGCGACTCAGCGAAGGGCATCGTGCTGACCCACGATCATCCCGATCACGCCGAGGGCGCCGCGGCTCTGGCCGAGCGCGCCGGAGGGGTCGAGGTCGTGCGGCCGGTCGATGGCCAGGAGCTGGGGCCGTTCCGGGCCCTGGCCACGCCCGGCCACGCCCCGGACCACGTCTGCCTGCTCTTCGGCCGCATCCTCTTCTCCGGCGACACCGTGCTCGGCGAGGGCAGCGTGTTCATCGGCCCGGGGGAGGGCTCGATGTCGGCCTACCTCGCCTCCCTGCGCCGCCTGGGGGAGCTCGACCTCGACGTGCTCTGCCCCGGCCACGGCCCGTTCGTGTGGCGCCCGCACGAGAAGATCGACGAGTACCTGGAGCACCGGCTCGACCGTGAGCGCCGACTCGTCGAAGCGCTCGATCGTGGCGCACGCACCCGCGAGGCGATGCTCGATGCGGCGTGGCCCGAGGTTCCGCAGGCCCTGCGCCCGGCGGCGGCGCTCACGCTCGAGGCGCACCTCGAGAAGCTGGGGGAGGAGGGACGGCTGCCCGCGGGCCCCGATTAGATGGCCGCGTGCGTTCGCGTCACCGAGCCTGGTGGGGGGTGGAATCGACTATCTAAGCCTTGCGGGCGAAGTACGCTCGGTGTCCGGGGGCGAACGGCTCCTCGCCGTACCCGCGCCGGACCCGCGCGCGGAAGCCGGTGCAGCGCAGCAGCGCGAGCACCTCCGCCGGCCTGTGGAGCCGAAGGCGGTGGATCTCCTGCCCGCGGCGGTAGAGCTCACCGTCCCGGCGGAAGGTGGTGATCGAGCGCGTGAGCTCCTGCGCGACCCGGTCCTCCTCGGTCTCGACGAGCACCGCCCAGTCGCGCCCCTCGAACCAGGAGCGCAGCGGTCCGGATCCGGGCACCCGACCCGGCCCGGCCAGGTCGAACACGAACAGCCCGCCCGGTTCAAGCGCCGCGTGCGCGCGGGCGAAGACCTCGGCCAGCGCCTCCTCGGTGTTGGCCGGATCGAGCAGGTATCCGAGGACCTCGCCCACGGCGATCACGGCCTGGCAGAGGAGAAGGTCCGCCTCGACGAACGACGCGACGGAGAAGTCCGCGGCCGGCGCGGCGCGCCGGGCCAGGGCGATCATCGCGGGCGACGCGTCGAGGCCGAGAACGTCGAAGCCGGCGTCGGTCAGCGTGCGCGCCGTGCGGCCGGGCCCGCAACCGAGCTCCACGACGAGGCCGGACGAGGTTCCTCGATCGCCCAGGAGCTCGACGATCTTCGGCGCGGCGAGCTCGGCCAGCGTCGAGAAGCCGTCGTCGTGGATGTGGGCGAGGTCGTCGCCGTAGCCCGGCACGCGGCAGAAAGGTAATCGCCGGCGCTCGAGTCAGCGGAGCCGAAGCTAGTCTTCCCCCCGCGTGATCTCCACCAACCAGTTCAAGAACGGGACCCACATCGAGGTCGAGGGGACGATCTTCAAGATCGTCGAGTTCCAGCACGTCAAGCCCGGCAAGGGCGGGGCGTTCGTGCGCACGAAGCTGCGCCGCCAAGCCGACGGAGCGGCGATCGACCGGACCTTTCGCGCCGGCGAGAAATTCCGCCCGGTGCGCACGGAGACCCGCAAGATGCAGTTTCTCTACGCCGACGGCTCCGACGCCCACTTCATGGACCTCGAGAGCTACGACCAGCTCGCTCTTCCCCAGGAATCGGTCGCCTCGGCCCTGCGCTGGATCGCGCCGAGCGAGGAGGTCGAGGTCCTGCACGTCGACGAGCGCCCAGCCGACGTGCAGGTGCCGAGCGCGGTCGAGCTGACGGTCGCCGAGACCGAGCCAGGGCTGCGCGGCGACACCGCCTCCGGCGGCGGCGACAAGCCCGCCACGCTCGAGTCGGGCGTGGCGGTGCGCGTGCCGCTTTTCGTCAACCCGGGCGACCGCATCCGCGTCGACACGCGATCGGGCGAGTACATCGCGCGGGCCTAGGAGCTCGCGGTGCGCCGGTCCGATCAGCGCCGGGCGGCGGTCTTCGCCCTCTACCAGCACGAGGTGACCGGACACGCGGCCGAAGAGTTGCTCGACCGCCGTGCCACCACCTTCACCCGGGAGCTCGTGGAGGGAGTGGAGGCCGAGCGTCCCGAGCTCGACGAGCTGATCGCCCGGCACTCGATCGGCTGGTCGCTCGACCGCATCGCGCCGCTCGAGCGCAGCATCCTCCGGGTCGCCCTCCACGAGTTGCTGCACCGCCCCGACGTGCCCGACGAGGTCGCCATGGACGAGGCCATCGAGGCCGCGAAGGAGCTGTGCGCGGCGGAGGCCCCGGGCTTCGTGAACGGCCTGCTCGCCGCCGCGGCCCGAGACGGAGAGACTCTGGCCGGATGAGCGCGCCCGGGTCCGATCCTGCCGGCACCCTCGAGGTCGCCGTGGCCGAGCTCGAGGCCGCCGCCTGGCGACTGCGCGCCGGCGACCTCGACGCCGAGGACGCGGCCACGCTCGTCGAGCGCTGCGCCGAGCTAGCCGCCCGCCTGGGCGGCGAGCTCGACCGCGCGGCCCGCGCGGCCGCCGAGCCCGCGAGCGGGCAGGAGACGCTCCTGTGAGTGCAGGGCCCCGTCCCGCCACGGCCCTGCCCGAGCGCACCGCCACGTCCGAGCCGGGCTTCCCCGTCGAGCTCCAGCACGCGGTCGAGCGCGACCTCGAGGAGATCCGCTTCGACGGGACCGCCGCCACCGCCGGGCTCGAGGAGGCGATGCGCTATTCCCTGCTCGCCGGAGGCAAGCGCGTGCGTCCCGTGCTGGCGCTGGCGACCGCCGAGGCCGTCGGCCGCGCCCCAGCCGAGGTGCTCCCGCTCGCCGCCGCGCTCGAGCTCGTGCACACCTACTCCCTGATCCACGACGACCTTCCGGCCATGGACGACGACGACCTGCGCCGCGGACGGCCGACGTGTCACGTCGCCTACGGCGAAGGTGTCGCCATCCTCGCCGGCGACGGGCTCTTCGCCGAGGCGCTGCGGCTGCTGCTCGAGCGTCAGTCGGGTCCGCCCGAGCGCGTGCTCGCGGCGGCGCGCGAGCTCGTGGCCGCCGCCGGGGTGGCCGGCATGGTCGGCGGCCAGTACCTCGACATCACCGACGAGGGCGGAGCCGACCGCGAGAGCCTGCGCGCGCTGCACGCGCTCAAGACCGGTCGCCTGATCGGCGCGTCGGTCGAGTGCGTCCTGCTCCTGAGCGGCCTCGGCGAGGCGGAGACCGCTCCCTACCGGCGCTTCGCGGGCGAGCTGGGAGTCCTGTTCCAGATCGTCGACGACATCCTCGACGTGGCCGGCGACGAGCAGGCCACCGGGAAGCCGCTCGGCTCCGACGAGCGCCACGGCAAAGCCACCTACGTCAGCGTCTTCGGCCTCGAGCGGGCGCGGGCGCTGGCCGCCGAGTCCCACGCGGGCGCGCGCGCGGCGCTTGCGGAGGCCGGCGGCGAGACGGCTAAGCTCGCACAGGTGGCGGACTACATCCTCACCCGCCGGCGATGACCCTGCTCGACCAGATAGACAAGCCTCAGGACCTGCACGGACTCTCGATCGAGGAGCTCGCGATCGTCGCCCGGGAGGTCCGCGAGCTGATCATCGACACGATCGGCGAGATCGGCGGGCACTTCGGGGCCAACCTCGGCGCCTGCGAGATCGCCACGGCGATCCACTCGCTGATCGACTCTCCGCGCGACAAGGTGCTGTGGGACGTCGGCCACCAGGCCTACCCGCACAAGGTCCTCACCGGTCGCCGCGACCAGCTCGACACCATCCGCACGTACGGCGGGCTCGCCCCCTTCTGCTCGATCCCCGAGTCCGTCCACGACATCATGGGCGCGGGCCACGCCTCGACGGCGATCTCCTACGCCGTCGGCCTCAAGGAGGCCATGCGTCAGGGCCGTGGCCCCGACGGCAAGGTCGTCGCCGTGGTCGGAGACGGCGCGCTGACCGGCGGAGTCGCCTTCGAGGCGCTCCAGAACGCCGGCGGCCTCGGCGTGCCGATCGTAATCGTCCTCAACGACAACGGTATGTCGATCGCTCCGAACGTCGGCGCGCTCTCGCGGTACTTCAACCGGGTGCGCCTCAACCCGCGCCTTTACAAGGCCCGCGAGGAGGTCGAGTCCGGTCTCACGAAGCTGCCGGCCGGCATCGGCGACCGCATCGAGAGGTTCGGCCCGATCCTCAAGGAGTCGCTCAAGGCCTACTGGGCGCCGGGGCTGATCTTCGAGGAGCTCGACCTCGCCTACGTCGGCGTGGTCGACGGCCACGAGATGGGGGCCCTGCACGAGGCCATCGGCGAGGCCCTCGAGGCCGATCGTCCGGTGGTCGTGCACGTCAAGACGGTCAAGGGAAGGGGCTTCGCGCCGGCCGAGGAGGGTGGGCTCGAGGGCATGGAGAAATGGCACGCGGCCAAGCCCTCCTCGATCGTCAACCGCAAGGCCGCGCCGAAGCCCGTGACCCTGGCCTCGGCGCCGGAGCCCAAGGGGGCGCCCCAGTACACGAAGGTCTTCGGCGACGCCCTCGTCGAGGAGTGCCGCCGCGACGAGCGCGTCGTCGGGATCACTGCCGCCATGAACAGCGGAACGGGCCTCGACATCCTCCAGAAGGCGCTGCCCGAGCGCTACTACGACGTCGGCATCGCCGAGCAGCACGCCGTGCTCTTCGCGGCCGGGCTGGCCCTCCAGGGCGCGAAGCCCGTGTGCGCGATCTACTCGACCTTCCTCCAGCGCGCCTTCGACCAGATCGTCCACGACGTCTGCCTCCAGGACCTCGACGTGGTCTTCGCCATGGACCGCGCCGGGCTCGTGGGCGACGACGGACCGACCCACCACGGCGCCTTTGACATCTCCTATCTGCGGATCCTGCCCAACATGACGGTGATGGCCCCGCGCGACGAGGCCATGCTCGTGCGCATGCTGCGCACCGCGCTGGCCCATCGGGGACCGGTGGCCCTGCGCTATCCACGTGGCGAGGGCGAGGGCGTCGCGCTGCCGGCGCGGCCCGAGCCGGTGGACATCGGGCGCGGCGAGATCCTGCGCGAGGGCGAGCGCGTGGCCTTCGTCGGCTACGGCTACGGCGTTCCGGTCGCGCTCGGGGCCGCCGAGCTGCTCGAGGCCGAGCATGGGGTCGAGCCCACGGTGGCCGACGCGCGCTTCGCCAAGCCGCTCGACGTCGATCTGATGGCCGAGCTAGCCACCGAGCACGAGCTGATCGTCACGGTGGAGGAGAATGTGCTCGCCGGCGGGTTCGGCTCGGCCGTGCTCGAGGAGCTCGCCGACCGCGACGCGCTGGCCGAGACGCGCGTGTTACGCCTCGGGCTGCCCGACCGCTTCGTGACCCACGGCAAGCCCGCGCTGCTGCGCGAGGAGGTCGGGATGAC
>Ga0208736_1000209_pt1 | contig 17838 bp, 23 predicted proteins | sample AntDryMetagUQ255_FD_188090 | JGI IMG/M metagenome (GOLD analysis project Ga0208736, IMG submission 188090) | Polar desert microbial communities from Antarctic Dry Valleys - UQ255 (SPAdes) | ecosystem: Environmental > Terrestrial > Soil > Desert | place: Antarctic Dry Valleys | collected 2008-12-31 | reverse complement strand
GCGCCAGGGGAGCCGTCCGTACCAACCGATGACAGGCAGCCACCCCCGACCGCGAGAAACGCGCGCGCAGTGTAACCCGTCGGGCGGCGGCAGCGCGGTGCGGCGCCGCTCCGGTGGCGCGGGCGTCCGTACGCGGCGTCCTGCGAGGGCTGCTACTGGCCCGGAACCCAGAGGCGTCCGCTGGACACCGCCGAGTCGGGGTCGCCGGGCTTCGGCGGCGCGGGCGGCGGGTCGCCGACGCCCGGCGGCGGCGCGGCAGCGGCCGGGCCGTCCGGCTTCGCTCCCGAGCGCGCGTAGGCGAGTTGCAGTTGAGACAGCGCGTCGCGCACCTGCTTTGCGTCCGGGCCCAGCGCGGTCTCCAGCAGCGGCAGCAGCGCGCGCGTGGCTTCGATCGCCATGCGCACCTGCGGCCAGTCGGGCGGCTCGCCGCCGGCCTCGCCGGTGAGGCCGGCGCGGCGCGCGCCGAGGTTCAGCAGCGACACGACGGTCTGGATCAGGACGTCGTCGACGCGGATGCGGGCGAGCTCGGCCTCGTAGGCCGCGCGCAGCTCCTCCTCGCTGAGGTCGTCTGGATCGATGTCGGGCGGCGGGGGGGCGCCGGGCTCTGAGCTCATGCGGGAACCTCCTGGGCGTAGGTGGTCGTCGTTTCGCGCACCGTGTCAGCGTAGACCTCGCGCAGGTCCGCGCCGCCGAGCAGCGCCGCGCGCTGGCGCTGGGCCCCGTTGGGCCCGTCGAGCGTCTGGTCGATTCGCAGCTCCTCCCGAGCGGGCGAGCTCCATCGCCACAGCTCGTCGAGCGCCTCGCGGGTGGCGACCTCGGTACCGCGCCGCAGGTCGATCATCGCGCCGTCCATCCCCCAGCGGATCGCGCGCCAGAGGTTCTCCTCGATCAGCCGCGGCGGCGGATCCTCGAACGGGACGCCGTCGTCGATGTCGCGCAGCGCCTGGCCGACGCACGCGACGATCAGCGAGGCGAGGCCGTCGGACTCGGCCGCCGTGATCTGCGCGTCGGCGATCCGCACCTCGACCGTGCCGTAGGAGGCGTGCGGGCGCACCGACCACCACACCTGGGTGTACTCGACGATCGAGCGCGTGTCGATCAGCAGCTGGATGTACTGCGAGAACGCCTTCCAGCTCCCGTAGGCGTCGGGGATCCCGCAGCGCGGGAAGGACTTCGTGAAGGTCTGGCTGCGCACGGAGTGCAGGCGCGTGTCGTGCCCGTCGAGAAACGGCGAGCTCGCGCTGACGGCGAGCAGCAGCGGCAGGATCGGTCGCAGGCGGTCGCAGGCCAGCACGGCGCGTTCGGCGCCGCGCACGCCGACGTGGACGTGCAGCGAGAACGTGTTGTTGCGCCGGGCGACGTAGCCGAGGCCGTCGACGACGCGCCGGTAGTGATCGGTGTCGATGTTGCGCTGCTCGCGGTAGTCGGCCCACGGGTGCGTGCCGGTCGAGCCGAGCAGCACGCCGCGCTCGGCCGCCAGCCCGAACAGCCGCCGGCGCCGCTCGCGCTGGCTGGCGAGCGCGTCGTGGATGTCCTCGCCGCGGCCGGAGACGATCTCGATCTCCGACGAGATCAGCTCGCCGGTGATCGCCTCGCGCAGGCCCGGGTCGCCGGCGGCCGCGTCGCGCAGCTCCTCGAAGCGCGGCACGAGGTCGAAGCTCTGCGGATCCAGCAGCGCGAACTCCTCCTCCAGCCCCACGGTGAGGTCCGTGGAGGCTGCGAAGAACTCCTCCGTGCGCTTGAGGTCGATGGGCATGAGCCTTGAGATGGGCGCCGGAGGCGGACTACGTGAGGTAGAAGTACAGCGCGTAGAGCAGGTCGACCGCCGGCGAGGACGTGTGCACGGTGACGTCCGGGGGAACCGACAGCAGCGCCTCGGCGTAGTTGAAGATGATCTTCACGCCCGCTTCGACGAGGTCGTCGGCGATCGCCTGCGCGGCGACCGTCGGCACGGCCAGGACGCCGACGACGATGTCCTCCTCCTCGACGACCGAGCGCAGGTCGGAGTTGTGTCGCACCGTCGTCGAGCCGACCTGCTGGCCGACCTTGCGCTTGTCGGTGTCGAAGATCGCGACGAGCCGGAAGCCGTGGTCGGCGAAGATGTCCGACGAGGCGATCGCCTGCCCGAGGTGGCCGGCGCCGAAGAGGGCGATCTTGTGCTGGCCGGACGTGCGCAGGATCTTGCGGATCTGCGATACGAGCGCGTCGACGTTGTAGCCGACGCCGCGCTTGCCGAACTTTCCGAAACCCGAGAAGTCGCGCCGGATCTGCGTCGAGTTGACGTGCGTGTAATCGCTGAGCTCGCGCGAGGAGATCGTCTCCTTGCCCATCTTCTTGGCCTGCGTCAGCACCTGCAGGTAGCGCGAAAGCCGCGCGGCCACGCCGAGCGACAGCCGCTCGCCGAGTACGAGCGCGCCATCGGGCGACGACGCTGCGTCGGCCGCCGGGGGCTGTGAGAGACCGCGATCACCGGGCGTCATCGAGCGGCCCACTCTACCCAGATGCTCCCGCAGCGCGGGCTCCGAAACGAAGAACTCGAACAGCTCGACGCCATCCAGCGCGACCACCGGTATGCGCTCCAGGTAGGTCGCGTGCAGCGCGTCGTCGGCCGTGATGTCGATCTCCTCGTACGGCTCGCCGACGCGCTCGATGACGGCGCGCGCGTCGTCGCACAGATGACAGCCGGGACGGCTGAGCAGGACCAGTCGCGCCATCAGCGGCTCGTCACGAGACGCTCCGCTACGCCAGTGCGCGCTCGCCGGACGCGTACGCGTCCAGGCCGAGGTAGCGCGGAAACGGCTGCGCCTGCACGTAGCGCGCGGCCGATGCGATCATCGCCGCGTTGTCCGTGCACAGCTCGCGCGGCGGGATCCCGAGCGCGACGCCGAGCGTCTGCAGGCGCTCGCGCAGGGGGCCGTTGGCGGCGACGCCGCCGCCGATCGCGAGGCGCGCCATGCCCGTCTGCTCCAGCGCCTGCTCGCAGCGCTCGGCCAGCGCCTCGACGATCGCGTGCTGATAGCTCGCCGCAAGGTCCGCGCGACGCGCGCGCGCCTGCTGCTCGCCCAGGTCGCGCACGCGGTACAGCAGCGCGGTCTTGACGCCGGCGAACGAGAAGTCCAGGCCGGCCAGCCTGCGAGCGATGGGAAACGAGAACGCCCGCGGGTCGCCGTCGCGCGCGAGGCGCTCGATCGCGGGCCCGCCGGGAAACGGCAGGCCGAGCAGTCGCGCGCCCTTGTCGAACGCCTCCCCCGCGGCATCGTCGAGCGTGCGCCCGAGCACGACGAAGGACGCGCGGTCCTCCACGCGCGCGAGCAGCGTGTGGCCGCCGCTGGCGAGCAGGCACAGAAACGGCGGCGCCATGATCGTTGAGCCACCGTCCTCGGCGCGCAGGAAGTTCGCGGCCACATGCCCCTGCAGGTGGTCGACCGCCGCCAGCGGCAGCCCGCGCGCGGCGGCGATCGCCTTCGCCGTCGCGACGCCGACGAGCAGCGCGCCGACGAGCCCGGGTCCCTGGGTCACGGCGACGAGGCCGATGTCGCCGAGCGTCGCGCCGGCCCGGCGCAGCGCGTCGTCGACCGCGGCGTTGGCGAGCTCGAGGTGATGGCGCGATGCGATCTCCGGCACGACGCCGCCGTAGGCGTCGTGGATGCCCTGCGAGGAGATGACGTTCGAGCGCACGTCGCCGGCGTCCGTGACGACCGCCGCGCAGGTGTCGTCGCAGCTGGTCTCCAGGGCGAGGATCAGGCTCATGCCGGCGAGAAGTTGGGCACGTCGTCGAAGCGCCCCGCGAGCGTCGAGGGCGTGCGCCACATGATGACCGCGTCCTCGCCGTTGTCCTGGTAGTAGCGCCGCCGGCGCCCCGCCGCGCGAAAGCCGTGACGCTCGTAGAGCGCGATCGCCGCCGCGTTGGACTCGCGCACCTCGAGCGTGTAGCGCGCGTTGACGGCGAGGCGCTCGATCAGCCCCGCGAGCAGCGCGGTGGCGATGCCGACGCGGCGGTGTGCGGGGTCGACCGCGACGTTCATGATGTGCCAGACGGTGTCGTAGCGCGAGCAGATGAGGTAACCGACCAGCGCGTCGCCGCGCGTCGCGGCGAGGCAGACGTCCATCGACTTCGACAGCTCCAGCACGAACATCGCCAGCGACCAGGGCGTCGGAAAGGCGCGCCGCTCGATCACGAGGATCTGCGGAAGATCCGCGTAGGTCAGGCGACGGATGTGGAGCGCATCGTCGGTCACGGCTTGCTCGGCACGGCGTCGGGCTTGCGCAGGTAGTCCGGGACGACGAGCTCGCGCCGAGTCCCTCGCCCGGCCTCCAGCCCCAGCCGGCAGATCATCCGCGCACTGACGCCGTGCTGTGGCGATCGGTCTGCGGGGACCTCGCATCCGGCGCCCTGCAGGTCGTCGCGAAATCGTAGCGCGCCGTCACCGACCGCCAGCCAGCCGCCGCCGGCCACAGAACCCGCTGCCGCCGGCGCCACGGCGACGGCGGCGAGCACCTGCTCACCGCCGCGCCAGCCGGCGGCGAAGACCTCGCCGCGACGGGCGTCGACGACGGCGAGCACGCCCTGCCCGGCGGCCGGCCGCGCTGCCGCCGCGAGCGCCTGCAGCGTCGACACGCCGACGATCTCGGCGTCGGCTGACTGCGCCAGCGCACGCGCGGTCGCGACCCCGATCCGCAGGCCGGTGAAGCCGCCGGGACCGAGCCCGACGGCGATCCGGTCGACGCCGGCGAACGTCAGCCCGGCCGCCTGCAGCAGCTCGTGGGCGAGCGCGAGCAGCTGCTGCGCATGCCCCGGGCGCTCGCCGGGGGACGGGTCGTGACGGCGCTCGGCGGCACCGTCGGGGGCGCCGTCGTCGAGCAGGCCGACCACGGTCGACGCCGTCGCGGTGTCGAAGCCGAGGACGATCACGGCTCGGTGCTCGTCGCGGACTCCTCGACGACCACGTGGCGCCGGTCGCCGCCACGGTGCTCCAGGCGCACGCGCGCGACGACGCGCTCGGGATCCAGGCCGATGGGCGTGCCGACCTCGGGCCACTCGACGAACGCCACCCGGTCGGCAGCGAGCTCGTCCGCGAGCAGCGCCGGGTCCTCGCTTGCGAGGTCCCCGAGGCGGTAGAGGTCGAGGTGCGAGATCGGCACCCTCCCGTCGTAGCGGTGCGCGATCTGAAAGCTCGGGCTCGTCACCGCCGTTGCGACGCCCAGCGCGCGGCATGCTCCGCGCACGAACGTCGTCTTGCCCGCGCCGAGATCGCCCGAGACGAGCACGATGTCGCCGGGACGCAGGCCCTGTGCCAGCTCGGCCGCGACAGCCTCGGTCTGCGCGGCGGCGGACGTGTCGGCTTGGATCCGGCGAAGGTCGTGGATGGCTCGGTTTCCGTGAGTCGAGTCAGCGTGGATCGGCCGCGAATCCGCAGGGTAGCCCCTTCGGAGAGCGGCCAATCCGCGCCGGCGAAGGCTCCCGGGGCCGCGACGCCGCGAGATTCGTCGGATCCGAGCTAGTGGGCCGCCCAGAAACTAGTAGAGCTCGGCATCGGCGGTACGGAGCCGCAGCCCCACGCCGAAGAGCATCAGCATCGCGCCGACGAGAAACAGCAGGCGCGGATCCGAGCCGGTGTTCGGAAGCTCGTTCCCGGCGGCTGGCCGCGCCGCGCTCGCAACAGGCGCGCTCGGGGCGGGCTCCGTCGAGCCCGGCGGCGGCGACGGCTCGCTCTCAGCAGGCCCGGGCTCGCCGCCGTCGAGCGATGCGGGCGGGTTATCGGACACGCCGGCGCCGCTCTGCGGAATCGTCGTGGTCTGGGCGATCGCAATGCCGGGAAGGCACAGCGCGAGAGCGGCGAACAGGACGGCGAGGCGGCTGAGGAGCGACACAGCTGCGGACTGTAGTGACTGTTGCGGGTGAAGCCCATCGAGGCTCGCTGCGCTACGGTCGCGAGGTGCTGACGGCAGCCCAATCCGAGCGCCTGCAGGCCTGTGCGCGGGTGCTCGACTCGCCCGCGCGAATCGTGATGACCGGCGAGGTCAGCCCCGCGGCGCGCGCCGCCGTGATGGCGGGTGCGGGAGCGGGAGTCGAGGTGCTCGTCGTCGACGCGGCGGAGATCAAGCGCGTCGACGGCTCGATCGACGTGCTGTTCATCGGCCCCGCCGCCCGCTACAGCGCCGCGCTGGACATGCTGCGCCGCTGGCCCGGGCGCGTCGTGCCGGGCGGCATCCTGTTCGTCTACGGCGCGTTCGCGGCGCCGGCGCTCACGACCGCGCTGCTGCGGACGATCGGCTCGTCGCGCGCATGGCGCTACTTCGGCCGCGAGGGAGCGCTCGCCGAGTACGTCCAGGCCGACCTCTCGCATGGCGAGCGTGTGCTCGACGCGATCGCTCAGGCCGCTCAGATACCGGCGTTCGCGCGCACGATGGCGCGCAGGCGCACAGCGTTGAGATCCTCGTAATCCGGTGGGGCTAGCCTGATGTCATGGAGAAGACCGACACCCCGATCACGAAGACCGACGACGAGTGGCGTGCCGCCCTGACGCGCGAGCAGTACGAGGTCCTGCGCAGGGCGGGCACCGAGCGGGCGTTCACCGGCGAGTACGTCAACGAGAAGACGCCCGGGATGTACAACTGTGCCGGCTGCGGCACCGCGCTCTTTGCGTCGGACACGAAGTTCGACTCCGGCACCGGCTGGCCGAGCTTCACCGACCCGGCCGTCGCCGAGGCCGTCGAGCTGCGCACCGATCGCACCTTCGGGATGGCTCGCACCGAGGTCATCTGCAAGAGCTGCGGCGGTCATCTCGGCCACGTCTTCCCGGACGGCCCGGGCGAGAGCGGCCAGCGCTACTGCATCAACTCCGCCGCGCTCGCGCTCGAGCCGAAGGCGTAGGACAACTGGCCGGGGCGGGTTGCGGGTAGCCCCAGGGGCTCCCGCTGCAAAGGAGCGCCCCGATGCAGTACTGGTTCGCAACCTCCACGGAGGAGTTCACGCCCACGGAGATGCTCGAGCAGGCGAAGGCCGCCGAGCGCGCAGGATTCGACGGCTTCGGCACGTCGGACCACTTCGCTCCGTGGTTTCCCGACGGCCAGGCCGCGAACGCGTGGGTCTACCTCGGAGCGCTGGGCCAGGTCACGACGAAGCCGATCGGAACGAGCGTCACGCCGATCGTCCATCACTACCACCCGGGAGTGGTGGCCCAGGCCTTCATGTCGCTCGAGGAGCTCTATCCCGGCCGCGTCTTCCTCGGAGCCGGCTCGGGCGAGGCGGTCAACGAGACCCCGCTCGGCATGGACTGGCCGCCGTACGAGGAGCAGCGCCGGCGCCTGGAGACGGGCCTAGAGGCGATCACGCGGCTGTGGGCGGGCGAGACCGTGACGATGGACGCCGGCTGGTTCAAGCTCGAGGAGGCGAAGCTTTGGACGCGCGCGAAGACGCGCCCGAAGCTCTACGTCTCCGCGTTCGGCCCGCAGTCCGCGCAGCTCGCCGGGCGCTACGGCGACGGCCTGTGGACGCTCGGCGATCCCGAGCAGGCGCCGGAGATCATCGAGGCCTACCGCGACTCATGCCAGGAGCACGGCCGCGAGGAGGGCGAGATCATCTTCCATGCCGGCTTCGCCTGGGCCGACGACGAGCAGGCCGCGATCGACGGCGCGCGTCACTGGAAGCCGACGCAGCTGCCCGAGCTCTACCTCGAGGACATCGCCGACCAGCACGACATGCAGCGCCGTGCCGACGAGCAGATGACCGACGAGCAGTTCGCCAAGGAGGGCTTTTTGATCGGCTCCGATCCCGGCGAGCACGTCGATCGCATCCGTGAGATGGAGGGCGCCGGGGCGACGGTCATCTGCCTGCAGCTGATCGGCCGGGCCGACCCGCTGGGCTCGATCCGCACGTACGGCGAACGCGTGCTGCCGGCGCTGCGCGGAGCCATCGTCGGGTCCTGAAGTCCGGCGCCTCGCGCCACATCGACGGCGCGTTGCTACGTGGAGGACGACCGCAGCTGATCGGCGAGCACCGCGGCGAAGCGGTCGGCTGCGCCGGATGCGAAGGGCAGGAAGAGCTCGGGCTCGATCAGCTCGGCCTCCATCAGCAGCGGGCCGTCGGGGGTCGTCACGAGGTCGATCCGCGCGTACAGGGTCGGCCGCGGGAGCGCAGACAGGACCGCTTGGGCTACCGCGCGCTCGGCATCGGAGGCGACGTGCGCCACGACGCTGCCGCCGTGCTCCTCCTGCACGCGGAAGTCGCCGGGCGCCGGCAGCTTGCGCACGGCGTGGCTCACAACCCCGCCGAAGCTGACGAGCGAGACCTCGCCGTCCCCGACGGCCGCCAGATAGGGCTGAACCAGGGCGTCTCCGCTGAGCAGCAGCTCGGTGAGATGCGCACGCGCCTGCGCCGAGGACGCGGTCGTGCGGATCGCTTCGGACGCTCCTGCCGCGATCGCCGGCTTGATCACGATCTCGTCTCCGAAGGCGCTGCGAGCCGTGTTCTGACATGCCATGTCGGCACCGCGCGGCACGAGGGACGTCGGGACGACCGGGATCCCCGCGCGTCCCAACCGCACCATGTAGCTCTTGTGCAGGTTCCACGCGATGAGATCGGCGTGGTTGACGAGCGTCGTCACGTCCGCGGTCGCCCGCACCCAGGCGAGAAAGCGCTCGTGGCGCTCGACGTAGTCCCAAGGGGTGCGCAGGACCACGAGCGCGAACCGAGCCCAGTCGATCGCCGCATCCCAGGGCGCGATCTCCGCGTGCACGTCGCGTCGCGCCAGAGCTGCGACGAGCAGCCCGGACTCCCGATCGGCGACCGGCATCCTCGAGCCGGTGACGAGCACGACCTGCGTGGCCGCAGCGCGCGCCCGGGTGGCGACCGAACGATCCATCACGGCTTCAGCAGCCTTCTGCGCAGTGGTTTCGCAGCGCGGCGAAGAAGAGCACACCCGCCAACAGCACGGCGATCGTGGTGGACATCGCCCAGACGGTACGCCGCTCTCTCGCTCTGCTCGGACAGCGTGCGCTGCGAGGTCGCCGTCACGAGCTCAGAACAGGCCGAGCTGCCGGTCCGGCGACTCCCCGTCACCGGGCGACGCCCAGTCCGGTGTGTGCGGCTCCGGCTCGGACGCGAGCTCGGGCTCCGCGATCGCCTCGACCTCGACCTCGAGCTCCGGCTGCGCGGGCGGGTCCATCTGAAGCAGCGCCGGCAGTCGCCCCACGTCGGCGCGCAGCGTGTCCAGCAGCGAGCGGGTGTAGAGCGCCGCTGCAGGGTGATAGAGCGGGTACAGCCGCACGGCTCGGTTGCCGATCGTGATGATCTCGGCTTGGCCGTGCAGGCGCGAGATGCCGGTCGGGTCGCCGCGCAGGAGCTTCGTCGCGAAGTTTCCGAGCGTGCAGATCACGCGCGGCTGGATGAGGTCGACCTTTCTCATGAGCCAGTCCTGGCAGTCGTCGATCTCGCCCGGCAGCGGATCGCGGTTGCCGGGAGGTCTGCACTGGAGCACGTTGGCGACAAACACGTCCGCGCGCGCGAGCCCCACCCCGGCGAGCAGCTCGTCGAGCAGCTTGCCCGCCGCGCCGACGAACGGGATGCCCTGCTCGTCCTCCTTGGCCCCCGGCGCCTCGCCGACGAACATGAGGTCGGCATCGGCGTTGCCGGCTCCGAAGACGACCTGGGTGCGGGTGCTCGCCAGCTGCGGGCAGCGCGTGCAGGCGCGCGCCTGCACGTAGACCGACCTCAGCTCCTCGCGGCGTTCCGCGCTCGTGGTCACAAGTCGATCGTATTGCGCCACCCGGCGTCGGCTATCGTGCACCGTGCCGGCGCCAGTGGGGCGGCGGCGACCCACGAACGCGACCGGTACCTCCCCGAGGACTGGACCGACATGGACTCAGACTCAGACTCCACGCTGCCCGCTGGGACGAGGCTTCCCCGCCGCGTCGCGGTCGTGGGCGCCGGGCGGATGGGAACCGCGCTCGCGGGCGCGCTGGCCGCAGCCGGCCTGCACGCCGACGGCCCCCTCGGACGAGGCCGGCCGCCGGCACACGACGTGGACGTCGTGCTGCTGTGCGTCCCAGATGCGCAGATCGCGGTTGCAGCGGCCTCGCTGCCGGACGGCCGGCGGGGGCGGCTCGTCGGCCACTGCTCGGCTGCGACCACGCTTGCGGCGCTGGCCGGTCACGAGGCCTTCTCCCTGCACCCGCTGATGACCGTCACCGAGCGGGGCGCGAGCTTCGCCGGGGCGACCGCAGCGGTCGCGGGCGCGACGCCGCGCGCGCTGAGCTGTGCCGAGGAGCTGGCGCGCGCGCTCGGGATGCGCCCCGTCCGCGTCGCCGACGAGGATCGCGCCGCGTACCACGCCGCCGCATCGGTCGCCTCGAACTTCCTCGTCACGCTCGAGGGGCTCGCCGAGCGCCTCGCCGCCAGTGCGGGCCTGCAGCGCGAGCCGCTGGTCGCGCTCGTACGCGCGACCGTCGACAACTGGGCGGCCGCCGGTGCGACCGCTGCCCTCACCGGCCCGATCGCGCGCGGCGACATGGCGACGGTGCAGCGCCAGCGCGAGGCCGTGGCCGAGCGCGCGCCCGCGGATCTCGCGCTCTTCGACACGCTCGCCGAGGCGACGCGGCGCCTCGCCGCAGAGCGGATGGCCGCGGCATGAGGACGCTGCGTACGATCTCCGGTCTGCGCACGGCGCTGCACGCCCCGCGCCGCGAGGGCGCCCGTATCGGCCTTGTGCCGACCATGGGCGCGCTGCACGACGGCCACCTGTCGCTCATCCGCCGGGCGCGCACGGCCTGCGACGTCGTCGTCGTGACGCTGTTCGTCAACCCGGCGCAGTTCGACGAGGCCGCCGACCTGGGCTCATACCCGCGCGACGAGGCGCGCGACGCGAACCTTGCCCGCGAGGCCGGGGCCGATCTGCTGTTCGCCCCGGCGGCGGGCGAGATCTATCCGCCGGGCTTCGCCACGTCGGTCTCGGTCGGCGACGTCAGCGCCTCGCTGGAGGGCGAGGCGCGTGGCGCCGGGCACTTCGCCGCGGTCGCGACGGTCGTGGCGAAGCTGCTGAACATCGCCCAGCCGGATGTCGCGTACTTCGGCCAGAAGGACGCGCAGCAGCTCGCCGTGATCCGCCGGCTCGTGCGCGACCTCGACATGCCGGTGCGGATCGAGGTCGGCGCGACCGTGCGCGACCGCGACGGCCTCGCGCTCTCGAGCCGCAACGCGCGCCTGGCGGACGGCGATCGCGAGCGCGCGCTCGCGCTGCCGCGGGCGCTCGAGGCAGCGCGCGGCGCCGTCGCCGGCGGCGAGCGCGACGCGGGCGCGATCGCGGCCGCCGCGCGCACGGTGCTGGGCGCCGCCGGCGTGCGACCCGACTACGTCGAGGTCGTCGAGCCCGACACCTTCGCCCCCGTCGATCACGTCGACGGCGAGCCCGTGCTCGTCGCCGTCGCTGCTCGCGTCGGGGACGTGCGCCTGATCGACAACGAGCTGCTGACGGCCCCCGTGGCCGCCGGCCGCGCCACGGACACTGCGACCGGGAGTCCCTGAACACTCATGCAGCGAACGATGCTCAAGTCCAAGATCCACCGGGCGACGGTGACCGCCTGCGACCTGCACTATGTCGGCTCGATCACGATCGACCCCGACCTGCTCGCGGCCGCCGACATCCTCGAGCACGAACAGGTGCACGTCGTCGACGTCGACAACGGCGCGCGCTTCGAGACGTACACGATCGCGGGCGAGCGCGGATCGGGCGCGATCCAGGTCAACGGCGCGGCCGCGCGGCTCGTGCACCGCGGCGACACGATCATCGTCATCTCGTACGCCGCCTACGACCGCGACGAGCTTGCGCACCACGAGCCCCGCGTCGTGCACGTGCGCGCTCAGACCAACGAGATCGTCGACGTCGACAGGGCGGTCGCGTCGCTGCTCGGCGACGGGGCGAGCTGATGTCAAGCCACCCCAGCAACATCGCCGCGGCTGCGAAGTGCGACCGCCTGCCCGTCACGCTGCCTCGCCTCGCCGAGATGAAGCGCCTCGGCGAGCAGATCGTGATGGTCACGGCCTACGACTTCCCGAGCGCGCGCGCTGCCGAGGCGGCCGGCGTCGACATGGTGCTCGTCGGCGACTCCGGCGCGATGACCGTGCTCGGCTACCCGTCGACCGTGCCCGTCGAGACCGGCGAGTTGCTCGTGCTCGCCAAGGCCGTGCGCCGCGGGCTGCGCACGCCGTTTCTCGTCGGCGACCTGCCGTTCGGCTCCTACGAGGTCTCCGACGAGCAGGCGGTGCGCACGGCCGTGCGCTTCGTCAAGGAGGCCGGCTGCGATGCCGTCAAGCTCGAGGGCGGCGGTGCGACGCCGGCGGCGCGCGCACGCGCGATCGTCGCGGCGGGCATCCCGGTGATGGGCCATGTCGGCCTGACCCCGCAGACCGCGACCGCGCTGGGCGGCTACCGCGCGCAGGGTCGTGACGCCGCGGCGGCCGCGCGGGTGGCAGCGGACGCGCTGGCGCTGCAGGCGGCGGGCTGCTTCGCGCTCGTGTTCGAGGCGATCCCGTCGCAGGTCGCCGAGGCGCTGATGGCGCGCATCGAGATCCCGGTCATCGGCATCGGCGCGGGCCCCGCGACCGACGGCCAGGTGCTCGTCTTCCACGACCTGCTCGGCATCCGCGAGGGGCTCGGCGCACGCTTCGTCAAGCGCTACGCGAACATCCAGGACGAGATGAACGCGGGCGTCACCGCCTATGCCGAGGACGTGCGCTCAGGGCGCTATCCGGAGCAGCAGCACGGCTACTCGATCGATGCCACGGCATTCGAGGACTTCTCACAGCACCTGACATAGAGTGACGCGCCATGGTCAGGCTCTCGCAGGTGTTCGCTCCCAAGGACCGCAAGTTCTTCGACCTCTTCGAAGAGGCCGCCACCAACGCGCTGCGTGCCGCCCAGCTGCTCGACGAGATGCTCGACACCTACCCGGAGCGCGCCGAACTCGCGCGCGAGATCCTGATCTGCGAGCAGCAGGGTGACAGGATCACCTACGACATCATCCAGCGCCTGAACTCGACGTTCGTCACGCCGATCGACCGCGAGGACATCCTCGCCCTCGCGTCCGGCCTGGACGACATCGTCGACCTCACCGAGGAGGCCACGGACTACCTCGTGCTCTACAGGATCGAGGCGCCGATGGAGCAGTCCCAGCGGCTCGCGCACATCCTGATGGAGGCCTGCCGCCAGATCGCCGAGGCGATGCCGCGCCTGCGCGGCTTCAAGGACCTGTCGCATTACACGACGGAGATCCACCGTCTGGAGACCGAGGGCGACCGGGTCACCCGCGAGGCGGTGGCATCGCTCTTCGACACCGGCATCGACCCGATGGTCGTGATCCGCTGGAAGGACATCTTCGAGCGACTCGAGGACTCGATCGACGCGACCGAGCTGGTCGCGAACCTGCTCGACAACATCGTCGTCAAGAACTCCTAGCCCACCAGCGACGTGGAGAACGACATCATCCTCGCGATCGTCGTGATCACGGCGCTCGCGTTCGACTTCACCAACGGCTTTCACGACACCGCCAACTCGGTCGCCACGTCGATCTCCACGCGTGCGCTGGCGCCGCGCACCGCCGTCACGCTGGCCGCGATCCTGAACTTCGCCGGGGCGTTCATCTCGCTGGAGGTCGCGGCGACGATCGCCAGCGGCATCGTCGACGCCGCGATCATCACGCCGACGGTGATCTTCGCCGGGCTGATCGGGGCGATCTTCTGGAACCTGCTGACGTGGTACTTCGGACTGCCGTCGAGCTCCTCGCACGCGCTGATCGGCGGCGTCGTCGGGGCGGCCTTCATCGCCTCCGGGGCCAATGCCGTCAAGGGCGCCGGACTGCTCGAGAAGGTGATCGTGCCCGCGCTGGTGGCTCCGATCATCGCCTTCGTCGCCGCCGGTGGCGCAATCCTCATCACGTACCGGATGGTGGGTCGACTGCGACCCGGTCCCGTCAGCCGCGGCTACCGCATCGGGCAGATCGCGAGCCTCAGCCTGCTGTCGCTGTCGCACGGCACGAACGACGCGCAGAAGACGATGGGCATCATCGCGCTCGCGCTCGTCACCCAGGGGACCCTCGCACCCGGAGACCCGCCGCCGACGTGGGTCATCGTCGCGGCGGCGAGCGCGATCGCGCTGGGGACCTACTCCGGCGGCTGGCGGATCATCCGCACGATGGGCAGCCGCATCATCAAGATGGACCCGGCACAGGGTTTCTCGGCGCAGACGGGCGGCGCGGCCGTGATCCTGACCGCGGCCCATCTCGGCTTCCCCCTGTCGACCACGCACTCGATCACGGGCGCCGTGCTGGGCGCGGGCGCCGCCAAGCGCCTGTCGGCCGTGCGCTGGGGCCTGGCCGGCAACATCTTCCTCGCCTGGGTCCTCACGCTGCCATGCGCCGCGCTGGTCGGCGCCCTCACCTACGGCGTCACCCGGATCTTCGGCGACGGCGCGCTCGGACCCGTGATCGTGTCGGTCGCATTGGTGACGCTGATGGCCGTGGTGTTCGGCAAGCGACTGAAGCGAGGCCCGGCCCTGACGACCGCGGTCGAGGCGTGATCGGCGCCGTCGACACCGGCGCGCTGTACGAGCTCGCCTGGGCGGCGCCCCTCGCCGTGCTCGTCGTGACGATCGCGTGGGGACTCGTCATCCGCGGGACGACGAGCGCCCTCGAGGCGCGTCGCGACGGGCGCACCGTACCGGCCGGGCTGCACGCACTGGTCGCGATCGCCGGCGCCGCGCTGTTCACGGCAGCCCTCGTCTTCGGCCTGATCATCATGACCACGAAGTAGCGACCGAAGTTGCCTGCAGCGACCGTTGCAGGACGACGTAACGCTGCGCGCGGGGCAGGGAATGGTCGCGAAGCGGGAACTTCCTTCAGAACCCCACGGAAGAGAGATCAATGCGCCCCGCGCCAATCGTCGTCCTGGCAGCACTCGCCGCACTGCTCGCCGCCCCCACCGCGACCGCCCACGTCGCGCACACGGTCACGGCCGGCGAGACGCTGTGGTCGATCGCGGCGCAAAACAACCTGACGACCCGCACGGTGGCGGTCTACAACGGCCTCTCCGAGGACGCGAACGTCGTGCTGGGCACCACGATCAAGGTGCCGACGATCGCCGAGGGCGCGGCCGCGCTCGGCGGCGCGAGCGCGTCCCCCGCGCCGCCGGCCACCTTCGCCGCGCCGGCGAACGCCACCGGCAGCGCCCCGCAGCCGCTGGGCGGCTACGTCGTACGCGCCGGCGACACGCTCAGTGCCCTCGCGGCGCAATCCGGGGTCCCCGTTGCGCAGATGGCCTACGTCAACGGCCTCTCCCCGACCGCCCTGCTGCTCGTCGGCACCATGCTGAAGCTGCCGACCGGCGCGCCCGCGCCGGCTCGCGCGGCACAGCCCGCGCCGCAGGCGCGGATCCTTCCCGGCGCAGGACCTCAGCCGACCGCCGGGCACCTCGGCGCCGAGCGCGTCAAGGCGCTGGCGGCCCAGCACGGCGCGCCGGCGTCGCTGGCCGCGGCGATCGCCTGGCAGGAGAGCGGCTTCAACAACGCGGCTGTCTCGACGGCCAACGCGCGCGGGATCATGCAGGTGCTGCCCGGCACGTGGGACTGGGTCCAGCGCAACCTCACCACGAGCCCGCTGAACCCGCAATCGCCCGAGGACAACGTCCGTGCGGGATCGCTGTATCTCGGGCGCCTGCTGCGCGAGACCAACGGCGACATCGCGCTCGCCGCAGCGGGCTACTACCAGGGCCTCGCCTCGGTGCGCAGCCGCGGCATGTTCGAGGACACCAAGCGCTACGTCGCGAACGTGATGGCGCTGCGGGCGCGCTTCGGCGGCTGAGTCAGAGCTCGGGCTGCGGGTCGTCGTAGGTGACGGCTCGCAGCACCTTCGCCGGCGCGCCGGCGGCGATCGAGAACGGCGGGACGTCCTGCGTGACGACGCTGTTGGCCCCGATCACGCTGCGCTCGCCGATCGTCACGCCGCTCGTGACGACGACGTTCGCGCCGAGCCAGACGTTGTCGCCGATGCGCGTCGGTCCCTTGGACGTGAAGCCCTGCCACGTCACGGGCCTGGCGGGATCGTCGAAGCGATGGTTGGCGTCGGTGACCATGCAGCCGTTGGCGAGCATGCAGTGCGAGCCGATCTCGACGAGCTCGACGGCGGCGACCATGACGCCGAGGTTCAGGAAGGTTCCCTCGCCGATCCGCACGCGGGCGGGCGCGGGCGCGGTGATCCAGACGCCGGGCTCGAGCAGCGTGCCGGCGCCGATCTGAAGCCGGCCGTCGTCGAGCATCTCCAGCACGTCGCCGTGAAGCGGCCAGCGGGCGAACGCCTCGCGGCGCATGAGGTGCCAGTGGATGCGGGTTCGGTGCAGCGGCAGGCCGTTGCGCTCATACCAGCGCCACTTCTGCGCCCAGAGCTTCGCCTGGCGTGGGAGGTCGGCCATGCACCGGGAGGCTACGGCCTGAGCGCGCCCCCCGATCCGCGCAAGCCGATCAGCAGGCCATCGTACGGTCGGTGATGCTGCCGAAGTCAGTCGTCCAGTACCACTTGTACGTGGATGTTGCCCTGTAGGCGCGGCCGATGCCGATCACCTTGTAGCTCGCGTCGAGCATTTTGCGGTTGTGCCCGGCCGAGTTCTTCCACTGGTTGAACGTCGCGATCGCCCCGGGCGATCCGGCGGCGATGTTCTCGGCCCGGGAGCCGCTTGCGTAGCCGAATGCGGTCAGGCGCATGGAGAAGCTGCGGCCGAGGCTGTCGGTGTGGCTGAAGTAGTTCTTCGTGGACATGTCGGTGCTCATCCACTTCGACGCGGTGGTCAGCGCGACCGACATCTGCAGCGGGGCGATGGCGTTCTGCGCGCGGTAGCTGTTGATCTGTCGACAGAGGGCCTGCTCTTCGACGTCGAGGACGGGATCCCCGGCCGCCGCGAGAGCGGCGGAGGGAACGGCGAGGCAGCAGACGAGCGAGACGAGGAGTGAGCGAATGGGCATGGTCCTCCCATCGCCCGGGCTGCGACCGGCTTCGCGTGAATCAAACGCCGTCTGGACGTTCGTGCGATCTGTCCGGCGCAGACTCCTCCAACAGATGTCCAGCCACGCCCAGCGGCTGAGAAGCGCTGCGACGGCGCAACGATCTCTCTCAGACCGCGGCCGCCACCCTGCTCCCCCGCCCGCGCCGCGCCTTCGGCGCCGCACCCGTCACGCCGGCCTCGACGAGGTACTCCCCCGTGTGCGATCCGGGCGTGCCGGCGACCTCCTCCGGCGTACCCGCGGCGATCACCACGCCACCGGCCTCCCCGCCCTCGGGTCCCATGTCGATCAGGCGGTCGGCGGTCTTGATCACGTCGAGGTTGTGCTCGATGACGACGACGCTGTTGCCCTGATCCACGAGCCGGTGCAGGACCTCCAGCAGCCGCTGCACGTCGGCGAAGTGCAGGCCGGTCGTGGGCTCGTCGAGGATGTACAGCGTGCGCCCCGTTGCGACCTTCGACAGCTCCGTCGCGAGCTTGACGCGCTGCGCCTCGCCGCCCGACAGCGTCGTGGCCGGCTGGCCGAGGCGGATGTAGCCGAGGCCGACGGCGTGCAGCGTCTCCAGGCGCCGGCGGATCTTCGGAATGTGCACAAAGAACTCCAGCGCCTCCTCGACCGGCATCCCGAGCACGTCGGCGATCGTCTTGCCCTTGAAGCGCACGTCGAGCGTCTCGCGGTTGTAGCGCTTGCCGTGGCACTGCTCGCAGGGCACGTAGACGTCGGGCAGGAAGTGCATCTCGATCTTGATCTGGCCGTCGCCGCGGCAGACCTCGCAGCGCCCGCCCTTGACGTTGAA
>Ga0208736_1000208_pt1 | contig 17844 bp, 12 predicted proteins | sample AntDryMetagUQ255_FD_188090 | JGI IMG/M metagenome (GOLD analysis project Ga0208736, IMG submission 188090) | Polar desert microbial communities from Antarctic Dry Valleys - UQ255 (SPAdes) | ecosystem: Environmental > Terrestrial > Soil > Desert | place: Antarctic Dry Valleys | collected 2008-12-31 | reverse complement strand
CACTATCAACACGTTCAGCCGCACAAACCCAATTATGTTCTTCAATAGGATATTCTGTAGCAGCGTCTTCACTTCTAAAAAGATAAAAACCTGCTTTTGGTGCAGTGCCTACAAATTGTCCGGGAATATTAGCTGCAATTGTAGATAAGCATTGCATACCATGTGAGTGATCTTCATTTACGTTCTCATGTTTTTGCACAAAATCCCATGTTCCTAAAATTTGGCCGTTAGCTCTTGCACTGTCAAATGCTCTTACAGTCAAATAATTTGTATAACCGGCATCTAACATTCCAATGATCATATTCTGTCCGCGTAAACCAATATTATGCAAGAACTCACCATTATGTATATGTATTTGCCCAAACGATTGTCCGTAATTATAAAGATCAGCCGTGGTATTAGTTGTTCTAAAAACAGAAGTGGGTAAATTATCGTCTTCCGTCTTTTGATCGTCTTCCATTTTCCGGGATATTTCAAAATCATTAAAATCCGGACTTACACGTGCTGCTATTTGCGTAACGGATTGTACGAAAGAATAATTGTTAATGATATTGATTGCATTAGCATCTGAGGTTTGAACTGAAACCTGGTTCAGCCATTTTGAAATATTTAAAACAGTAACAGCCGGTAATTTATTAATGCTGTCAATGTAACGTAGAGTTACCGGTAAATCGGTGCTATCATAGCCAATGCTATAACGTGTTCTGCGCTGTATGCTTCGTTGTGATAAATACGCGGATGGATTGTTTAAAGTAAAAGAGGAAGTGCCTTTATCCCTGAATTTTATAAGATATCTCGTAACCTGGGCTTTAGCATTATGGCTGGCAATAAAAAAAAATGCCACCGTCAACAAACCAGTTATTCGCTTCATTATCCTTTTCAATTATGATCTATTATACTTCTTTTTACGCCGAAACCGGTTTTGTATGGAGTTCCATTTAGGTTGGGCTGGTATTCCCAAAGAACATATTCCTGGAAGATGAGCCCGATACCTTTAGCAAACTTTTCATGTAAGAAGGTTTTAGAAGCATAAGATCTTGCATCATTAATAGGAACGTTTAGAGATTCGTTTATTGCTGTTAAACTGATGACATCATTTATGGTTTTGCCATTTAGCACTACTGTTTGGTTTGTACTATCAATGGTAAAATCCCAATCAGCGATATTATCATCATTACTAAAATTGTAAAGCGAAGCGTATGGTTCTGAGCTAAAAAAGCGGGCACCCTTCCAGGTCGTTCCTTCTTTAACTGGCGAAATTAATTTTATGGTTCTCAAGTTATCTTCAATCACTTCTATAGTATTCTCCAATGGTGTAATAAAATAAGATCCTGATTGCCGCCAAGGTTCAGTCCCCGCCAGGTTACGAATAGACCGGTAAACCCGAAAACTCGGGCGGTTTAAATTGTCTGTTATCTGTACATCAACCAAATGTCTTTCCTGGTAAGAATGCGTTTCTTCTGAGCGGCCTTGCTGGGTAAATACAAGTGAGTCTAATCGATAGGTAATGTATTTTCCTGGTTTGAGTGTAATAGAGTAATCTTCCGGGGATTCAACTTTAAAATCTTCAAATTCTTCTTTGCAGCTAAAAAGAAAAAATGCTGGAAGTAACAATGGCAGGATTCGGAAAACTATTGGTCTCATGAGTTTAATGGATTCAGGGTTGATATAGGGCTTAAAGCTAATTAAAAAGTATGGAGTTGGCAAGGGATGGATTGTATTATCCCTTAATCAGTTATCAGGGATTACTTATTGACTTCTCAGCTAATTAACCAATAAACTGATTAATCAATTAACTCCTCAACAACTTCTCTGAATTATCCCTCCGCCAATTACATCATCGCCTTCATAAAACACTGCGCTTTGCCCTGGTGCAATCCCTTTTGCTTTTTCATAAAACCTTACGGAAAAATCAGTTCCATTTTGTTCAATCAAAGACATGCTTCCTTTGTCTTTATAACGGATTTTTGTAACCGCTTCCATTGGCTCTTCCAATTTTTCATATTTGATCATGTTCGCTTTTGCCACCATCATTGTTTCTTTTTCCAGGTCTTCTTCATCACCTAAAACAACAGTGTTTGTATCAGGGTCAATAGATGTTACATAAGCGGGTTTGCCAAATGTAATATCCAGTCCTTTGCGCTGACCAATAGTGTAAAAAGGGTAACCTTTATGTTGCCCTAAAATCTTTCCTTCCTTGTTTACAAAAAAACCGCCTGTTACCTGTTCTTCCAATTCTTCTACTTTTCTTTTTAAAAAACCGCGGTAGTCATTATCCGGGACAAAACAAATTTCGTAACTCTCATTTTTCTTTGCCAATTCCGGGTAGCCAAAATCATGGGCCATTTGGCGAATATCCGTTTTCCGATAAGTACCTAATGGTAACAAGGTGCGTTGCAACAAATCTTGTTGCAGCCCCCATAGTACATAGCTTTGGTCTTTCGTTTCGTCAACACCTTTGGTAATTACATGCCTGCCATTTTTATGTTGATACACAGAAGCATAGTGACCTGTAGCAATAAATTCGCAATCAAGCGCATCCGCTCTTTTTAATAAAGCACGCCATTTTATATGGGTATTGCAAAGCACACAAGGGTTAGGCGTTCTACCTGCCAGGTATTCATCTACAAAATTCTCCACTACAAATGATCCGAATTCTTCTCGTATGTCCAAAATAAAATGTGGAAAGCCATGCTGCACTGCCGCCATCCGGGCATCATTAAAACTATCCAGGTTGCAACAACCCGTTTCTTTTTTACCCCCGCCGCTGGCGGTATAATCCCATGTTTTCATAGTAATGCCTATTACTTCATATCCTTGTTTATGAAGCATTAATGCCGCAACGGTACTATCAATACCGCCGCTCATAGCTACCAAAACTTTTCCTTTTTTACTCATGAAGAGGGCAAAGATACAAATACTAGTTTGGGCGTTTTTATTAGTGATTGTTAAGATGTGGATGCCGGCAACATTGCTACTATGAAGCGATATTGGCGACGCTCCGTTTGACAGTACCGCTTTGTTCAGCAATTTGCACCTTTCTTTCCTTATGCTGCACCGCTTCAGTTGTAATACTGTTACATGATATTGGGCAATTAATATAGAAGCAAGTTTTTGCTTACCTTAACCGCATGCACTCCACTAACTGCGCTAATTGTGATCGTCTTTTAACACCGGATCAAAATTTTTGTGAAAAATGTGGTCAGCAAACTGCAATTCACCGGATCAGTTTTGGGCATGTTATACATGAGGGTGTACACTTTTTAACCCATGCCGACAAGGGTATCTTTTATCTTCTAAAGCAATTGGCAGTGCACCCCGGGCATGTAGCCAGGGAATATATTGAGGGCAAACGAAAAAAATATATGCCACCTGTAAATTTCTTTTTAATTATGGTTGGATTATTTGTTTTATCCAACAGTATATTCAAAACCTTTGAACGTTCTGGAAATTTTGCAGAAGTAAGGGCAATGCTTGCAAAAGAACAAAACACCATAAAAAGGGAGAGAAGGTTAGCCAAAATTGAACGTGCCGAACAAGCAACAAAGTTTATGGGAAAAAATTCTAACCTGGTTAGTTTATTGGTAGCCACTCCATTTGTAACACTGATTTTCTTTTTATTCAATAGCCGTCGTAAGTATAATTATACAGAGCATCTGGTCGCTAATTTTTACTTTGCCGGTTTTAGTGCCCTGTTTTTTATCTTATTAGTTGCACCCCTGTCTCATTTTATTAACAGCTCTCAATTTTATTTCTCGGCTATAAGTTGTTTTTTACTTTTTGAAATTTTTTACCGTTCCATTGCCTATTACCAATTTATAAATAAAAAGGGTACTAAGCATTACCTTTTTGCTTTATTGCCCTCCGTAATCAGTGTCGTTTTATGGTCAGTCTTGTCTTACACAATTATTGAATTTTATATTGCTACCGGGTTCAAAAATTTATTTTAGGGTTAATATTGCATCAAATTTTTTTCTCTATTTTCATTTAAATAATTCAATAATCAATGAAAGCAATCGTTAACATCTGCATGATGATTTTGTTGTACGCCTGCAGTAATGGGCAAACAAATACAAGCAATTCTTCGTATGACTCTGCGCAAAAAGCTAAAGTCGATTCCAATCAAACTGCGCAAACACCAACGAACACATTAGATACGGCCAGGTATAACCTTCTGATGAAAAATATCAGTAATGGCGATACCACAGGTAGATGGCCGGTGAAGCACGACTATCCCTTACCCGGAGCGGTTCTTCCATTTAACAGGGTAATTGCCTATTATGGTAATCTTTTCTCAAACCGGATGGGCGCATTGGGTAAATGGCCGAAACCGGAAATGATGGAAAGGCTGTTGAAAGAAGTAAAAGAATGGAATGAGGCAGATAGCGTGATAAAAGCAATTCCTGCCTTGCATTATATATATACCACTGCTCAACCTTCGCCAGGTAAGGATGGTAAATACAGGTTTCGAATGCCTTTGAGCCAGATCGATACCATACTGAATTGGGCAAAAGAAATTAATGCCATCGTATTTGTAGATATACAATTGGGATTTAGTACACTTCAGCAAGAAATACCGTGGCTTGAAAAATATCTATCCATGCCTAATGTGCATATAGGTATTGACCCTGAATTTGCGTTGGCTGTAAAACGTAAAAAGCCAGGCACCGCTGTTGGTTCTGTTGATGCAACAGATATTAATTATGTAAGTGAATATCTTTCAAACCTGGTAAAGAAAAACAATATCCCTCCCAAAATATTCATGATCCATCGGTTTACGCCTGGCATGGTAACCAATACAAATAATATAAAACTAAGGCCGGAAGTGCAGATAGTAATGGATATGGATGGTTGGGGTAAACCGGCAAAGAAAAAAGACACCTATTATGCCTGGATATTTCGTCAGCCTGTGCAATTCACCGGCTTTAAATTATTTTATGTAAACGATACAGAGAAAAGCGGTGAAAAAGAAATGATGTCAAAAGCAGAAGTGCTAAAGCTGGTGCCTAAACCAATTTATATACAGTATCAGTAAAAAATGACTGATTGCATTTGAGCCCTCTCCGTGTATTGATGCTATTCCCATTTCCTATTGGAGAAGGTGCCCGGCTCAGCGGGCGGATGAGGCCGGGGTTTGGGTGAGGCGAACTTACGTGCTGACAAACATTAAAAATCTTATTCTGCAATCTGTAATAGATGGCTCTTTTCTAAGTTGAGCAATTGTTTGTAGAGATGGCTGCTTACAGGATTTATTCCTTTTTCACCAATTATACAATCATCTATCTGCCAAACAGGAAGTACTCTTTTAGTTGAACTGGTTATAAATGCTTCTCTCGCATTTTTAATATCATCAATAGTGATTGGTTGTTCTTCCACCTTATGATTGCTAGCAGCTAACTCTAATACCTTCATCCTGGTGATGCCTTTTAAAATATTATTGACAGGTGTAATAAGCTTACCATCTTTTGTAACGATAAAGAAATTGGCTCGCGGGCATTCAGTAATTACTTCGTTTGTATGATACAACACATCATCAGCTCCTTTTTCTTTTATTAAAGATTGCAGCCAGATGGCCATTGCATAATCAATCGACTTTACTTGTGGTAACTGGCGTTGATGGGTATAGGTAATAAGCTTTATACCTTTTTCAAAAATTTCTTTTGTGGTAAATGGAAAAAGATGCTGTGATAAAATAAGATTTGGTTCTGCGAGGGTATAATTATCAGAAGAATACCCTCCGGTCAATGTAATGCGGATACCAGAATGAGAGAGATCATTTTTTTCTACGAGCGTATAAATTATCGACACAAGTTCTTCCCGTTTTTTTAAAACCGGTAATTGCATTTGTTTTGCAGACTGGTAAAAACGATTCAAATGATCTTCTAAAAAAGCAGGTTTATTATCAATTATTTTAAAGAAATCAAAAATACCATAACCACGTTGAATGCTTAAATCGCTAACATGTAAACAGGCTTTTTCTTCCGGCAGAAATTGATTGTTTAAATAAATCCATTTACTCATTATAATTTACTTTAAATGCTTTGCAAAAAAGTCTAATGTTCGCTGCCAGGCTAATTTAGCGGCTGCTTCATTATAACGTGCCGGTGAGGTGTCATTATGAAAGGCGTGGTTAACGCCCGGATAAATATAAAGTTCGTAGGCAATATTATTTTTCTTAAGCGCTTCTTCATAAGCAGGTATTCCTGCATTTATTCTTTCATCTAATTCACCGTAATGCAGTTGTACAGCACCTTTTATTTTAGGTACATCTTCTGCTTTTGGCTGGCTGCCATAAAAGGAAACTGCTGCTTTCATTCCAGGCAGATTAACGGCCAGTTGATTAGCCATAGCGCCTCCCCAGCAAAAACCTACGCAACCAAATTGTGCGTTACTATTATTTCGGGTTTTTAAATAATCAAATCCTTTTAGAAAATTCTGCAAATTTTCTGCAGTAACTAATTTAGAAAACATCTCTCTTGCTTTATCAGTATCAGCAGGCGTACCCCCCTGTGGCGACAGTGCATCAGGGGCAATTGCTAAATACCCTGCTTTTGCAGCACGGCGTGCTACATCTTCAATATGGGCATTCAATCCACGGTTTTCATGTATCACCATTACCGTAGCATACTTCTTTTCTTTTTTTGGCCGGGCTATATAGGCGTTCATATTGCCATTGCTGCCTGCGTAACTAATTCTTTCTGTAAACAATTCATCACTTGTGGCTTTATTTACAGGAGAGCAACTTTCTAATAAAGGCAGCACCGACATGGCCGCAGCCATGCCGCCCGTGAGTATAACAAGGCGACGCAAAAACTCCTGGCGGGTTAAAGGTTTATGTGTGTATTCGTCATATAAATTAATGATCTGTTGATCCATACTAATAAATTTTTGCCTGAATTTTAAAGTTACTGAAACGCTGTTAATAGCTGGCCATAAAAGACTATGAATAAAAACACCGATTATTCTTTGGTCATAGTAAATGTTCCGTTACCGGTAGAACTTCCATTTGTTCCCCTTGTTCCTTTAATTATTTTATTATCGTTTTGAAGCGTTCCCTGCAAACGGCGATTAACATTTACAGTTTGAAAAGTATACGTAGCCGTAAATAAAGTTCCATTGATTGACCAGGTGCCAACTGCACGATTAGCAGAAGGCGCATCGGTCGTTTGCCTTGCATCATGGACAATTATTTCTCCGTTCTCTTTTAGTTCCCATGCCTGTAATAATCCTTCACCTGGCATGTCGGGTGGGGAGCTATAATTACCCTTCCATACGCCGGCTAAAGCCTTAATAGAAGAATTAGCTTCTTCTTTTTTGCAAGCAGAAAGGAGTGAGAAGAAAATAATATAAATAATAATTTTCATTACAGATTTAACTACAAAGTAAGTTTGGATAAAGTTAAGTTGGTGTTAGTATAGTGTTTGATAACCTAACAAAGAACAGCTTATCATTATTAAAAAATAAAAAGCCTCAGTAATTGCTGAAGCTTTTTAAAAGAATAATCAATGCATTATTTTTTCCTGGTATATTTTATCTCCATCATTTTAAATTCTTTTCCATCAGGTCCTGGTGCAAACATTTCCATCATCTGTGTATTGTCATCGATAATTTTAAATGTTTCTCTCATTTCAATCTCTTTACCATTCGCTGTCGTAGGATCAACTCCTTTACCTTTTAATGTTAAGGTTTTACTGGCTTCATCCCATGGCCCTTCCATTACCATCATGCCAGAGCCCATATTGTCTATCCAGGTGTTGATAAAAACTTTTTTTGCATTATCATAAGCAAGAGTGCTCATGCCTTCAAAAGGCATTCCCATCATATTGCCTGTATGATTAGATACCTGGTAACGGCCACCCATTACCATTTTATTTTGAGAAGTAGATTTGCTTTTTTCAGGTGGCATACCGGGTTCGTGCCACATGGTTACATCACCAGTCCAGGTACCGTTCCAGGATGACATCATTTTATGTACGTCACCTGGTGTCATATAAGCTTGCCAGTTTTTCATCATCATGGCAGAATCAGGCATAGCTTCGTTTGCAGTGGTGGACGCAGTAGATGTAGTTGTGGTGTCAGCACTTTCTTTAGTATCTGTTGTTTCTGTTTTGTCACCATCATTACAGGCAAATAAAAGAAAGGCTGTACAGAGAGTAATGGTTATCCGTTTCATAAAAAAAAATTTTACTAAATGTACAACAACACGCAAAATAAATAATGCAGAATTGTTCTGATGGTAAAAGTTTTTTATAGATATCTAAATGTAATAGTTTGATGTAAACAAAAAGATGAAATTGTTTTTATTGTAAAAACATACTTTTTATAGGTTTACCACATGTCAACGACCTTAGTATTAAACTATTATAGAAATCTAAAAAAATAACTTAGTAAATTTTACATCGGATTTTTCAGTTGCTATCTCCCATTGCCTTTTAATAATATTGGCTTCTATTTTTTTATTCTGAGCCATTAGTGCCTGGTGCAACCCAAAAAGCGACCAAACATTTTGGGCGTTTTGATTGAGATCTTTCTTGAAAGTATTTTCTGCATTTCCCCATTGCTTAGCCTCTACATAAGCAGCACCTAAATATTGCTTTGGATTCAGTAACCAATCGCGTGGTTCATTATACACCATTTTCTCTTCTATAGAAGCTGCCTTTGAAAAATGTATAATGGCTTCCTGCAGATTATTTTCTTTCATCAACATAAATCCATGCAGCAACTCATTGGCAACCTTTGCTGCTTCAACAGGAGGAGAAAAAGGTCCGAATGGAAGTGTAAGACTTGTATCGTCCATTAAATTTTGTAGTAACAGTAGATGTCCTTTTGCTTTAGCTATATTATGTGTTGCTGCGTCTGACATTCCCTTTCCAAAATGATAAATAACATTGGCATAAACATGATGGTCTGCAGGCTTTTTCATCTGCAGTAAACTATCCCATTTGCCAAAGTGAATGTTGATCAAGGTAGGAGTCATATAAATATATTGTACGGCAGGGCCAAAGGGCGCAGGCAAAGAAAGCATTGACGTATCAAGGCTTTTTTGTAATTCAAATGCCCATTCTATAGCATAAGTATAGCGACCCGCCATTAGAGCCGAATTCACCTGCATGTGTTGGTTGTGAAATTGATATAAAAAAGCGTTTTGCTGAACAGCAGGGAATAAAGTACTGTATTGATTGTATCGCTTGACTGCTGTTTCATTAATGTTCATTCCTTTATTATACTGCCCGGTGCGTAAATAAATATGCGATGGCATATGCACCATGTGAGAAAGCCCTGGCGTTAATTTTCCTAATCTATCAGCACTTGGCAAGGCATACGCTGCAAATGGGGAAGGTTCCATTACATGTATGTAATAATGATTTGCACCCGGATGATTAGGAGTCATGGCTAATAGTTTTTCTAATACTGAACGGATAAGAGGTGTCCAGCTTTTTGGAGTTCCATTATTATTCCATAGATCCCAGGGGTGTTGAAGCATAAGTGCATCAGCGTACAAAGCAGCGATATCAGGATGATCGGCATATTGTTTATATAAGTTTTGCATTGCATCCACATAACCCTGGTTAAGTTTTTCCCTTGTTTGTGTTGAGTCGGCAGAATAGCGTTTACTCATGGCTGCTATCAAAGCTTTTTCAATAGAAGTACCATTCATCGATAAACTTGTTGCTTTCTGTACTGCCTCTAACGATTCCGCCGCAACACTGTAGCCAACATCATTAATATTGGGTCCGTAGGATAATGCCTGTGCCCACCATATTAACGGATTATCAGCATCAAATTTTGCTGCCTTTTTAAAAGAGGCCAGCGCTTCAATAATGTGAAAACCATAATACATATTGATACCCTGGTTAAAATAGAATTGAGCACTATCATTTGTAGTTTCGATCTTCCATTTATAAATTCCAGCATCAGGCATGGGTGGGATATCCATTTCATCTAACATAGCTGAAAGAGTAGACCAGTCAGGGCTGCACCTGATTAAAGCCTTGGCCTTATAAGCGTCAACATCAAATTTTTTTGGAAAGATTTTAGTATGGGTAAAGGCAAAAATCAAAAGAGCAGATATAAAAGCACTGCAGATGAGGGCAAGCTTTTTCATTTAGAATGGTTTATATAAATTTACTTTTTTTTGCTAAGAGGCTAAGAGAAAACCAAAAGAGAAAAAGAGAGAAAAAGTTATTACTGAAGTTTCTTCAATTATATTTTAAGAGTTTTTAATAAATTTTCTTCCTCTTTTTTCTCATTTTCTCTTTTATCTCTTAGCTCTGCCTTTGACCTCTCAGCTCTACTCTTCTGCATAAGCACTTACCGGTTCACATGTGCAAATTAAATTCCTATCACCATAGGTGTTATTAACCCTTGCAACTGAAGGCCAGAATTTATTAAGCCTTACATAATCAAGTGGAAATGCAGCCAACTCACGGCTATAAGGTCTCTTCCATTCATCGCTGCAAACTTCAAATTGTGTATGCGGTGCGTTTTTTAACGGGTTATCTTTTCTGTCCAATGCGCCTTCCTCTATTAATGAAAATTCCCGGCGAATGCTTAACATAGCATCACAAAAACGATCCAGTTCTTTTTTGTCTTCACTTTCCGTGGGTTCTATCATGATGGTGCCGGGTACAGGGAAAGACATAGTTGGAGCATGAAAACCATAATCTATTAAACGTTTGGCTACATCCTCCGTTTCGATATCAATGCTTTTTTTAAAAGGCCGTAAATCAACTATAAATTCATGTGCACACTCGCCATTATCATTGGTATATAAAATAGGAAATTGTTCCTGCAAACGGGAACGCATGTAGTTTGCATTTAAAATAGCATATTCTGTCGCTTGCCTTACACCATCAAATCCCAGCATGCGGATGTAGGCATAGCTGATTAATAATATTGATGCAGAACCGTAAGGAGCGGAGGAAACGGCCCCCTTCCAACTTCCCCCCAAAGGGGAAGAGTCAGCGCTACGAACCTTGCTTGTCGGAGAGTTTGGATTATTATAGTCAACTTGGGTAAGCAAGGGCTGTGTAACGGGTTCTCCCCTGTGGGGGGAGTTAGAGGTGGCTACATGTCCCGGTAAAAATTTTGCCAAATGATTTTTTACACAAATAGGTCCCATGCCTGGTCCACCGCCGCCATGAGGAATTGCAAATGTTTTATGAAGGTTTAAATGACAGACATCAGCACCAATCAAACCGGGAGCAGTAAGACCGACCTGTGCATTCATGTTAGCACCATCCATATATACCTGGCCTCCATGCCCATGTACAATAGCGGTAATTTCTTTTACTGTTTCTTCATATACACCATACGTACTCGGGTAAGTGATCATGATGCCGGAAAGATTTGCCGCATGTTGTGTGGCTTTTGCTTTCAGGTCTTCTACATCAATGTAGCCATTGTCTAAAGCCTTTATCACCACTACTTTCATGCCTGCCATTACTGCACTTGCCGGGTTAGTACCGTGTGCTGAAATGGGGATCAACATTATATTCCGGTTGCCTTCATTATTAGTTTCGTGGAAAGCCCTGATGGCTAACAGGCCAGCATATTCACCTTGTGCACCACTATTTGGTTGCAGGCTACATGCATCAAAAGCCGTGATCCGGCACAAATATTTACTGAGTTCATCTACTATAAACTGGTAACCTTCTGACTGATTAGTTGGAGCAAAAGGATGCATTTTGCTCCAGTGTGCCCAACTTAGAGGAATCATTTCAGAAGCTGCATTCAGCTTCATAGTGCATGATCCTAATGGGATCATACTTTGCATTAGAGACACATCGCGGTTTTCCAGCATTCTTATATATCGCATCATCTGGGTTTCACTGTGATGAGAATTGAAAACAGGGTGTGTCAGGAATTCTGAAGTCCGGGTTAAAGCAGTAGGAATATGATGTAAGGATGATTCGTGGTCAATTTCGTATGCCACAGGATCAACATCATTTACAAATGAATTAATAATATCAAACAGATCGGAAGTGGTAACTGTTTCGTCAATGGATATTCCAATATGCTGGTCATCGAAATACCTAAAATTGAGTTGTTGTCTTTCTGCTTTTTCTCTAAAAACATTTACACTCTCTGTTTTTACCACAACCGTATCAAAAAAGTTTTCACTTACCAATTCATAACCTCGCTCTTCTAAAGCATTAGCCAGTGTTTGGGTTAATAAAGCTACTCTTTTGGCAATATTTTTTAATCCATCCGGGCCGTGATAAACAGCATACATTGCCGCCATATTAGCCAGCAAGGCCTGTGCAGTACAAATATTGGATGTGGCTTTTTCTCTTTTAATGTGTTGCTCTCTTGTTTGTAAAGCCATACGCAAGGCACGGTTGCCTTGTGCATCAAGGCTTATACCAATGATGCGTCCGGGAATACTTCGCTTAAAATCATCTTTCGCTGCAAAGAAGGCTGCATGAGGACCACCATAACCCAGTGGCACACCAAAACGTTGCGCAGAACCCAATGCTACGTCTGCTCCCAATTCACCGGGCGGAGTTAATAATGTCAATGCGAGTAAATCTGTTGCCATAGCAACAAACCCACCAGCCTTATGTATTTTTTCAATAAACTTTCTATAATCTTCTACCGAGCCCTTATCATTTGGATATTGAATCAAAGCACCAAAATAGTTTTGATCAATAGATGCATTTTTATAATCGCCAAAAACCACTTCAATGCCTATTGGTACGGCCCTTGTAATCACCACATCTTTTGTTTGCGGAAAGGTTTCTGCATCAACAAAAAATTTGGGGCGGGTAATATTTTCTGATTTGTTCAGTAAATTAAAAAACATGGTCATGGCTTCAGCGGCGGCCGTAGCTTCATCCAGCAACGATGCGTTAGCAATTGGTAAAGCTGTTAAATCACTTACCATCGTTTGAAAATTAAGCAAGCTTTCCAAACGCCCCTGTGCAATTTCCGCCTGGTAGGGAGTATATTGTGTGTACCAACCCGGGTTTTCAAAAACATTACGAAGGATCACTGATGGAGTAATGGTATCATAATATCCCTGTCCGATATAATTTTTAAAAACTTTATTTTTTAGCGACACTTCTTTTATATGCTGCAAATATTCATGCTCGCTCATAGCAGGGGGCAATTGTAATTCTTGCTGCATTCTGATACCTGGTGGGACCGTTCGGTTCATCAATTCTTTTATGGTGCTAACGCCAATGGTTTTCAACATCTGGGCAGTTTCCTCTTCATTAGGGCCAATATGACGACGCTTGAATTCGGTAGATTGTAGTTCAAAAAAACTCATTAAATAATTTTAGGAGCCGCAAATTTACGCTGTTTCTTTAGACATAAAGAAACTGTGCATGACAATGTCACGGCTTATCGAAAGTTTAAAAGGTTTGACCGTTGTTTGATGCAAATGATCTTCTACTATTAAATTAACTTCAATATTATCTGGCTAATGTTTTAATTGCTAAAAAGGTTTCAACTTTGAAATTTATAAGGCCTAAAAGAGCAAGACTGTATTTGGTGAGGTCCTGTTAAAATAAATCAAAAAAACAATTAACTATATAACCTGACCTGAAATAAATGCACTTTTATAGAACATACTGCATAATGATTTTGTACCGGGTCTTTTTGTCCATTCTTTTTCTTTTTGTGGCTGCGTCGCTTTCAGCCCAAACCTATAAAGTATATGGAAAAATAAGTACGACTAAAATGGAGGGAATAGGATATGCAAGTATAGAAGTTAAAGACATCAGACTAGGCACAATCACAAAGAACGACGGAGAGTATCAACTTTTTTTAGAGGCAGGCAAACATGAACTTGTCATCACAATGCTTGGTTACCAATCTCAAACATTAAGTATTGTGATTGAGAAAGATTACCAACTGAATATTATTCTTGAAGAAGAATCAAAAAATCTGTCAGAAGTAATTGTAAGGGCGAAAGCGAAAGACCGTGCAGAAGAAGTTGTTCGAAATGTTATCCGTAATAAAGAAGCCATTCTTGCTGCTACAGGTGCATATTCATATAATTTATACATTAAGGCAATTCAACAGGATTCATCTTCCACGACAAAAAGGGGTAAGATTGTTAAAATAGATTCTGCAAAATTTCATAGCCAAAATACTGAATTCTCCCGCATGGCAATGGTTGAAATACTGGCCCGGGTTGACCAGGGATCTGACACCCGTATAAAAGAAGAACGTACAGGCGTTAAAAGAAATGGCAATGCACAAGGCTTGTTTTATTTATCTGCAACTGATGGAAACTTTAATTTTTATAATAATCTTATAAAAGTGCCAACCCTTTCTTCAATGCCTTTTGTATCACCTGTAAGTTATAGCGGATTGGTTGCGTATAAATTTAAAACCCTTAAAGTTGAGCGAACCGGCAAGCATAAAATCTATACTATCTCTGTTAAGCCAAGGCAAATGAGTAATGCTACTGTGGAAGGAGAGATAACCATTTCTGACAGTGCATTTGCCATATTGCATACGCGGTTTCAGTTTCCCCGTTTTCACTTACCTGAATATGATTTTTTTGAAGTTGAACAGCAATACAATTTTGTTGATGACAAAGCCTGGATGATAACACGCCAGCATTTTACTTATTACTCTAAGGCTGCTAATCGTAAATTATCGGGTCAGACAACGGCGTTATATAGCGAACATGAGCTAAATAAGCAGTTTTCTAAAAAGCATTTTGGCACTGAGATCAGTGCTACTGCGCAGGAAGCTTATGAAAAAGATAGCTCTTTCTGGCAGACGGCCAGGGTAGAACCATTAACCGTAAAAGAACTTAGTTTTATTCGGTACAGAGATAGTGTTTACAGGGCTACACATACAAAGCAATACCTTGATTCAATAGATAAACTGACAAACAAAACCACCTGGAAAAAAATTGGTTTCATTGGGCAAACTATATACAACCGTGAAAAAGAACGTACATGGCACCTACCGCCTGTTTCTTCTGTTTTTCAACCTTTTGCTTTTGGCGGAACCCGTATCAGCCCTTCGGTTTACTACGCTAAAACATATTCATCGCGTAAAAATTTATCATTGTATTCTAATCTTAGTTACGGGATACGAAATGAAGATTTAAATGGAAGCATAAGGATAAACAGGATGTATAATCCTTTTAACCGTGGAAGTTACAGTATAGGGTTTAGCAGGGATTTTCAACCCATTTTTTATGGTGATGCATGGATCAATACACTTAAAAGGAGCAACTTCTTTTTGAGTAAAAAGTTTGGTGTAGGTCACGGACTTGAAATAGCGAATGGGTTATTTTTTTATACGGATTTCGATATAGCCTTTCGTCGTTCTATCAGTACTTATAAAACAGGTAAGTTGGTAGATAGCTTGCTGGGAGATTTTCTTAATAATAACAGGGCCGTACCATTTGAATCGTATAATGCGGTGTACGGAAAAATAAGATTGAATTATACACCTAAACAACGCTTTATTCGGGAGCCTAAAGAAAAAATAATTCTTGGATCTGCCTGGCCAACTTTTTATGTTATGTTAAGGAAAGGAGTGCCTGGCATTTTTAGGAGCAAAGTAGATTTTGATTACCTGGAGTTTGGTATGGAGCAACAGATCAATTTTGGTTTAGCGGGTGTATCACGATATAATATTAAAACGGGAAATTTTTTTAATAAAACAGATTTACGTTTAGTTGATTACCAGTTTCAACGCCAGGGCGATCCTATATTTTATATGAATCCTGATGAAGCCTTTCAGGCGCTTGATTCTACCTTTCCACTATTTAATAGATTTTACCAGGGACATTTTGTTCATGAATTTAATGGCGTGATGCTGAATAAGATCCCGTTATTAAAAAAGCTTCAATTACGGGAAGTAGGAGGAGCCGGATTTTTATTTGCACCTGAAAGAAATTTGCGATATGCTGAAGCTTTTGCAGGCGTTGAGCGGGTATTTAAATGGCCTTTTAACCCGCTTAGTAAATTTAAATTAGGTGTTTATGTTGTTGGTTCGGTTGCTAATCAATTCAATAACCCGGTGCAGTTTAAAGTAGGGTTAACTACATGGGACAAGCAACGAAATAAATGGCATTAGTGCCTTCTACCACCTCGCCACCACTTTAAAATTCAGTAGCCTTGGTGTTAAACGATTGGGTAAAGTAAATGTATTATTTGCAAAATCTTTTATGAGTAAATAGGAAATAGTATTAGGCCGGTCAATCAAATTAAATACTTCCAGGCTGGCCCAGACGTTATCAAAATTGCGGAAAGGACTGCGGCTTCTGCGGGCAGATTTATCACTATCTAATAACAATGCACTAAAGCCTATGTCCATACGTATGTACGGTTCTATGCGTAAGGCATTCCTGTATTTAATACTACCCGGAATATTATATGGGAGGTTAGAACCATACAGCGTACTGAGATAAACTTTAAAGTTTTTATTGGTGGCTAAATAATCCTGAAAGAACATGCCAAAAGTGATCAGCCGGTCTGTGGGTCGCCGCAACCATCCACCTTCAACGGTTAGGCTATCAATGGGCTGGTTAAATTCATCAACCGTGTAATCTTTATAAAAGTCATTTTTTAGGTTTTCCTTTGTTTTCATTATACCAACACTTAGCCAGCTTTCTGCATCTTTTACAACTTCTCCAAACAATCGCATTTCAATTCCGGCAGCATAGGCTTTGGCATTGTTCTCACCGGAATAACGCACTCTCACATTATCAATATCGTAAGGCACTACATTGGTCATGTTTTTATAATAAGCTTCGGTAGTGAGGCGCAGCACACGATTAAAACCAAAGAAATTATAATCAAAACCACCAACTGCCTGCCAGCTTCTTTGGGCTTTTACAGTAGTGTTAACTGTACCATCGTATCGTCTTAACTCACGATAAAAAGGCGGTTGGTGGTAAGCACCTACGGCTGCCCGAAAAACAATATCTTTTTCCCAATCAGGTTTCAAGGAAGCACCAAGACGTGGAGAGATCAGCGTTTCTTTATTTAAATCATTATAATTAAAACGCAGGCCCGCTTGCAGTGTGAATGTATTTAACGAATCGCCGAACGCTATATTATCCTGCACATAGCCGGTGAATTTATTAATGCTTAGATCAGCAGTTGACTTGATCACTTTGTTTAGCTGTAATAAGTTTGGAGAGAAAGGCAGGGAATAACCGGCAGAGTCCTGGTATTCCCATTCATTTAATTTGTCGTTTATGTTTGTTTGATTGTAACCTGCACCCCATTGAAAAAGGTGTTTGCCTTTGTCTAAACTTCCCTTATGTGAAAAATTATAATCTGTGATCTTTAAAGTATTGCGGGCAAAATTCTGGTAAAGGCCGGCGCCAAGCGGGTTTACAATCAGCCCAAACGTAGCAGCAGATTGATCAAAATCACGATCACCGAAAAGATAAGCGCCTGCAATGTCAATATTCTCTTCTTCATCATTAGAAAATCTTGAAGCAAGCCATTTTAATTTTAAATTTTTAACCGGTTGAAAAGTGGTCGATACGCCTAACATTTTTGTACTGTATGCATCTTTTTCCTGCCCTTCAAAAAAAATATCAACACCAAGGTTGGCAGTAAAATAAGGAGAAAAAACAGAGGAGGTTAATTGACTGAATTGCGGTTGTAAAGTAAATTTTGTTTGAGAAATATTTCCCAACAATTCCGCCTGCCACTTATTTGAAATCTGGTAATGTATCAGGCCTTGCAAATCAGATGAAGCAGGAACATAATTACCCTGAGTTTCTTGCCGGCTTAGTAAATTTTTATTACTGCGGTTGCGAACGCCGATCAAATAGGACAATTTATTTTTTGCAGCAATCCCTTCTAAATGAAAACCTTGTTCAAGAATACTAACGTAGGCAGAACCTCCAAA
>Ga0208736_1000207_pt1 | contig 17875 bp, 23 predicted proteins | sample AntDryMetagUQ255_FD_188090 | JGI IMG/M metagenome (GOLD analysis project Ga0208736, IMG submission 188090) | Polar desert microbial communities from Antarctic Dry Valleys - UQ255 (SPAdes) | ecosystem: Environmental > Terrestrial > Soil > Desert | place: Antarctic Dry Valleys | collected 2008-12-31 | reverse complement strand
CCGCGCCGGGAGCTTGCGCACGAGCCATGCCGCGATCGGTGCGGCGATCAGCCCTCCGACTAGCAACGCGAGGAGCCAGCCCACGTTGATCTGGACGAAGCTCAGCGAGATCAGGAAGCCGGCTGAGGCCAACGGTCACCAGGAACTCGGACGTGTCGATCGATCCGACGACCTTGCGCGGTTCGAGGCGCCCAGACGAGAGCAGCGACGACGTGCCGATTGGCCCCCAGCCACCGCCGCCCATGGCGTCGATCAGGCCGGCGAAGGCGCCGAGAGGTGCGAGGAAGACCGCGCGCAGGCGACCGTGGCCGGGCTTGGGCTTCGGCGTCTGGCGCCGACGCGAGAAGCGGACGAGGATGTAGAGGCCCAGGAAGAAGAGAATTGCCGCAATCCACGGCTCGGCGATCTCGGCCGAAAGCGAGCTGAGCACGATGGCTCCGATGAACGCACCTGTTGCGCCGGGCGCGGCCATCAACCCCACGGTGCGCCAGTCGACGTTGCCGAAGTGCCAGTGCGCCGTACCTGATGCGAGCGTTGTCCCGACCTCGGCGAGGTGCACGGTCGCGGATGCGATCGCCGGGGCGGCTCCCACGGTGAGCAGAAGCGTCGTGGTCGTGACGCCGTAGGCCATCCCGAGGGTTCCGTCGACGAGCTGGGCGATCAGCCCGAACGTTCCAAGTATGAGCAGCTTTTGCACCCGTCCGCCCTTTGCAACTTTGTCGACTGACTTGGTGCGCAATACGATAACAGAGGCGATCGCCGCGTGTGCGGCGCCGTCGCTGGCCGCTCAGAGGATCCGCGTCTCGAGGCGCCCGAGCTGAGGCGAGACCACCGCGAGCTCGTCGCCGGGCTCGAGCCACACGCGAGGACTGCGAAGGCTGCCGACCCCCGCGGGCGTGCCCGTGAACACCACGTCGCCGGGCTCGAGCGACATCAGGCTTGAGAGGTAGGCGAGCAGGGACGGGATCGAGTGGATCAGGTCGGCCGTCGAGGCGGCCTGCATGGTCTCGCCGTTGCGCACCAGCTCGATCTCGATGGCCTCAGGCGGCCCGGCCTCGTCGGGGGTGACCAGAGTCGGCCCGCAGGGAGCCGATCCGTCGAAGACCTTGCCCGGCATCCATTGTGGGGTGGCGAACTGAAGGTCTCGGGCCGAGAGGTCGTTGAGCAGGGTGTAGCCGGCGATGTGGCCGAGCGCGTCGGTCTCGCCGACGTCGCGGGCGCGGCGGCCGACCACAAAGGCGACCTCCGCCTCGTAGTCGACCTTCTCGCTCGCGGCGGGAAGCGCCACCTCGGCCCCGGGGGCCGCGAGCGAGTTGCGGTACTTGGCGAAGAACGTCGGCGTGGCCGGCGGGTCGAGCCCCGCCTCCTCGGCGTGCGACCGGTAGTTGAGGCCGATCCCGATCAGCTTGTCGGGGTCGGGTATCGGCGGCAGGAGCCTGACCGCCTCGAGCGGCGTCCGCGGCGCGTCGGCGGACTCCACGGCTGCGGCCGCGTCATCGATGCGGCCCGACTCGAGCAGAGCGCGCACGCTCGCGGGACCACCCGGCGAGTCGCCGCCCAGAGCCCGGAAGACGTCGACGACCTCGCCGTCGCGGAGGGCGCCGGCGCGGGGCCCGTCTCCGGCGTCGTAGGTCACGAGGCGCATGGCCGGCGGAGCTTAGGGGCTGACGAGACGCGCGCCGGTGGGGCTGCTCCAAGATCGCCTGCGACCGCTACGGGGACGCACGCCCGCGCCGAGGCATAGCCGTTCGCGTGCCGAGCGCCGTACCCTGTAGGACCATGGCGCGCGCAGACAGAGCCGACAAGAGCATGCCGACGGGGCGCGTGCGACGCACCGCGAAGGTCGGCTCGCTGGTCGGCGGTCAGGCCGCGCGCGCCTACGCCACCAAGGCGGCCAACCTGACTCGTTCGGAAGAGGGCCGTCGCGTCGCCGCCGAGCGCCGCCAGGTCGAGGCCGCCGAGCAGATCGTCGAGGTCCTCGGCTCGATGAAGGGCGCCGCCATGAAGGTCGGCCAGGTCGCCTCGTTCATCGACACCGGAGCGCTGCCGCCCGAGGCCTCGGAGCGCATCCAGCAGAAGCTCGCAGAGCTGCGCGACTCGGCCCCCTCCGTGTCCTTCCGGGACATGCGCAAGGTCATCGAGCACGATCTCGGCGACAAGCTGAGCGAGCACTTCGCGGAGTTCGAAGAGGACGCGGTCGCGGCGGCCTCTATCGGCCAGGTCTACCGCGCGCGGTTGCACGACGGCCGCGAGGTCGCGGTCAAGGTCCAGTACCCGGGCATCGGCTCCGCGGTTCGCGCCGACCTCCAGAACCTGGGCCTGCTCCTGCGGGCGGCGAAGCGCATGGCGCCGGGGATGGACGTGAAGGCGATGTCGACCGAGGTCCGCGAGCGCCTCACCGAGGAGCTCGACTACGAGCACGAGGCCCAGTCGCAGCGTGCCTTCGCGCGCGCGTGGAAGGGACACCCGTTCGTGTACATCCCCGATGCGGTGACCGACCTCTGCACCGAGCACGTGCTCGTGACCGAGTGGGCCGAGGGCATCGGCTTCGAGGAGGTCAGGACCCTCACCCAGCCCGAGCGAGACCGCTTCGGCGAGACCGTCTTCCGCTTCTTCTTCGAGTCGCTCTATCGCGTCGGCCACTTCTCGGGCGACCCGCATCCGGGCAACTTCCGGCTCATGGACGACGGGCGCGTCGCCTTCCTCGACTTCGGGATGACCCGCAAGGTGCCGCGCGAGTGGGTCGAGCGCGAGCTGGCGATCTTCCGCCTCGCCTTCTCCGGCGACGCCGACGAGCTCTACCGAGAGCTCACCGCCATGCGCTTCTACCCCGCCGACGACCCCGAGGTCACGCCCGAGCGCGTGCTCGCCCACTTCGAGGCGGTCACGGCCTGGTACCGCGAGGACCGCGAGATCACCATCGACGGTGACTGCGTGCGCGAGATCCTGATCGACATGGGCGACATGCGATCTGAGCACTGGCCGCTCATGCGCCGCGCCACCCTCCCCCCCGAGCGCATGCTGGCAACGCGCATGGAGGCACTCACGCTCGGGGTCCTGGGACAGGTCGAGGCCCGCGCCAACTGGCATCGGATCGCGCGCGAGTGGCTCTTCGGCGATCCGCCGGCCACCGAGCTCGGGCGCGAGGAGGAGGGGTTCTTCGCCCGGCTGGGGCCGTCGCGTCCGGCGGAGCCGATCGCCTGAGCGACGAGGACCCGTCTCGTCGGGACGACGCGCCCCCATCGGGCTCAGGCGGAGCTCGGCCCGCAGCGGGCGTCGCCTCCGCCGTCGCAGCGCGCTCCGACGACCCAGCGCTCGCGCACCTGCGCACGGCCGACCCGGTGATGGCCGCGCTCGTCGGGCGCCTCGGGCCGCTCAGCCTCGCCGAGCGCCGCCGCGGGCGCCCCGACGACGCCTACGGCTCGCTCCTGCGGGCGATCGTCGGCCAGCAGCTCTCGACCAAGGCGGCGCGGGCGATCTACGAGCGCCTGCTCGCCCTCTTCGGCGGCAGCACGCCCGCCCCGGCCGAGCTGCTCGCCGCCGACCCGGAGGTCGTCCGGGCCGTCGGTCTGTCTCGTTCGAAGGTCGCCTACCTGCGCGACCTCGCCGCCCACGTGGAGGACGGCCGCCTGCCCGTCGACCGCCTCGCCGAGCACGACGACGCCGCCGTGGTCGCCGAGCTGACCGCGGTCAAGGGACTCGGGCGCTGGACGGCGGACATGTTCCTGATCTTCCATCTCGGCCGGCCGGACGTTCTCGCGGTCGGCGACCTCGGGATCCGGCGCGGAGCCGAGCGCGCCTACGAGCTCGAGTCGCTGCCGGGCGCAGCCGAGCTCGAGCTGATCGCCGAGCCGTGGCGACCGCACCGGACCCTCGCCTGCCTGTACCTGTGGCGCTCACTCGACAACGAGCCCTGAGGGAGCGGTGTCGCGCTGCCCTCGCACGGGTAGGACCTCGCCATGTCCAACTCCAAGAAGGGTCGCCCCGGCGGATTCCGCCATCACGAACGCCCCGCCGATCCCGCGGAGGTCGCCGACCGCCCGCTCGAGCCCAAGGAGCGGCCCGAGCCGGTCGATCCCGAGGAGCGGCGCTCGGAGTCGCCTCACCACCGCCTCAACAAGCCGGTGGGCGAGCCGAACCCGAACGCCGACTCAGATCCCTACGAGCCGAACCCCGAGGCCGAGGACCCACCGCCCGCGGGTCCGCCTCCGACCCGCCTGTAGTGCCCGAGCCCTCGGCGGGCCGGCACCACCGACCTCAGCCGCAGCTCGCCTCTTCGTCCGCCACGCGGAACGAAGAGCCGCACCCGCACGCCGCCACGACGTTCGGGTTCTTGACCTCGAAGCCGGCGCCCATGAGGCTCTCCGTGTAGTCGACGACCGAGCCGTCGACGTACTCGAGGCTCGCCGGGTCGACGATCAGGCGGATGCCGTGATCCTCGAAGACCTGGTCCTCCTCCTTACGCTCGTCGAGGGCGAGCGCGTACTGGAAGCCCGAGCAGCCCCCGCCGCGCACGCCCACCCGCAGACCGGCGTCGTCGCCGGCTTCCTGGGTGGCGAGGAACTGGGTGACCTTCTCGGCGGCGAAGTCGGTGAGGGTGACCATGGTGAGACTTATTGTATCGCCTCCACACCTCGCTAACCTGATCTTTCGATGCCAAGTCCCGACGAGCTCCAGCACCGGATCGAGCAGGCGCTGCCCGGCGCCCGCGCCGAGGTGCAGGATCTCACCGGCGGCGGCGACCACTTCCGCGCCGAGATCGTCTCCGACCGCTTCGACGGGCTCTCGCGGATCGAGCAGCACCAGCTCGTCTACTCCATCTTCGGCGCCGAGATCGGCGGTCCGATCCACGCGCTCTCGCTCAAGACCTCGACTCCCGAGAGGACCACATCATGAACGAACCCGAGATCCGCGACTACCTCCAGAAGGCGATCGACGACAACGAGGTGATGCTCTTCATGAAGGGCACCCCCGACGCCCCGGCGTGCGGCTTCTCGGCGCGCACCGCGGCCGCGCTGGGCGCGCTCGACACCCGCTACGCCGCGCTCGACATCCTCCCCGACCCGCGCATCCGCCAAGAGCTCTCCGCGATCTCGGGCTGGCCGACCATCCCGCAGCTGTTCGTCGACGGCAAGCTCGTCGGCGGCGCCGACATCGTCACCGAGATGTACGAGACCGGCGAGCTCGCCGAGCTGCTCGGTGTCGAACAGCCGCCCGAGGAGGAGACGCCGTCGGCTCCGGAGCCTATGGCGCCGCAGACCGGGCCGATCGGGCTCGAGAACCGGCTCGGCTAGAAACCGAGCGGCGAAGCACGGTCAGCGCGGGGGGCGCCGGCGGTCGCGCACGCGGCCCACGGCTCCCCTACCGACCGTGCGCCCGCGATCGGCGTAGCGCCGGGCCATCGCGAGGTAGCGCGCCTTCTCCTCGGGCGAGAGCGCCTGCCAGCGCCGCCACGCCTCGAGGGCCAAGGGCGCCAGCCGGCGCGCCCCGCGCCCGAGGCCGGCCCCGCGACGGGGTGGCACGGGCGGCATCAGCTCGAGGCGCTCCCGGCCACGCTCGAAGCACGAGAGCCTTCACCCTCGAGCCAGTCGAGGTACTCCACTATCCGGTGCGAGTCGTGGATGACCTCCTCGCCGTGGACGAGGACGGGGACCCAGCGCTGCCCGGTCAGCTCCTCGACCTCCGGGCGCTCGCTCTTGGGGAAAGGGACGCGTACTGCGTCGAACTCGATGCCGCGCTTGCGCAGCTTCTTGGCCACCGTTCCGCAGCGGCAGAGCAGGTCGGTGGGGGTGCGGCAGCGGTAGAGGGTCGCCACGCCGTCGAGGTTAGCGACGGCGCGAGCGCGAGCCGGCCGTCCGAGCCGGGCCACCGTTCTCTGCTCCGCGCGCCGGGGCAGCCCGGCGCGGGCGCGGGTGTCTCGCAGGCTCGGGCGATCCCGAGCCCTTGACCCGCCCGGTTCGCGGCCGCCCGCCCCGCAGCACCTCGTCGGTGTCGCGGTAGCCCTGCCACAGCAGGCGCTTCGATTTCCCCGGGTGCGCGTTGAGCATGCCGAGCGGGTCGAACATGCCCGTCTCGTGACCGGGCTCGATCACGGTCAAGTCGATCCCGTCCCAGCGCCCTCCCTCGAGGCGCTTCTCGAGGTGGGAGCTGTTGCCGAGCGTGCGCCACAGGATGTCGTACATGCGCAGGGCGACCTGCGGGAGGAGGCGCAGCGAGTTGGCGCGCGGCAGCTCCGACGGGACCACCGAGAGGATGAAGATCTCGTCGGCGCCCCAGTCCTCGGCGTACTCGAAGGGGACGTTCCAGAGGAAGCCGCCGTCGGCGTAGAGGTCGCCGTCGAGCTCGATCAGGGGGTGGAGGATGGGGATCGCGTAGCCGATCCGGCTCACTGTCCGAAAGCGCTCGACATCGCTCTCGGTGCGGTTTCCGCGCATCTCCTCGCGGCCGGCGGAGAGGTTGGCCACCACGTAGGTCAGCTCGGTCTCGGAGTCGAAGCAGCGGTCGAAGTCGACCTCGCTCTCGATCAGGTCGGTGAGCCCGCTCATCGAGAACAGCGAGTTGCCGAACAGGGCGTTGCGGCGCAGCGAGGGTTTGAGGATCCGCGGCAGCGCGACCGTTCGCGACCAGAACTCCCACAGGGCCTCGGCGCCCGAGGTGGCGTAGACGAGCGAGTTGCAGACGCCGATCGAGGAGCCGACGATCAGGTCGGGCTCGATGCCCTCCTCCTCGAGCCGGCGCAGGCAGCCGGCCTGGTAGGCGCCGCGCGAGCCGCCGCCCGCGAGGATGAACGCCGTCTTGCGGCCCGCGCTCACGGTGCCTCAGCGATCCGGGTCGAGGCTGTGATGCTGGTTGTGCAGCCCCTCGAAGTGGCGCTGGCAGTCGAGGCAGCGCACCGCCTCGGGCATCGCGGCGAGACGGGCCCCGGGGATCTCCGCCCCGCAGTTCAGGCACTTGCCGTAGCGGCCCTCGGCGAGCGCGCGGCGAGCCTCGCCGATGCGACGCTCCTCCTCCTCGAGGAAGAGCTCGGTCGTCACTTCGAGCTCGCGCTCGTGGGTCTCCGTCGCCTCGTCCCCGGGGTGGTTGTCGACGTGGCTGACCTCCCCGGAGAGCCCGCCCTCGCTCTCGCGTTGCATCCCGGCGCGCGTACGCCGCAGCTCCTCGAGACGCTCGTCGAGCGCCGTCTCGATGGTCTGTCGGTCAAGCTCGGTCATCTCTTCCTTGCCCCGTTCTCTGCAGCAACCGGAGTATGTCGCGTCCGTGCGCCGGCCGCCGCCCCCGCGCCGCCGAAGCGTCCGAGCCTGAGCTGTAGGCTGCCCGGCCGATGCCACCGGTCGCCGTCGTCTCCGACACCACGCACTACCTGCCTCGCCAGCTCGTCGAGGCCGCCGGCATCACCCTCGTCTCGCTCTACGTCAACTTCGACGGGGCCCGCACCGAGCGCGAGGGATCGATGACCGACTTCGACGGCTTCTACGACGAGATGCGAGGCTCGACCGACCGTCTCCCCACCACCTCCCAGCCTTCGGTGGGAGACTTCGTGACGGCCTACGAGCCGCTGCTCGCCGATGGTCGCGATGTCGTCTCGATCCATCTCTCGGAGGGCCTCTCAGGCACCTGCGACTCGGCCCGCCAGGCCGCCGACGCGCTCACCCAGGAGGGCAAGGGCGGCGAGCGGGTGCGGGTGATCGACTCCGCCTCGGCGTGCGGGGGGTTCGGGATGATGGTGCTGGCCGCGGCCCGCTCCGCCGCCACCGGCGCCGACCTCGAATCGGTCGTCGAGCACGCGCGCCGCGCCCGGGAGGAGAGCAAGATGTGGTTCGCAGTCGACACGCTCGAGTACCTGAAGCGCGGCGGGCGGATCGGAGGGGTCAGCGCCTGGGTCGGCTCGACGCTCAAGATCAAGCCGATCCTCACCGTGGAGTCGGAGATCAGGCCGGTCGAGCGCGTGCGCACGAGCGCGCGGGCCTTCGAGCGACTGGTCGACTACGCCCGCCAGCGCCACGCCTCGCGCGCCGACGCGTGGGTGGTCCAGCACATCCAGGCGCCCGACCAGGCCGAGCTGCTCATCGAGCGCTGCCGCGAGATCTTCGAGCGCGAACCGCTCTTCGTCTCCGAGGTCGGGCCGGTCATCGGCGCTCATATCGGACCTGGCCTGCTCGGCGTCGGATCGCTGCCCGAGCGCTACCTGGTCTGAGGCGCGTCCGCCCCGCGGGAGGGTGCGCCGCTCGCCTAGCGGCGGAAGAGGCCGATCGCGGCGGCCACGCCGCCGCCGACCAGGAAGCCCGCGGCGACCGCTCCGATCACGACCGCACGGCGGTTGCGCCGCAGCGGCGCGCGCCAGTCGCTGAGCTCGTTGACCTTGCCCTTGAGCTCGTTGACCTTGCCCTGAAGGTCGACGAGCGAGTAGCGGAGCTCCTCGCGGGTGGTCTCGACGGAGGCGCGGATCTCCTCTGGGGTGCGGGCGGCGGCAGGCATCAGCTCCTGACCTCTTCGATCGTGGCGCGGGTCTTCCTGGCCTCCTCGATGGCGAGCTCCGGCGTCGGCGGGGTGCCGGCGCGGAAGAAGCGCAGGGCGAGCAGGCCGGAGACCGCACCGAGCACCAGCAGCAGCACGGCGGTGATGAAGAAGCCGAGCCAGATGCCGATCACGATGCCGTCGCTGAACAGGTCGGCGATGAGCCAGGCCAGGCCGTGCAGCACCAGGATCAGGGCCAGGAAGGCGAAGACGCCGGCGATGGCCGCCGCGGCCGCGGCCCCACCGAGGCTCTTGGCCTTGACGGTGACCTCGGCCTTGGCGAGCTCGATCTCCTCGCGGACGAGTAGGGACGCCTTCTGCGAGACCTCGCCGACGACGTCGGCGAGCGACTTCTCCGCGTCGGTCTGCTGGCCGAACCCGTCGCTGCTCACCGGTTGCCTCCGAGCGCGCCGAGCACCCGGGCGGCGACGAGGGCGGCGGCGAAGGCTCCGGCCACGAGCAGCTCCGGGCGGGACTCGATGAGGCTCTCGGCCGCGGTGGCGGCCGCGGTGGCCCTCTCGGCGACCCCGGTGGCGGCCGCGGTGGCCTTGCCGGCGGCGCCGGTGGCGGCCGCGGTGGCCTTGTCGGCGGCGCCGGTGGCGGCCGCGGTGGCCTTGTCGGCGGCCGCAGTGGCCTTGCCGGCGACCCCGGCGGCGGCGGCGCTGGCCTTCTCGGCGACCCCGGCGCTCTCGTCGCTCGCTTCGCCATGGGCACCGGTCTCGGCGCCGTGAGCCGCCGGCACGACGGCGGGGTCGGGCGAGGCCGCGACCGAGCCGAAGGTCTCGGGGTCGGTGCGCTCGGCCGTGGCGGTCGCGCCGGCGGCGGGAGCCCCGCCGGCCGCGACGACCTCGTGGGTCGAGCGCTCGCCCGGCCGGGCCGCACCCGAGCCCCCGGCGTCGGTCGCGACGACCGAGTCGTCGCCCTCGGGCGCGGCTACGGCGGTCGATCCCTCGCCGGCGGCGGGCACGCCGGTCTCGCCGGCCGTCTCCTCTGCGGGCGCGGCGGATCCATCCGAGGCCTCGCCGGCCGTCTGCTCTGCGCTCCCGCCCGGCTGCTCGTCGCCCACCTGCTCGCCCTTGCGCTTCTTACGGCCGAAGGCCATGGCTACTCCGGAGGATCTTCGTTGAACGCTCGGCGCCAGATCGCGGCGGCCAGCTTGGCGGCGGCGAGCGAGCTCAGAGCTCCCAATCCTGCGACCAGGCCGCTCCACATCAGGCGCTTGGTGACATCATCCCTCATCGCTGCGGCAGTAAACCAGACCCGGAGTGAGCGGGCGCCTCGGAAGCCTCGAGGCCGCCGCAGATGGTCTCGACGACGAGGCCCTTGGCCCGCTCGTACTCCTCGTCGGTGCGGGGCAGGAGGCCGAAGATCCAGCCCGACAGGAGCTGTTCGATCGCGCCGTAGAAGCACATCGCCGCGAACCGGGCGTCGATGCCTGGCTTGAAGGCACCTTCGCGACTGGCGGCCTCGACGATCAGGGCGATCCGGTCGTAGGCCTTGCTGATCTGCTCGAGGTGCTCGCGCCCGAAGGAGTGCGCCGCGCGCGTGACCTCGACGATTATGACCTTCATCACGTCGGGCGAGTGGCGGTAGGAGTCGATGATGAACGACGCCACGAGCGCGAGCTTCTCGCGGGCGGTGGCGTCGCTCTTGTCGATCCCCTCGATGGCGTCGAGCATGAGCTGCCATCGCTCGACGAAGAGAGTGTCGAGGATCTCCTCCTTCGACCCGAAGTAGTGGTAGACGAGCCCGTAGGCCACGCCGGCCTCGTCGGCGACGTCGGAGACGCGGCAGGAGTGAAAGCCGCGCTGGGCGAACACGCGCACCGCGGCGTCGAGGATGACCCGCCGCTTGTCGACCGGCTCGGCGCGCCCGGCCCGGGCTCGGCGGCGGCGCTTGGGCGCCGCGCCGCCGTTCGCGGCGGGGCGCGTGGCGTCGGCGGCCTGCGACCGGCCTCGCGGAGCCGCCGCCATCAGGCCGGCGCTCCGGCGGGCCAGCGATAGGCCTCCTCGACCCGCCCCGCGAGGCTCGGCACCCGCTCGCGCACCTCGTCCTGGCGGGCGAGATCGAGGTCCGCGCACACGAACGTCTCCTCGCCCCCGGCGAGCGCGTCTGGCGCGCGGGCCAGCACCTCGCCCCACGCGTCGACGATCATCGACGCGCCGAAGCTCTCCTTGCCCGGGAGCCACTCGCCGATCTGGCCGGCGGCGATCACGAAGGCCTGATTCTCGACCGCGCGGGCGCGCACGAGCAGGTCCCAGTGGGCGATGCCGGTCGGCTTGGTGAAGGCCGCGGGAACGGCGAGGATGCGTGCGCCGCGCACGGCGAGGATGCGGTAGAGCTCGGGAAAGCGGATGTCGTAACAGACGCTCAGACCGAGCGGGAGACCGCCCGCCTCGGAGAGGACGATCTCCTCGCCGCGCTCCTCGGTGGCCGACTCGCGGTACTCGACCCCGTCGAGGACGACATCGAACAGGTGGATCTTGCGGTAGACGGCACGGACCTCGCCGTCGGGACCGACGTGGACCGAAGTGTTCGACAGGCGGTCGCGGTCGGGCCGTCGCTCGGCGATCGAGCCCGCCACGAGGTCGATCGAGAGCTCGCGCGCCGTCTCCTGAGCCCAGGTGATCGACGGCCCGTCGAGAGGCTCGGCGCCGGCGCGCATCTGCTCCTCGGTCCCCATCAGGTTGAACTTCTCGGGCAGGACGACGAGGTCGGCTCCGTCCGCGGCGGCGGCCCGGGTCAGCCGGTCGGCGACGGCGAGGTTGCGGCCCTTGTCGTGGCCGGAGTTGAGTTGGACGGCCCCCGCTCGCACATGTCCTCCTCGAAGCCTTGATGCCGTCGCGGCCAGGGCCGCGCGGGCCCGAGCCTGACTGACCGGTCAATCTGGATCGTATCGGGCGCGCGCCGCCGCGACCGATCCGCCTACGCTCTGCGGATGGCGCCCCTTCCCGTCCGCGAAGCCGCGGGGCGCACGCTGACGCTCCTGCTGCCGCCCGACCGGATGCCGCTCATGCGCGGCCGACGGCCGCTCAAGCGGTGGCGCCACGTCGGGGTCTTCGGGCCCGAGCTCATGCTGTGCGGCGCGGAGGTCTTCGTGGGTCCGCTCGCCACGCGGTACTGGGGGCTCGCCTTCCCCGACGGAGAGCTCCTCGCCCGTCGCTCGCTCGTCGGCTCCGGGGGAGTGTCGATCGCGGGCTCGAGGCTGCGGATCGAAGCCCGTGCCCAGCGCGCGGCGGCTACCGCCCCCCGTCGCGTGTCGGTGGACATCGAGCTTGACGAGCGGACCGGACCGCCTGGCGTGGAGAGCGTCTCGGGAAGCGGGGGCGCGGCTACCTTTGGACGCGCAAGCGCGCCGGCGTGCCGGCTCGGGGCACCGTGACGATCGACGGGGCACGCCAGCGGGTCGAGGCCGAGGCCGCGATCGACGACAGCGCCGGCTACCACCCGCGCCACACGCTCTGGTGCTGGTCGGCCGGGGTGGGGCGCGCGGTCGGCGCCGAGCGAGTCGGCTGGAACCTGGTCGAGGGGATCAACGAGACCCGGAGAACAGCGAGCGCACGATCTGGGTCGACGGCAGGCCAAGCGAGGTGGTCCCGGCGAGCTTCGACGAGGACCTGCACCGGATCCGCTTCGCCGGCGGAGGGGAGCTGAGGTTCCGGCCCTGGGCCACGCTCGCCCACCGCACGCGGCTCGGTCTCCTGCGCAGCGACTACCGCCAGCCGTTCGGCGTCTTCGGAGGCGAGCTGCCGGGCGGCCTCGTGCTCGCCGAGGGCTTCGGCGTGACCGAGCGCCACGAGGCGTGGTGGTGAGAGGAACCCCGCGTCAGTCGTTCGACTCGCGATAGCGCTCGCGAGACTGCTCGATGAGCTCGTGCGCGTCATGGCTCGAGCCCCACCCCTCGATCTGCCAGTCGGTGCCCTCGAGGTCCGAGTAGACCTCGAAGAAGTGGCTGACCTCGTCGGCGAGGTCGCCGGGCAGGTCGTCGAGCTCGTCGAGCTTGCTCCACGCGGGGTCGGAGACCGGCACGGCGAGGACCTTGTCGTTGCGCTTATCGTCGTCGTGCATCTTGAGCACTGCGATCGGCTGAACGCGGATGGTGCAACCGGGGAAGGTCGGCTCGCTGACCGCGATCATGATGTCGAGCTCGTCACCGTCCTCGGCGAGCGTCTCCGGGATGAAGCCGTAGTCGGTCGGATAGCTCACCGCGGCGAACAGGCGCCGGTCGAGCTCGATGGTGCCGCTCTCCTCGTGCCACTCGTACTTGTTGCGAGACCCCTTGGGAATCTCCACGAAGGCGCGGATGGTGTCGTCGCTCTCCTCGGGCATGACTCCGGCCTTACCCGGGCCGGAGAGCGAGAAAACGAGCTCGGCCGGATCAGCCGAGAAGCTCCCCGACGCCTCCTCGACCGGACCGGCGACCGCCCCGGACGACCTGAGCTCCTCGCGCTCCTGCTCGGAGTACCCGGCCTCCTCGAGCACGACGTCGGTGTGCTCGCCGAGCGCGGGGCCAGGCCCGGCGGGCCCGCCGGGAGTGCGCCCCAGCTTGACCGGGAGGCCGAGCAACGACACCGGGCCCGCTCCCGGCTGGTCGACCTCGACCACCATCTCCCGCGCGCGCGTGAGCTCGGAGCCGAGCGCCTCGTCGAGGCCGAGCACCGGCTCGAGGCAGCAGTCGTGCTCCGCGGCGAAGGACTCCCACTCGGCGCGGGTGCGTCCCGCGAAGATGCGCTCGACCTCGGCGTGGGTCTCGGATCCCGGCGGGTCGAACTGCCGCTCGATCAGGTCCTCGCGGTCGACCCCGCGACACCAGGCCTGCCAGAACTTCGGTTCGAGCGCGCCGAGGGTCACGTGGCCGTCGGAGCAGGCATACGGCCGGTAGCAGACGAGCCCGCCCGCGAGCTCGAGGCGGCCGCGCCCGGGGACCTGGCCGTCGCACAGGTAGCGCGCGGCCACGAGCGCGAGCCACGACATCGCCCCGTCGGCCATCGAGACGTCGACGAGCTGGCCCTCGCCGGAGCGCTCGCGCTCGCGCAGCGCGGCGAGGATGCCGAAGGCTCCCATGAGCGCCCCGCCGCCGAGGTCGGCGATCTGACCGGCGGCCTGGACGGGAGGCCGGTCGGGCTCGCCGGTCAGCCCGAGCAGGCCGACGAGGCCGAGGTAGTTCATGTCGTGTCCGGCGCGGTCTCGATAGGGGCCGTCCTGGCCGTAGCCCGTGACGGCGCAGTAGACGAGGCCCGGGTTGTCCTCGCGCAGGCGCTCGTACCCGACCCCGAGGCGGTCGAGCACGCCGGGGCGGAAGGACTCGAGCAGGACGTCGTACTCGCGCGCGAGCCGCAGGAGCACCTCGCGGCCGCCCTCCTCACGGAGGTTGATCCGGATCGAGCGCTTGCCGCGGTTCAGGGCCAGGAACAGGGCGGAGCTCGCCGAGCGCTGGGCGCCCTCGTAGCGCGGCTCGGCCCAGCGCACGTAATCACCCATGCCCGTGTCCTCGACCTTGAGGACCTCCGCGCCGAAGTCGGCGAGCAGAAGCGAGCAGAAGCCTCCGGGGAGGAGGCGAGAGAGGTCGAGGACGCGGACGCCGGCGAGCGGGCCGCCAACGCTCACGAGCGCTCTCCGGCGCGTCGAGGCGGCATGCTCGGGCGGAGCTAGGAGACCGGCGCGGCGGCTGGAGGCGAGGCCTCCCGCGCGCGCAGCGCCGCCCTCCCGAGCGCGGCCGCCCCGAGCGCCGTGCCGGTGACGAGCACGGCGGAGAACGGCCCGAGGTCGCCGCGGGTGCCGGCGGCGAGTCCTGCGAGGGCGTCGGCGACGTCGCAGGCCAAGCCGACCTGCAGCCAGAGCGAGCGCGCCTCGCCGTGGCCGAGCATGATGCCGGCGCCCAGCGCGACATCGCGGGCGCCAAACAGGCGCGCGACGTAGGGAAGCTGCGGGTTTGCCTTCGCGTCGAGGCCGAAGAGCCTGCCGGTGACACGCGGGGTCAGCCACGAGCCGAGCCCGATGGCGAGACGCAGGCCGACGAGTGCCTGTGATGGATCAGCAGGGGTCATTTCCGGCACTCTACGCGGCGTCGGCCGAGAGTGCCTCGCTCTCGACCGACGTCCGCCACGCCTTAACCGACTCGCGACCGCTTAGGCGTTGCGAGCAACTCGCGCGCCTCGGCGACACTCGCGACGCGGCGGCCGGCGGCCTCGGTCATGACGCGCGCATGGGCGACCAGCTCCCCGTTCGAGCGCGCCATCTCACCGCTCGGTAGGTAGAAGTTGTCCTCGAGCCCGACGCGTACGTTGCCGCCGAGCGCGAGCGCGGCGGAGATCAGGGTCCACTGGTCGCGCGAGATGCCGATCAAGCCCCAGTTGCTCGGGCCGTCCGGCCCACCCGGCACCTCACCCGCCATATGGGCGAGGTTGCGCGCGGTCGGGCGGATCGGGCCCGTTACGCCCATCACGCACGACACCTGGAGCGACTCCGTCAGGAGCCCCATGTCGATCAGCGGGTCGAGGTTGGCCAGGTGCCCGGAGTCGAAGCACTCGTGCTCGGGCCGGATCCCGAGCTCGTTCATGGTCTCGACGAAGGTCACGATCGTCTCGAACGAGTTCTCGAAGACGGCCTGGAAGACGAAGCTCTTGCGCCGGCGCGAGTACTTGGCGTAGTTCATCGAGCCCATGTCCAGCGCGGCGACGTCGGGGCGCAGCTCGCGCAGGTAGGCGAGGCGCTTCTCGATCGGGACACCGAGCGCGCCGGTCGAGTAGTTGACGATCACGTCGTCGACCGCGTCCAGGATCGCGTCGGTGATGGCCCGGAAGTCGTCGATCTCGTAGGAGGGCACGCCCTCGGGGGTGCGCGCGTGGATGTGGATCATCGCCGCGCCCTCCTCAACGGCGCGGCGCGCCTCGGCGGCGTACTCCTCCGGCGTGTAGGGGATCGCCGGGCACTGCTCGCGGTTGGCGACCGCGCCCGAGATCGAGTTGGTGAGGACGACGGGGTCGGAGAGGCTCATACCGGCATCACCCCGTGGCGCTTCCGCGGCCGCTCGACCCGTTTGGTGGGCGTCTTCTCGAACGCGCACACCGTCGGCCGCGTCTCGCGCGGGTCGAAGATGCCATCTCGAAGCGTTTGTCGTCTCGGTATGCCGCGAGCCTGCCCTGCCACGTTAGCCCTACCCGTCGGGCGCCGGAACCGGCGGTGGTTCTCGCTCTGCGGCGCTCGGTGCCGGCAGCTCATCGGCCCGGACTGTCAGCCCCGAGTTCACCTCCTCGAGCAGAGCGCCCTGGCGCTCTTCGAGAGCGACTGTCCGCTCGAGGACCCAGACGAGCTCGAGCAGCTCCTGATCGAGAGCCTGGGTCCACCGCTCGGGGCGAAGGCGGTCGAGCGGGCTCTTCGAGCTCTTGGCGCGGCCGACCGGTTCACGGAGGCGGTAGCGCAGCCAGGAGCGCAGCACACGCAGTCCGCTCACCTCGAAGTCCCAAACCTCGGGCGCTATTGGCTCGACCCGACCTCGACCGACGCGAAGCGAGCGGTCCGCTTCGTCATACACGAACTCCTCCGGCATCTCCGGCCCGATCGGCTCGAGGATCCGTGCGCGGGCCGGGTTCACCCCGCGGCCGTGTTGCAGGAACCGCGTGCCGAAGGTGTGGAGGTTGATCAGCTCGCGTCCGAGCGCGACCGCCTCGAAGAAGAGCGCCGCATCGCGCGTGATGGGCACCCGGGGGCCCGGCGTCTCGAGCTCGTCCCAGAAGCGGTCCACGTAGCCGCGGGCCGAGAGGAGCGCGTAGACGTAGGCGAAAAGGTCCTCGGCCGCCACCGGCCGGCCGAGGATGGCGGCGAGTGCCCGGAGGGCGCCGCCGGCGATGTTGGGTGTGCCGGCGGGGTCGCGGTAGAGGGGGATAACGTCCTTACCGCCGAAGCTGCCGCGAAAGTGGTGCAGGTCCGGTATCTCAGCCGCCATCGTGGCAGCCGGACCTCGTCCGAGCACGCCGGTCAGAAGCGAAGTCATGTACAGCTGGCCCTCGTGATGGGCCCACCACAGGGGCTGGCTCGGGGTCCGCATCACCCGGATGTCGGCCACCAGCCACTGGCGGTCGAGGCTTCGGTAGGTGTAGCGGACAGCAGGCGGGCTTGGCGAGTCGGGCTTCAGGTCAACAATTCGCTCTTGGGATGCCGGCGACGGATAGCCCCGCTGGCCTCGGGTCGTGGTGCTTCGTCCGAAGCGGCGTTCGGCGAAGTAGCGCGACTTCTCCTCGGCCGCAGCCCCGGCGAGTTCGCTCCAGCGTTGCTCTGCGTTCTCCTCGGTCACGGCCACCGGCCACGTCCGCCCCACCTTGACCCCTGGCGTCTGAAACGGGAACAAGTCGACGAGTGCGGGATGCGAGAGCCATCGCTCACGCCCGGCCGGGAGAAACGGGTCGTGCCACCCGTCGGGCGTGACCGCCCACTCCAGGTCCCCGAAGCCCCTGACAGCCTGAAGGCGCTCCAGCTTCTCGCTCCTGGTCCCACGCAGCCGTGCGTAGTGGACCGTCGCGGGCGTGGCGCGATCGCCGGCCCCGCTCCGCACCGCGAGACAAATCGCGACGGGGGTCTGAATCGCGAAGACGTTCTCCTCCTTGCGCGCGCCTTGACCCTCCCCACCCAGGTCGAGCACCCAGACCTCGTCGCAGAGCCGACGCAGATGCTCGCGCATCCCGAGGAAGCCGGGGCCCGTCAGGTAGCTCGACGCGCTGATGAAGCTGACTACGCCTGGTTCGCCGTTCGACGTGCCGTCGACGTTCGGGGCCTCGAACACCTTCCAAAGCGCCCAGCGCCAGAAGTAGACGTAGAGGTTGTAGAGGCTGGCGATGTGGCTGAACATCGTGTTCTCGCGCGCTGGGTCGAGGAACGTCGAGAAGATCGGCGAGGCGCCGGCTCCGCCACCCTCGCCGTGGACGACCCAGCCGCCCTTCGCCGTGCCTACCTCGTCCTCCGCAGACATGCGCTCGTAGGGCGGGTTCCCGAGACAGACGAGGATGCGCTGCTCGCCCTTGACGCGCACCGCCTTCCTCCGGTCCTCGACGAGCGGGGCGAGCTGGCGGCCGAAATCGAGCGGCTCGGCGTAGGGGTTCTCGAGCGTGTCGGTGAGGTAGACGCCGGGGCCGTCAGCTGGAGGAGCCCCCTGCTCGCGTGCAATCGCCTCGTTGATGCGTAGGTGGGCGACGGCATACGGGCCGACGAGGACTTCGAAGGCGAACAGGTTCCGAGCCAGTCCCGCGACCACGCCGGGAACGGCACCGGGACCGCGGGTCTCGCGCGTCCTCCGGACCGCCGCCTCGACCAGGCCAAGTGGGTAGGAGCCGGTTCCGACGGCGGGATCGAGGACCGTCACCCCTTC
>Ga0208736_1000206_pt1 | contig 17884 bp, 14 predicted proteins | sample AntDryMetagUQ255_FD_188090 | JGI IMG/M metagenome (GOLD analysis project Ga0208736, IMG submission 188090) | Polar desert microbial communities from Antarctic Dry Valleys - UQ255 (SPAdes) | ecosystem: Environmental > Terrestrial > Soil > Desert | place: Antarctic Dry Valleys | collected 2008-12-31 | reverse complement strand
ACACAAATTACACATTTTCCGTTTGGAAAACCTTAGGATACAAAAGATGAATTAGGGTGGAGATTATTAAATTCGCAGTTGCCGGAGAATTTGAAGAGGCAGCCTGACGAACATATTTCTATTTCGATATGAAACGACGGACGTGGACACCGGTTGAAAGATTAACTTATGGGATTGATTCGGTAGTGAAACGAAATTTGTTGATGCGAATAATTTCTGATTAGGGAAAATAGCCGACGGCGCGGTTTGAATCGAGCAGAAATCTTCGTCCGTATTTTCGACTTGGAGATTATCTGAAACTGAAAAAAGAGTTTCACAATTCATTTCGACAGCCGGACAGTTTTCGACACAAACCCAGAACGATAGCAAAAGGCTCGCCGTCAAAAGATAAGAAATAATTTGTGTTCGCCGCTTCTCGTTCATCAATCGTTTTTAATTATACTTTTTCGACTTTTTCTTTTCAACCCGCAAATTGTCGGGAACTTTTTCTGGCTGCCGGTGTCTAAACGGCTAAACTTAAGGAGGAGAAAATCTCGATGAATAATAAACCGAACATCAACGTCACGCCGCTGATTGACGTTTTGCTCGTTCTGCTGATTATTTTTATGGTCATTACGCCCGCCAAACCAACGGATTTTAAGACTAAAATTCCGAGCGAGCCGCAATTGACCAGTAAAGCGGATGCGGCTCCCGATACTTTAGTCGTCACGCTCGATTCCGATTCGACGCTTCGGCTCAACAACGAGAAAAATTTAGGAACGATTCAGGAACCGGCGAAACTTATCGAACGTCTTTCGACGGTCTTCGCCGCGCGCGCGGAAAATCGCGCGTTTCGGGAAGGCGCGGAATTCAGAACGGATTTGACGGAAGCCGAGAAAATACAGAAAACCGTTTTTATTAAAGCTCCGCGCTCCATTGATTACGGAAGCGTCGTCAAGGTTATTGATGCCGTCAAACAAGCGGGCGCAAGTCCGATTAGCTTGCAAATTGACGACTTGAATTAAGTGAGAAGTAAGAAGTGAGAAGTCGAGAATTGAGATGTTTACACGTTTCATTTTCTATTTCTCACTTCTCACTTTTAATAAGAAATTCTCTTTAAAACTGAAAAATCTCTGTGTTATAATTTTTTTGCCCGCTAAGGGACGAATTCATTCAAACTTCAACGTCTCTCTTTACGTAAATTTTGGTGATGGTGAATTACTACCAAACTCTGAAAGTTTCACCGAAGGCGACGAACGCCGAGATAAAATCGGCGTACCGTCGTCTGGCGCGGAAAATTCACCCGGATGTCAATACGACCGACGCGCAAACCGCCTCGGGCGATTTTGCGAAAATTGCCAAAGCCTACGAGATTCTCGGCAATCCTCAGACGCGCGCCGCCTACGACCGCCAACTGCTCAACGCGCAATATAAAAATTCTTCAGACAGCGATTCGGTTTTTACGTCGGAAAACGCACACGCCAGACGCTGGCGGCAAATGGCATATGAACGCCGCTACAACGAAATTGTTGACCGGATGATTGCCGACGAACGCCGTGAGACGATGGCTTTGCAGCGGGTAATTTTCCCGACCGTCGCGCTCTTTCTCTCGACTTGTTTCGTCGGAATCTTCAAACCGATGTTTTGGACGAATTTGCAAATTATCGGAAAAATTATCCTGCTCGGTTTGTTCGTCGCCGGTATCGTTCATCTAATCAGCCGGTTGCGAAAGGGTTTTGAACGCTATACTTACCGCGACGAGAATCTGCACGATTCGATTCTCGAAGAAGTGGAGCCGGTCAACAAACCTTATACCAGATTTGCCGCCGCCTGTTTCTTAGTCGTCGGCATCGGCGCGAGCTTGGTTGTCGGATTATTAATCGGCGGTCTTTTAGAAATACTTGTCGCGTCCCGAATGCCGGCGTTTTTCGCCTCTTCGCTCAGACCTGAATTCGTTTTTTACCCGCCCATTGCCGTTCTTTTCGTAGATTTGATGCACTCGTTCGCTTCTAAATTCGACTATTAACTGCCTGGCTTGACAATCGTTTTTCGAGCCTTTAAACTCTATAATTTCTCAAGGATGAGAAAAATTTCGCTTTTACAATAAAGGAATTTATAACAGAAAATGCCAAATCATAAATCAGCCGAAAAGCGCGTCAGACAAAACGAAAAACGCCGCGCTGTTAATCGAAGCAATCGTAGCGATCTGCGAACGCAAATCAAAAAACTCCGCACGGCTTTAACCGCGAGCGATAAGAATCAAAGCCAAGAATTGCTGACCTCAACCGTTTCGGCGATTGACAAAGCGGTTAACAAAGGAATCTTGCACAAAAACACGGCGGCGCGTCATAAATCGCGTCTGACAACGCACGTCGGCAAATTAGCCTAAATTTTTTTTTCCACCTCATAATCTTCATAGTTTTTCTCCTTTGACTATAACGGAAGCGAATCTTAAGCAAATTCGCTTCCGATTTTTTTGTCTTTTATTCTTGAAACCGGTCGCTGAAAGCTAGCGTAAACTAATTTAAATAGTCTAAAATTAGAATCTCGAAACTAATAACCGTTTATCTAAAAACGATACTGATTTCACAACAAAGAAGCCAAATTTATGCAAGAATTTACAGACCAAATGCCTTCGGATATTGTGCGTTTTCCGATGGTTCCAATCCGCGATGTTGTCATTTTTCCTTTTACTAAAGTCGCTTTTAAGATCGGTCGTCCGAGTTCTGTTCGCGCTTTAGAGCAAGCGATGACGAGCGAGCGCAACATTTTTCTCGCGACCCAACATGACGCGACGGTTGATGAGCCGAACCCAGAACAGATTTACACGGTCGGAACTTTGGGCAGAATTCTTCAGGCGCAGAAACAGGAGAACGGACAAATTAAAGTCGTCGTCGAAGGGCGCGAGCGCGGTCAAGCCGTGCGTTTCGAGCAGGACGAAGACGGAATGTTTTACGCGATGGTGCGTCCCGTCAAATCAATTGACGAATCGGGTTATCGCACCGACGGACTGCTGCAAAAAATTCACTCGCTGGTCGAACAGTTTCTGCGCGTTTCGCCCGACGCTTATACCGACGCGCTGCACGCTTCTTTGAGAGGAATCTCCGCCGCGCAAATCGCCGACGCGATGAGTTCGCATCTGCGGATTGATGTCGGCGAAAAACAACAACTGCTCGAACTGTTTTCAGTTCAGGAACGCCTGCAAAAATTAACCGAAATTCTCGAACAGGAAATCGAAAAGAAACAACTCGACCGCACCGTTCACACGCGCACGAAAAAACAGATGGACAAACATCAGCGCGAGTATTACCTGAACGAGCAAATCAAAGCGATTCATAAAGAACTCGGACGCAAGGACGACAAAGCCGAACTCGATGAACTGAAGAAAAAAATCGAAGAAGCCGGAATGACCGAGGAAGCCAAGGAAAAAGCTTTGCAGGAATTCGCGCGGCTCGAAGCGATGCCGCCGATGTCTGCCGAAAGCACAGTTTCCCGAACGTATCTCGATTGGCTGATAAATGTTCCCTGGAAAAACTCGTCGGAAGAAATCAACGATTTGACGGAAGCCGAAAGAGTTTTGAATGAAGACCATTACGGCTTAGAAAAAATTAAAGAACGCATTTTAGAATACTTAGCGGTTCGGCAGCTCGTGAAAAATCCGAAAGGTACGATTTTGTGTTTCGTCGGCGCGCCCGGCGTCGGCAAAACGTCTCTAGGCAAATCAATCGCCAATGCGACGGGCAGAAAATTCGTTCGGTTATCTTTGGGAGGCGTTCACGACGAAGCCGAAATTCGCGGTCATCGCCGCACTTATATCGGCGCGCTACCCGGTCAAATCGTGCAATTGATGAAACGCGCCGGTACGAATAATCCGGTAATTTTACTCGACGAAGTTGATAAACTCGGCAAGGATTTTCGCGGCGACCCGTCGGCGGCTCTGCTCGAAGTTCTCGACCCCGAACAAAACAATACTTTCCGCGACCATTATCTGGACGTTGATTACGATTTATCACAGGTGTTTTTCATTGCGACGGCGAACGTGCTGCATACGATTCCCGCCGCGCTGCAAGACCGTCTGGAAATCATTCCGCTTTCGGGTTACACCGAACGTGAAAAAGCGCAGATTGCCAAACGGCATTTGATTCCGAAACAAGCCGAAGGCAACGGAATGGATGTCGAGCGCGTAAAATTCACCGACGACGGCGTATTGGAAGTTATCCGCCATTACACACGCGAAGCGGGCGTTCGCAATCTCGAAAGGGAAATCAGTTCATGCTTGCGAAAAGTCGCCAGAAAATTTGTCATCTCTGCTCAAAACGAAGATTTCAAAGAAGTGATTGACGCGGAGAAAGTGCGAGAATTATTAGGGACGATTCGTTTTCGCAAGCAAGACATCGCCCGCAAATCGGAAATTGGTTTGGTCAACGGCTTGGCGTGGACGGAAGTCGGCGGCGAAGTTTTGCAGGTCGAAGCGACGCTCGTCAAAGGGCGCGGCGCGGTCAAATTAACTGGAAAACTCGGCGAAGTGATGCAGGAATCGGCTTATGCCGCCCTGACTTGTATTCGCACACGCGCCGAAAAATTCGGCATTGACGAAAAAGATTTTCACAAAAAAGATTTGCATATTCACGTTCCCGAAGGCGCGATCCCAAAAGACGGACCGAGCGCGGGCATCACGCTGGCAACGGCGATGGTTTCGGCTCTGACCGGCAGACCGGCGCGGCACGGTGTCGCAATGACCGGCGAGATAACTCTGCGCGGAAAAGTTTTGCCAATTGGCGGCGTGAAGGAAAAATTACTGGCTGCGCACCGTTTCGGTTTGAAAACGATAATTTTATCAAAGGATAACGAAAAGGATTTGGCGGACGTGCCGGAAGAAGTGCGCGGCGATTTGACGATTCACGCGGTTGACACAATTGACGAGGTATTACAGTTCGCTTTAGAAAACGTCAAACACGCCGACGTTTTGGAAACGCCGCATATTTGGTCGAGCGACGGAGTCGCGGACGGTTCTTCGGCGACGATTAAATAAATCGGCACTTTCAATGTCGAGCTAATTCAAGCGCGAATTGGTTGCAATGCAATCAATTCGCGCTTTTACTTTTGTCGAAAACAAATTAATTGGCAGACGAAGCGGGAAAAATTTCAGCTGAGTTGAAACTGCTGTTGGTGCGTGCGGCTTACGAATTATAAAATAGCCGTAAGAGAAATTTTAATTTGTCTGCGCCCCTCGAATTGAAAATCGTTTTGACTGGCACAAGCGGTAATTTTACGTTTGAGGTTTGAGGAAGTATCAAGCTGCATTTCCGTTAAATTATCAGCGGGTAAATCATTTGCCGGAACTTCCGGCGATTGATGTCGGTATTTTTAATCGCTCGCTGCTTTCGCTTTTTTCGGGCGACCGCTGCGCGATGTCTGAACGCCGTGTTTATTTAACCATTCGACGAGCATCGCCTCCTGCGTGTGCAAAGCGTGTTCGGGTTTTTCAGTCGCCTCGTTCGCCACTTGCGGCAGTTTGAAGAAAACGGAAAGCTGGCTTTGCACGCCGCTTTCCCCGCGTCGCTGCGCGTATTCAAGCAGGCGGGCGATTTCGATGACGAGCGGCGCGGCTAAAATCGAATCTTTACAGAGAAAGTTTATTTTTATCTGCATCGGCTGTCCGAGAAAACCGACAATATCAATGTTGTCCCACGCTTCTTTGTTGTCGCCGCGCGGACGATAATAGCGGATGTCAACGAGATGATCTTCGACCGTATAACCTAAAATATCGTCCAGCACCGAACCTTTCGTCGTCACTTTTGATTTGAGCGAATCAGGATGACTTAACGCTAAACCGTCGCGGTTGCCCAGAATATTTGTTGAATACCAGCCAGCAACTTTCAGCGCGCGGATTTTAAGTCCGGGCGCGATGACGGTTTTAATCATCGTCTGTCCGGTCTTGCCGTCTTTGCCGGCGAGCGGCACGCCTTTTTGCCTTGCATACTCGACGAGTGCCGGAATGTCCGCCGCGACCGACGGCGTAAAATTTCCGTAAGCCGCGCCTTCGCTGATAGCGGCGTAAGCGTAAATCATCGCGGGCGAAATCTCAGGGGAATTTTCGCCGAGAGCCTTTTCAAAATCGGCGAGCGTAGTAAACGTCTGACTGTCTTTATCAATGAAACTTTCGGTCGAAGCAAGATTAATCATTACGACGCGTTCGCAGTCGCGTTCGATTTTAAATTGGCGAATATCGTTGCAGACGGCTTCGACGGCGGCGAAATGATTGCTGGCGACGCGGACGTTTTTCCCTTCGATATTGTGACAAAAGGCTTGGTTGACAACGGCGGGAAGCGGTTTGACGGCTTCGAGTTGTTCGCTGACAGCTTGAAACTGCTGCAAGGTTAAGACGTTGTGCGTCACCGCCGCCGCCGCCAAATCTTCGTCAATCATATCCCAGCCGCCGAAAACAATATTTTCGTAAGGCAATAGATTAGCCGTCAAATTTTCCGGCATCGCCGCGAGCGGTAATCCTTCGGTTCCAATGGCTTTTTGCCGCAAAAGCTCGATGCCCGCAACGGCGGTCGAAGCGACGGCACCGCTGATGCCGATGATCATTACTCCCCATTTTTGGTTTTTATTCATTCGTCTTCCTTGCTCGATAAAATACAAAAAACCCTTGATAAAAACAAGCATCGTCTTTGCCAAAGGTTTCTCCAATTTATTATTCCCATAAACTAACCCGAAACTTGTTTGATAGCGAGCAACAATTCGATTTTTCACATAACAAGAAATTGTCGTTCGATTTCAAAAGAAGCCGCCCAACTTTGTATTATACCGAACTATTTCTGTGTTATACCGAATGTTTTATACTTTGTTTCTATCGCCGAAGTCAAAAAAAATCGGCGTTCACCTGTTTTGAGCTTGATTTTCCTGACGAAATTAAATTCGGTTAAATTAATTTAACCGAATTAACCAACTTCACTGTTCACTAAATTTTTCTATAAATCTTCCCAGGTGAAGAGAGTTGACCTTACTTTTCTTTGTCCGCCCAAATTGATAAAATACTCGTTTCGCTAATGGGCAGTAGTTTTATCTATACAAATGAGCATTAAACAAATCACAGTTCGCGGGGCGCGGCAGCACAACTTAAAGAACATCAACGTCGAGATTCCGCGCGATAAATTAACGGTTATTACGGGTTTGTCGGGTTCGGGCAAATCGTCTTTGGCTTTCGATACGATTTACGCTGAAGGTCAGCGTCGCTACGTCGAATCGCTGTCGGCTTATGCGCGTCAGTTTTTAGACCAACTCGAAAAACCCGACGTGGATTCGGTAGAAGGGCTTTCGCCCGCGATTTCGATTGAGCAGAAAACCGTTTCGCGCTCGCCGCGTTCGACCGTCGGCACGGTGACGGAGATTTACGATTATCTGCGGCTGCTGTTTTCTTCTATCGGTCAGCCGCATTGTCACCAGTGCGGTTTGCCGATTACGCGCCAGTCAACCGAGCAAATCGTCGCCAGCGTCACGGAACTCCCGGAAGGCGAGCGCGTGATGATTCTCGCGCCGCTGGTGCGCGGACGGAAAGGCGAATTTAAAAAAGAATTGGAAAAACTTCACAAAGACGGATTCGTTCGCGCCAGAATTGATGGCGAGCTTCGCGCTTTGGACGAAGAAATCAAATTAGACAAGCGAAAAAACCACACGATTGAAGTCGTCGTTGACCGCCTTTTGATTAAAGAAGGCGTGAAGGAACGCCTGACCGAATCGGTAAAAACCGCGTTGAAATTAACCGGCGGCGCGGTACTGGTTTCGATTGTGGACGGCGAGGAAAAACTGTATTCGGAGAAAATGGCGTGCGTCAATTGCGGTATCAACATCGCTACTTTAGAGCCGCGCTCGTTTTCGTTTAATTCGGCTTACGGTGCGTGCAAAAAATGTCAGGGCTTGGGGACAGTTTTGGAAATTGACGCGAATAAAATTCTGCCGGATCAGTCGCAGATTGTCGGCAAGATAAAATTTCTTGACGACACCGACAAATCCGGCGGAAAGTTTTTGAACGCGGCTTTGACGGCGATTATCGAAAAGTTCACGGGCGAAGACAAACTCGGCTCGCCCGGTGAAGAAGGCAAAAGTAAAAAGGCTAAAGGCAAAAGTCGAAGCGATGCAACCGAAGATTTAATGAAAGTTTCGTTTGCCGATCTGCCGGCTGAAATCCGCGACGCGTTTTTCAACGGCACGAAACGTCGGCTGACTTTTCAGCAGGGCGGTTATAAATACGAATCGGATTGGAAAGGCGCGGTTCGAGCGATGCGCGAGCGGATGGAAAATCCGCCGTCGGAAAAAGTTCGCCTCGCGCTCGAAGAATTGGTTTCGCCGGTTGATTGTCCGGTTTGCGAAGGGAAAAGATTGCAGCCTGAAAGTTTGGCGGTGCGCGTCGGGAATTTGGGAATCGCCGATTATGTCGAACTTACGATTGACGAAGCGATTGAGCGGTTCGATGAAATCAGTTTGAATCAGCGCGAAGAAAAAATTGCGGGTCTCGTTTTGAAAGAAATCAAAGAGCGTCTGCGTTTTTTGCAAGCCGTCGGTTTGGGCTATCTGACGGTTGATCGCGGTTCGGGAACTTTGTCGGGCGGCGAAGGTCAGCGCATCCGCTTGGCGACGCAAATCGGCTCGCAACTGCGCGGCGTGCTTTATGTTTTGGACGAACCTTCAATCGGTCTGCATCCGCGCGATAATCAAAAGCTGCTCGAAACTCTGCACGCCTTGAGAGATTTGGGCAACACGGTTTTAGTCGTCGAACACGACGCGGAAACTATCGAGCAAGCCGATTATGTGGTGGATTTAGGACCGCTCGCCGGAACGCGCGGCGGGGAGGTTGTCGCCGTCGGAACACCGGAGGAAATTGAAAAATCCGCCGAATCTTTAACGGGAAAATATTTGTCGGGCGCGATGAAGATTGAAGTGCCGGATTTGCGGCGACTTCCGAACGGCAGCCGAATTACGGTCAAAGGCGCGCGGGCGCACAATCTTAAAAATATTGACGTGACATTTCCGCTCGGCGTTTTCACGGTCGTCACCGGCGTTTCCGGTTCGGGCAAATCAACGCTCGTCGAAGACATTCTTTATCCCGCGCTTTATCGCTACGTTTACAAATCAGCCGTCGAGCCGCTCGAACACGATTCAATAAAAGGCTTGGAGTTGGTAGACAAAATTATCGAAATTGACCAATCACCAATCGGCAGAACGCCGCGCTCGAATCCGGCGACTTACACCGGACTCTTTACGCCGATTCGTGAACTTTACGCGATGCTGCCCGAATCGAGAGAACGCGGCTACAAAGCCGGACGCTTTTCTTTTAACGTTAAAGGCGGACGCTGCGAAGCGTGCGAAGGCGCGGGCGTGAAAACTATCGAGATGAATTTTCTGCCGGACGTTTATGTTCTCTGCGATGTCTGTCGCGGCGCGCGTTACAACCGCGAAACGCTGGCGGTCAAATACAAAGGCTTATCAATCGCCAATTTATTGGATGCGACGATTGAAGACGCTTTGCCGATTCTGGAAAACATTCCGCAAATCAAACAGAAACTCCAAACGCTGCTCGATGTTGGTCTCGGTTATATTAAAATCGGGCAATCCTCAACGACTTTGAGCGGCGGTGAAGCGCAGCGCATCAAACTCGCCAAAGAATTATCGAAACGCGCGACGGGAAAAACGATATACATTCTTGACGAACCGACAACGGGCTTGCATTTCGCCGACGTTCACAAACTGCTCGACGTGCTGCAAAGATTGGTTGACACGGGCAACACGGTTATCGTCATCGAACATAATTTGGACGTGATAAAATCAGCCGATTACATTATTGATTTGGGACCCGAAGGCGGAATGGGTGGCGGCAAAGTCGTCGCGCAGGGAACGCCCGAAGAAGTCGCCAGAGTTAAAAAATCTTACACGGGACAGGCTTTGAAAGCGTTGCTCAAATAAACAACTGGCTGCCAAATTCAGTTAAAAATTAAAATTATGTCTGATACCTCACTTGCCCAATAATATCGTTGGACCGATATTGGTTTTGCTTTCCGGTGGAGTCAAATCAATTAATTGAATCAACAAATTTACGCGAACTTCCAATCTTTGAAAACCGTTGATAAACGACAGCGTGCGTTTGAAATCTTTGTTTTTGATCCTGGTGAGAACAGGATTTAGATTGTAGAAACCGCTGACTCCACCGTAAGAGTTGATGACCATTTCGCCTTGCCGGAGCATTCCTTCGTTGCGATATTTCGAGACGATTGCCGAGGCTTCGACGTATTCGTTAATTGGCTGCGTCATCGCTTCAACCGTTTGAAACGATTGTTCCGGCTCGATTTCGGCGAGCGTGATCGCCAACTGCATTAGATTGGACATCTCCTCGATGGTTTCCGCCGGTTGCGGGACAAGCGCACGAGCTTGTTCCAAAACGGCTAAAGTCTGCTTTTTGTTTTCCGCCGGATTTTTTTGATAAATGCTCGTCGCCAGTTGAATCAGAGATGAGAAGCGGGCGTTTTCAGCGGGAATTTCATTGATTAATAATTGCGCTTCTTCATATTTTCCCTCAGCAATCGCTTTGGAAATTAGACTGTAGTTAATCTGCGTCAGATAATTTTCGGTTTCTTCCTGCGACATCTTGGTCGAGATGATTTTTTGCGCCTCGGCGAGATTTCCGGTATGGGCTGATTTTTCAGCCGCCGCGTAATATATCTGATTGCGGAATGATTCGGGAAATTTTTCAGCTTCTGATAAAAGTTTCTCCGGCGAGGGATTGCTTTCCATGAACTTTTCGTAAGCCGCGTATTCGCGCCGCTCGCCCGTGTTTTCCATCCTCGCTTTTCTTTGTTTGAGCGCGGCGACATTCTCCGGCGCGAATTTTTCGATAATCGGCAACAGCGATTCTATCTCGTAATGATAATCTTCGTCGGCTTTGAGAATGTTTTTGGCGATTAACGCCGCCAAACCGCGCAGCTTTTTCTCGTCAACCTTTACCGTCTTTTCGCCTTCTTCGGGTTTTTTTCCATATTGCGTGACGAAACTCGCGGCGATGCTGAAATCCTGACTAATTTTGTTGAAATCGGTCGCCAAAAGTTTGTCGGCGACTTCTCCGGCGAATTCGGCGGCGAGTTCCGGGTCTTTAATTTTAATTTTTTCGATTAATCCGATGGCTTCGTAAGTAACGCCTTTCGCCAAACTTTCACGAATGAGCTTTATGGCGCGTTGCGGATTTTGCTCGCTGACACGCGCGATCAATGATTGCTCGAAATAAATTTCGTTCTGGACGAACTGCTGGCTCGTTGGTTTTTTAAATTCTTCGGAATTAATTAAAATCTGCGCGATTTTCGCCGGACGACTTTTATAAAAAGCGTCGAGCGCGAACTCGACATCGCGGACGGCAATCATTGTTAGTATTTCCTGGCGCGGCGAGATTCCGTTGACCAAGCCGTACAACATTCCCGCCTGTTTTTTATTCATTTCAGCTTGAACTTGCGCGGTGATCAATTCGCCGACGGACGCTTGAAAAAAAGCGCGGGCGCGTTTTTCATCGAATCGCCACAAACCTTCGGCGAGCTTCGCCGAAACCAAAGCGCGATTTTCAGGGAGTCGCAATATTTCGGCATCTTTGGCGATTTGTTCAAACAAAGCAATTTGCTGTTTTTCATTTTCTTTGCTTTTGTCATCGGCGACTTGCGCCAGAGCCAAATTAAAAGAAACGACTACGATGAGCGAAAGCCACAACAAACGGGAAATAAACATTATTTGAGCCTCACAAATCTTAAGAATAAAAGAATCTTCGTTTTTGCCATTCTAAAGGAGTCCCGAAAATAAAGAAAGGTTGCCGTTGTAACAGACTAATTGACGAAAGATAAATTCTGTCTGCTGGAATTCGGCAATAAATTTATGCTCAGAAGAACGGCGCGAGCGGAAAATCTTGCGCCGATAAATTTCAAAGCGGGAAAGTGAATCGGGCAATGCTATTTGGCATTAATTGCTCGAATCATTTCTTCGACGGATTTGTAAAGACCGACGAAAACTGCGCGGGAGATGATGTTATGTCCGATGTTGAATTCGGAGATTTCAGGGATGGCGGCGAGCGCGCCGATATTGCGGTAAGTCAAACCGTGTCCGGCGGCGACGATTAAACCATGCGATTTGGCGAAAGCGGAGGCATGTTTGATGCGTTCGATTTCGGCTTGCGCTTTTTCAAAGCCTTCGCCGTGCGCGGCACGTGAAGATAAAGTCAACTCGGCGTATTCGGCTGTGCAAAGCTCGACCTGCTGCGCGCCCGCTTGTTTTGCAGCTTCGATTTGTGTTGCGTCCGGGTCAATAAAAACGCTGGCGAAAATTCCGACTTCGCGCAGACGATTAATCGCCGTGCGAACATTTTCCGAATTTTTCACGACATCCAAACCGCCTTCGGTTGTGATTTCATTCGGGTTCTCAGGAACTAATGAGACGGCATCGGGTTTGGTTTGGACGGCGATTTTTATCATCTCTTCGCCCGTCGCCATTTCAACGTTTAAATATGTAGTGACGACTTCGCGCAGAAGGGAAATATCGCGGTCTTGAATGTGGCGCCGGTCTTGTCGAATGTGAACCGTGATGCCGTCCGCTCCGGCTTGCTCGCAGACAACGGCGGCGGTGATGATGCTCGGCTCGATGGTTTTTCGAGCTTCGCGGATGGTGGCAACGTGGTCGATATTGACGTTTAATTTGGCTGTCATAAATATAGATTGCCACAAAAAGACACGAATATCACGAAAAGAAAATTAAAGTTCTTGTGATATTTGTGCCTTTTCGCGTCTATTGATTGGTGTCATAAACCCCGCGTTTGGCATTACGACGGATTTGGATCAATTCGGTGAACATCCGGCGCGTGTCGCGGAAGACGCTGACTTTCGAGCCTTCGACATTGTTCCAACGGACGGGAATTTCTTTTAAGCGCAATTTGTGACGCGCGGCGACGAACAGAAACTCAACATCGAAGCCGAAACGGTCAATTGTCATCGTCTCCAGCAGCGGGCGAAATTTTTTCATGTTGAACGCTTTGAAACCGCATTGCGTATCGGCAAAAGGTAAGCCCGACATCGTTTTGATGACGAGATTCATCAACCGTCCGCCCTGCTCGCGCCGCCACGGTTGGCGCGTTCCGATAAGGCTTCGATCAATGGCGCGCGAGCCGAAAGTGACATCGAATTCGCCTTTTTGAATCGGCTCGACGAGTTTCGGCAATTCGTCAATCGGCGTGGATAAATCGGCATCGGAGAAAACGGCGATGTCGGCTCGCGCGGCAAGCAAGCCGATTTTTACGGCGTAACCTTTGCCGCGATTCGTTTCGTAGTGAATGACTTTCGTCGGCGTATCGGGAAACGCGAGCGCGGCGGCTTCGCCCGTCTCGACCGTTTTATCCTTTGAACCGTCGTCAACGACAATCAGCTCGGCGGAAAGTTTTTCCCGTTCGATATAAGCGAGAATTCGCTCGACCGAATCGCCGAGCCGCGCTTGTTCTTCGTAAGCCGGAACAATAATGGAAATCGCAGGTATCATCTGACAAGAAGGTAATTTTTAATTCTCAGCGGCTAAAAGTAAATCAGAATCATACATAATATTGCTGGACTTTTACAAAACAGTTTACCGAATGAAAACGTAAAGACATAAAACAGCGAATCTCTTGTATTTTTCAAAGCGTCGCTTTAGGAGTGTCTTTGGCGACAACCGACGGCTAACTTTCGACAACTAATTTGTGTTATAGTTTTAAAGGTTCGGAGCGCAAAATATAATGAGCAGAAAGTTTGGCATCATTGCTATTGTTTTAGTTATCGTCGGCGCGGTCGCCGGCGGAATTTTCGGTAGACTGCCGGTCACGACATCGGCTGACAGCACTTTGACGCAGGAAAAAGTCGTCGCTGATTATCGTGAAGCTCTCGGCGTAATTGACGCGAATTACGTCAGCCCGATTGAACACGAAAAAGTTTCGGAAAGCTCGATTCAGGGAATGCTGTGGACGCTCGATCCGCATTCGTCGTTTTTTACGCGCGACGAATTTCGCAAACTCTACGAAGATCAATCTTCGCAGTTTTACGGCATCGGTGTTTCCATCCTGCAGCACCGCGACGGCGTTTACGTGCAGTCAATTATTCCAAATACGCCTGCCGACAAAGCGGGGCTGCGATACGGCGACCGATTTCTGGAAATTGAAGGCAAGGACGCGCGCAAATACACGAGTTCGGAAGTTTCCAAAAACGTGCGCGGCGAGCGCGGCACTCCGGTTAATATAAAAATCGAACGCGCCGGAACGGAAAAACCGATTGAATTCAACATTGTGCGCGGCGGTGTTCCGCTGCCCTCGATTCGCAATTATTTTATGCTCAAAGACGGCGTTGGCTACGTCGGATTTACGGGCGGTTTTCAGGAAACGTCAGCCGACGAACTTGACGAAGCAATTGCTGAATTGAAAAAGCAGGGAATGAAAAGCCTGGTGCTTGATTTGCGCGGCAATCCCGGCGGGCTTCTGCCGCAGGCAATCGAAGTCGTCAGCCGTTTCGTCCCGCGCGGACAAACAGTCGTCTCGGTCAAAGGACGCTCACGCTATGCTCAATCGCAGGATTTACGCGCCGTTGGCGATAGAACCGAAAATTTGCCGCTCGTCGTGATGATTAATGGCGGCTCGGCTTCGGCTTCGGAAATCGTCGCGGGCGCGATTCAGGATTACGGGCGCGGTGTCGTCGTCGGCAGCGATAGCTTCGGCAAAGGTTTGGTTCAAAGAGTCTTTCCGCTTCCGTTCGGCACGGGCTTAACACTGACGACGGCGCGATATTACACGCCGTTCGGACGTTCCCTGCAAAAAGATTATTCAAGCGGCTCGATTTACGATTACTACACGAGTCATGACGAAGACGAGGCGAACAGTGACCACAAACCGAAACCCGTCGGCAGTCCGGTGAAAACTGCTGGCGGCAGAATTTTCAACAGCGGACGCGGCATCGAGCCGGATTTAAAGGCTCCTGCGCTCGCCTTCACGCCGCTGCGTTTTCGTCTGAACGACGCGACGTTTTTCTTCGTTCGCCAACTAGTCGCCGGACAGATTAAAGGATTCGAAAATTTAAAGGTTGATAAGCAAAATTATAATCAAACGGTCGCACCGACCGATTTGCAAACGAACGATAAAATGATCGAAGCGTTCAGGGCGTTCGTCGCCAAAGATAAAGGAATTGGTTTATCGGTTGAAAATGTTAACAGCCAGATTGATTACGTCAAATCGCGCATCAGACAGGAACTCGCCACAGCTAATTACTCGGACGAAGCGGGACGACAAGTTTTGCTTGAAAGCGATCCGCAGGTCTTAAAAGCGATTGAAGCAGTTCTCGAAGCGAAAAAATTGACGGGAACTTATACGGCAAACAAACAATAAAAGCAGTAATCAGGATTCAACGTAGAAATTCCAAGTCGAAAACGTTTTCGACTTGGAATTTCTAACTTAACAAAAGATATTTGACCAGCCCACACAGCCCGCCGCCGATAACGACAATCAATACATCAACCTTAAAAAAGTAAAGCGCGGTGAAAGATAAAACAGATAAAGCAAGCGCGAAAACGTCAATCTGTAGATTAGGCAGAATAACGGCTGCGCCGAACATCAAAGCTAAATTTAAAATTACGCCGACGACCGCCGCCGTTACGCCCGAAAGCGCGGCATTCAACTTTTGATTGTGACGCAACTTTTCGATATACGGCGCGCCGGCGAAGATAAAAAGAAACGACGGCAAAAACGTCGCGTAAGTTGCGAGAAGTCCTGAAATCATCGCGCTGAATGTTTGGTTGGCAAGCGTCGGATTGTTCCAGCCGATCATAAATCCGATAAACTGCAAAACCATAATTAGTGGTCCGGGCGTAGTTTCGGCGAGTGCCAAACCATCAACCGTCTGCGCTGAAGTAAGCCAGCCCGCGCTGACCACCGCTTGATTGACGTAAGCTAAAACCGCATAAGCGCCGCCGAATGTGACGAACGCGGCTTGGGTGAAAAACAGATATGTTTTAGTGAGTAAATTGTCGTAACCGAGCAAAGAAAGAAGCCCTGCGAAGGGCAGCAGCCAGAGAAGAAAACAAACGAATATGACTTTAACGGTATAAAACCTTGAAAGCGGTTATTGATCTTCGACGGGCGCGATATTTCCTTCGGCTTTGAGATTCGCAGTTTGAGTTTTGAAAGTTATCAAGCCGATAATTGCCGCGCCGATAATAATCAACGGAAAGGGAATTTGGAAAAAATAAATCGCCACGAACGACAAAGCGGAAATAACAACGTGCCAGTAGGATTTGAACGCCTTTTTAGCAATTTTCAGGACGGCTTCGACGACGATTGCCACGACGACCGCTTTGAACCCGTCAAAAATCGCGCTGACCGCCGGCACGTTTCCATAGACAGCGTAAATGTAGGAAAGAATTAACAGGAAAAAGATTGACGGAATGACGAAGAACGCGCTGCATAATTGCGATTTGACCGGCTGGTCCGCCGAACGAAATAAAACCGAGTTTGAGCCAAAACCGAAACGCTTCCGTGAAAGAAGGCGATGAACATGAAAAATGAGCGATTCGTTCATCATTCTGACTTTCAGGAGTTTGTGTTCGCTTATTTTCCATATTTCCGAACGGTGCCTTTATTGATATTAAAATTTATTGTTTTCGGCAACTTTACAAGATTCGCTTATCACAGCAAAATCTAACCTTTAGTTTTTCGCGTTTCTACAATGATAAGGTAAAATATCTTTGACGGTTGGATTATGTATAAACAAATCGGTCTTATCACGGGCGGCGGCGACGCGCCGGGATTAAATGCGGTTATTCGCGCGGCAGTCCGCACATCGGTGCGCGAATTCGGAATGAAATGCGTCGGCATCGAAGACAGTTTTGAGGGTTTAGTCGGCGACATGCAGACGATGAAGCTGACGACGAAGAGCGTCGGCGGAATTTTGCCGCGCGGCGGAACCATTCTCGGCACGCGCAACACCGGCAGTTTTTGCTGCTTTGTTGACGGCAAAACTATTATTCCTGAAGAAGCGATTCAAGAAGCGATGGAAAATATGCGGCGGCTTGAAATCGAAGCACTCGTCGTTATCGGCGGCGACGGAACTTTAGCCATCGCGCAGGAATTTTATAAACGCGGCGTTCCCGTTATCGGCGTTCCGAAGACGATTGACAACGATTTAGCCGCGACCGAACTTACGTTCGGATTTATGACCGCGATTGACATCGCTACCGAAGCGCTCGACCGTTTGCACACGACTGCCGCCTCGCACGACCGCGTGATGATTTTGGAAGTGATGGGCAGACACACCGGTTGGATTGCGCTGCACGCCGGACTCGCGGGAAGCGCGGATGTGATTTTAATTCCCGAAATTCCGTTTTCGTTCGAGTCAATGGTGCAGAAGATTTATTCGCGCGAAAAAAGCGGCTCGCGTTTTACGAACATCGTCGTCGCAGAGGGCGCGGTCGAAGTCGGCAAATCGGAATTTTACAAAGCGACGGGCGATAGTAAAACCGCGCCGCGTCTGGGCGGAGTCGGGGAGTACGTTAGACAAAAGGTCGAGGAAATGACCGGCAAAGAAGCCCGCTGCGTCGTGCTTGGACACTTGCAGCGCGGCGGCAGTCCGAACGCTTTCGATAGAATGCTCGGCACGAATTTCGGCGCGTGCGCCGTTCGCGCTCTGGCAAACGGGCAGACGGGTAAAATGGTCGCTCTGCAAGCCGGAACGGTAATAACCGTTCCGCTGTCCGATGCAATCGCCAACATCAAAACCGTCTCGGCTGACGGGCAGCTCGTTCGCACCGCGCGTGACATCGGAATTTCATTTGCCGCGCCGAAGGAAGCAAAATTATAAGTCAGTTTCAAGTTTCA